>Ga0209347_1000983_pt1 | contig 55099 bp, 57 predicted proteins | sample AutmiccommuBRH23_FD_187382 | JGI IMG/M metagenome (GOLD analysis project Ga0209347, IMG submission 187382) | Deep subsurface microbial communities from Mt. Terri, Switzerland - Autotrophic microbial communities BRH/23 (SPAdes) (version 2) | ecosystem: Environmental > Aquatic > Deep subsurface >... | reverse complement strand
GCCGGCGTGAGGCCGCGCGAGCTTGAGTCCGGTCACCTCACGTGATCGCGCTGCGCTTTAGCGTCCGCGCCAGAGCCAGACCGTGAGCGCCGCAATCAGCGCGGCGATGACGTACAGCACGAACTGGTTATAGAGGCCCAGGATCAGGGCGAGGTGATAACCCATGAACGAGCCCGCGATGCCGACGAGCCCGTAGGTGATGTCGGCACCGGTCGCGTCCGCAACCTGGCGCCCCAGCCAGCTTCGGCCGTAGCGGTTCATGGCAAGCCCGATGCCGAAGCCGATCACGACAAGAATGATGAAGTTTCCAAGTGCGCCCATGGCGGTGCCCCCATTTCAGTTGGACGACGCGCGATAGTCTCTCTGGTTTGATCAAGAAAAACACGAAAAGCAACGACGCAGAACAGGGTGCAGTTCCCGCGCGGCGCTTTCAAGCATGATGTTGGGCCGAACGCCGCGCACTCACGGCTCGCGGGCGAACTCCTCTAGAAGACCGGGCAGCTCCTCCATCGCCGGGAATTCCTCGAAGCTGTATTTGGCCGGCGTTTTCACCCAGTCGAGCTTGTCGCGCGTCATCGTCTCGATGAACGGCCGCGTCCATGGTGCGCCGTCGAACATCGTCGGGCGCACGTTGATGAAGTCTTTCACCCCGGCGATGGCCGTGAACATCCAGCTCTTGCAGTTGGGGCAGTGGTAGTGGTGAAGCTGCGGCCCATGCATGCCGCCCTCGACCGGGATCACCCGCAACGACCTTGAAGCCCGACGCCGGGATCATCGCCGTCAGCGAGAACGCGCTGGCGCTCATGCGCTGGCATCCCCGGCAGTGGCAGGCCGCCGTCATCAACGCCTCCTGCGTGACCTCGATGCGCAGCTCACCGCAGCGGCAGGTTCCAGTCAGCGGCAAGGCGGGGCGTTTCATGGACGTGTCTCTTCTCGTTGGATGGTGTTTTGATGGATACTGCGCGGGGCCTGCGGAGGCGGTCTCAAGCGCGATGATAGGGGTGGCCGGACAGGATCGTCGTTGCCCGATAGAGCTGCTCGGCCAGCACGATCCTGGCGATCCCGTGCGGCAGTGTCAGGCGCCCGAGTGACAGCTTCAGAGCCGCGGCTTCCAGCGCCTCGGGGCCATGTCCGTCAGGCCCGCCGATCAGAAACGCCATCGCCTTACAGCCGTCATCGCGCCACTCCGCAATGAAGCGCGCCAGCTCCTCGCTCGACAGCGTTTTGCCGTGCTCGTCGAGGACGATCTTGGCGTCGGCAGCCTCGGCGGCCTTCATGAGGCGCGCGGCCTCGTCCGCCTTGCGCTGGTCCGCGCCGGCCGCTCTTGCTTCGCCGATCTCGGAAAGCTTCAGAGGGCCGAGCCCCAGGGCCCGGCCGCTCGAATCGAAGCGCCTTTCGTAGCGCTCATAGAGTTGGGCCTCGGCATCCTTGAGCCGGCCCACTGCGGCCAGAATGAAACGCATGAAATCACTCCCGTCAGGCCTGCGGGAGGCCGGCACGTTTATCCCCTGCCCGGTGCGGCGCCGTTAGTGGGCGGTCTGGTCGCCCGGCCGCTCCGCCGACCACATCTTCTCGAGGTTGTAAAACTCACGGACCTCGGGTCGGAACACGTGCACGATGATGTCGCCGGTGTCGATCAGGACCCAGTCGCAGGCCTCCAAGCCCTCGACGCGGACGCGCCCAAGGCCCTTCTCTTTCAGCTTGCGTTGAATCTGATCGGCAATCGCGCCCACGTGACGGTCAGAGCCGCCGGTTGCGATCACCATGAAGTCACCGATGGAAGACTTTCCCGCCAGGTCGATCGTCACGAGGTCAGCGGCTTTCGCCTCATCGAGCCAGTGAACGATCTCCTTGACCAGCGCAGCCGGCTCTTGCCCGTCCGACAAAAGCTCAGGCCGAGGCGTGCCCCGGCGGGCACCCTCAAGTGCGGTTCGCATCGTGTGCTGGATGTCCTTTCCTCATTCACCCCAAGTGGGCTGACGCTGAAGTCCCTGTCTTGCGCGTTTCTTCAGCGCTTGTTTCGGCGGCTGCCAATGGCCACCGACGCAAAATATACGCGCTCGACCCCGCCCCCTTCAATAGCCTTGGCCGGGCCGGGTCACGCGCGGATCAGTGGATTTCGACAAAAAATCTTTATAATCAGGCACCTTAGCGCTTGGCGGCCGCCCTCAGCGCCGTGGAGGAGGCCTCCGACAGCCGGGTGGTCAGGAACACCCAGGCGGGCGGTTTTGGCTCCAAAAGCCGCGCTGAGGCCGCTTCGGGCAGCCGGTAGCGGGCCAAGTAGCGGGCGGCCGGAGACGCCAGCGCCTTCAAATGCCAGCCTGGCCGGTCGATGACGGCAATCGGCACCAGATGGGCGGTCTGGCGCCAGTGCTGCCAGCGGTGGAAGCTCGCCAGATTGTCCGCGCCCATCACCCAGACGAAGCGCACCTGCGGGTAATGCCGGGTGAGAAAGCGAACGGTCGCATAGGTATAGGGGCTGCCAAGGGAGGCCTCGAAGCCCGTGATCTTGATAGCGGGGCTTGGCGCAAAGGCCCTGCTGGCGGCCATCCGCTCCTCGATGGGAGGCAGTCCGTTTCCGGATTTCAGTGGATTTCCCGGCGTCACGATCCACCACAACTGATCGAGCTTCAGTCGCCGCAGCGCGGTGATCGCGCAAACCGTGTGCCCTTCGTGAGGCGGGTTGAAGCTGCCTCCCATCAAACCCACGCGCTGGCCGGGATAGACGAGCGGCGTCCGGGCTTTCAGGGTGCCGAAGCTTTGGAGGGCGGATCTGAGCATCAAGTCTTGGTTGGCTGTCTTGCGGGCCGTCGTATCGAGCGGCTCTGGGGTCTCATGCAGCAAAGCGGCGATTGTAGGGGGCAGGTGTTGCCATAGCGATCTGCAAACGGGCGCACCCCTCGGCCTTTTGTTTATTCGATATGCAACCTTTGGAACGGTAACGGGCCGGTCATCATTGCTCTGCCTATCCTTGCCCCGAATGCGTGGGGCTTTGTTCCCACGCATTCCACAACAGGAGGTGTTCAATGAATACGAAGCTGTGCCTGCTGGCCTCAGCACTTTTGCTTGCTGCTGGACCGGCCTTTGCCCAAGAGCCGCTCGAGAATACGGGCACCGAGCCCACCACGCAGATGGCGCCGACGCCGGATACGGACCCCGCAGCCAAGGAGCCGCTCGATCAGGCAGGCACCGCGCCTGCTGAGCAGGCCGCATCGCCTGCTGCCGAGACGCCCGAGCCGCTTGCTGCCGACGCGACCGCAGATCAGAAGTCTGCCGATGCTCCCGCTGAAGTCGTCTTCACCGAGCTCACCGCAGTCGACGACAACGAGAAGATGGTTGGCCCGCTCGGCCTTCCCGCCGACAGCGTTGCCGAGATGGACGTCTTCGACAAGGCCGGCAAGAAGATCGGCGAGGTCGATGCCGTGCTGCAGGACAAGAACGGCGAGATCAAAGGCGTTGCGGTTGGCTACGGCGGCTTCCTCGGCTTCGGCGAGAAGGGCGCGATCGTCACGCTCGATCAGATGAAGCTGAAGGACGGTGCGCTCGTCACCGACCTCACCGAGGACGATCTTTCCTCGCAGCCGGCCTGGCCGAACAAGTAAGCCGGCTTAAGCGCGTTAGGCACACGCATCGCCCTTGATGGAAGCGCCAATGCTCCCATCAAGGCTGCGTGGCTGAGCGTGTTTTTCATCTCTTTCCATCGTCTCGCGCGAACGAACCGCACGCTGGCTCGGTGCCGGCGCGGTTGCGCATGCGTGCTCCATCGTTCGGCCTACGTTCATCGGCACTTTCGTAACGAACCCGGCCGGGCGCGCCAATTGCGGGTGCCTGATCGGAATTGTGGACAGTGTCGTCATGCCCAAACGTGGTCAAAAGAGCCGCGAGAAAAGCCCGTTGAGCCCCCGGATGCGCCGGCACCTGGGACGCCTCGGCTTGCGCTCGCTCGCCGACTACAAGGCATGGTGCAAGGCGCACGGCCTGTCTGCGACGCCAAGCAAGACGCCCTACGATCTGGAGACCGAGCTCGAAGCGCACGAGCATGACCAGCACCGCGCGCTGCGCCAGACCCGTCTGCACGCCAACCCGCGTAAACTGATCGAACGCGCATGCGCCGGCGAAATCGATCCCAAGCGCGTCACGCGCCCACAGCTCAAGGCGTTCGTGACGAGCATTCATGCGAGCCCCTCGGACACCGCCTCGCGCCAGTCGCTGTGCAAGCTCTTGCTCAAAGTGCAGCAGGATGCAGACTTCCTGCTCGATGGCACATCCTTCGGCGGGCGCAGCTACGTGTACGTCGATGCGTTGATCAAGCTCAACGCGCGGCGCTGGCACTGGATCGCCGCGCTGGATGACTGGCGTCCCAATTCGCACAACGCGCGCCGCCAGTTCTCCTCCCTCGTGCGCCATCTGTTTGCGCGCTATCCGGTCCCCGGCTTCATGGATCAGGCGTGGTTCCTCACCGGCCACGGCACGGAGCGCTATCGCGAATGGTTCGTGCATCTCGCCCATGGCCAGAACATCCGCACCGCCGACATGCCGATTCCGTTCTCCAAGCGGATGGCGCATCACTTCCTGTTGGCGCCCGACGACTATTCGATCGAGGGCGCGATCCGCTGGGGGCAGGTGCATGCGCTGGGCGGCGGCGCGCGGCTGACGGCCGCCCTGCTCGGCACGCGGCTGGGCCACGACTTCAGCAACGATGAGTTCTGGACCTCCGTCATCCGCTTCTTCGCCGCTAATCCGCTGCTCGACCGCCGGCACGTGGGGCCCATCGTCGACTACCTGTCGGCGCAGAAATTCGAGACCTACGAGGTCGTGGTGGGGCCGGGTCGCGTCGAGATGCGTTACCCGCCGCAGCCGGGGCTCACCATGCGCGGGCGCACGGCACAGGCGCTCCTGGCGCAGGTGGAGCGCTGGCATCGCGAGTTGGGACGCATCCGCGGGAGCGAGAACCTCTACTTCCGCCGCTCCGGCGTGAAGGAGTTGTCGATCAAGTCGGGACGCCACGGCGAGACCGAGTGGCGCATCCGCGAGCTTCTCTCCGGTGCCGAGCTCGTTGCGGAGGGACGCGCCATGCAGCACTGCGTGGCGAGCTACGCGCATACCTGCGCGGAAGGGCGCTCGTCGATCTGGGCGATGGAGTTCGTCGGCAAGGATGGCGTCGAGAAGCGGCAGACCATCGAGGTGACGCGCGACCGCGTCATCGTGCAATGCCGCGGCAAGCAGAACCGGTTGCCGACATCGGCCGAGTTCGATGTCGTCAGGGAGTGGGCGCGCGGTGCAGGCTTGATGCTGAGCCCTTACGTGCGTGCGCAAGGCTAGCAGCGCGCGGGCTCAGGCATCACGCTTGCGCTGTCTACTCTGCCGCCGTCATGAAGCGTTCGACGGTGGCGGCGAAGTGACCGCACCAGTCTTTGGCGCCGACCACGGGCCACATGGCGTGCGCGCCGACTTGGGCTTGCGGCGCTGGCGGATTGAACCGGCAAAGCCCGTCGTGCTTGCTCTTCTGCTTGGCCTCGGACGTGGCGTGCGTGTCGTAGAACTGGCAATTGCCGCAGGCGCAGGTCGTCATGGCGTTGCTCCTCTTGGGTGGTGCACCCGTCTCCCTGGAAAGGAGATTGAAGCTCGGCGGGTTAACAAAATTTTGCGGGCGCCCGAGCGTACGCGAACGCCCGCCGTGTTCGCGTAGATCCGCCGAGTTTGATGCAACAACGAAGCATCGCCGGCACGAGCATCCGCACCAGCTCACTTTCGAATGTCGTTTGAGTAGGTCTCGCGCGCCGGTGTGCGCGCGTCGTCTTTAGCGCCGGCGATTGCCGCCGGGGCGCTGCGAAGGCGGCGGGCCACCCGCGCGCACATCCTTGTGGCGGAAGTTGATGCGTCCCTTGGTCAGGTCGTAGGGCGTCATCTCGATCGTCACGCGGTCGCCGGCGAGGATGCGAATTCGGTTCTTCTTCATGCGGCCAGAGGTGTAGGCGATCACCTCGTGTCCGTTGTCGAGTTTGACGCGGCAGCGTGCATCCGGCAGCACCTCGTCCACCACGCCCTCGAACTCGAGCATCTCTTCTTTCGCCATCAAGTCTCCGTCTTGGATGCCGGCTCGCTACGCAGCGAGGGCATGCGTTCGTTGCCTCATAACGTTCGGGGAGCAACCCAGGCTGCTCCCCTATGGAAGTGTTCGTATGTCCTCAGAGAGGACGCAGGTTCACAGCTGCAACCTTGCCGTTGCGGCCCGTCTCTGTCTCGTAAGCGACCTTCTGTCCCTCACGAAGCGTCGACAGTCCCGCGCGCTCCACGGCGGAGATGTGCACAAAAACGTCGTTGCCGCCCTCATCCGGTTGGATGAAGCCGTAACCCTTCTGGCCGTTGAACCACTTCACAGTGCCGTTTGCCATTCATGCCTCCAAAGCAGTAAGGCAATCTAATCTCCCCCGGCGGGAATGCCGGCGGACATCAAAGCGCGCGATGGAGACATACAGTTCGACGCGGTGAGCGCCGCGGTAGTGCAAGCCAAGGCGTGTTCGATCGGCCCTATATGGACCGGGCACAAGCGAAAGGCAAGGCGCTCACGATCCCTGGCGGGCCCGTTTATGCGGCTGCAACCGGGCTTCACCGTGATCACGGAAGTGGTTGAAACTTTGTGCCTTGCACCCGGAGCGTGCCGCTCCGAAGCGGTCGGATTGAGGGCTCCGCGCCGGTCTGATCGCGGCGATTTTACGGCATGTTGGAGCCGCAAGTCGATAAAACTCGAACGGTATCGGGTGAGGGGCCACGGCCTGCGCGGCCCCTCGATCCCTCGTTAGTACAGGGTGGCGTAGCCGCCGCTGTAGTTGCGGCTGGCGCCCCGGCTGCCATAGCCGCTGCCGCCGCTGTAGCGCGTCGCGCGCCTGTCATAATCATAGGAGCGGCCCCGGCTCTCGTAGCGCGAGTAGCGATCGCCGCCATAGTAGCGGTCGCTGTCGTAAGAGCGCTTGCTGCCGCTGTAGAACGTCCGGCCGCCGCCGCCTCCGGAATTGAGAGAGACGAAGTGCGGGCCGATGTCGACATGGATATGACCCATGCTGGCATAGGTCATGGTGCCGCCGTTCTTGTGGTTGGCGATCAGCCACTTCACGATTGCGCCCTTGCGGCTGCCGGCGTCGAAGTCGATGGCGTTGCCGCTGGCGTGACGCGAGATGCGTCCCGTTCCCGCGATGCGTGCGCCCGGCCGATAGCCGGAGATCACGTTGACGGGCCCGAACTGGGTCTCGATGCGCTCCAGAAGGGCAAGTGCGGCCGGCGTCAGGCCTTTGCGGTTGCCGGTTCCGCGCTTCACTTCCTTCTTGGCTTCGGTCTTGGCGCGGCTGAAGTCGGGCGCGCTCTTGAACTCACCGTAATTGCGTCCGTCGTATCCATAGTAGGGGTCAGCGTGTGCCGACGCCACCTGCAGCGCGAGCACAAGACCAGCCGCGGTTGCGATCCGGTTGATCATTACAAACTCCGAAATTTTACGTGATGTTGCTTGGCAGCGCGCGCTTGTCCCCCGGCGCGCCTCCATTCGCAGGTGTGATCCGCAAGAGAGCCGCAACTAGCCAGCCGCCCCCGGTCACCCCCTGTGCAGTCCCCGGCGCCATGTCAGCGGGCGCTGTCATCGGGCACGTGGCGTGCCGCGCCGGGTTGGGCGCCAATTTCCAGCGGTCTGTGGTCAGATCAAGGCGCATTAACCTAGATGCGACACTGCGCCGTCCCGGCGAGGTTGCAGACAAATGGCCAAAAACGAGCGCGCCGCGTGTGGAGATACGCGGCGCGGCGGCCTTGGATCAGATGGTTGCAGTCAGGCCGGGCAGAAGCCTGCGGCTTCAGCGCAGGTACGGGCAGATGCGCTCTTCGCCGTAGCGGTTGATGTAGGTCCCGGTGCGCGGATCGAACGAATAGAAATCCTCCTCGCAACGGCGGATGTCGGAATCGCGCGCACGCCCTTCCTGGATCGCCGCGGCGATCAAGGCACCCGCGATGATCGATCCCACGATAGCCGCGCCGCTGGGCCCCCGCCGGCGATAGCGCGGGCCGTACCAGCCGCGTCCGCGGCCACGGCGTCCGACGTAGGTGATGTCACCCTGCTTGGTGAGGCCGGGCTTGGGAAGCGGTGTGGCGCTCGCTTGCATGATCGGCAAGGACGGCGCCAGAAGTCCCGCGCACAGCACGGGAACGATGATCTTTTTTGTGAAGCTCACGGGGAAGGCTCCTTCTCATTCGTGGCCAGCGGCTGCCGCCCGATATTGGCGCACATGAGCGACGACAGCGCGGTATTCGAGCTCCAGGGGTGTTGCAGATAATTGCCGCGCAAAAGAGGCAAACGCGCACAAGACGCGCCGCGGTTTGCCGTCTCAACGGACGGCTAGCATCCGATCCGTCGCTGAAGCATGGAAACTTTGTGGCTTAGCGGTCGGCGTGTGGACGCAGATCAGTTCTCGTCCATCTTTAGAGCGGCGATGAAGGCTTCCTGCGGGATGTCGACCTTGCCGAACTGGCGCATCTTCTTCTTGCCCGCCTTCTGCTTCTCCAGAAGCTTGCGCTTGCGCGTGATGTCGCCGCCGTAGCACTTGGCGATCACGTCCTTGCGCATGGCCTTGATCGTCTCGCGCGCGATGATGCGCCCGCCGATCGCGGCTTGCACCGGAATCTGGAACATGTGCTGGGGAATGAGATCCTTCAGCTTCTCGCACATGGTGCGCCCGCGCGCGTCCGCACGCGAGCGGTGCACGATGATGGAGAGCGCATCGACGGGCTCGGCGTTGACGAGGATCTGCATCTTCACCAGATCGCCCGCCTCGTAGCCGACAATCTGATAGTCGAACGAGGCATAGCCTTTGGAGATCGACTTCAGACGATCATAGAAATCGAACACCACCTCGTTGAGCGGCAGCTCGTAGACCAGCATGGCGCGCGAGCCTGCGTAGGTGAGGTCCTTCTGGCGGCCGCGGCGGTCCTGGCACAGCTTGAGGATGCCGCCGAGGTACTCGTCGGGCACCATGATGGTTGCCGTGATCCACGGCTCCTCGATGCGGTCGATGCGCGTGGGATCGGGCATGTCCGCGGGGTTGTGCATCTCGATCAGCGAGCCGTCCGTCAGGTAGACGTGATAGACGACGCTCGGCGCGGTGGTGATGAGATCGAGGTTGAACTCGCGCTCGAGTCGCTCGGTGATGATCTCCAGATGCAGCAGGCCGAGGAAGCCGCAGCGGAACCCGAGCCCGAGTGCCGCGGAAGTCTCCATCTCGAAGGAGAAGCTCGCATCGTTGAGCCGCAGCCTGCCCATCGCCTCGCGCAGATCGCCGAAGTCGGCGGCATCGACCGGGAACAGTCCGCAGAACACGACAGGCTGGGCCGGCTTGAAGCCCGGCAGCGGCTCGGGGGTCGGTTTTTTGGCGTCCGTCACGGTGTCACCGACGCGCGTATCGGCGACCTCCTTGATGGCGGCGGTGAAGAAGCCGACCTCTCCGGGGCCAAGCTCGGCAAGCATCTCCTGCTTGGGGCGGAACACGCCGACGCGCTCGATCTGATAGTCGGCATCGGTCGACATGAGCTTGACGGTCTGGCCCTTCTTGAGCTTGCCGTCGAGGATGCGCACGAGCACGACGACGCCCAGGTAAGGGTCGTACCAGCTATCGATCAGTAGCGCCTTCAGCGGCTTGGTCGCATCGCCCTCGGGCGGCGGCAGGCGCTCGACGATCGCTTCCAGCACCGCTTCGACGTTGAGGCCGGTCTTGGCCGAGATCGGAATGGCATCGGAGGCATCGAGCCCGATCACGTCCTCGATCTGCTGCTTGACGCGATCTGAATCGGCGGCCGGCAGATCGACCTTGTTGAGGACGGGAAGGATATCCAGGTCGTTGTCGAGGGCGGTGTAAACGTTGGCCAGCGTCTGCGCCTCGACGCCCTGGCTGGCGTCGACGACCAGGATCGCACCCTCACAAGCGGCGAGACACCGCGAGACCTCGTAGGCGAAATCGACGTGGCCTGGCGTGTCCATCAGGTTGAGCTGATAGGTGTTGCCGTCCTTGGCCTTGTAGTCGAGGCGCACGGTCTGGGCCTTGATGGTGATGCCACGCTCGCGCTCGATCTCCATGTTGTCGAGCATCTGCTCCTTCATCTCGCGCGCGGTCACGCCGCCGCATAGCTGGATCAACCGGTCGGACAGCGTCGACTTTCCGTGGTCGATGTGGGCGATGATGGAGAAGTTGCGAATAAGCGAGGTGTCGGTCATGGCGCGGCTTGTATCATCGGCCCCCGCTCCGAGAAAGAGGCGTGAAGGTCCGGCCCCGGTTGCGACTTATGTTGTTGAAACTCGCTCCTCAGCCCCCTATTTTAGAATTGTTCTAATAAAGTGTCGGGGATGCAGGGGAGAGCTGGGCGCGTGCGCAAATTCTCGGAGTTGAACGAGCAGGAGATCTTGGCCCTGGCAATCTCGCTGGAGGAGGAGGACCAGCGCGTCTACCTGGAGTATGCGCACGGCCTCGAGGAGCGCTATCCGGGCTCGGCCAAGGTGTTCACGGACATGGCGGCCGAGGAAAGCCAGCACCGGCGCCGCCTGATCGAGATCTATCGCTCCCGTTTCGGCGAGCACATCCCCCTGATCCGTAGGCAGGACGTCAGCGGCTTCGTGCAGCACAAGCCGATCTGGCTGGTGAAGCCACTGGGCCTCGATGCTGTCCGCCAGCAGGCCGAGGCACGCGAATATGAGACGCGCCGCTTCTACGAGCAGGCCCAGAGCCGGGCCACGGACGCGGGTATCCGCAAGCTGCTGGGTGATCTCGCCGCCGCCGAGGCCGGCCACGAGACGCTGGCGGCCAAGCTCGGCCAGACGCACCTGACGCAGGACGTGCGCGAGGAGGAGGCCGAGGTCCAGCGCCGCATGTTCGTGCTGCAGGTGGTGCAGCCGGGCCTTGCCGGGCTCATGGACGGGTCCGTCTCGACACTCGCACCGCTATTTGCGGCAGCCTTCGCCACCATGAGCACCTGGGAGACGTTCCTCGTCGGGCTTGCAGCCTCCGTCGGCGCCGGCATCTCCATGGGCTTTGCCGAGGCGCTCTCCGACGACGGCACGCTCACGGGCCGCGGCCATCCCTGGATTCGCGGTGCCGTCACCGGGCTCATGACCACCGTCGGCGGTCTCGGCCACACGCTGCCCTACCTGATCGAGGACTTCGCGCTCGCCACCACGCTCGCCATCGTGATCGTGCTGATCGAGCTGTGGGCGATCGCCTGGATCAGATCGCGCTACATGGACACCAAGTTCCTGCGCGCAGCCTTCGAGGTCGTCGTCGGCGGACTCATCGTGTTCGGAGCCGGCATCCTGATCGGCAACGCCTAAATCGCCCTCATCGAGCGGGTGATCACCCAAAAAAGTGGGATCAGAGCCGAAATGGCGCACAATCACCGTGGTTGTCCGTCTTGACGCGGCCACACGGGCAGGCATGAGTCCCCGGTCGATAAACCGGAAACGACCGAAGGACCGGCGATGTACGTTTTGAGATCCTGCATGGCAGCCGTTACGACGTTAACGTTTGCCATCGTGGCGACCGCTCCCGTTGCGGCCCAGTTCATTCAGCCCTCCCCGGCCTTCGAGACGCCCAAACCCCCGAAGACGCCTGCCCGCCGCGAGACGCCACCGACGCCGGAATCGAAGCCGGTCACCGCCGCTGCGCCGCCGCCGCAGGTCCCTGAGACGCCCCGTGTGGTCCGCGAGGCCCAGCAGAACCGATGGCGCCGCCGGCAACCGCTTCAAACGTGAAAAAGCGCGCGCCTTATCCGCCGCCCAAGGAGAACTGCCACAATACCGAGAGCTTCTCGAGCTGGCTTGCGCGCTTCAAGAAGGATGCGATCGCTTCAGGCATCAGCCCGCGCGTGGTGAACGGTGTGCTGGCCGGTGCGCACATCGACAACAAGGTGCTGGCGCGCGACCGCCGACAGGGCTTCTTCGCCCAGTCATTCCTGTCCTTCCAAGGCAAGCTCGCCACCAACAACCGTGTTGTCAGCGGCCGCAAGAAGATCCAGCAGCGCCAGGAAGCATTCGAGCGCGCGCAGCGCCAGTACGGCGTGCCCGCCTCTGTCATCACCGGCTTTTGGGCGCTGGAAAGCGATTTCGGCGCCGGCATGGGCAAGTTCCCGATCCTGCCGGCCCTGATCACGCTCGCCTACGACTGCCGCCGCCAGGAGATGTTCCAGGAGGAGCTTAAGGCGGCGCTGCAGATCATCGAGCGCGGCGACATGCGCCCCAGCGAGATGATCGGCTCGTGGGCCGGAGAGATCGGGCAGACGCAGTTCCTGCCCACGCGCTATCTCGATCACGCGATCGACTATGACGGCGACGGCCGCATCAACCTGTTCCGCGACGACGTGGACGTGATCGGCTCGACTGCCAATTACATGCACCACCTCGGCTGGCGGCCCAACGAGCCGTGGCTGGAGGAGGTCGTCATCACCCGTGAGCTGCCGTGGGAGAAGGCCGATCTCGCGATCAAGCTGCCGCGCTCGCAGTGGAGCAAGTGGGGCATCAAGTATCGCAACGGCCGCGCGGTGCCCAACGACAACATGCCCGCTTCCCTGCTCTTGCCGATGGGGCGCAACGGTCCCGCCTTCCTAGCCTACCCGAACTTCGACATCTACACGGAGTGGAACAACTCGCTGACCTACGCGACGACGGCTGCCTATCTGGCGACGCGTATCGACGGCGCTCCGTTGATGAGCAAGGGACGCGGCTTCATCCCCGAGCTCAGCCACGAGCAGACCAAGGACCTGCAGCGCATGCTGGTGCAGCGCGGCTATGACGTCGGCAAGATCGACGGCATCGTCGGCGAGAAGACGCGCGCGGCCGTCAAGGAGATGCAGAAGAAGTACGGCTTGCCCGCCGACTCCTATCCTACGCCCGAGCTCGTTTCGGCAATGCATCGCCGCTGAGCCGGTAAGGGCAAGAGCCGCTACGGCGTAGACACCTCAGCGTCTGCATTTGCTGGAGCTGGCGTGGATCCCGGCCTTCGCCGGGATGACGTTGAGAAGTGGCGGACCGTGCTCCGCCCCACTGCCGTCATCCCGCTGTAGAGCGGGATCCGCCTCAGTGCAGCTTGACGGTCGGCTCGGTGCGCCGCGTGATCATGCGTGAGAGCGTGTCCATGATCACCTTGAACGGCCCGTGCAGCGCCATCTCGTGCATCTTGTAGAGCGAGCGGTACATCAGGCGCGCGAACAGTCCTTCGATGAAGAAGCTGCGCCCCACGATGAAGCCCATCAGGCTGCCCACGGTCGAGTAGTGCCCGAGCGATACCAGCGAGCCGAAATCGCGATAGCGGAACGGGCGCAGCGGCTCATCCCGCAGCTTACGCTGCAGCTCGGTGTAGAGGTGCGAGGCCTCCTGGTGGGCGGCCTGCGCGCGCGGCGGGATGGGTGCGTCGGCGCCTTCGGGCACCAGATACGCGCAATCACCGAACGCGAAGATGTTGGGATCACGCGTCGTCTGTAGCGTCTCGGTGACGACGAGGCGGCCGTCGCGGCTCACCTCCAGGCCGTCCAGATGGGAGAGCACGTCGGGGCCTTTGACGCCCGCGGCCCACACCACCAGCTCGGAGGGAATGAAATCGCCGCTCTCCAGCTTCACGCCCTTGTCCGTCACCTCGACGACGCGCGAGCCGGACTTGATGTCGACGTTGAGGCCCCGGAGAATCTCGGCGACGCCGTTGGAGATGCGCTCGGGCAATGCCGGCACGATCCGCGGCGCGGCCTCGATCAGCGTGATCTTGATGTCGTTCTCCGGATCGATCTTGTCGAGACCGAAGGCGACGACGCCGCGCGCGGTCCGGTGCAACTCGGCGGCCAGCTCGGTGCCGGTCGCGCCCGCACCGATGATGGCAACGTGCAACTGGCCCGGACGCACGGGGCCTTCCTGCGCGAAGGCGCGCACGCAGGCGTTGATCAGGCGGCGGTTGAAGCGCTCGGCCTGCTCGGGCGTGTCGAGCATGATCGCATGCTCTTTGACGCCCGGGGTGTTGAAGGCATTGCCGACGCAGCCGATGCAGATGACGAGCGTGTCGTACTTGAAGGAGCGCACCGGTGTGATCTCGCGACCCTCCTCGTCGTAGGTAGCGGCGAGGTAGACGAGCTTCTTCTTGCGGTCGATGCCGGTCATCTCGCCGTAGCGGAACTGAAAGCCGTGCCAGTAGCCCTGCGCCTGGTAGGCGACCGAGTGGCGGCCCGTGTCCATGCTGCCGGCGGCGATCTCGTGCAGCAGCGGCTTCCAGATGTGGCTGCGCGAACGCTCGACCAGCGAGATGCTGGCCTTGCCCTTCTTGCCGAGCTTGTCGCCGAGCCGCGTCGCCAGCTCCAGGCCGCCGGCGCCGCCGCCGACGATGATGATGTGGGGCAGGTCGCTATCGTCGCCGACAGGAAGAACCGTCTGGGTCTCAGCGGGAGACTTCGTATCGTTCATGGCTCTCCTCTTGCCCTCGCCCTTGCGTCGGGCCGTTGCGGCCCGGTTCGCTTATAACACCTCAGGTAGCTTACGCACGATCGCGCCGCGTCGCCGCAGTGCTAAGCGCGTACGACACGTGCATGCGCAAGTGGGCGGGGAACGCCTGATGAAGATCAGTTGGAGGGCTGGGTCTGGGGCTGCTCAACGTAGCCGTCGATCTGAACCGGCTTATCAACGAACTGGGCGTCCGCGAAGATGAAGACGTAGGCGAGCGCGGCGGCCATGCAAAGAATGAAGCCGATGGCGATGAACTTGCGAGAATCCAGCATGGGATTTGGCTCCAACAATAGGCAGGCCCGGACCCAACACCTGCCTGCCTAATCCCTGAGAAATCGCTAAAGCCGTGCCTTAGGCCCGAATTCTTAGGCCCGAATTTCGCCGCCCGTCGCTTTGTTGACCGCTGCTATCACCTTTTCCGAGATCGCCTCGATCTCCTTGTCCGTCAACGTTTCCGAGGCAGGTTGCAGGGTCACCTCGATCGCGAGCGATTTCTTGCCCTGCTCGCGCAGCGCGCCGCCCTCGAACACGTCGAACACCGACACGCTCTCGATCAGCGTCTTGTCGGCGGACAAGGCTGCACGCACCACGTCGCCGGCGGCGACGCCGGCATCCAGCACGAAGGCGAAGTCGCGCTTCACCGGCAACAGATCAGCCGCCTGCAACGGCGCCTTCGCACGCGACTTCTTCTTCTCCGGCGGCAACGCATCGATGAAGACCTCGAAGGCGACCGCGGGCGCGGCGACGTCGAGCGCCTTGAGTGTCAGCGGGTGCAGCTCGCCGAAATGGGCGAGTACAACCTTGGGGCCCAGCCGCAAGGTGCCCGAACGACCCGGGTGATACCACTCAGGCGCATCGCGCGTGACCTGCGCCTTACCCGGATCGAAGCCGAGGCTTGCGAGCACGGCGAACACGTCGGCCTTGGCGTCGAAGACGTCGACGTCCTTGGCGGCGCCGTCCCAGTGACGGCCGGCACCGGAAAGCTTGGCCGTACCTGCGCGCACGCCTGAAGCCGCCAGATACTGATCTTCGGGCGCCTCGCCGCGGTAGGCTTGGCCCAGCTCGAACAAGGCGACGTCGGTAAAGCCGCGGTTGCGGTTGCGCTGCGCTGCCGTCAGCAGGCCCGGCAGCAGGCTTGGGCGCATGGACGACATCTCGCTGGAGATGGGGTTTGCAAGCTCGAGTGCATCCGCGCCGCCGCCGAAGGCCTCGGCCTCGCTGCGCTGGATGAACGACCAGGTGACCGCTTCCACCAAGCCTCGGGCAGCGAGCGTGCGGCGTGCACGTCGCGCCCGGCGCTGCCTGTCGGTCAACACGGGAAGCGCGATGCCGGCATTGCGCTGAAGCGGCGTCGGCGGCACGCGGTCGAGCCCGGCAATGCGCACGATCTCCTCGACCAGATCGACGGGCCCGTGAACGTCGGGGCGCCAGGTTGGCACCGTCACCTTGAGCGTCTTGCCCTTGCCGTCTAGCTCGCAGCCGAGCTTCTCCAGGATGGTTTTGATCTCGGCGTCCTTGAGCTGAAGTCCGGTGAGCTTGGCAACGCGCGCGGGATCGAACGTGATGACATCCTTCTTGATCGGCGGCTTGCCCGCGACCTTGGCCTTGGAAGGCTCGCCACCGCACAGCTTCACGATCATGTCGGTCGCGATGTCGAGTCCGGTCATGACCGAAGCCGGATCGACGCCGCGCTCGAAGCGGTAGCGCGCATCGGTGACGAGCCCGGTCTTTCGTCCCGTCGCGGCGGTGCGCAGCGGATCAAAGTACGCACTCTCGATCAGGACGTTGACGGTCTCCTCGGTGGAGCCGGATTCCTCGCCGCCGATGACCCCGCCCAGTCCGAGCGGGCCGTTGTCGTCGGCGATGACACACATGGTCTCGTCGACCTCGTACTCCTTGCCGTCGAGCGCGAGGAATTTCTCGCCCTCGGCGCCGAGGCGTGCACGCACCGGGCCCCACAGCTTGTCAGCGTCATAGACGTGCAGCGGCCGGCCGCGATCCTGGCTGATGTAGTTGGTGACGTCGACGAGCGCGTTGATGGGGCGCAGGCCGACCGCGCGCAGGCGGTTCTGCAGCCACTCCGGCGAAGGACCGTTCTTGACGCCCTTGACGTAACGGCCGGCGAAGACCGGGCAGGCATCCGCCGTCTCCTTCGTGAACTCGAGCTTGATGTCGATGGGGCAGTCGGTCTTGCCCTCGACCGCGCCGAGCTTGGGCTCGGGCTTCAGCTTGCCCAGCCCCGCGGCAGCGAGATCGCGGGCGATGCCGCGCACACCGGTGCAGTCGGGCCGGTTGGGCGTCAGGCTGACGTCGATGACGGGATCGTTGAGACCGGCAACGTCGATGTAGGCCTCGCCGACGCGCTCGGCCCATTCGGCCGGCAGATCGAGAATGCCTTCGCTGTCGTCGGCGAGCTCCAGCTCGGCTGCCGAGCACATCATGCCGTTGGAGACGACACCGCGCACCGGCTTCTCGACCAGCGTGACGTCGAGACCGGGAACGTAGGTGCCGATCGGCGCGAACACCGCGACCATGCCGGCGCGCGCGTTGGGCGCGCCGCACACGACCTCATAGGGCGCCTTGCCGGGCTCGACCTCGACCTGCACGATCTGCAGCTTGTCGGCGTTGGGGTGCTTTTTCGCTTCGACGATCTTGGCGACACGAAACGCGCCCAGCTTGGCGCCGGGATCTTCGACGCCCTCGACCTCAAGCCCGATTGCGGACAGCTTCTCGACAATCGCGTCGAGCGGGGCCTCGGTCTCCAGATGATCTTTGAGCCACGACAGCGTGAACTTCATTGCTAGCTCCTTGGTCCCCTCTCCCCATTCTTCATGGAGAGAGGGTCAGGGTGAGGGGCCGAATCTCGCTCCGACACAAGCGTCCGCCCCTCACCCCATGCCCTCTCCCCGCGTACGGGGAGAGGGAGAGAACATCAGCCCGACAGTCCGCCCGAGAGCGTCGGCACGTCGAGCACCGAGAATCCGTAATGCTTGAGCCAGCGCAGATCGCCGCCGAAGAAGGCGCGCAGATCCGGGAGGCCGTACTTCAGCATGGTCAGGCGATCGAGGCCGACGCCGAAGGCGAAACCCTGGTACTTCTCCGGATCGAGGCCGCAGTTGGCGATGACGTTGGGATGCACCATCCCGCAGCCCAAAATCTCCAGCCACTGCCCTGGCTTACCGATCGCTTCGGCACCGATGTCGACTTCCGCCGACGGCTCCGTGAAGGGGAAGTGCGAGGCGCGAAAGCGCATCTTCACCTCGTCCACCTCGAAGAACGCCTTGCAGAACTCCTGCAGCACCCACTTGAGGTGACCCATGTGGGTCTCCTCGTCGATGACGAGGCCCTCGATCTGGTGGAACATCGGCGTGTGCGTCTGATCGGAATCGCAGCGATAGACGCGGCCGGGCGCGATGATTCGGATCGGCGGCTTTTGCGCCATCATCGTGCGGATCTGCACCGGGCTCGTGTGCGTGCGCAAAAGCATGCGCGAGCCGTCATCCTTCGGGCTGAAGTAGAAGGTGTCGTGCTCCTGGCGCGCGGGATGCTCGGGCGGAATGTTGAGCTTGGTGAAGTTCAGGTCGTCCGTCTCGATGTCGGGACCTTCAGCGACCGCGAAGCCCAAATCGGCGAAGATCTCGACGCACTCGTCGAACACCTGGCTGACGGGATGGATGCGCCCTTCCGCAACCGGGCCGGAACGGACGGGAAGCGTGACGTCGGCGCGCTCATTCGCGAGCCGCTCGGTGAGCGCTGCCTCCTCGAGCGCTCCCTTGCGCTCCTCCAGCGCGCTGGTCACGCGCCCCTTGATCTCGTTGACCGCCTGGCCGAAGGCCTTGCGCTCGTCCGGTGCCATCTTGCCGAGCTGCGCCATCAACCCAGAGATGCGCCCCTTCTTGCCGAGCGCTGTAACCCGCACCTCCTCGATGCCGGCAAGATCGGCGGCAGAGGAGATGTCCTTCAGAAGCTCGGCCTCGAGCGTCTTGAGATCTTGATTGTTGGCGCTGGAAGTCATCCGCTAAGCGCAGCTCCACTCTTCAGTCAGTCTCGGCGTTCTTGCAGCACACATCACGCGGCTTGCTCCAGGGCAAGCGCGGCGATGTAGGCCTCAACAAGTTGAACCGAGAATGACACCCGGAACGATAAGCTGCTTTAAGCGGCAGCCTTCTCGGCGGCTTTGGCGGCCTGATCGACCAGCACCTTGAAGCCAGCGGCGTCCTTGACGGCGAGATCGGCCAGCACCTTGCGGTCGATCTCGATCCCGGCCTTGTTGAGGCCGTCGATAAATCGTCCGTAGGTGAGCCCGTGCTCGCGCACGGCGGCGTTGATGCGCTGGATCCAAAGCGAGCGGAAGCTGCGCTTCCTCTGCTTGCGGCCGATGTACTGGTACTGCAGCGCCTTCTCGACGGCCTGCTTGGCGACCCGGATCGTGTTCTTGCGGCGACCGTAGTAGCCCTTGGCGGCGTTGAGAACTTTCTTGTGCTTGGCGTGGGCGGTGACGCCGCGCTTTACGCGTGCCATGAAATTGCTCCGTTACGATGTCGGTTGTCTTGTGTGCGCGGGAGGACGTACGTCCGCTCAGCGCGCGTAGGGCATGTACTTCTTGACGATCTTCGCATCCGAATCGTCGAGCACCATGGTGCCGCGCGCCTGGCGAATGAACTTCGCGTGGCGCTTGATCATGCCATGTCGCTTGCCCTGGGCTGCGGCTTTCACCTTGCCCGTACCGGTCATCTTGAAGCGCTTTTTGGCGCCGCTCTTGGTCTTCATCTTGGGCATTTCGCTCTCCTTTCGCTCACGGCCCTGCTCGCTGTCGCGAGCGGCCTTCGCGGGAGCGCGCAACCATGCGCGGCGCGTTTTACGCGCCCGGCCCTCCGGGCCGATCTTCGCTCAGGCTTTGAGACCGTGTCATATCAAAGCAATAAGAGCCGCCACGGCATGCCCCGCCGGGCGGCTCAAGGCGCTCCTTATAAGGGGGCGCAATACGGACGGCAAGCGTCCTCAACGAGGAAAAATGCTGTCCAGCGTATTCGTTAACGTGGTGCCAGCACCATCACCATCTGGCGGCCTTCCAGGCGCGGCTCGGACTCGACCTTGGCAATCTCCTCCAATTCGCCCTTCACCCGCTGGAGCACGTCCATGCCGAGCTGCTGGTGGGCCATCTCGCGGCCGCGGAAACGCAGCGTGACCTTGACCTTGTCGCCTTCCTCGAAGAAGCGTCGGATCGAGCGCAGCTTGACGTTGTAGTCGTGCTCGTCGATTGCGGGGCGCATCTTGATCTCTTTGATCTCGACGGTCTTCTGGTGCTTGCGCGCCTCGGCCGCCTTCTTCTGCGCCTGGTATTTGTACTTGCCGAAATCGAGGATCTTGCAGACGGGCGGGTCGGCGTCGGGTGAAACCTCGACCAGGTCCAGCCCCGCGTCCACAGCCCGCTGCAGTGCGTCGGCGTGGGAGACGACGCCCACGTTTTGTCCCGTCTCGTCAATCAGTCGTACTTCCCGGGCCCGGATTGCCTCATTGATCCGGGGGCCGGATGGCTCGCGCTCCGGCGCGGCTCTCATTGGTCGGCGGATGTTAGATCTCCTTTGATCGCTTCACCAATAGTCCTACACGCATAGCCGGCTCGCCCCACTGCGGGCAGCACGGTCATCGCGTTCAACTCTTAATCCCGAGAATCGAGAAGAAACAGGCGGAAGTCAAGTGAGCCGGAACGCGGCTCACCGTTGATTGTAGCGCCGGGGAAACAGAGCAAAAGGGTGCTCCGTGAGAGGGTTACCGGCTTCGAAACCCTGCGACCGCGAGGCTATCCGCGGCTGAGCCCCTTCGCCTCCAGCTCCTTCAGGTATTCACCCCAACGCTTCTCCTTTTCCCGTCCCAGCGTCTGCAGGTAGGTCCAGGTGAAGAGTCCTGTATCGTGCCCGTCGTCGAACGCGATGCGTATCGCGTACGTGCCGACCGGGCGTAAGTCCTTGATTTTGACGTTGCGTTTGCGCGCGACCGTCACCCGCTGTGCGGCTGAATGGCCCTGAACCTCGGCCGACGGGCTCATGACGCGCAGCATCTCGGCCGGCAGCTCAAAGGCCGGGCCGCAGGCGAACTTGACGGTCAGCATGTCGCCGGCCGGGTTGACCCCCAGTTGCGGCGGCTTGGCAGCGACCTCCTTGGCCGCCTCCAGCTCGGTCCACGTCTTGGCCGCGAGGTCGCGATAGACCTGCGCGAGCGGGCTCTCGGGCAGCGTCGCCGTGATGGGCTGGCCAGAATCCGAGCGCACCCGGATCTCGATGTCGAGCGGAATGGCGCCCAGGAACGGCACGCCGAGGCGCTCTGCATCTTTCTCCGCGCCGCCATGGCCGAAGATGTCGGATCGCTCGCCGCACTTGGGGCACACGAAATAGCTCATGTTTTCAATGATGCCGAGCACTGGCACGCCCACCTTGCGGAACATGGCGAGACCCTTGCGGGCGTCGATCAGCGACAGATCCTGCGGCGTCGACACAACCACCGCGCCCGACAGCGGTACCTGCTGGGCCATGGTGAGCTGCACGTCGCCGGTGCCCGGCGGCATGTCGACGATCAGCACATCGAGGTCGCCGTCCTTGCCCCAGGCGACGTCGCGAAACATCTGATTGAGCGCACCGACCACCATCGGCCCGCGCCAGATCACCGGTGTCTCCTCGTCGACGAGGAAGCCCATCGACATGGCCTTGAGCCCGTGGCCTTCCATCGGCTCGAGCGTCTTGCCCTCGACGACGCGCGGCTGGCCCTTGAGGCCCAATAGCCGCGGCTGCGAGGGACCGTAGATATCGGCGTCGAGAATGCCGACCTTGAGACCCTGCGCCTGCAGGCCGAGCGCCAGGTTCACCGCAACCGTCGACTTGCCGACGCCGCCTTTGCCCGAGGCTACTGCAATGAGATTCTTGACGCCCGGCACGGGAGCAACCTGACGCGCACCCTGCTGGGCGGGCGCGGCGGCGGGCGTGGGCGCCTGAGGCTGCGCGGCGGCGGCGCGGGCCTGGGCGACGCGCGCGCTTTCGGGCGGTCGCTTTCCGGCGGCGGCCTCAGCCGTCAGAACGGCGGTCACTCCGCCGACGCCTGGTACCTTGGCGACCACCGTCTCCGCGGCCTGGCGCAGCGGCTCGAGCTCCTCGGCGCGCGCGGCGGGAACGGTGATCGAGAAATAGACGCGGTCGTCCTTGACGAGGATCTCGGAGACGAGCCCGAGATCGACGATGTTGCCGTTGAGATCGGGTCCCTTGACCCGGCGTAGCTCATCGAGAACCTGAGGCGTCGATATGGTCATTTCCGCAATGCTCCCGGGGGGGAAGGAGAGGGTCGGTTTATCCGCTGTGGGAATGTGTCGGCGGAATACTGTCAGAGCCGGTGTCCGAAGTCACTGGCCCCGGGACATATGGGAAGATAGGCCGCGCATGCCAAAGCTTGCGGCGCCGCGGGGGGACACTTTCGCGCTTCAGCGCGCGTCGTAGCAGATCGAGAACGAGGCGAGCCACTTGCAGTCCGGCGAGGACAGGCAGTCGTCCTTCTGGCGGCTGAGACAGGGCTTCGCGGTGGCCGGCGGCTGGGCTGGAGGTGTCTTAGCAAAGAGACTGGCGCCGAATCTGAGCTTCTCGCATCGGTCCGTCAGCGCGGACCAGTAGCAGGCCGACTGCATGTGACACGTGAGCTTGCTGAAAAAGTTGCAGTTCAGGGTCGTCCCCGCCGCGCCCGCCCCGATACCCGGCGGCAGTGCGGATTGGGGCTCGCAGCGTTCGCTCAGCGGCGACCAGCGGCAGGCGACCTTGGTCGCGCACGATATTCGCGTGAGCCCGGAGCAGCTTGCCCTTTCACTGAGATCGGACGGTAGCAGCGACTTCGCCGGCGGGACGACCTGCGGCTGGGTCGTCGATGTCGAACGCCGAAGGTCTAAGGGTTGCGGCGGGTCCACGGTCTTGAGCGGCTTCTCGACGATAAGACTATCTGGCGACCAGATGAGACCTCTCACCTCGCGGAACACGAGGAAAGTCCCGGTCAGGGCCAGCGCGGTGCCGAGCACGAGCACCACCGGGTTCTTCTTCATGCCCTCGAAGATGAAGCCCAACGTGAGGACGCAGATAGTTCCGGCGAACAGTACGGACAGGATCTCGAACAAACCCGCGCCGGTAACCCAGATCAACAGTTCGGAATAAAACATGGCGCCGAAACGGCCGCCTTGCCGCAGGAGCTGGCCCATCATCAGGTCCCCCTTGATGACTTGTGCGGATGCGACGACGAAGAACGCCGCAGGCTAGACCGGATGTGCACGTTCTTACCACCCGCGGCGGGGTGCCCCTCGTGCCTTCCACGCTGGAAGTTGCTGTAGAGCCTCGATATACCGGGACTGGGGGCGAAGGCAGCGGGCACAGGCTGCCGCCCCCCGGGAGGGAAACGTCGTCATGCGAGTGCTGCTCGCAATCAGCCGCGGAATAGATGCCGCCACGCGCCGCCTCGGGCAAGGGGTGGCCTGGCTGGTCGTCGTCGCGGCCGTCATCAGCGCGGGCAACGCACTGATCCGCAAGCTGTTCGACACCAGCTCGAATTCCTGGCTGGAGCTGCAGTGGTGGCTGTTTGCGGCCGTCTTTCTGTTCGCTGCCCCCTGGACGCTCGCGCTCAACGAGCACATCCGCATCGACATACTGAGCCAGCGCTTCTCTCAGCGCGTGCGCAACATCATCGAGGTCATCGGGCACGTCTTCTTCCTGATGCCCATGGCCGCCGTCATCGTCTGGACCTCCTGGCCGTTCTTCCTGTCCTCGTACGCGCAGAACGAGCAGTCGTCGAACTACGGCGGCCTGCCCCAGTGGCCCGCCAAGCTGCTCATTCCGCTGGCGTTCACCGTCCTGTTCATCCAAGGGATCTCCGAGCTCATCAAGCGCGTCGCCATCATGGGTGGCGACCTCGCCGAGGCTGAGCCTGCCGGGCACCACCCGGCCGCCGCTCGCGACGCCGGTCATATCCACGAGCCACCAGAGGATGAGACCGGTAGCGCCCGCTGAGGCGCGTTGGGTCGCGGAGGGGAGATGGTGGAGCTCATCGCAGAGAATCTGGCGCCGATCATGTTCGTGGCGCTGATCGTGTTCTTGCTGGCAGGCTACCCCGTCGCCTTCTCGCTCGCCGCTGTCGGCATGATGTTCTTCGTTGTCGGCGTCGAGCTAGCGCCCTACTCCAACGGGGTCATCAACCTGTCGTGGCCGCTGCTCGGCACCTTGCCCGAACGCATCTACGGCGTGATGACCAACGAGACGCTGCTTGCGATACCGTTCTTCGCTTTCATGGGGCTCATATTAGAACGCTCCGGCATGGCTGAGGACCTGCTCGAGACGGTCGGCCAGTTGTTCGGCACGGTGCGCGGCGGCCTCGCTTACGCCGTCGTCTTCGTCGGCGCGCTGCTGGCCGCCACTACGGGCGTCGTCGCCGCCTCCGTCATCTCGATGGGGCTCATCTCGCTGCCGATCATGATGCGCTACGGCTATGACGCGCGCTTTGCCACCGGCACCATTGCGGCGGCCGGCACGCTGGCGCAGATCGTTCCGCCCTCGCTCGTGCTCATCGTCATGGCCGACCAGCTCGGCCGCTCGGTTGGCGACATGTACACCGGCGCCCTCATTCCCGGACTGATGCTCGCTGGCTTCTATGCAACCTATGTTTTCCTCGTCTCGACCTTCGCCAAGAAAGCCGCACCCGGCCTGCCGTCGGAGGCGCTGGGCTATCGGCAACCGGACGGCTCGCGCGGCTATCGCTCGCTTGCCGTGCTGACACTGGCCTCGGGAACGATCGCCTGGCTGGTGATGCGCGACACCGGCTATCACGGCGCCGACTACGTCATCCTGACGCTCGGCGTCGCCGTGGGTGTGTCCTTCGTGGTCGCGATATTCAGCTACATCCTCAACCGGTTCGGCGGCACGCGGCTTCTCTCGCCGCTCGCCGAGCAGGTCGTGTTCGTCATGGTGCCGCCGCTGTTGCTCATCTTCCTGGTGCTGGGCACGATCTTCATCGGCGTCGCGACCCCGACCGAGGGCGGCGGCATGGGCGCCGTCGGCGCGTTGTTGCTCGCCGCCGCCAAGCGGATCTCCGACCGCAATCCCAACCGCTTCAGTTTCGAGATCGTCCGCTCCGCCGCCGAGGCGACGGCCAAGCTCTCCGCCTTCGTGATGTTCATCCTTCTAGGTGCGCGCATCTTCTCGCTCACCTTCTACGGCGTGAACGGGCACGTCTGGGTCGAGCACCTGCTTGTCTCCCTCCCCGGCGGCGCGGTCGGCTTCCTCATCGTCGTCAACGTGCTCGTTTTCTTTCTCGCGTTCTTCCTCGACTTCTTCGAGCTCGCCTTCATCATCATTCCGCTGTTGGCGCCCGCCGCCTCCGCACTCGGCATCGACCTCGTCTGGTTCGGCGTGATCCTCGCGGTCAACATGCAGACGAGCTTCATGCATCCGCCTTTCGGCTTCGCGCTGTTCTATCTGCGTTCGGTGGCGCCGCGCCGTAGCTACATCGACAAGGTGACGGGCCACACCATGCCGCCCGTCACCACCGCGCAAATCTATTGGGGGGCGATACCGTTCCTCGTCATTCAGTGCCTGATGGTCGCGCTTTTGATCATGTTCCCGGGGCTCGTGCGCCACGACCAAGGCCCGAGCCCGGCCGAGATCCGTCAGCGCATCGACGCGCCCGCGCTCCAGCTCGCGCCATCGGGAAGCGGACAGATCGAGCTGCCGCCCTATCCGCCGTCGATCCCGGGCGCCGCGCCGCCCGATACCAGCGGTCCCGGCGCGCCCACGCTCGATTTCTCGGTTCCCCCGATCGTCGTGCGCCCGGCCGATCAATGAGCGGTCAGGCCGGTGGCGGTCCGAACACCAGCGAGGCGTTGAGATCGCCCAACGCGAAGGCGTTCGACATCGCATAGCGCAGCTTCTTCCGACGCGCTTTCAGCGGCACGTAGTTGAGATCGCAAGCCGGATCGGCCTCGTCGAGCCCGATCGTGGGCGGCACGATCCCTGTCTCGATGGCCTTGATGCACGCGATCGCCTCGACCGCGCCGGACGCACCAATGAGGTTGCCGTGCATGGACTTGGTGGAGGAGACCGCCAACTTGCGCGCGTGCTTGCCGAACACGGCCTTGATCGCCTTGGTCTCGTCGAGGTCGCCGTAGCGGCAGCCGGTGGCATTGGCGTTGATGTAGCCGATGTCGCTGGGGTGAAGCCCGGCATCGTCGATCGCCATGCGCATGGCTGTCATGCACGCTTCGGTGTCGGGCCGCAGCATGTCCGTGCCGCCGCCCGTCATGGCGAACCCACAGACCTCGGCCAGGATGGTGGCGCCGCGTTGGCGTGCATGCTCCTTCGTCTCGAGCACGAGCGCGCCCGCACCTTCCGCGAGCACCGTGCCGCTGCGCCGGCGCGCAAACGGGAAGCAGCCTTCGGCGGACAGCAGGCCCAAAGCCTCGCAGGCGAGCAGCGCGGTGTAGGTGAGGGCGCTCTCCGAGCCGCCGACGATCGCCATATCGCACAGGCCGTGGCGAATGTAGTCCAGACCGATGCCGATCGAGTGCGAGGCGCTGGCACCGGCACTGGAGATCGCGTAGGTTGGGCCCCTCACGCCGTGCTCGATGCCGATGTGCGCCGATGCCGAGGAGGCGACGATGCGCGGCAGCAGCATGGGATGCACCGCGCTCTTGCCGCGGATGAAGCGGTCGCGGCCGGCGATCTCGGAGTTGATCTGGCCGCCGACGCCGGAGCCGATGATGCAGGCGACGCGGTGCGCATTGGCGACGGGCACCTCGATGCCAGACTGCTTGATCGCCTCGTCGGCCGCGGCCGCGGCTAGCCAGCAGTAGCGGCTCGAATGCATGATCGATTTGTCGCGCGTCCAGCCGGCGAGGCGCTCGGTGTGCTTGAAGTCGCGGATCTGTCCGGCAATGCGCGTATCGAGGCGGTCGAGCTCGCTCGCGTCGATGCCCTCGATCGGGCCGATGCCGCACTTACCTTTTCTGATCGCGCCCCAGAAGTCCGCAACGGACTGCCCGATCGGCGTCATCACCCCCATACCGGTCACGACGACGCGAGGCTGCTTGGAAGAACCCACCATACGCAAACAAAATCCGCTATCCGTACATCCTCAAAATTTTAGCAGCGAAATATCGATTTCAAATTGATGGTAATCGGCAACGATGGATCTCGCTGCTAAGGAAGACGTCACCTTTCTGTCTGCTTCGCTGACGCGCGTTTCAGATCAGGACGAACGGCGCCAAACCCGCCCGTCCGACGCTACTCCTTTTCTTTGACAGGCAACTGGGGCTCCGGTGACGGCGCTTTGATGATCAGCGACTGCCACTTCGCAGTATCGAAGCCGTTTTCGTCATCGACGAGATAGACCTCGATGAAGCTCGCATCGACGAGGTCCTTCACGTCGGTCCAAATCGCTGGGCCGGGGAACACCTCCGCGTCGCTGCGGATGCAGGCGATGGGAAACGTGATGCGCGCGTCCTCCGCGAGCTTATCGGCGGTGTCGCGAAAGATGCGCACGACTTTGCCGCTAACCTCGCAATTGCCCGGCGTCTTGGCGGGCACCTTCACGCCTTCGATGGCGACTTGAACGTGATAGGGCGCCTCGGCGCGAGCCTCCTCGTAGACCCAGGGCGGCATCATCGCCTGCGCGGTGCCCATGCCGACCAGAAGCAGGGCCGCACTCAACGAGCCCAAATATGCTCTAGGGCGCATTCGATCACACTAATCCCTTGCGCTGCTGAATCATCATGTACGTGTCAAATGTCTGCTCGGAAAACTGGAACCACAGATAGTCGTTGCCGCGGATCTCGTTCATCGCCTCGTACACCTTCTTGAACATGGCGTTCTGACCGGCGATCTCGTTGAAGACCTCGTTGGTGGCCGCAAAGCAGGCGTCGAGCACCGCCTCGGAAAATGGTCTGGGCTCGGCGCCGCCGATGACCAGCCGCTTCATAGCGGCGGGGTTTTGAATGTCGTAGCGGGCCATCATCGTGGTGTTGGCCAGCGCGGAGGCGCAATAGAGTGCGGCCTGATAGTTCTTGGGTAGGTTGTTCCACTTCTCCAGATTGAAGAAGAAGCTCAGCATCGCCTGACCTTCCCACCAGCCCGGGTAATAGTAGTACCGGGCGACCTTGGAGAACCCGAGCTTCTCGTCGTCATAGGGGCCGACCCACTCGGTGGCGTCGATCGTTCCTTTCTCCAGCGCGGGATAGATGTCGCTGCCGGCGATCTGCTGCGGCACCGCGCCGAGCCGCGCCATCACCGCGCCCGCAAGGCCGCCGAGCCTGATCTTCAGCCCGCGCATGTCCTCGGGCGTGTTGATCTGCTTGCGGTACCAGCCACCCATCTGCGCGCCCGTGTTGCCGCCAGGCAGCCCGTAGAGGTTGAAGCGCGCGAAGAACTCGTTCATCAGCGCGATGCCGCCGCCGTCGTACATCCAGGCGTTCTGCATGCGGCAGTTGAAGCCGAAGGGCACCGTCGTTGCCAGAGCGAACGTCGGATCCTTGCCCCAGTAGTAGTAGGCCGCCGTGTGGCAGGCCTCGACCGAGCCGTTGGTCACGGCATCCGCCGCGGCCAGACCTGGCACGATTTCGGTGGGGGCGAATACGCGGATGCGGAAGCGGCCGTCTGTCATGTCGCTGAGCGCCTTGGAGAACACCTCCGCGGCGCCATAGATCGTGTCGAGCGACTTGGGGAAGCTCGAGACCATGCGCCAGTCTAGCTGGGGCATGCTTTGAGCGATGGCGGGAGCCGGGATCGACGAGGCGGCAACTGCGGTGCCTGCTGCTCCGGTCGCCGCGGTCTTCAAGAACTTGCGCCGATCGACCCTGCGCTTACCCGGCATTCTTCCTCGCTCGTCACTGTCCGCACCCTGAGCGCGGATGAGGTCCGTTATAGGACGTGTCTGGCGGCGCCACAATTGCACGGGAGGCCAACGGGGGCCTTGCTCGGGTGTGCTTTGCCCGTTTAAACCCGGCGCATGGCTAAAGATCAGGAATTGGGAGAGGTTACGGGCGCGCTTCTTGCCGGAGGCCGCTCCCTGCGCATGGAGGGCCGCGACAAGTGCGTCATCGAGCTCGGCGGCAAGCCGATGCTGGAGCACGTCATTTCGCGTCTGCGCCCGCAGGTCCATCGCATCGTCATCATCGCCAACGACGCGCCGGAGCGCTTCTCGGGCTATTGCCTGCCCGTGGTGCCCGACACGCTCGAGGGCCATGCCGGTCCGCTCGCCGGCCTGCACACCGCGCTCGAGTGGACCATGAGCGAGACGCCGGATGCCAAGTATCTGCTGACCGTGCCGGTCGACACGCCGTTTCTGCCGCTCGACCTCGTTGCGCGGCTCTCCGCGGCGCTAGCCAAAAAGAAGGCCTCAGCCGCTATCGCCTCATCCGGCGGCAAGCTCCATCCCGTCGTCGGGCTCTGGAATGTCGGCCTCATCGGCGAGGTCGCTGATGCGTTGCAGTTGGGCACACGCGCGATGACCCGTTTCGTCGACGATCAGAAAAGCGCCGTCGCGGATTTCCCTCTCGTCGGCTCGGGTGACCTGCGTGTCGATCCCTTCTTCAATATCAATACTCCCGAGGACCTCGAGCGCGCCGAGGCTCTGATCGCGGTGACCGAGGCCCGGTAGCGCCTCCGCACCGCGCCCTGCACGGGCGAGCGCGGCGCCGATCAATCCTTGCGATTTTGGTTCCGACCGTCGCGTGCCCATGAGACGTGTGCGGAGTGTTGCCGTGCCGCGGCCCGCCAGCGCCGGCGCACATAGCCCACGGCCAGCACCGCGAGGATCAGGCCCGCCGCAGCCCACAGGGCCCAATGCGCAAAGAGCGAGCGGCCGACCTCCGGCTCGGGTATCTGGTTCGGCACCAGGCGGCCGGCGCGATTGGGCTCCACTCGATCGCCGAGACCCGCACCGCCGCCGCTCTGACCTGCGGCAATTCTGACGATGTCTGCCTTTGCATGGGCCGTGAGCCATGCAACTAGGCTCAGTAGCGTACGCATCACAAAGCCCTTGAACCGGCGGCGCTCGTCGCTAGCTTAACGAGCGAGCCCCTTTTCCGCTGGCGCGGCGAAGGCAAGTCTACCGCGATCCGAGACCAAAGCAGGATCTTCATTCGATGGGCTATAGCCCTAGCACGCAACAAAGTTCCGGCTTGGCAGATCGCTTCGGCCGTCACATCACCTACCTGAGGGTGTCGGTCACCGACCGGTGCGACTTCCGGTGCGTCTATTGCATGGCGGAAAACATGTCGTTCCTGCCGCGGCGCGACCTGTTGACGTTGGAGGAGCTCGACCGGATCTGCTCGGCCTTCGTCTCGCGCGGTGTGCGCAAGCTGCGCATCACCGGCGGCGAGCCGCTCGTGCGCAAGAACATCATGTCTCTGTTCCGCTCGCTCGGGCGCCACCTGGAAACGGGCGCGCTGGACGAGGTGACGCTCACCACCAACGGCTCGCAGTTGAAGCGATTCGCGCACGACCTCAAGGCGGCCGGCGTCAGGCGCATCAACGTGTCGCTCGACACGCTCGATCCCGATCGGTTCCGCTCGATCACGCGCTGGGGCAAGCTCGATACCGTCATGGACGGCCTTGATGCCGCCGACGCCGCGGGCCTCAAGGTCAAGATCAACACGGTGGCGCTCAAGGGCGTCAACGAGGACGAGTTCCACAACCTCATCCGCTTCACGCACGATCGCGGCTACGACCTCACCTTCATCGAGACCATGCCGATGGGCGATGTCGATGGCGACCGCACCGACCAGTACCTTCCGCTGTCAGTCGTGCGCGCGCGGCTGATGGATCACTGGACGCTGCAGGAGAGCGACTATCGCACCGGCGGCCCTGCGCGCTACGTGACGGTCGCGGAGACCGGCGGCCGCATCGGTTTCATCACGCCGATGACGCACAATTTCTGCGAGAGCTGCAATCGTGTGCGCCTCACCTGCACCGGGACGCTCTATCTCTGCCTCGGCCAGAACGACAAGGTCGATTTGCGCGCGCCGCTGCGCGAGGGGAAAGGCGATGACGGCCTGCAGGCAGCCATCGATGAAGGTATGCGCATCAAGCCAAAGGGGCACGATTTCGTCATCGATCGCAGCACGAAAAGGCCTGCCGTTGCGCGTCATATGAGCGTGACCGGCGGCTAGCGAGTGGTCCCGGCGGGCCCCGTTGAGACCTAGCCCAACAGCTTGCGGACGCTGTCGCGCACCTGTTCGAGCGTGAAGGGTTTCGACAGCACGCCAACGTGCGGGCCCGACATCTCACTTGCGCGGTCAAGCTGATCGGAAAAGCCCGACATCAAAAGGACGCGCAAGCCCGGCTGCAGCGGAAACGCATGCTCGGCCAGCGCCACGCCGTCGAGCACCGGCATCTCCACGTCGCTCACGAGCAAGTCGAAACGCAGCCCCTCCTCGCGCAGCTTGTCCAGCGCCTCGCTGCCGTCCTGGGTGACCTCGACGGTATGTCCTTCAGACTCGAGCGCACGCCGCACGAGATCGCGCGTTGCCGCGTCGTCGTCAGCAAGCAGAATCCTGGCCATCGTTCATTCCCCCGCATCATTCGCGCACCCGCCCCACGAAAGGAAGCTCACGGTAGCGGTGCGCAACGTCCATGCCGTAGCCGACAACAAAGGTGTCGGGACACTGGAACGCGCAAAAGTCGGGCTCCAGGTTCACCGCCCGCTGGGTCTGCTTATCAAGCAGCACGCACGTCTTTATGACGTTGGCGCCGCGCGCCGACAGCAGATCCTTAGCGAACGCGAGCGTGCGTCCCGAATCCAGAACATCGTCCACAATGAGTACATTGCGGCCTTTCACGTCGAGATCCATGTCGCGCAGGATCGAGACTTGGCCCGAGGAGACCTGTGCCTTGCGGTAGCTCGACAGCGTCATGAAATCGACCTCGGGCGCAAGCCCCACCGCATGCAGTGCACGAATGAGATCGGCGGCAAACACGAAGCTGCCCTTCAAAACCGCCACCACCAGGAGGCTGTCGAGCTGGCTGCCGGCGATCTCCCGCGCAAGCTCTCCGAGTCGGCCGGCGATCGCCTCGGGCGGAAAAATCACCTCAAGCTCGGTGTCGGATTTCGTGCTGTCGTTCATATGTGCATCCATGTGTGCGGGCCCGGTGCCCGCATTAAGTATCTTTGTTCCAAGGGACCAGGATAGCAGGACATTGCATCTCCACCACAATGCCTCCATAACGTCCACGGTTCGTGCGGTGGGCGGCGTACACGAACCCGCCACATTCCTGGCTGATTGATCCCCGTGAGCGCGTTTCGGCAAGGGTCCCAGGGGGCTGGCCCCGGGGACGGACGTGGAAATGCAAGACATCGCTGGTTGGCACTCGTGATTCGATTAACGAACATCGGTCTTGCCTACGAACAGAACACGGATGTCCTGTCGGAGGTGAGCTTCCATTTGCGACCGGGTTCGTTCCACTTCCTCACCGGCCCCTCCGGCGCGGGCAAGTCCTCGCTGTTGCGCCTCCTTTTCATGTCGCTGCACCCGACGCGCGGCAGCCTGTTTCTCTTCAATCAGGACGTGACCCGCATCTCGACGGCTAAGCGCGCCCAGTTGCGCCGGCGCATCGGCATTGTGTTCCAGGACTTCCGCCTGCTCGACCACCTGACAACCTGGGAGAATGTCGCGCTGCCGCTGCGCGTCGTCGGCAAGCGCGTCGCCGACTACCGCGAGGATGTGACCGACCTATTACAATGGGTCGGCCTCGGCGACCGCATGCACGCCTATCCCTCGATCCTCTCTGGCGGTGAGAAGCAGCGCGCGGCCATTGCGCGCGCCGTGATCGGCAAGCCCGAGCTTTTGCTCGCCGACGAGCCGACCGGTAACGTCGACCCGCAAATGGCGCGCCGCCTGCTGCGCCTCTTCATCGAGCTCAATCGCCTCGGCACGTCCGTGGTGATTGCCACCCACGACCATCAACTTATGCGCCAGTTCAAGGCGCCCCGCTTGGAGCTGCACGAGGGCCATGTCCGGATCGTATGACAGGCCCGGTCGGCGCAGGGCGCCGCCTTCAGGCTATGACCCCTATGACGATGTGCTGACCGGTCCGACCACCGACCCGGGTCTCGCGCATTCGTACGACGCGCCACCCACCCAGCTACCGACGCTGGAGGCGCCCGCGCATGAGGAGACCTATGCGCCACGTGGCCGCGGCCGCGGCAAGCGCGCGGACCGCGAGAAGACCAACACGCCGGTCGTGCCGCCCGATTCCGTCACCGGCCGGTCGCTGACCCTCGTCGTCACCATCATGTGCTTCCTGGCCTGCCTCACGGCGGGCGCGGTCTACATGATCAACGAATCCGCCAGCGCCTGGCTCAAGGACATCTCCAGCGAGGTGACGGTCCAGGTCGAGCCGCGCGAGAATGTCGACACCGACAAGACCGTCCGCGACGTGCAGGCCTTCTTGAGCGCGCGGCCGGGTATCGCCCGCGTGGCGCCCTTGAGCCTCGATGATGCCTCCAAGCTGCTCGAGCCCTGGCTCGGACAGTCGGACGTCCTGGAGGCCCTGCCCGTTCCGCGCCTGATCGCAGTCGACATCAACCGCGACGCGCCTCCCGACATGGATGCACTGCGCGGCGAACTCTCCAAGCGGTTCACCGGCGTCTCGCTCGACGACCACCGTCACTGGCAGCAGCAGATTCGCACGGTGACGCGCTCGTTCGCGTTGGGTGGCCTTGCCATCCTCGGCCTCGTCGCCGCCGCCACGACAGCGATCATCGTCTCCGCCACTCGCTCGTCAATGGCCTCCAACCGCGAGATCGTCGAGGTCCTGCACTTCGTGGGCGCGACCGACCGCTTCATCGCTCGCGAGTTCGAGAAGCACTTCCTGCGCCTGGGCATTCGCGCCGGCTTCGTCGGCGCCCTGTGCGCGACCGCGGTATTCCTGTCGATGACGGCGGTGATGCAGCTTCTGGGCGGCGGCGACGTCACCGTCTCCGAGCTGCAGCGCCTGATCGGCAGCGGCGGTCTCGATGCGGCTGGCTATCTCCTGCTCACGGTCGTCGTGATCATCATCGCCGCGCTCTGCATGCTGACCTCGCGGTTCGGCGTCTTCCGCATCTTGAACTCCAAGCCCTAGGGCCCCGGCCCGCCGCGGGCAACGGCTTGTGCTGGTCCGGAGTTCCCCTGACCGCCGAAAGCCTTAGGCTCACCGGCTGATGCGCGAATGTCATACTGAAGCGCAAGAATTCGACGTCGGCGACTTTGACACCGGCTCGGAAAGTAGCTGTCACAACCCCGGCCAAATCGGATAGTGTGCTGCCCGCTATGACGGCAGGCGATCCGGGGGCAGATGGCAGCGCTAGCCACACGATGAAAGGCTTGAGACGAGTGCTGATCTTGGGCGCGGGAGCGATCGTTTCACTCCTGGCGCTGGGCTTCATCGTGTTCGCAACCGTGGTGACGCGCCCGCCCGTGCCGAGCGACCCGCGCGGCGACGGCATCGTGGTGCTTACCGGCGAAGGCCGGCGCATCGCCGAAGGTGCACGTCTGCTGGAGGAGGGCCGCGCCGAGCGCATGCTCATCTCCGGCGTCTTCAAGCACACCGGCAAGCGCGCACTTATGAAGATCACGGGCCTCACCGAGCAGAAATTCGACTGCTGCGTCGATCTCGGCTACGCGGCCCACGACACCGTAGGCAATGCGGTGGAGACGCGCTCGTGGGCGGTGGCGCGCCGGTACGGGACGATCATCGTCGTCACCTCCAGCTATCACATGCCGCGCTCGCTGGCGGAGCTTTCGATTGCCATTCCGACCGCGCGGCTCATTCCGCACCCGGTGATGCCGAATGGCTTTCCGACCAATCGCTGGTGGCTCAACCCTTCCATGACCCGCCTGCTGCTGTCGGAGTATCTGAAGTTCCTGCCGTCGGCGGCACACCTGACCGTTACCCGCATCCTGGGCCCGCGCCAGGATGGCTCGGTCGCCGAAGCCCCCGCCCGCGACCGCGCAGCCGGGATCTGACGCCAGTGCTCATAGCAATCCGCTCGCTTCTGTTCGCCGTCGTCTTCTACATCAACACGGTGCTGTTCGTGGTACTGGGCTCGTTCCTGCTGTTCGGCCCGCGCCGCTACGCCATGATGGGGCTCAAGGCGCACGCGATCGTCACCCTCTGGCTCCTGCGTGTGATCGTCGGCACCAAGATGGAGGTGCGCGGGCGCGAGAAGCTCCCCGCGGCGCCCTACCTCGTCTGCTCCAAGCACCAGTCGGCCTGGGATACGTTCGCGCTGATCCCCATCTTCACCGACCCGGCGATGGTGATGAAAGCCGAGCTCGGCTACATCCCGTTCTACGGCTGGTTCTCGCACAAGTTTCAGCACGTCTTCGTGGAGCGCTCGCGCGGGCCCGCGGCGCTGCGCAATCTGGTGCGCGATGCCAAGCAGCGTGCGAGCGCCGGACGCGAGATCGTCCTGTTCCCCGAAGGCACGCGCCGGCCGCCCGGCGCCGAGCCGGATTACAAGGCCGGCACGGTCGCGCTCTATGAGGGTCTCGGGCTCACGTGCGTTCCGGTGGCGCTCAACTCCGGCCTCTATTGGCCGCGGCGCAAGTTCATGCGCTACCCCGGCACCATCATCGTGGAGATCCTCGATCCGATCCCCGCCGGCATGCCGCGCAAAACCTTCCGCGCCGAGATCGAGTCGCGCATCGAGGCCGCGGCGAACCGCCTGATCGTGCAGGCCGCCCGCTCCAGCGAGCCGCCGCCGATCCAGGCCGATGTTCTGGCCCACGCTGAGGCCGCCATGGCGGACAATAAGGCCCTGGAAAATAAATAGAATTGAAACCAATTAATTAACGTGTTGGCACCGTTGCGCAAAAAGCCCCATTTTTCGCGGGCAAGTCGCGCTCCTCTCCGCGATGATAAAGTAAATCATTGAAACTATGTAGTAATATCGTCTGTGGCGTTGTCGCCCCGGCGATCGGGCCCATATCTGACTCTCAAAGCCGACCACGTCGAACAAAGTAGGACTTTAAAGAGAACATTAACTGACCTATAGTAGTCGGTGAACGCAGCGAGGACGTTCCCATGCGCACCGAGCCGGACTTTCTGGCCCCGATCTCGGAGGAAATCTGGGATCTCAAGTATCGTTTCAAGAAGGCCGACGGCACGCCCGTCGATGCGAGCCTTGACGATACCTTTTGGCGCGTCGCCCGCGCGGCGGCCGCGCCGGAGAAAGGCGGCAAGCGCGCCAAGGAGAAATGGGCCCGCCGCTTTCACGATGCCATGGCTGATCTGGGTTTCCTGCCTGCTGGACGCATCCTGGCGGGCGCCGGCACCGGCCGCTCCGTCACCCTCTTCAACTGCTTCGTGCTCGGCACCATCGCCGACGACCTCGGCTCCATCTTCGACGGCGTCAAGGAAGCCGCGCTGACCATGCAGCAGGGTGGCGGCATCGGGCACGACTTCTCCACCCTGCGCCCGCAAGGCGCGCCGGTGTCGTCGATCGGTGCAGACGCCTCCGGCCCGGTGAGCTTCATGGACGTCTGGGACGCCATGTGCCTCACCATCATGTCGGCGGGCAGCCGACGCGGCGCCATGATGGGCACTCTGCGCTGCGATCACCCCGATATCGAGAAGTTCATCGACGCCAAGTCCGATCCTCGTCGCCTGCGCAACTTCAACCTGTCGGTGCTGGTGACCGACCCCTTCCTCGACACCGTGCGCGAGGACGGCCCCTGGGATCTGACGTTCGGCGGCAAGGTCTATCGCACGATCCGCGCGCGCGCGCTGTGGGAGCGGATCATGCAGGCGACCTACGATTTCGCCGAGCCGGGCGTGATCTTCATCGACCGGGTTAACGCGCGCAACAACCTAAATTACTGCGAGGAAATCCATGCCACCAACCCGTGCGTTACGGCGGAGACCTGGATCCATACGTCATCCGGTCCCCGCCAGGTCGGCGATCTCGTTGGGCAGGCCTTCTCGGCGCGGATTGGTGGCGTGGATCATGCCGCGGGTCGCCAGGGCTTCTTTCGCACCGGCCGCAAACCAATCGTGAAGCTGGAGACCGCGGAAGGCTTCAGTCTGCGCCTCACGGACGACCACCTCGTGCGCCGCGTAACGAGATTTGCGCGCTCTAGCATCGAGACCGACTGGTGTCGTGCAGGTGCCCTGCAGCCGGGAAGCCGCATCGTTCTCAACGATCATCGCAGCCAGGCGGAATGGGCCGGACCGTTCACCTGGAGCGAAGGATATTTGCTCGGCCTGCTCGTCGGTGACGGCACGTTGAAGGACGACAAGGCCGTATTGTCGGTGTGGCACCCCCCGGTGGCGGTTAACGCGGGAGAGGCCGGGCTCGCAGCGGGCGTACGTGCAGTGATGGATGAGGCCGAGCGTGCCGCCCGCACGCTGCCGCATCGAAGCGATTTTGTCGGGTGGCAGCGGGTTTCGGACCGCAACGAGCACCGCCTGCCGCTGGCCGAGATCAAGTCGCTTGCCCTCAAGGTGGGGATGACGCCCGGCAACAAGGCGATAACGCCTCTGATGGAGGCCGGCTCGAGCGATTTCGCGCGTGGCTTCTTGCGCGGGTTTTTCGATGCGGATGGCTCGGTGCAGGGCACGCAGGCGAAGGGCGTGAGCGTGCGCCTGGCGCAATCCAATCTGGATCGCCTGCAGGCTGTGCAGCGCATGCTCTTGCGGCTGGGGATCGTCTCAAAAATCTATCAGAACCGTCGCGCTGGACAGTCGACGCTGTTGCCGGACGGCAAGGGTGGCGTGCGCGCCTACGAGGTGCAGTCCCAGCACGAGCTCGTCATTTCCGGTTCCAACATCGAGGGCTTCCGCGCTCGCGTCGGTTTCTCCGACAGCGACAAGCAGACGAGGTTGGACGCCAGTCTGGCGCAATATCGGCGCGCGCTAAACCAGGAGCGCTTCACGGCTGTTGTAACGTCCGTGACACCGGATGGGGCCGAGGACGTTTTCGACGTCTCGGTGCCGGGCATCAATGCCTTCGATGCGAACGGACTCTACGTGCACAATTGCGGCGAGCAGCCGTTGCCGCCTTACGGCGCGTGCCTCTTGGGCTCGATCAACCTCGCCCGGCTCATCGCCAACCCGTTCACCAATGGCGCCGAGCTCGATCTCGACGCCCTGCGTGAGCGCGTGGCCATCGCGGTCCGCTTCCTCGATAACGTCATCGACATCTCGAACTACCCGCTGCCCGAGCAGCGCAAGGAGGCGCTCGCCAAGCGTCGCATCGGGCTCGGCATCACCGGGCTTGCGGACGCGCTGATCTTTTGCGGCGTCAGCTACGGAACCGAGGCGGCGGGGAAGCTCGCCGGCACCTGGATGGCCGCCATCCAGAACGCCGCCTACATGGCGAGCGCCGAGCTCGCCGCCGAGAAGGGCGTCTTCCCGCTATTTAACGCGGAGCAGTTCCTTGCCAGCCCCAATGTGGCAGCACTCGATGAAAGCGTGCGCGGGGCGATCCGCGCCAACGGCATCCGCAACGGCTGCCTCACCTCCATTGCGCCCACCGGCACCATCTCGCTGCTCGCCGGCAACGTCTCGAGCGGCATCGAGCCGGTCTACGACTTCCTCTACAAGCGCCGCGTTCTCGGCAGGGAGGGCGCTACCAGCGAGGAGACGGTGGAGGATTATGCGCACGCAGCCTTCCGCCGCCAGTTCGGCGCGGCAGCCCCCCTGCCCGAGACCTTCGTGCGCGCGGGTGATCTCACCCCGCATCAGCATTTGCGGATGCAGGCGGCGCTGCAGCCCTTTGTCGATAGCGCCATCTCCAAGACCATCAACTGCCCCGAGGACATCTCGTTCGAGGCCTTCGAGGACGTCTACCTGGAGGCACACGCGCTGGGCCTCAAGGGCTGCACGACCTACCGGCCCAATCCCGTCACCGGGGCGGTGCTGCAACCCGTCGCCGAGCCGGCCAAGCTGCCCGAGAAGTCCGCCGCCACGGCCGCCATGGTCGAGGCCGCCACGCCCGTCGTGCTGCCCACAGAAGAGCGCGACGGCATCGTCTACATGACCCAGCCGCTGGAGCGCGAGCCTGTTCTGTCGGGCTACACCTACAAGCTCAAGTGGCCGGGCAGCGACCACGCCATCTACGTCACCATCAACGACATAGAACAAAGTCCAGCCGCAGGCGGGCGGGGGTCACGTCGGAGACCGTTCGAGATCTTCATCAACACGCGCAACCTGGAGCACTACGCCTGGACGGTGGCTCTGACGCGCATGATCAGCGCCGTGTTCCGCCGCGGCGGCGACGTCAGCTTCGTCGCCGAGGAGCTCAAAGCCGTCTTCGATCCCCAGGGCGGCCATTGGGTCTCGGGCCGCTACGTGCCGAGCCTGCTCGCCGCCATCGGCGAGGTGATCGAGACGCACATGCGCCGCATCGGCTTCCTGCAGGACGACGAGGCGCGCCTCGCGCTGGAGGAAGCGCGCCGGCAGGCCGACGCGGCCGACGGCGCCGCACCGACGGAGCGGCGCCGGCTCAAACTCTGCCCGCGGTGTTCCTCCGCCGACTACGTTCATCGTGAAGGGTGCTGGGTCTGCCACAACTGCGGCTTTTCCCGCTGCGGCTGAATGACATCGTAAATGCGTGCGCCCAATCCGAGGGCTGATTTTTCGCAGTTGGTAGCGAAAGTTGCGTCGCGTTAGGCCCCTGTCGGGAATCGCAACATGCCGCAAGAATGCATTCACATTGCCCCAAAATCACTGAGATGGAGCCACATTTCGGCTCGAAACCCTAGGCATCGTTAAGACCATGAAGCGTAGGCTGGCCCACACAACAACAGGCGTCGAAGGCGCCGAGCAGGACATGAGCCTTAGGGCCGCTAAGAGGTCGTCAGTCATGAGTGCGCGTATCATCGAGCTCGCCGCGTACAGAGCACAGCGTTCGCAACCCAACGAGGAGCCGCCGCGGATGCTTGCCGAAGAGGCAGGGCGCTTTCACTTCTGGACCGGTGCGTCCGGCAAGCGCTACGTGCATACCGTGTACGAGCTTATCGATTGCCCGGCGCTGCCGGCAGCCAACTATGTTCTCGTTCGCCGTGAGCCGGGCGCGCGCCGCAAGGTGCTCGCGATCGGCCGCGTCGATCATTCGGTGCCCTCGCTCAACCTCGCCGAGATCCGTCGTCGCGGCGCAGAGCTCGGCGCCCACGAGGTTCACGTTCATCTCCTTGCCGAGACGGCGAAGCTCGCCAAGCTCGTCGAGTTCGACCTGCGCACCGGCCAGGTCGAGGCCGACGTCGCCGATCTCGTCCGCACGGTTCACTAAGAAGACCTTCCCATCCCGACTGTCTCTCTGCGAGGACACCGCGAAGCTCAAGCTCCGCGGCGTCTTCGCTATTGGATCGGTTTAAGGGAGCCTTAGGCCCTCTGGGCGAGCGTGACAGAAGCGCAGCGCCTGCAATATTCGGCAGGCGGAACGAGATTGGACAGCAAGAGATTTCTTAAAGGCCTTGGGATCGCCGTGGCGGTGCTCGCCGTTGTCGTGATCGGAGGACTGCTCTGGTACGGCAACCCGCCCGACCACTACTACCGCCTCGGCATCGAGGTTGAGACGCCAGATGGTCTCAAGCCTGCGTCCAACACATTCGCTGTCTATCAGAGCTACCATAGCTGGGGTTTGCCCGAGACCCTGGGGCTTCGACAGCGACTTGAAGGTGATGCCGTTTTCCTGGACTTGGGGTACGGTCGCAACGTTGTGGCCCTACTTGGTCATGGCCCGAAAGGTGGCGAATTCAGCCGTATCGAACGTCTCGACAACGTTGCGTTCTCGAAGACTGGCCGACCTATACCCTGGTACGCCACCAAAAACCTTTTTGGATCTGCCCCTTTGACGGGCGGCGACATTCCAACGCTTGTGACGTTCGATGATTTGAAAAATCCCAAAACCGCGCGGTTCATTCGACCAGAAGATTTTGAGAATGTGTTCGGCCCTCACTTTCGGTTCAAACGGGCGTGGGTGGAGATCGGCGGACAGAAAGTTACACGAGGCATTACGCGCCATCTACCCTGGATCACGCACTTCGACGCGTACCGAGCCAACCCCCACAACCAGTTCACAGGGACTTTGCCCTTCAGTGAGCTAAATTTTGTACGGAGCTAGCGATGGACGCGAAGCTATCTCGCGTGCGTGAGGGGTATGTCTGCGGCTTGGGACAATTCTGAGCAGGTGCTTGAACCGAAGTGCCGTCAACGCACGCCCAGCACCGTGCGGTAGGCGAAGCGCTGCGCGTCCTCGGGGCGCAGCGGGCGCACCCGCACCGGCCGCGTGCGCACACCCTCCAACAGCTGCGGTGTGCGGCCCGAGCAGCGCGCGCCATGGTCGCCGTGCAGGACGTTCGCACCGACCATCCCCAGCAGCCGCTCCATCGCGCGCTCGCGAATGCCGAGCTCCTTCAGGTGCGCGAGCGTGCTCATCAGATAGTCGATGTTGCTGCCCGAGCGCCCGCGCGCGCCGCGGATCAAGTGCGCCTGCTCGCACAGACTCAACTCGCCCGCGTAGCTCGGATGTGCGCGCTCCACCAGGAACGCCAGCGCCATCACCTCCGGCCGCTCGCCCGACAGCAGCGTCACCGGCACCAGCGCCTCGCGATAGACGCTGATGATTTGCTCGCGCTCGCGTAAGTACTCCAGCGTCGCTGCCGCGTCTTCACCCGGAACGCGAAACGCCATCCCCTCGCACAGGCCCCCGCGGTCTAGCCCCAAGACGAGACCCGGCCGGCGCATGGAGCCGCGGTGGTAGCGCGAGTAGATGCAGAACGAGCGGCGCCAGCCGATAAGGCGCGCGTGCGCGGCTTGCACGTAGGGGAAGCCCGGCCGCCACATCAGCGAGCCATAAGCGAACACCCAAAGGTCGCGCGTCTTTGCCATCTATTCGGCTGCGCTCTTCTTCCCGTTGCTGGCCGCGCGCACCGGCGCACTGCCGCCCGCCTTCTCTCCGACCGCCTTCGTGTCTTCGCTCTTGTGGCCGCGGCCGAAATCAGGCGCCGCAGTATCCTGGCCCGCCTCGATGATGCCGCGGCGGATCGCGCGCGCATCCGAGAACAGCCGGAACAGCGTCTCGCCGTCGCCGAAGCGGATGGCGCGCTGCAACTCAGAGAGATCCTCCGAGAAGCGGCCTAGCATCTCCAAGACCGCTTCCTTGTTGTTCAAGAACACGTCGCGCCACATCGTAGGATCGGAGGCGGCGATGCGGGTGAAATCGCGGAAGCCGCCGGCGGAGAACTTGATCACCTCCGAGTCGGTGACGCGCTCCAGGTCTCTCGCCGTGTTGACGATGTTGTAGGCGATGAGGTGCGGCAGGTGGCTGGTCACGCCCAGCACCATGTCGTGATGCTCCGGCGTCATCGTCTCGACCTTGGAGCCGAGCGCGGTCCAGAACGCCTCCAGCTTCGCAACGGCGGCCTGATCGGAATCGGGCAGCGGCGTCAGGATGGTCCAGCGCCCGTCGAACAATTCCGCAAAGCCCGCCTCGGGGCCCGACTGCTCGGTGCCCGCGATCGGATGGCCGGGAATGAAGTGCACGCCTTCGGGCACGTACGGGGCGACATCGCGTACCACGGCGGCCTTCACCGAGCCGACGTCGGTCAAGATCGTGCCGGGCTTCAGGTTGAGCGCGATCTCCGCGGCGATCGCGCCGCAGGCGCCCACCGGCACGCACAGGATCACCAGGTCGGCGCCTTTGACGACGTCGGCGGAGCGGATGCAGCCGCGGTCGATGAGGCGCAGCCGCAGCGCCGTCTCCAGCGTGTCTTTCGAATGCGCCGAGCCGCTGATCGTCTCGGCCAGGCCGCCGCGACGGATGGCGTGCGCGATCGAGGAGCCGATCAGCCCGACGCCGATCAGGGCGACATTTTTGAACATGGGCTCGCTCATGCCGCGGCCCTCCCCACGAACGCCGACAGCGCCGCGACCACCGCGCGATTGTCGCTCTCGGTGCCGATCGTAATGCGCAGCGCATCGGGAAGCCCGTAAGCCTCGATGCGGCGCACGATGATGCCCTGCGACTTCAGGAAGGCGTCGGCCGCGCGCGCGCCGCGCTCCTCGCTCTTGGGGAAGTGCACCAGCACGAAGTTGGCGACGCTCGGCGACACCTTGAGCCCCAGCTTCTCGATCTCGGCCGACAGCCACGGTAGCCAGCGCGCATTGTGCTCGGCAGCGGCGGTCTCGTGCTCGGCGTCCTCGATCGCCGCGACGCCGGCGTAGAGCGCCGGCAGCGACACGTTGAACGGCCCGCGGATGCGGTTCAAGACGTCGGCGATGCTCTCCGGGCAGTAGGCCCAGCCCAGGCGCAACCCGGCAAGTCCGTGGATCTTGGAGAAGGTCCGCGTCATCACCGTGTTGGGCGTCGTCGCCACCAGCTCGATCCCCGCCTCGTAGTCGTTGCGCTGCACGTACTCAGCGTAGGCCGCATCGAGTACGAGGAGAACATGGGGCGGCAATTTGGCCCTCAGTGCCCGCACCTCGTCGAAGGAGACGTAGGACCCCGTCGGATTGTTCGGATTGGCGAGGAACACCGCCTTGGTGCGCTCGCTCACGCGCTCCAGGATCGCATCGATGTCGGTGCGCAGATCCTTCTCCGGCGCCACGACCGGCGTCGCGCCGTTGGCCAGGATAATGATCTTGTAGAGCAGAAAGCCGTGCTCGGTGTAGATCGCTTCGTCGCCCGGCCCGAGGTAGGCGTGCGCCAGCATGGTCAGGAGCTCGTCGGAGCCCGCGCCGCACACGATCCGGTCGGGATTGAGACCGTAGCGCTTGGCGATGGCCGCGCGCAGTCCGGTATGTGCGCCGTCGGGATAGCGCTCGAGCGAACCGGCGACCTCTTTGAAGGCTGCGACGGCCTTCGGGCTCGGCCCCAGCGGCGTCTCGTTGGAGGACAGCTTGATCGGCTTGGTGCCGGCCGCGAGCTTGCTCTCGCCCGGAACGTACGGGTCGATATCGAGAATGCCGGCTTTGGGCTCTGGGATTGCTTTTGCCATAGGGACTTGGTCCGGGTAGGTCAGGCGCCGAGCGTTTGGTTGTTTTAAGGGGCGCGGGAAGTGATACCGAGGCCCGCAACAGAACGCAAAGCCTAAGGGGTCTCACCACAATTGCGCCGGCGGCGGCCTTACGGCGCAGCCGGTGCTCTTAACGCCCTGGCACCAATTTAGACGAGATCCGTCAGCGCCGGCTTACCGATCACGCAGGTGAGACTTGCGTTCGCGCCCCCTCGTCGCTATCTCCATTCCCACTCCGTGGTGATTTGGCCGGCCGGCTTGCAACCACGTTAAACAAGTCGCTAAAAAAGGCCGCGTGCACCCGGTGATCGGATGGGCGGCCTTGGAGCCACCTGAATCCGGCCGGGTTTATTTTTTTTGCCGCAGCCTCAATGGGGCTCCGGCAGGGAGCACGCGCTAGAGACGATGTCAGATCAGCAGACATTGACGGGTGACGGAAACGCCGATGCGCCACGCAACCCGCGCCTCGTTGAGGCGAATAATCCCTCGAGCAAGGTGCTCCGCCTGCCCGCGAGCGAGCCGCTGCGGCTCGCATGCGACCAGCTCCTCGCCCCCATCACCATCGCGTATGAGACCTATGGCGAGCTCAACGCCGACAAATCCAATGCGGTGCTGATCTGTCACGCCCTGACGCTCGACCAGTATGTCGCCAGCGAAAATCCGGTAACGAGGAAGCCTGGCTGGTGGAACACCCTGGTTGGCGCCGGCAAGCCAATCGATACCAATCGCTTCTTCGTGATCTGCCCGAACATCCTCGGCGGCTGCATGGGCTCGACCGGGCCCGCCTCCATCGACCCCAAGACGGGCAAGCCCTACGCGCTGCACTTCCCCGTCATCACCATCTCCGACATGGTCAACGCGCAAGTGCGCCTCATCGATCACCTCGGCATCGACCAGCTCTTCTGCGTCATCGGCGGATCGATGGGCGGCATGCAGGTGCTCGAGTGGGCATCGAGCCATTCCGAGCGCGTGTTCTCGGCCGTGCCCATCGCGACAGCCGCCTGGCACTCATCGCAGAACATCGCCTTCCACGAGGTCGGGCGCCAGGCCGTCATGGCCGACCCCGCCTGGTGCGGCGGCGACTATCACGCGCACGACAAGGTGCCCAAGAACGGGCTTGCCGTGGCGCGCATGGCCGCGCACATCACCTACCTGTCGGAGGACGCGCTGCACCGCAAGTTCGGCCGCAATCTGCAGGCGAGCTCCAAGGTATCGTTCTCGTTCAACGCCGACTTCCAGGTGGAGAGCTATCTGCGGCATCAGGGCTCGACCTTCGTCGACCGCTTCGACGCCAACAGCTACCTCTACATCACCCGCGCGATGGACTACTTCGATCTCGCCGCCGAGCACGGCGACGTTCTCGCCAACGCGTTCCAGGGCACGAAGACGCGCTTCTGCGTCGTCTCGTTCACCAGCGACTGGCTCTATCCCACGCGCGAGAGCCGCGAGATCGTGCAGGCGCTCAATGCGGTGGCCGCCAACGTCTCCTTCGTCGAGATCGAGAGCAACAACGGCCATGACGCGTTCCTGCTCGAGGAGCCGGAATTCTTCGCCACCATCCGAGGTTTCTTGAGCGCCGCTGGTACCAAGCGGGGACTCAAGGTTTGAGGCCGGACGAATGCTGAAACCCAATTTGCCGGTCACCGGACCGCACCGCGTCGACCATCTGTTGATCGCCGAGCTCGTCGAGAAAGGCTCGCGCGTGCTCGATGTGGGCTGCGGCGACGGCGCGCTTTTGCAGCTTCTCGCCGACACCAAGGACACCGACGGGCGTGGCGTCGAGCTTGAGCGCGAGCGCGTCAATGCCTGCGTGGCGCGCGGGCTGTCGGTGATCCAGGGCGACGCCGATCGCGACCTCGACGACTATCCCGACGAGGCCTTCGATTACGCCATCCTGAGCCTGACGATCCAGGCGACGCGCTATCCCAAGACGGTGCTGGAGAACCTGTTGCGCATTGGCCGGCGCGCGATCGTGTCGTTCCCGAACTTCGGCCACTGGCGCATCCGCATGGAGCTTCTGCTCACCGGCCGCATGCCGCAGACGCAGAACCTGCCCGAGCCCTGGTATGCGAGCCCGGACGCGCACCTATGCACGATCAAGGACTTCGCCGACCTGGTCGAGCTGGTCGATGCCGAGGTCGAGGAGGCGGTCGCGTTCAACGCTTCGGGCCAGCGCCTGCCGATCCGTCATTCACTGTCGATGCAAAATCTGTTCGGCGAAAAGGCCGTTTTCCTGATGCGCAAGCGGCAGGGCGCCTAAGCGCTCAGCGCGCGCGATCGTTTTTCGCCCGCGTCTGTGCGCTCGCGCCCAACGGCACCAGGACGCGCATGCGCCGCGCCTTCGCCGCCTTGCCGATCGGCGCCACCGTCTCCTTGCGCGCCTCCACGATGATCACACCGGCGAACGCTGGCGACATCGCAGCGCCCGCGCGCTCCCACGCCGTCGCCGAGCGCATCAGCATGCGGCTGCCGATGGGCGGCATGAACAATGCCCCGCTCCAGTCGACGGGCGTGAATAGGGCATCGGTCAACAGCGTGTCGAGCTGGCGCCGGCTGTAGGGCCGGCCGTGTCCGAACGGGGTCTTGTCGAGCCGAGCCCATACGCCGCGCCGGTTGGGGACGACCAGCATTAGCCGCCCTTCCGGCGAGAGCACGCGCCACATCTCGCGTAAGAGGTGGCGGGTCCGCTCGCTCATCTCCAGGCAATGGACGCCGAGCAGGCAATCGACGGAGGCGTCCGCCAGCGGCAGATGGTCGTCCTCGACCAGCACCGACATCACCGGCGCGCGCGGCGGCCAGATCAGCGCACCCTGGGTCTCGGGCATGAATGCGCCGATGCGCCGCGCCTCGTTGCGGAAGGCGCCCAGGTACGGCGAGGCGAAGCCCAGCCCGATCAGCGTCGAGCCGGAAAGCCCGCGCCAGCGCGCGCGGATGCGGTGCGACAACAGACGCCGCACCGTCTGTCCCAGACCGGTGGCATAAAATTCCTGCAGGTCGCTAACGTCGAGGTGCATCGGGGGGCGCCTTCTCTGACGTCAATCTGACTGGATCGCCGTGCATTTCAAGTCGTTGGGCTCAGCGCGTTGTCATCGACGGGCTCGCCCGCTAGGGTCCCCCCTCGACATTGGCCGCGCTCAGGGGGAGAGAGCCGTTTCGCATGTCCAAGCTCGACATTGAGCAATTCGCTTGTTTGACCGACAACTATGCGGTCCTCATCCACGACGAGGAAGCCGGGGTTACCGCCTCGATCGACGCGCCCGACGCGGACGCGATTCTGAAGCGCCTCGACGAGAAGGGCTGGAAGCTCACCCACCTGCTCGTCACCCACCACCACGGCGACCACACCGGCGGCAATCTGGCGCTCAAGGCAGCGACGGGGTGCACCGTGATCGGGCCGGCCGGCGAGGCCGAGCGCATCCCGGGCATCGATCAGTCGGTCAAGGAGGGTGACGTCGTCACCTTCGGCAACTTCGAGATCAAGGTGCTCGATACGCCGGGGCACACCATCGGCCACATCGCCTACTGGATCCCGGAGGCACGCGTCGCCTTCGTGGGCGATACACTGTTCGCCATGGGTGCAGGGCGCATCTTCGAAGGCAACGCCGAGATGATGTGGAACTCGCTGCAGAAGCTGATGCAGCTTCCGCCCAACACCGAGATCTTCTGCGGGCACGAGTACACTGCCACGAACGCCCACTTTGCGCTCACCATTGATCCTGAGAACCTGGCGCTCCAGAACCGCGCCAAGGAGGTCGATCAGCTCCGCGACCTGGGCAAGCCGACGCTTCCCACCCGCATGGACCGCGAGCTGGAGACTAATCCGTTCCTGCGCCCGCAGGTGACGGCTATACGCGCCCGCCTCGGCATGCCTTACGAGCCGGACTGGAAGGTCTTTGCGGAAATTCGCGAGCGCAAGAACAAGGCCTGAGCCATGACAGAGATGTCCGCCAAAGAGATGATCGCCGCACTCGACCTGGCGCCCCATCCCGAAGGCGGGCATTTCCGCGAGACCTTCCGCGACACGCGCGATATCGGCGGCGGGCGCGCAGCTTCCACGGCGATCTACTATCTGCTGGCCGAGGGCGAGGTCTCGCACTGGCACCGCGTCGATGCGGTAGAGGTCTGGCATTGGTATGCCGGCGCGCCGCTCCGGCTCTCGCGCAGCACAGACGGCCGGGCCATCACCCACGTCAGGCTCGGTCCGGACATTGCGGCGGGGGAAGCGCCCCAGGTGGTCGTCCCGGCCCACGAGTGGCAGGGCGCACGAAGCCTCGGCGCCTGGACTCTCGTAGGTTGCACGGTGGCGCCCGGTTTCCAGTTCGAAGGCTTCGAGCTGGCGCCTGAGGGATTCGGGCCACCGGTCGTTATTCCGCCGCGGTGAATTAATGTTGCCGTTCGGCCGCAACAATGACTTTTCCACGACTAACAGCAAAGCCGGCATATCTCTAAGCCGCTGATTGCAGTGGAAATTTCCCTCCCTACGACAGAGAGCGGCGTAGCGCGCTTGCCGCCACAATACGACTCACCGAAGAGTGCCAGCAGATGATCTGAAATACGGCTATGCGGGGGTTGCCGGTTATGAAGCGCGAGTCACTAGGGCCCATTCTCACAACGGTCTTTGTCGACTACGACAACGTCTATCTCTCTCTGAAGCGGAAGAGCGACGAGGCGGCGAAGCGCTTCTCCAAGGACGCCGGCCGCTGGATCAGGGAGATCGCCGCCGGACGCCTGATGACGGCGACGAACGGCATGCTGGACGAGGGGCCGCGCCGCATCGTGATGAACCGGTGCTACGGCAATCCGGTTCCGCGCCGGAACCAGTCCGACAACTCCACCGACATGAGCTCGTTCCCGTTCGTGCGCCATCACTTCCTGCGCGCCGGCTTTGAGGTCGTGGACTGCCCGCCGCTGACGGCGCAGCTCAAGAACTCCGCCGACATCCGCATGGTGATGGACGTTCGCGACATCCTCACCCACGACACCTATTTCGACGAGTTCGTGATCCTGTCGGGCGATGCGGATTTCACTCCGCTGCTGCACCGGCTGCGCTCGCACGCCCGCCGCACGGTCATCTACTCCAACGACAACACCGCAGCGCCCTACACGGCGATCTGCGACGCTGAGATTCGCGAGGCCGATTTCCTGACCCTCCTGCTCGAGGGCCAGCTTCCCAATCGCGAGGCTCCCGCCCAGGTCGAGGCTGCGCCCGCGCAGCCGGCTCTGGCGAGCGCTCAGCCCGCACTGCCGAGCGCAAGCAGCCTGGAATCGATGCGCAAAGAGATCCTCGACGAGGTCATCTCGGTCGTGCGCGCCTCCAATCATCCCGTGCCGCTGGAAGCGCTGGCTGACCGCGCCGTGCGCGTGCTCGGCTACGACAAGACGGTAGGCTCTGCCTGGGGCGGCGTCGGCAGCTTCCGCGATCTTCTCGCCAGGGGCCTGCCGGAAGGCATCCGCCTCAATGGCCAACCTCCCTACAGCGTCTACGATGCCAGCCGTGCTGCAGCCGCCGGGCAGCGTCGGGTCGAGGCCCGTCCGCCGGAATCGCTGCGCATAGCGCCCGAGTCGGCAGGTGGTGTGCAGCGCTCGCTACCGCCGCTCTATGCCGATCAACCAGCTCAGCGTGCGCCGGCTCTGCAGTCCGGGCCCCCCGCCCAGGCTCAGCACGGTGGTCCGCTGGCCCCGGCGCAGTCTGATGCCCTCTCGGACCAGCCGGGGCGATCACGCATGCAGCCCGAGGCGGCGCCGTCCCATATGCAGGCCCAGCCGGAGGCTCAGCCCCAGCACCGTCCGCAACCTCAGATGCAGCCTCAGCCTCAGCCTCAGATGCATGCGCCGCAGCCTCAGCCGGCAGGACGTCCCGGTGCCGCTGGCGCGACCGCGATCCAGCAGGCGATCGAGCGCATCCACGAGGCCAGCCAGGCGCCGACGCTGTCGCCGCCCGACTACCGCATCCTGTTCGAAGTGATGGCGCAGGAGATCAACGCCAACGGGCTCACCGGCTCGCAGACGCTGCTCAACATAGTCAAGCGGGCACAGGACGCTGGCGTCGATGTCCGCCGCGACGACGCGCGCTTCGTGCTCGATGTGGTGAGCGAGGCCGATCCCTGGTTCGACCAGGGCGTGTCCGCCAGCCTGTTCGCCAGCCGCTTCCGCAACTTCGTGGTCGCACGCTGCCGCAGCCAGGGCCTGAACCTGTCGGCCGACGAGCTCGATCTGGTCGAAGCTTGGTTCGCCGGCCCGCCCAGCCAGCAGCAGCCGCGCACTGGTTTCGCTCCGTCCTACGGCCCCGGTTCGGTGCAGCCTCAGCAGGCGACTCCCGCGCCTGCCCCGCAGCACCCTGCCGGCCCTGCCGCTCCCAATCCGGAGCTGCGCGGCGAACGCTGGTACCAGGATGATCGCCAGCAGTACGGTCAGGATCAGGCTGTGGGCGGCGAGGAGTTCCCGCGCATCATCCGCACGCGGCTGCGCGGCTAGCTACTTCTTCTGACAACAGCCGGAAAACACGGCCTCTCGTGACACCAGCACCCCGTAATAGGGGTAGCTGGTGTCCGACATTCCATCGCTGCATTGCGAGCTAAGCGATTTCTGCAGGACGACCGTAACGGGCTCGGTGGGCTCGGCAGATTTGTGCGTCCTGTAGACGAGGACATAGTCCTCGGCCATGCCCCGCGCGGAGCTGGGCTCGACCGGCGCCAGGTCGTAGCCGCCATCGGGGTTGGAGAATTGAATGCGACGATCCTCGATCGTCAGATTCCAGAACGGCTCGGTTCCAACACACTTGAAGTCATGCGCCAGCCCTGCGGAGCTCGAAATCAAGAGCGCGGCGAGGGCTGGCACATGCTTCATCGCATTGGTCGGCCTTAGTCAGGTGGCCCCTCTTAGGTCGCCATATAGTGGCCGCCGTTGACGTCGAGGCAGGCGCCGGTCACAAAGCCTGCGTTGTCGGACGCCAGGAACACCACCGCGCGCGCGATCTCTTCGGACTCGCCGAGGCGGCCGACCGGGATCTGCGGGATGATCTTGGTATCGAGCACCTCTTTGGGCACGGCCGCGACCATCTCGGTCGCGATGTAGCCCGGTGCGATCGTGTTGACCGTGATGCCCTTGGCTGCACCTTCGAAGGCGAGCGCCTTGGTGAAGCCGTGGACGCCGGCCTTGGCAGCGGAGTAGTTGGTTTGGCCCATCTGGCCCTTGCGTCCGTTGATGGACGACACGTTGATGATGCGGCCGAAGCCCTTCGAGCGCATGGACTCGATTACGTGACGGCACGTGTTGAAGATCGAGTCGAGATCGGTGCGGACAACCTGATCCCACTGCTCCTTCGTCATGCGGTGAAGCATGGCGTCGCGCGTGATGCCGGCGTTGTTGACCAGCACCTCGACGGGGCCGAGATCCTTGGTGACCTGGGCAATGCCGGCTTCGCAGGCAGCGAAGTCACCAACGTCCCACTTGTAGACGGGGATGCCCGTCTCGGCCTGGAACTGCTGAGCGGCGGCGTCATTGCCGGCGTAGTTTGCAGCGACGCGATAGCCCGCTGCCTTCAATGCGACCGAGATGGCGTGGCCAATACCACGTGTGCCGCCAGTTACCAGTGCGACGCGCGCCATTAGGTTCCTCCTCAAGTGATAAGTCTTCTGTGTTTGCTAGGCTTATTATTGAAGATGCCGGCCAAGACTGGCCGGCATCCCGTCTCGCTTCATCGTGACCTTAGAGACGCTCGACGCACATGGCGATGCCCATGCCGCCGCCGATGCACAGCGTGGTGAGCCCCTTCTTGGAGCCACGACGCTTCATTTCGTGCAGCAGCGTGGTGAGCACGCGTGCGCCGGAGGCGCCGATCGGATGGCCGATCGCGATGGCGCCGCCATTGACGTTGACCTTGTCGGTATCCCAGCCGACGCCCTTGTTGACCGCGCATGCCTGCGCGGCAAAGGCCTCGTTGGCTTCGATCAGGTCGAGGTCGGCGGCGGTCCAGCCGGCCTTCTCCAGCGCCTTCTTCGAGGCAGGGATCGGGCCCGTGCCCATGATCGAGGGATCGACGCCGGCATGCGCCCAGGAGGCGATCTTCGCCAGCGGCTCGATACCGCGCTTCTTGGCCTCCTCGAGCGTCATCAAGACCACCGCGGCCGCGCCGTCGTTGATGCCCGAAGCGTTGCCGGCGGTCACCGTGCCGTCCTTCTGGAACGCGGGGCGAAGCTTGGTGACCGACTCGAGCGTAGCGCCGTCGCGGATATACTCGTCATCGGAGACGACGATGTCGCCCTTGCGGGTCTTGATCGTGATCGGCGTGATCTCGTCCTTGAACTTGCCCGCCTTCTTTGCTGCCTCGGCCTTGTTCTGGGAGGCGACGGCGAACTGGTCCTGCTCCTCACGGGTGATCTGCCACTGGCGCGCGACGTTCTCCGCGGTCGTGCCCATGTGGTAGCCGTTGAACGCGTCCCACAGGCCGTCCTTGATCATGGTGTCGACGAGATCGAGCGGACCCATCTTCACGCCGTTGCGCAGATGCGCAGCGTGCTTGGACTGGCTCATGCTCTCCTGGCCGCCCGCCACGACGATGGAGGCGCCGCCGGTCAGGATCTGCTGCATGCCGAGCGCAACCGCGCGCAGGCCCGAGCCGCAGACCTGGTTGACAAGCCATGCAGGGGTGTCGACCGGCAGGCCGGCGCCGATGGAAGCCTGGCGCGCAGGGTTCTGGCCCTCGCCCGCGGTCAGGACTTCGCCCAGGACGACCTCGGAGACGTCACCGGGCTGAACGCCGGCCTTCTCGATTGCGGCTTTGATGACTTCCTGTCCCAGCTCGTGGGCCGACAGGCTCGCCAGCGAACCATTGAAGGAGCCGACCGGCGTGCGCGTGGCGCTGGCAATGACGATCGTCTCGCTGTCTGTGCTCATAAATGGCGTCTCCTCGGACGGGTTAAGTTTCATTAGGCTTACCGCGCCTGGCGACGGCGGGCAGTCCTGGAACTCATTTTCGGGCCGATTTTCCGGCACGATAGCAGTACGGCCTTCTTGGCTGCAATTGCGACATCTTCTCGATCAGGTCAACATAAACGGCTGGCACCCCATGCATTTATTGTGCTACGCTTCTGCAGCGCAAAAAAACTGTCGCAACGGCTTGTGCGATGCTGAACAAACCAGAGCCTCCTACCGACAAAAAAGAAGCGGTTGTCATAAAGAAATATGCCAACCGGCGTCTCTACAACACCGAGACCAGCACCTACGTGACGCTGGACGACTTGGCTTCCATGGTCCGCTCGGATCGGGATTTCGTCGTCTACGACGCCAAGACGGGTGACGATCTCACGCACTCGGTGCTGACCCAGATTATTGTCGAGCAGGAGAACAGGCAGGGCGGGCAGACGTTGCTCCCCGTTCCGTTCTTGCGCCAGCTCATACGCTTTTATGATGACAGTATCGGCCGCATGGTCCCGGGCTATCTCCAGTTCAGCCTGGAGAATCTGGCCAAGGAGCAGGAGAAGTTCCGCGAGCAGTTCGCCAACGCGTTCGCCAATCCCGCTTCGGCATTCGAGCTCTATCAAGAGACCGCCCGCAAGAACATGGCGATGTTCGAGCAGGCCCTGTCCATGTGGAGCCCGTTCACGGGGCTTCCGGGTGGCGCGACCGGCCCTCAGCCGACGGCCGGAGGCGCTGCTGGCAAGCAGGACTCCGATGAGATCGGCGAGCTCAAGGCTCAGCTCGAGAGCATGCAGCAGAAGATCGAGAAGCTGTCCAAGGACCGCGACTGATCTGCGGCCTGGCCCTCGACTGCCCGCTTCTTAAGGCCAATTCCAGCTCCTAATTTCGTCTGGCAAGACCGGTGCGTACACGCGCGCGGGCCGCCTACATCCGGGAGCGCGCAGTCCGTCTCGTGCCGACGTAGAGCTCAGCACGGCAAATGACGGCAAACGAAAACGCGCCCAGGCTTGCCGCCCGAGCGCGTCCCAAATCGCAAAATCTGCCGGCTATCAGGTGTCTGCACCGAACGCCAGATCGCGGCGCGCAACCCTGATGCCGATGGTGAAGCCGGCAATCACGTCGATCATGGTAGCGGTCATGATCAGGAAGAACACGGACGTAGCTGCCTGAGGCGTCAGCAGAAATTCGACGAGGCAGGCCACGAACACCAGCATCGACAGCCCGTGATCGACGAGCGAGGAGGTGGTTGTGTAGGTCGCCTTCACGATCTCTATGAACAGCAGGATCAGCGTCAGCAGGATGATCGCGTCACCCCAGGTGAAGCGCCAGGTGCCTCCGCTCAGCATGTGGATCTCGGGCAGTGCCAGATTTCCGAGTGCCTCCACGCCGAACATGAGAACGACTACGTTATAGAGGATGAAGGCGATGACGATGAGCGGGATCGACCTAAGCGACATGCACATTTCCCCGTTTCGCGGGCCCCGATGGGCTCAACAGTAAATTCTTGCCACGAGGGGCTTGTTGCTGCAACGCCGAATGGCCGCAGCCCAGGCCTAGCTCGATGGCTTCAGAATTATACGTCGGCCTTCGGCTCGAGAATTTGACGGCCGCGATATTTACCGGTCTTGAGGTCGATGTGGTGCGGACGGCGACGCTCGCCCGACTCCTTGTCCTCCACGTACGCCGGCGCGTCGAGCGCGTCGTGCGAGCGGCGGAAGCCGCGCTTCATCGGGGAGACTTTCTTTCTCGGAACAGCCATTTCCGTAAACTCCGTGCGTCTGGGGCCAAACCGGCGGTGGGGCCGTGGCCAGCAAGTGTTGCGCCCCGGCGCGGACTTCGAGCCGGGCTAGCTTGGGGCGCCTTATACTCACATTCCAGCGGCAGTTCTAGGGGCTTCGCAGCCCCCGATTAGCGTAAAGAAAGGACGCAGGCCGCATTTTCGGGCGAACCGGCTGCCCGGCGCTGGATGACGTTCGCCCGCCGGCGGGTCCAGGGGCCGGGATCCCCGGCGTCGCGGCTGAACGGATTGGGCAGCGCCACGGCCAGCCGGGCGGCCTGGGTCATGCTGAGGCGGCTCGCCGAGCGGCCGAAATGGGCCTTCGAGGCCGCCTGGGCGCCGAAGACGCCGGGGCCCCACTCGGCGATGTTCAGATAGACCTCCATGATCCGCCGCTTGGTCCAGATCAGCTCGATGGCGTAGGTGACCGGCACCTCGATCGCTTTGCGGACATAGCTCTTGGAGGGCCACAGAAACAGGTTCTTGGCGACCTGCATCGAGATCGTGCTGGCGCCGCGAGGGATGCCGCCATCGCTGTTCTCGATGGCATGCAACACCTCGACGAAGTCGATGCCCCAATGGCGGCAGAAGCGGCCGTCCTCGGAGGTAATAACAGCGCGCACGAGATTGGGAGAGATGTCCGAGATCGGCTCCCACTCCTGCTGGATCTGCGTGCCGGTGAGCCACTGCATCGCCATAAGCGTCGAGAACGGCGGATTCACGAAGCGATAGACGCCGATCAGGATGACGATCGCGATGAACCAGCCGCAAAACACGATCGCGCCGAGCTTGGCGGCGCGCCAGGCGATCGCCTTGGCGCGGCGCTTGTCGATGCGCCGGATGAGCGGGACGGATTCTTCGGACGCAATTGGATGCGGTGCGGCCGGCGCGATGA
>Ga0209347_1000982_pt1 | contig 55221 bp, 50 predicted proteins | sample AutmiccommuBRH23_FD_187382 | JGI IMG/M metagenome (GOLD analysis project Ga0209347, IMG submission 187382) | Deep subsurface microbial communities from Mt. Terri, Switzerland - Autotrophic microbial communities BRH/23 (SPAdes) (version 2) | ecosystem: Environmental > Aquatic > Deep subsurface >... | reverse complement strand
AGGGTCCCTTCTATGGTATGGAATGCAAGCCCTCCACAACCTCCTTTAAAGGCGGCGTAAGAATAGATACTTCAAACAGAGTTCTGGATTGGGACGGCTATGTAATTCCGAGACTTTATGCCGCGGGAGAGGTATCCGGAGGTTACTTTGGAAAAGGCGGATACATCTGGGGAACAATGACAGTTATGTCAATGACCTGTGGTGCGATAGCCGCTAACGATGCTCATAAGAACAAACCAATGTAAGAACTTGGGTGTATGAAGAACGGAAACTGTTTGTTTGCAAAGCAAATATTCAATTAACTGGGAATGTATTCAGGTGTGTTGCACCGACATGCTCTAATTGCAGAGTATGTATAATAACATGTCCTGATGAAGCCATTGATTTATTTGCTAGTCTGTTATGTGGTAAAGGAAGATGCAAGGGTATCCTAAAAGCTGCTCCTCTCCACTAACATCTGTGATTAAAAAGGAGAATGATAAAATGAGAAGAGATATTGAATTCACCAGCAATGGGGAGAAATGCCGCGGGTGGCTTATTACACCCGACGAGGGGAAGGGGCCATTCCCAATAGTAATTATGGCTGGTGGTTGGTGTTACGTAAAGGAAATAGTCATGCCTAATTATGCCGAGTATTTTGTGCGTAATGGTTTTGCAGCGTTATTATTTGATTACCGCAACTTCGGTGTTAGCGACGGCAGCTTGAGGCAGCATCTTAACCCTTGGTGGCAAATTGAAGATTACAGAAATGCTATAAGTTTTGCAGAAAAACTACCTGAGGTGGATTCAGAGCGTATTGCTGTGTGGGGAATTTCATACAGCGGTGGCCATGTTCTGATAGTAGGGGCTTTAGATCCCAGAGTCAAAGCTATAATATCAACCATTCCTGTTGTTGATGGCTATGTTAACATGAATCGTTCACACGGAGAAAGGAGGTTTGAAGATCTCCAGGAATTTCTGCTAAAAGACAGGAGAAATAGGTTTGAAAATGAAAGCAACAGAGGTTATATGCCGTTTTCTTCAACCAAACCAGAAGATGAGCTCAGTGTGTGGCCTTACCCGGAAATAGGGGAGGTCTTTATGGAACACAAAAGAAAGGTAGCCCATCTGCATGAGCATTGGAACACAATAGAGTCTTTGGAACTTTTACTGACTTACACAGTATTTCCCTATGTGCATAGAATTGTAGATACTCCTACAATGATGGTTGCGGCTGAAGGTGATAATATCACACTGTGGGATCTTGAAATTGAAGCCTTCCGTCAAATCAAATCTCAGCGGAAAAAACTTTTTGTCATTCCAAAGACAACTCATATGACCCTTTATCAAGACATGACAAAGCTCGAGATAGTAGCAAGTGAGCAAACAGCATTTCTAAGTGAGTGGTTAATGAAACCATATAAATAAACCCGCTAAATTCCACTATTTATGTAGTCTATATCCTGTACTGGGATTTTTATTAAATTTATTGATTTTTTAGCATAAGAAATCACGGATCCAGGGAATACAGTATTTTAAAAGAGAGTTAAACAAGTATCCAAAGTGCTGTTTAAGGCCCATCAAAGTAGATAAACAGTCGGGACGCATAGATGAGTGAAGTTGTCCTGTCAACTCGATCGCCTGATAGGGTTCGACCGGGAAGTGAGGGGGGTTTTCGATGGATTGCCCCCTCTTTTCATTCCCATCTCCTGGGCAAACCAATCTGACAAACTCCTGCAGTTGATACGCGTTTGCATTAAAGGTTGATGGAGCGACGGATGAGGTGAAAAGTCTCACGTCTGGTGCGAAGCGGGGGGAAAGTGCGGTGTAAAATGAATAAGTGTTTCAATTGTGGCTCATTGAGTCAATATTGGTTCAGTATGTTTTTGGTTTTTTATTGGGATAAAGGTTAAATTGCTTCAATATTGACTCATTATATAATTTTGACACTTTGTTTTTGTCGCAATTAATAAATTATTTAAAATGGTACAACACTTGCAATATATAGTATCGTCAGAATAATTAATTGTGATCCAGACTACATACGGTGGAGGAATGTCAGATGTTAATTAAGGATCTTTTTAAGAAGGCAGGAATTAATAAGCTAGATGATCCGGTTATCATTGAAGGGGACCACAACATTAAGTACAGTGAGCTTTATGACCAGGTCAACAGGTTAAGCAACGGACTAAAAAGCCTGGGAGTGAAAGCAGGTAGCAAGGTATCCTTGTACCTGCCCAATTCCAGCGAATTTGCAATTGGCTACTATGCTGTACAGCAACTTGGCGCGGTGGTGGTGCCCATAAATGTACTTTTGAGGGCTGAAGAAATTAAATATATAACACGGCATTCCGATTCAGAGTTGGTTATCACGAATCAAGAACACTACCCCGAAATGAAAAAAGGTATAGCTGGTTTAGAAAGTTTAAAACATGTGATCGTTTCGGGTATGAACGGTGAAGAAATAATAAACTTTGAAGGGCTAATTTCATCATCGGCTAATTCACCGGTAGAAGCAGAAATCACTGATGATGATGTAGCGGTGATTATCTATACTTCGGGTACTACCGGCAGGCCCAAGGGAGCCATGTTGACTCAGAATAATATTTGTTCCAATGTGATGACCTGGAATGAAATAATGCGGGGTATCCCAGAAGAAAAAATGATTGCGGTATTACCCCTGGCACACATTTTTGGCCAGACCTGTGTTATGAATACCTGTATTTATAATGGCGGAACGCTCATAATACATTCGCGGTTCGATGCCGTGGAAATATTAAAATCTATTCAGGACAACAAAGCTACGGTGTTTGCAGGGGTTCCAACCATGTATTCATATATTATCAACCACCCGGACGCGTTAAAGTTCGATACCAGCAGCCTGCGCCTCTGTGTGTCCGGCGGGGCGCCCATACCGGTGGAGGTTCTCACTAAATTTGAGAGCATGTATAAATGTATCGTCCTTGAAGGATACGGATTGTCTGAAACATCCCCTGTGAACGTGTTCAATACCATTGAAGGTCCCCGTAAGCCTGCTTCCACGGGTATAGCCATTGATCGTGTGGAGGTAAAAATATTTGATGAGCAGGATAACGAAGTGCCCACAGGCACAGCGGGTGAAATAGTTGTCAAGGGACCCAATGTTATGAAGGGTTACTATAAAGACCCTGAAGCCACAGCCCTGGCCTTGCGGAGTGGCTGGTTCCATACCGGGGACATGGCTTACAAGGATGAAGATAGCCATGTATTCATTGTGGATCGTAAAAAAGACATGATCCTCAAGAGTGGTTACAATGTTTACCCGCGGGAAGTTGAAGAAGTGTTTTATACAAACCCCAAGGTGGCAGGGGTTGCAGTTATTGGTGTGCCTGATGAACTTAAGGGGGAGGAAGTAAAGGCTTTCGTGGTGCTCAAAGAGGGACAGACAGCTACCGAGGAGGAATTAAGGCAGTATTGCAGGTCTAAGATAGCCCCGTATAAGACACCCCGCTACGTGCAGTTTTTGGATGCGTTGCCTATGGGGTCAACGGGCAAAATTTTGCGGCGGCAGTTACGTGATATTGAATTATCCAGAACTAAAAGTGAGGTGGCCGGTAGTGAAGCTTAAAGATAAGGTAGCGCTGGTAACAGGCGGTAGCAGGGGCATTGGCAGGGCGATCTGTCTTGCCTTTGCGGCCCAGGGAGCGGTAGTGGCAGTGAATGCCACCACTTTTGAGGGGGCTGATAAAACAGCGGAGGAAATCCGCCGGCAGGGAGGCCGCTCCATAGCAATAAAAGCCAACGTCGCCGATCCGCAGGATGTCAATGCAATGGTCGAAAAGGTATTCTCCGAACTCGGACGGTTGGATATATTGGTAAACAATGCCGGGATTTCCATGGCCAAACCTTCGGCGGAAATTTCCCTGGAAGACTGGAATCGCGCCATAGATATAGATTTAAACGGAGTATTTTACTGCAGTCAGGTTGCAGGAAGGCAGATGCTAAAACAAAACAGCGGTAATATCATTAACATGTCTTCAATGTACGGCATGGTGGTGGCCCCTGGCCGGGCAGCGTATTCCACCAGTAAGGGCGGTATCAACGCCATGACCAAGGTATTGGGAGTGGAGTGGGCCAAGAATAATATCAGGGTAAACGCCATTTGCCCGGGCTATATTATGACGGAATTGGTGACAGATCTTATCGGCCAGGGAATTCTTGATGAATCAAAACTTAATGGACGCTGTCCCATGGGCCGGCTGGGAAATGTTGATGAAGTAGCGAGAGTAGCTGTATTTTTGGCTTCCAATGAGTCGAGCTATATAACCGGCCAGACCATCGTGGTAGACGGCGGCTGGTCGGTTTATGGTTATATTACAAGTTAAGAAGAATGGAGGGTACAAATATGGAAGTTGAAACCATCGCCATTATAGGAGCCGGCCTTATGGGTTCGGGTATAGCTCAGGTGGCGGCCCAGGCAGGTTATAAGGTAAACATACTTGATATCAGCCAGGAATTTGTTGACCGGGGGGTGGCAGGTATAAATAAGCTGCTCCAGGGCAAGGTCAATAAGGGAAAATTGTCTGGAGAGGAAAAAGAACAAATTATGGCCCGGATTTACCCGGGAACGGAACTGTTAGCGTGTTCCGAGGCGCAGATGGTTATTGAAGCCGTTCCTGAGAAGATGAACCTGAAAAAGGATATGTTCAGAAAAATAGACTCTTTAACCGATGGTGAAGCTATTTTAGCCACCAATACCTCTTCACTTTCCATTACTGAAATAGCTTCGGTCACAAAGAAACCGCAAAAAGTGGTGGGCATGCATTTCTTCAGTCCTGTTCCGGTGATGAAATTGGTGGAAATAATTCCGGGTATGGCAACTGAAAAACAAGTTAGGGATACTGTTAAAGAAGTGTCTGAGAAAATGGGTAAAACAGTGGTATACGCCAATAACACTCCCGGTTTTATTGTCAACAGGCTGCTGGTCCCCATGATGAATGAAGCGTTTTACCTGCTTATGGAGGGCAATAAAAAGGAAGATATTGACCAGGGCATGTTGCTGGGGGCCAACCATCCCATTGGCCCGCTGCAATTGGCGGACCTGGTGGGAATAGACATACTGCTCCATACCATGGAGTCCCTTTATGAAGGATTTAATGATTCCAAATATCGTCCCTGCCCCCTGCTGAAGGAATATGTGGCGGCAGGTAAACTGGGACGTAAAACAGGAGAGGGGGTTTATTCCTACCAGTAAAGGGTGGGTACTAATATGGAGTACAGCAATATTTTAACTGAAAAAAAGGACTCGGTATTTGTAATTACAATCAATCGACCTGAAGCCTTAAATGCTTTAAATGAAGATACCGTGGGAAAACTGGAACATGCTTTCGACCAGGGCTTAGCCGATCCCGGGGTCAGGGTAATCATGATTACCGGCCAGGGAAATAAAGCTTTTGTGGCAGGGGCGGATATAAACGAAATAAACTCGCTGTCTTCGGTAAAGGCAGCCCAGGATAAAAGTATTCGCGGAATTGACATTTTATTCAAAATAGAGCAGTGTGACAAACCCGTGATTATGGTCATAAACGGTTATGCCCTGGGCGGAGGGTGTGAACTGGCCATGGCCGGGGATATCAGGATTGCATCGGACAATGCTAAGTTTGGGTTGCCGGAAATCAATCTTGGCATTATCCCCGGTTATGGCGGCACCCAGCGTTTACCAAGGCTGGTGGGCATAGGCATGGCCAAGATGATGATTTTTTACGGGATGACAATTGATGCCCAAACGGCATTACAGATAGGGTTGGTGGAAAAAGTGGTTCCCGCGGGGCAACTGATGGAGGAAGCTTTTTCCCTGGCCAACCTTTTGGCGCAAAAACCTCCGGTTGCCCTGGCCATGGCCAAAAGGAGCATTAATGAAGGGCTGGAAGTGGATCTCAAGCGCGGCTGTGCCGTGGAGAGCTCAAATTTTGCCGTGGCCTGCTCGACCGAAGATAGAAGGGAAGGGACCAGGGCCTTTCTGGAAAAAAGAAAACCACAGTTTAAAGGTTATTAATAATTGACTGGTCAAGGAGCGATTAAAAAGATGATAAGACTTACTGAAGAACAAATTATGCTCAGACAAATGACCCGGGAACTGGCGCTGGAAAAGTTCGCTCCCAGGGCGGCTGAAATAGATCAGACAGGAGAATTCCCGTGGGACAATGTAAAACTGCTGGCCGATTATGAGCTGCTGGGGATTAACGTGCCTGAAGAATACGGCGGGGCCGGTTCCGATACTTTAAGCCATGCGATTGCAATAGAGGAGGTGGCCCGGGTCTGCGGCTCAACTTCTGTCATACTGACCACCCAGGCCCTGGCCATAGCCCCGGTATTTCTGGCAGGCACAGACGAGCAAAAAAAGAAATATCTTACTCCCATGGCCAGCGGCAAGGTCCTGGGCGCCTTTGGACTCACCGAGCCCGGTGCCGGTTCGGATGCCTCCCGGATCAGCACCACGGCTGCCAGGGATGGTGATTATTACGTCTTAAACGGTGTCAAGCACTTTATCACCAACGGGGGAGAGGCAGAAATTTACACCATAGTGGCCATGACTGACAAGTCAAAGGGTGTTAAGGGGATCAGTACCTTTTTCGTGGAGAAGGGAACCCCGGGCTTCACTTTTGGCAAGAAAGAAAGCAAAATGGGTATCCGCGGTTCAACAACCAGGGAGCTTATTTTTGAAAACTGCCGGATACCCAAGGAAAACCTCCTGGGCCGGGAGGGAGAGGGCTTTAAAATTGTGATGAAATCAATAGACCATACCCGTACCGGCGTGGCCGCCCAGGCTTTGGGTATCGCCCAGGGGGCTTTGGATGCCGCCCTGGAATATTCCAAGCAAAGAGAACAATTTGGCCAGCCAATCTGTGAATTCCAGGGTATTCAGTTTATGCTGGCCGATATGGCCACCCAGATAGAGGCGGCCCGGGCGCTGGTCTATCAATCCGCCGTGGCCATTGATGATCATGCTGAAGATTTGAGTAAAATATCCGCCATGGCCAAGCTGTTTGCCTCCGATACGGCTATGAAAGTCACCACCGATGCGGTGCAAATTTTCGGTGGATACGGCTATTCCACTGAATATCCGGTAGAACGTTACATGAGAGACGCAAAAATTACCCAAATTTACGAGGGTACCAACCAGATTCAAAGAATTGTTATCGCACGGAGTCTCATAAAGCAGTGATGCTCTTTAGTTAAAGTTGTCTGCTTTTCCCCGCGAAGCTATTTGCTGCTTTGTTGAAAATATTTTAAGGAGTTTTATAAATGAAAGAAAAGCTACTAAAACAAAAAAATAGCGATGATATTGTTGTGATCAGTGCTGTGAGAACTCCCTTCGGGAGGTTTGGAGGGTCTCTTAAAAATATTGACATTTATGATTTAGGCGCTATCGCCATGAAAGAGGCCCTAACAAGAATTAATCTGGAACCGGATAAGATTGATGAAGTATGGTGGGGGATAGGTGACACTACAAACTGCAAAGACCCCTATACGCCTGTGGTGGCAAGACAATCGATGTTAAAAGCGGGTATTCCCCCGGAGAAGCCTTCCTGTACTTTTGACAAAGCCTGTGTTTCCGCTATGTCGGCTGCAAATTATGGTTCCAGGAGCATCAAGCTGAATGAGGCCAGGGTAGTCCTGGTCGGGGGAGCCACAAGCTTTAGCACTGTTCCATATTTGGCAAGAAACCTTAGATGGTCAGGGGTCCGGATTGGGGGATTGAATTTAGAAGACCCCATTTTCCCTCTTGGCTATAAGGACTATGCCCCGGTTGCCGTAGACTCTGGAAATCTGGCTGTTGAATATAATGTATCCAGAGAGGAACAAGATGATTTTGCTTACGAAAGTCATTTAAAATATGGCAAAGCCTATCAAGAAGGTTTTTTCAAAGCCGAAATGATACCCTTCGAATTAAAAGAAAAGGACCAGAAGGGTAACATTATTTCAGAAAAAATGCTGGAGATTGACGAACAATACCGTCCTGATATAGCCAGAGAAGCGCTTGCAAAATTAAAGCCTATATTTGACAACCCTACCTGCACTGCGGGTAATGCACCCGGGATGAATGATGGCTCTACCGCTTTAATTTTAACCACAAGAGGACATGCACAGGAATTAGGGTGTGAACCTGTCTGTACTATTCTTACAATGTCAACAGTCGCCCTGCAACCGCGAATTATGCCTGTGTCGCCCGCTTTTGCGATTAAAAACTGCCTGGATAAATTGAATATAACTATTGATGAAATGGATCTGATTGAAATAAATGAGGCATTTGCCTGTGTGCCATTGATTTCAGCCAAACTTTTAGCAAGTAAAAAATTTGCTAAAGGGAGCTATGATGAAATGGTTGGGTTGGTGTCTTCCAATCCCTTATTAGATACAGATGATAATATGTATCAGGCTATTAAGAAGAAATTAAATGTTAATGGTGGAGCTATAGCCATTGGCCATCCGAACACATCCAGTGGAGCACGTTTAATAATGACCATGGCTTATGAATTGAAGCGGCGTAGTGGCGGCATGGGCGCATGCGCCATTTGTGGGGGGCTGACTCAAGGGGATGCGTGTGTAATTAAAGTGGAATAAAGCCCTTTCGAATTGCCATATAGTGATTGCGATCATCATCAAGAAAGTAAAGAGTGGGGGATAAAGCATGGGCATACCATTTAAACAAATAAAAATTGGCGACAATACTTCCTTATCCAAAACAATAAGTGAGACGGATGTCTATTTGTATGCCGGGAGTACCGGGGACTTTAACCCGGTACACATAAACAAGGAAGCCGCCGCCAGCTCCATTTTTAAGGAGCGAATAGCGCACGGCATGCTGACGTCGGGCCTGATATCGGCTGTAATCGGTTGCCGGCTTCCCGGAGAAGGGACGATATATCTGTCACAAAGCTTGAAATTTACGGCTCCTTCCATAGTTTGCTATCCCTGGGCGAACGGCAATCTGTAAACTGATACAATATCAGGAGGCTATGCAGTTGAAAAAGAAAATCATCAAGGCTTTTTTTGAAAGGGTAAGGGAAGGTTGTTTTACGGTGAAATTCTGGGATGGTGAAGAGGTGGTTTTCGGCAGCGATCCCCCCACGGTCCGGATAATCTTTAAAAAACCTTTGCCTTTGGGATTTGATTTGGAGGATCCTGTGTTATCTTTCGGAGAAGCCTACATGGATGAAATTTTTAACTTTGAAGGCGATCTGGAGGATATTATTCGTATGGCCCTGGCCAGCCAAGATGATCTTTTATCAGGGGGATTGGGAGGGAAAATAGCGACTGGAGCATTAAAAACTATTAACAGGGTTGCCGTTTTAGTAAAGCAAAAGGAAAATATACAGCACCATTACGATTTGGGGAACGACTTCTTCTCCCTTTGGTTGGATGATACTATGAGTTATTCCTGTGCTTATTTTAAAACCCCGGAGGATTCACTATATCAGGCCCAATTGCAAAAAAATGATTTGATATTAAAAAAGCTATGTCTTTCCCCGGGGCAACAGCTTTTAGATATAGGCAGCGGATGGGGTTGGCTGGTTATTCGGGCGGCGCAAAAATATCGGGTAAAGGCCACGGGAATAACCATCAGCACAGAACAATATCTGGCTTCCCGGGAGCGCGTAAAAACTCTGGGTCTGGAGGATTTGGTGAGGATAGAGCTAATTGATTATTTGGAATTTGAGAGTAAAGAACAGTTTGACAGAATAGTTAGTGTGGGTATGTATGAGCATGTAGGTGAGCTTAAGGGAGACAATCTGGCTTTTGCCGGAATACAACTTTCACCTGTTGCATGTGGAGAGCTTAAGACTGCATTACGCTATAACTCTAGACCGCTGGCATGAAAATTTTCAGCGGCATCAAAGCCAGGTAGAAGAAATGTTTGGTCGACGTTTTGTCCGTATGTGGGGGTTGTATTTAAAAAGTTGCGCTGCTTCTTTTAGAGTGTCTGGTTTAAATATTCACCAGATTCTTTTTTCCTGGAGTTTAAATAACGATTTACCCTTGACTTTAGCAGGGTTATACGATTAATAGAATTATGGCTTAGAGTATAAAAATAAATTGTTAAAGCTACCACATTCTTAAATATATGGTATAATTATACTTGATGTAATTTTCAAAATAATGAATAATTTAAAACTTGACTCTTGGTGCGACCAAGCCTAGATTGTCATTTCCTTTCCTCCCGTACACTGCTAGATGTCCACCTACAGTGTACAGGTTAGTTTGATCGGGTGCTCAACTTTTCGCTGATCAAAGGGCTAAAATTGGTACACTTTTAGTTTAGCAAATACAAAGGACATATATTCCTAAGGACGGGAAAAGCAAGAGACCGCTAGGTATACCTTCTTATGAGGATAAAATCGTTCAACCTGGGCTGAATAAAATCCTACAGGCCATTTACGAACAGGACTTTCTTGACTTTTCTTATGGTTTCAGACCGGGCAAAAGTTGTCACGACGCATTAAAAGCTTTAAATCGTTTTATGATCAAGAACCTCAACAATTTTTGCTTCTGACAGATGCAGGAAATCTCATGATTTGGAATTTCCAAAAATTTTGAAAATTATGATATTTAACCGAATATTTTCATGGTAAATAGATGACATAAAACATCCCTTTCTTTTAGTGAGTTAGTTAACTAGGGTATTTTATTGTTTTTTGTCGAAAAAGCCAATAAAATCAAGCTTCAGAGCTAATTTTCATATAAGAAAGTTGAGTTAATAATTGATTGGGAGTGATGGAAAGTGTTAGTACAGGACATTGTTACTGAGGCTAAGATTGTTTTGTCTCCTGACACACCGATTAATGTAGCTCTGAAAAAGTGCATTGATAAAGACATTTATATAGCACCGATAGTAGATTTAAATAAGTTTTATGGGGTGTTCAAAATATCTTCCGCCTTCAATTTAGAGACAACAAAATTTAAAAAGAAGGTAAAGGATGTGATGGACTCATATTGTCCCATTGTGTTGAAGGATACGCTGGTTTCAGATATACCTAGAAATTTTTGTTTACTTCTTCCTGTAATTGATCATGATAGTAATTACCTTGGCATAATTTCCACCGCGGATATCCTGAACTCTTTTGAGGAAAGTATACAATACAGCATATCCAGTCTCCGCTCGCTTATCGATTCCACCAATAACGGCATTATAGCAATAAACAAACACGGTGTTATAACTATTTTTAATACAGCGGCCAAGCGTATACTGGGAATTGGGGACATTAATGTTGTAGGTAAACACATAGTTGATGTTGTTCCCAAAACCAGGCTTCCCTGGATATTAAAAACAGGTAAGCCCGAATTTAACGTGAAGAAAGAGTTTGAACCGGACATAAAGCTTTTAGCCAACTATTCCCCTATTTTAAATAATTGTGAATTGATAGGCGCTGTGGCAGTATTTCAGGATTTCAGCGAATTGGAAAGTATCTCCGAAGAGTTGAACAGGGTAAAAATTTTAAACAAACAATTGGACGCAATTATCAATTCATCATATGACGGCATATGGATTACTGACCATGAAGGAAAAACTTTAAAGGTAAACGATGCTATTGAAAGGATAACGGGATTGACCAGGGACGAATGTATTGGCCGATATATGAGGGATATGGAACTTGAAGGTACTGTTGACGAGTCGGTGACAATAAGAGTTTTAAAGGAAAAGAAATCAGTTACGTTGGTTCAAAACGTGAGTACCGGCAGGCAAACCATAGTTACCGGGAACCCTGTTTTTGATGATGCGGGTAACATCATTTATGTTGTAACTAACGTAAGGGATATTACAGAACTTAGCAAGCTGAAAGAAAATTTAATTCGAGCCAAGGATTTAACCAGCCGGTATAAGAATGAGATCAATGAATTAAGGTTGAAATTGGTACAACAGGAGGATATAATTGCCCGCAGCAAATTGATGCAAAATGTTCTAGATTTGGTTTCCAAGGTATCCACGGTGGATTCTACTGTTTTAATAACAGGTGAGTCCGGTGTAGGTAAAGAGGTTGTGGCCAAGTTGATACACCGGCTCAGCCCCAGGAGTGAACAGGGAAGGTTTGTTTCAATTAACTGTGGAGCCATTCCGGCCAACCTTTTGGAATCCGAGTTATTTGGTTATGAGAAAGGAGCTTTTACCGGAGCTAATAAAGAAGGTAAGCCTGGGTTATTTGAAATAGCAGATAACGGGTCCCTCTTTTTGGATGAGCTGTCCGAATTACCACTGGAAATGCAGGTTAAGCTTTTGAGGGTGTTGCAAGAACAGGAGGTAATGAGGATTGGAGGGGTGAAAACAGTAAATGTGGATGTAAGGATTATTGCAGCCACCAATAAAAACCTTTTCAATCTTACCCATGAGGGAAAATTCCGTGAAGATTTATATTACCGATTGAATGTAATCCCAATTGATATTCCGCCGCTGAGGGAAAGGCCGGAAGATATTTCAGCCCTCATCAGTCATTATCTTTATAAATTAAATAATAAATTTAAAACTAAAAAGATTTTTTCCTTGGAAACAGTTGACTATTTATTAGAGTATTCCTGGCCCGGCAATGTACGGGAGCTTATTAACATATTAGAAAGAATAATTATTACCACGTATGGTGATTTAATTACTTTTTCAGACTTACCGGCACATATTAAAACTTCGACGCCGGTAAGTGGAGCAACAAAGAAGCGTGAAAGTATGCCTCTCAAGGAAGCCTTGGAACAATATGAGCGTGAAATTATTGCATCGGCCATGGAAGTGTACGGTAGTACCAGAAAAGCGGCCATGATCCTTGGAATTAGTCAGTCCACGGTTTCCCGCCGGTTTAGGAAATTGATTTCCAATTAACGCTCTAATAGTTATCTCCCAAAAAAGACCGTCTTAGGGGTCACTGGATAATTCGGGATAAAGTGTACGTAAGAGATTTTCAATATAAGAATAACCAGCTTTCCAGCGTTAAGAAGGCTGGCTTTTTTATGTTCTATATTTAGTGCGCTACCCCGTTATTGGCTGATTAATAAATGCGTCACAGATGCGGGATGGACTCAGCAAATCTATGTATTTATTAAGGGATACAAAAAATGTGATTCAGAAGAGACTCAAATACGTTGTTTCAGGTGACTAATTATTCTTAATATTCCAACGTATTCTGTTTGGCATAACATTTGCGATGCAGTATATGCATTATAAAATAATGCCAGAAGATTGAGTCCAAAATGGCGGAATCCATGAGTAGAGAAAAGAACAAGGCTTCCGAGGATTAAATCGTAGTACTAAAACTCTGAAGTAGCACCTAATCTTTCACGTATCGTTCCAATTCGAGCACCGTATAAAGGGTCTCCTGAACCTTATCCATATCTGTAAGCATCGTAATTTGGGGAACGGGTTTCTTGGAACGTCTTGTTGAGCCGTATTCTAAATCTCCGGAATCTCCCGGGAGAGGGCGATAAAACTGGAGGAGGTGGCCGTGTGAAGGAGCAACCAGTCAAGATCGGTCCGGCAGATCTGCATAAAGATTTGGCATCCGGCGATACAGCAGGATTGAATATATTAGATGCAGTAATAAAAGCAGCTCCCGTTTTTCAGCAACTTTTTCCCATTGACTGTATGATTGGCGTTGCAGACAGGGAAAAAAATTTAATCCGCCAATTCAACGGGAAGGAAATGAAAGTAGATAATTTTGAGGAGGTGATTGGGAAACCGCTGCCCGAGGGAGACGTCATCCACCAAGCCATGAAGACGAGAAAAATAGCCCGTGTCGAGCAGCCGAAAGAAGTTTTTGGATATGCCTTCAAAGGTAGTGGTTTAGTGCTGCTGGATGAGAGAGGCAGTGTTGTCGGCGGCGTCGGACTGGGCGTGAGCCTGGCCAACCAGGAAATACTCATCGGCACTGCCAATTCGGTCTCAGGATTATCCCAGGAGATTTCGTCCAACACCGAAGAGTTGGCTGCGTCGGCATCCGAACTTGCTCATCAGCAGGAAACCCTCCAGGCGCTGAGCATCGAAGTGCTTGAACAGGTGAGGAAAACCGATACCATTTTGAACTTTATCAGTGAAGTAGCGGCAAACTCCAACCTATTGGGACTCAACGCCGCTATTGAAGCAGCCCGGGCCGGCGAGCAGGGCCGGGGTTTTTCAGTAGTGGCTGACGAGATCCGTAAAATGTCCGTCAACAGTGCCAATTCAGTCAAGGAAATCAAAGTAATCCTTGGATCCATAGGTCAAAAGGTAGAGCAGATAGCCGAAAAAATAAACGATTTTTCAGATATTTCCCAGCAACTGTCGTCTGCCACTGAAGATATCGCCGGATCCATGCAGCAGTTGGCCAACTCTGCCGGAAAAATAATGCAGGTGGCAAGAATTTTATAGGATCTTGTGGTACTTACCAGACTGATTCATATATGCTGCAACAATGCAGGATAGACTCTGTGGGATTCTTTTATTTACTTAGAGTTATAAAAAATGTGATTCAGGAGAGATTCAAACACTCTTTTAGATGACAGAAAATTCACAAATTTACAATTCATTTTAATTGGCATAATATTTGCGAAATAAATTGCCAGGTTCAAAGGTTCAGTAATTAGTCCAAGTTCAATAGAACTGTCAACAAAGCAGCGGACAAAACTTCTGGATACCTTTAAGCACGGACCGGGAAAGGTTCACGACCCTCTAAAGCTAGTTCAACAAGCTTACTCACGATTTCAGGATATTTTACTGATTTAGAGTATTGTCAAATATATTTCACACTTTATCAAAATTGGGGTAAAAAAGCCCTCCTTTGAGAGCTTAAAAACAGTAAGTAGGACTTTCCGATAATGAAGGAGTGATAAATAGGTATAATTTAATAATAGCTATGCATTGGACAGCCCGTGTAAGCCGGAAATGACACTGAATGTGGAAGAACCACTCTTGATGGAAACTTCGGAAGTCCTATTCCCGTTGAAAAGGGTCCCTTCTATGGTATGGAATGCAAGCCCTCCACAACCTCCTTTAAAGGCGGCGTAAGAATAGATACTTCAAACAGAGTTCTGGATTGGGACGGCTATATAATTCCGAGACTTTATGCTGCAGGAGAGGTATCCGGAGGTTACTTTGGAAAAGGCGGATACATCTGGGGAACAATGACAGTTATGTCAATGACCTGTGGTGCGATAGCCGCTAACGATGCTCATAAGAACAAACCAATGTAAGAACTTGGGTGTGTAAGGATAATCTCAGATATTCAGAAAACAATAGCAGTTGACCGTATAAATACATAAGAGGCTGTGGTTTATGCGTAGACGCGTGTACCTGTAGACTGATTGAAATGAATGGAGATTCTTATGAAATAGGCTAGGAGAAGCCAACGTTGAATGTTATTGCAAACAAACAGTGTCAAGAAAGAGGAGGATGTAAACATAATGGCAACAAAAGAAGAATGGGGCTCTTATGAATGGAAAGCGGTAGCAATCCTTGCTGTAACTTTCGGTATACTTAGCTTCGATCGATGGCTCATTGCTCCGTTATTTCCTGTAATTATGAAAGATCTTAATTTGAACTATCAACACTTAGGAAATCTGAACGGCATTCTTGCGGTAACTTGGGGTATAGCCTCTGTGATTCTAGGTGGACTCTCAGACAAATTTGGCAGAAGAAAAGTAATAATTCCTGCGGTAATAGGATTCTCCATTTTCTCTGCTTTTTGCGGATTTGCTACAGCTTTTGTTGGTTTGTTAATTGTTCGCGCACTCATGGGCTTTGTCGAGGGGGGCTTTACTCCAACTGCTATAGCCGCAACTCATGAGGCATCAAAAGAGTCTCGAATAGGCTTAAATATAGGTATACAACAATGTACTTTTGCTTTAATTGGTCTTGGGCTTGGTCCTATCATTGTTACACAATTATTGAAGGTGGTTCCAACCTGGCACTATGTGTTTTATTTCTCCTGCATTCCTGGGTTAATAGTCGCATATATACTTTACAAGGTGATACGTGACCCCGAGTATATCCAGGTCCAAAAAACTGAGGAGAAGCAAGCATGGAGTGAAGTCTTTAAATATAGAAATGTTATACTGAATATGTTAGCTTTACTTGGCATAATGTCTTACTTTTTCGTTATCGCAGGTATGATACCAAATTATTTAACAGATTACTTAAAATTATCCATTCCTGAGATGGGATTTGTTGCATCAGCTGTAGGCTTTGGTGGATGTGTGGGGGCTTTGGGTATTCCTGCAATCTCTGATCGAATCGGGAGGAAACCTGCTGTATTAATTTTCTTTATCATTGGTATCATTGCTGTGGTGGCTTTAATAAATACAGGTCGCAATCCCGGTGCGTTATTTGTGCTTTTGTTTATCGTTGCCGCCTGTGGCTTTGGAAACTTAATAATGAACACAGCCATCATTTCAAGTGAGTCAGTGCCAGCAACTCTTAAAGCATCGGCATCTGGAATTCCAATCGGCGCCGGAGAGATTTTTGGTGGTGGGATAGCGCCCGTTATTGCTGGATATGTTGCTAATCACTACGGAATTCAATATATTTTATACATTGCGATAATCGGATTTGTTTTTAGTGCAATTGTTTCATTATTCTTAAAGGAAACTGCACCAATTAAGGTAGGTCAAACAAAAGCACTAAATGAAAATGAAGCTGTTTAACCTATAAAAACGAGAAAAGTTTGAATAAAAAAAGTATCATTCCTCTGTTAATTATATTAATTCTATTGAGGTAGTGGTAATAAGGATTCCACCTGTTGTTAATACCGCTATGTACTGTATTTTCGGATCTGAAAGTGAATGAACTATTCTCAATCGCCACCGACACAGTCGGGGGCGATTGGCATATAGAGCTGCCTGGCTGAAGGATAACAAACTCCCTTACAGTAAGAAAGCTGCCATGGCAAAAGTATTTGCCTCTGAAGCGGCCATGTGGGTTACCACCAAGGCGGTACGAATTTTCGGCGGTTACGGCTACACCAGGGAATACCCGGTAGAACGCATGATGCGAGATGCCAAAATTACAGAGATATATGAGGGCACCAGCGAAGTACAGCGCATGGTAATTGCCGCCAGTATTTTAAAATAGAGACAGGTGTGACGGGAGGAAGACAATGAAAATTGTTGTTTTAATGAAACAAGTATTTGATACCGAGGCCAAGATAACCCTTGACGGCATCGGCCTTGACGCAGCTCAGGTTGCTCCCAAGGTCAAAGCCCTGAATTTCTTTATGCCCGCTGCCAGGGCAGCCGGTAAAATCGTTCCCGGCGAACCGTCTGAGGCTGCCCGTGTTAAGTGCGGGCCGCAAGGCAGCCGACGCCCTGGGCGAGGAGCTTTGTGCCGTTCTGATGGGCAAGGGAGTCGGCAGCCTGGCGGGAAAACTGGGAGAATACGGTGCAGACAAGGTATATGTAGTGGATGCGGATGCGCTGGAAAACTACACCACTGATGCCTACACCAATGTATTAGCTGATCTGGCCAAAGAGCATCAGCCTACAGTCATCTTGCTGGCCTGCTCCGTGGCCGGCCGCGACTTGGCAGCGCAGGTGGCGCAGCGTTTGGGCACCGGCCTAATGACTGACTGCACAGACATAGCCATGGAAGACGGGCAACTGGTTTTTACACGTCCCATATATGCCGGCAAAGCTTTCGTCAAGGCTGCCTGTCCCCAGACCCGCCCTGTAATGGCCACCATCCGCCCCAACGTGCTGGCGGCTGATGCGCCCCGGGCCGGACGCGCAGCTGAAACAGTAACGGTAAGCGAAGCAAGTAGGGACGGTTCTTGTCTTGCCAGACAAAACATGGAAATTAGAACTGGTCGCTATTCACGTCTCAAATGGATTGCGGTGTTGAAGAAACAGGCGGTCAGACAGAAACGCAACTAACTGGGGACGGTGGCCAGTTCCAAAGATATTGTACCGAGTCAGAATTATCTTTTTGATATAATGTGCTTATATGACACTTAAAAGGAGAGAGACGTTTTGTTTAATGAAGTTTTGCCGAATCTGTATAGAATAGAGGTTCCCCTGCCCAACAATCCACTTAAAGCCCTTAATTCTTATGTTTTTAAAGCTCCTGGGAAAAATCTGATTATTGATACCGGAATGAACCGGGAGGAGTGCTCAAAGGTTATATTTTCGGCTTTGCAGGAACTTAAAGTGGATTTGGAAAAAACGGACTTTTTTATTACCCATATGCATGCAGACCATTCAGGTCTTGTAGCAGCCCTTGCTACAGATGCATCGAAAGTATATTGCAGCCAGCCGGATGCCGATATAATCTCGTCCGGTGGTTTATGGGATACTGTTCTCAAGGGTGCCTGTGAGAATGGTTTTCCAGAGAAAGAACTCCAAATTGCCCTGGAAAAACATCCCGGCTACAAATATGCTTCCAAAGGAGGTATAAAATTTTGCATTGTAAATAATGGCGATGTTATAACCATTGGGGATTATCATTTCGAGTGCGTGGAAACCCCCGGCCACACTATGGGCCATATGTGTCTCTACGATCCGGTAAAAAAGATACTGCTATCCGGAGATCATATTCTTGAAGATATAACCCCCAATATTTCACTGTTCACGTCTGAAGAAGGCAATCCACTTCAGGATTACCTGGAAAGTTTGGATAAAATTTATAACCTTGATATTGAGCTAGTATTACCCGGTCACAGGAGAGTTTTTACAAATTCCAAGGAAAGAATTAATCAACTCAAACACCACCATCAGGAAAGGGTTGATGAAATTTTTTTCATTTTAAAAAATGGCGAAGCCAATGCTTATACTATAGCCTCGCAAATGAGCTGGGATATAGATTGCTCTTCATGGGAGCAATTTCCCATCCCCCAGAAATGGTTTGCCACCGGGGAGGCCATTGCCCATTTAAGGTATCTTGAGGAAGATGGTAAGATAAAAAGGGAAACTAAAGACGGAATTAATATATTCTATATTGATCATTTTGAACAAGAAAAACACAAAAGGTAATAACAGCAACTGGTTTTATAACTGTTTGATAATTAAAACTGGGTAAGGACAAAAAGGACAACCGGTAATGGCCAAGATAGTTTTTGTCCGGGATAGAAACAGATCCAGTAAATGGCTGGCTTTGCTTCCTACAGATACAACACTAAACGACGAAGAAATAATCCGCATTTACGGTAAACACTGGGATATAGAGGTCTTTTTCAAAATGACCAAATCCCATTTAGCACTTACCAAAGAATTCCGGGGCCGTTCTTATGACGCCTTGGTGGTGCATACTACCATTCTGCCGGTACATGATGCTTGCACTGGAAAGCAGGAATAGCCGCGATCCTAGAACCCTGGGTCACTTGTTTCCCTGCAAATCAAAATTAAGAACCTTAACATCAGAAGTATATGATTTATGCGAATATTTTTTCACACCAACCATGAAATAGTTTTCGCATTAGCTTAATGCTTATTTAAAAAGACTATAGCCAACCAATATTAGGAAACCGGTAAAAAAGCCGGTTTCTTTTATGTTTTAACCTCATGATACACATTCTTGAAGCTGCCATACAACAACCCCGCCCTTTCCTCCAGGTTTAATATACGGTATCAATTTTGCAAGTTAAGATTGTGGAAGTTGTTTGGGCGGAATTGGAAAAGGCTTTGCGTCACGGAAGATCAAAAGGAGGGTGCCAGGACTTTCTTAGCTAAGGAAAAGCCACGGTTTCATGGAAAATGGCACCAATCACTGAAGCCCTATTGGTCAGGGCATTAGCCGGGATTACCGGTAAAGGTGGCATGTAAGAGAAAATGTTAAAGAACAAGGGGTGTAAGTATGGAAAATGCTGTTATTGTCGGAGCTGCCAGAACCCCTATAGGGGATTTCATGGGGATGCTTCAGGACATACCGGCTGTGGAACTGGGTGTGGTGTCGGCCCGGGCAGCCATGGAGCGTGCCGGAGTGAACCCCGGGCAGGTGGATGATGTAGTCGCCGGGATGGTATACAAGGTAGGAGTGAAGGGAAACCCGGCCCGTCAAGTGCAGTTGAAAGCAGGAATCCCGGAAGAGGTTGCGGCAGCCACGATAGAGCAGCAGTGTGCTTCCAGCATGCGGGCGATGGAAATTGCAACCCAGCAGATTATGCATGGAAAGTCGAGTGTTTGCCTGGTCGTGGGTATGGAAAGCATGTCCCAGGTGCCTCACCTGCTAATGGGGGCGCGTGCCGCGGTTTCTATGAGTATTAGACAAACTGAGAACCTGGTTAACAACTGAATGACTATGGTTTTTAATGAGGTTAACGGATGATAAATTACGGGGGTAAGGTTATGGACTTTTCGGACATTATTTATGACATCAAAAACGGTATCGCCACCATCACCTTAAACCGTCCGGAGAGCTTGAACGCCCTCAGCACGACCATGGCCAGGGAGCTTGCCCTGGCTGTAGAGCAGGCAGGCAAAGACAGTGACTGCAGGACTGTGGTGCTTACCGGGGCTGGCCGCGCTTTCAGTGTGGGCGGTGATATTAAATACATGCAAAATGGAATTTCAGCGGTGGAGGGGCGGAATTACGTGATGGAGGTTGGCCGCCCCATTATGCTTATCCGTAAAATAGAAAAGCCGGTTATAGCGGTGGTTAACGGTTATGCCATGGGAGCCGGGTTTAACCTTGCACTGGCAGCCGACCTTATCATTGCAGTTAAAGGGTCTAAATTTGGTCAGGTCTTCACGCAGGTGGGCTTGGCTGTTGATGCCGGCGGCAGCTATTTCCTACCCCGGGCGGTGGGACTGGCCCGAGCCAAGGAGCTGATTTTTACCGGGAGAACAATCGATGCTGAAGAAGCTTTGCAGATGGGGCTTATTAATAAGGTTGTGGAAAAGGACAAATTGGATCAGGAAGTGTCAAGCTTGGCCGGCAAGCTGTCCCGTGGCCCCGCCCTGGCCCTGGGTTTTGCAAAAATGCTGATTAATGCCGGAATGAATGAAAATTTGGAAACAGTTATGTCCAGTGAAGCCTTTGCCCAGAGTGTTTGTATGCAGACCGGGGACCACAAGGAGGGGTTGGCGGCTTTTTTTGAAAAGAGGGAACCGGTTTTTGGGAAAAGATGATACTTTAAAAGCTTAGTAACTTTTTAGAGGTATATTCCAGGAAGGTGCGTGACGCAGATGAGTTATAAGATAGACGAAATAAGTAGTCAAAAAAATACATGGCTTGAGCAGAGAAAGAAAATGACGGACAGGGATTTCAAATTCGAAACCGTATCCGGCTTTCCGACAAACGATATCTACACGCCAGAGGATATCACCGGTCTCGATTATGTTAATGACCTGGGCATGCCCGGCCAGTACCCTTATACCAGGGGAGTACAGGCTAACATGTACCGGGGCCGGCTGTGGACGATGCGCCAGTTTGCAGGGTTTGCCACCGCCCGGGAGTCCAATGAAAGGTACAGGTACCTCCTCTCAAAGGGCACGACGGGCCTCAGCGTGGCCTTCGACATGCCCACCATAATGGGTTACGACAGCGACCACCCCCGCTCCCTTGGCGAGGTAGGCAGAGTGGGCGTGGCCATAGACTCGCTGCAGGATATGGAAACACTGTTCAGCGGCATTCCCCTCGAAAAGGTGAGCACCTCCATGACCATTAACGCCCCGGCCTCAGTACTGTGGTGCATGTATATAGCCGCCGGGGAAAAACAGGGGGTGCCGTCGGAAAAGCTTACCGGCACCATTCAAAACGACATCCTCAAGGAGTATATAGCTCAGAAATCGTGGATTTTCCCGCCGGAGCCGTCTTTAAGGATAATCACCGACATATTCGCCTATGCCTGCAAACACGTCCCCAAATGGAATACCGTAAGCATCAGTGGCTACCACATCAGGGAAGCCGGTTCCACGGCGGCGCAGGAACTGGCCTTTACCCTAGCCAACGGCTTCGCCTATATTGAAGCCGGCATGGCAGCCGGCCTTGATGTCGATGATTTTGCACCCAGGTTGTCCCATTTCTTCAACGCCCATATTGATTTATTTGAAGAAATAGCGAAATACAGGGCGGCTAGACGTATCTGGGCCAGACACCTGAAGGAAAAATACGGCGCTAAAAACCAAAAATCATGGATGCTGCGCTTCCATACCCAGACCGCAGGCTGCAGCCTGACCGCCCAGCAGCCCGAGAACAACATAGTGCGCACCGCCTTTGAGGCCTTATCCGCCGTGCTGGGAGGCACCCAGTCCCTGCACACCAACTCCATGGACGAAGTACTGGCTCTGCCCTCCGAGAAGGCGGTGCAGATAGCCCTGCGCACCCAGCAAATAATGGCCTATGAAACCGGCGTGGCTAACGTTATCGACCCCCTTGCTGGCTCGTATTACGTAGAGGCACTGACCAACAAGATGGAGGAAGAAGCCGAGAAATATTTTGCGGAAATAGAGAAACGGGGCGGGGTGCTGGCCGCCATCGACCAGAGCTTCTTCCAGCAGGAAATAGCCGACGCCGCCTACCAGTTCCAGAGGGAGGTGGACAAGAAAAAGCGCATTATGATTGGCGTCAACGAGTTTGTTAATGATGACGAACACCTTGAAATAGATCTTCTAAAAATAGATCCTCAGATCGAAAAAGACCAGGTGGCCAGGTTGCACAAACTCCGCAGCGAGCGGGACAACCTGCGGGTTGGGGAAACACTGGATGCCCTCAGGAAGGCGGCTGCCGGAACAGATAACCTAATCCCGTTGATCCTCGACTGCGTAAAAGCCTACGCCACAGAAGGCGAAATAATCCAGGTAATGCGCGAGGTGTTCGGCCAGTATAAAGAAAAACCTATTTTTTAAACGTAAAAATTATTCAGAGGTGAATAAGATGGCCAGAAAAATTCGGGTACTGATAGCAAAACCTGGCCTGGACGGCCATGACAGGGGAGCGAGGATAATCTCCAGGGGGCTGCGGGACGCGGGTATGGAGGTTGTCTACACCGGTTTGCACCAGACCCCGGAGCAGATCGTGGAGGCGGCTATCCAGGAAGACGTTGACGCAGTAGGCTTAAGCATACTCTCCGGCGCCCATATGACCCTGTTTCCCAGGATATACGATCTGTTAAAGGAAAACAACGCCGGGGACATCATGATTATCGGAGGAGGCACAATACCCGAGGACGACATCCGGGAACTGAAAAAAAATGGCTGGGTAAGCGAGATATTTACTCCCGGGATCACCATTGACACCATCGTTGAATGGATTAATTCCAACGTTAAGCCGGAGTAGAACTCATACTGCAGGCAGATTATACAACGGCAACGGTGGATATCGTGAAAGCCTTGGATCCTTACGCCGTCATTATAGCAACCGGAGCCAGTCCTGCGATGCCAGCAAGCATTAAAGGTATTGATTCGCCTATGGTATCTTCCGCCTTCGATGTTCTATCCGGTAAGGTTAAGATTGAAAATGCAAAGGTAAGTGTAATCGGTTCAGGTTTGACAGGTTTGGAAACAGCCGAGTCTTTGGTTGAACAGGGAAATAAAGTGACCGTATATGAAATGCAGGAGATAATCGGGCAGGGGGCTTATATTCAGAGTTTATTAGATGTTACAGCAGCGCTACAGGCATATGGAGTGCCAATGCTGCCTGGACATAAGCTTGTCGAGATAAAAGAAGACAGAGTTGTTTTGGAAAAAACAGATGGTAACAAAGTAGAAGAGGCTGTTGATGCGCGGTCGTGATAGCTATGGGCGTAAAACCGGAAGATGCGTTATCAACAGAACTGAAAAAAGAAATCGATAAAGTATTTGTAGTAGGCGATGCAGGTGGTATCGGAAAAATAGCCCATGCAGTACAGGCCGGATTTAAAAATTCATATGAATTGGAATAAATGGGCGGGGGATATCTTATCAACCGGTTATTATGTTTGCGAAATGGGCAGTATTCAAAGCGGTGACACTGTAGCAGTAATAGGCGCTGGCCCCGTTGGAATGTGTTCCATGCTGTGTGCAAAGCTTTGGGGTCCGTCGCAGGTTATCGCCGTGGATATAAAAATGCGTCCAAAGGCGGAGTAATCATGGCTACCAAGAACATGCCTGTAACTTATGCTAAAGAAAATATCAGAGTTAACGCTATTTGCCCTGGCTATATTAACACTCCACTGCTTGACGTCCTGGACGAGGCGACTATATCTTTATTAACTCAGATGACTCCTAACGGACGTTTGGGCGAGCCAATTGAAATAGCGCGCTGCGTGGTATTCCTTGCCTCTGATGATGCATCTTTTGTCACTGGTATATGTTTTATCGCTGATGGTGGCTTTACCTGCCAGTAATGGCGGCTGGATTTTTTATGGATTGAAAGGTAATTTCTTGTTTCCACCTCTTTAATGTACTATCGTATTTTGTATACCAGCTACCAGTCTATAGGCCTTTGGTTTAGTCAATTGGCGATACCGAAGGGCTTAATTTATTGCTTTTAGAATTAATTCAAACCAAGCATCTTCCGGCTTCTTTATTGAACGAGGAATTAGCAAATACCTTAACATCAGAAGCATATGAATTATGCGAATATTTTTTCACACCAACCATGAAATAGTTTTCGCATTAGCTTAATGCTTATTTAAAAAGACTATAGCCAATTGATATCAGGAAACCGGTAAAATGCCGGTTTCTTTCATGTTTTAACCTTATGATGCACATTCATTGAAGCTGCCATACAACAACCCCGCCTTTTTCTCCAGGTTAAATATACGGTATCAGTTTTGCAAGTTAAGATTGTGGAAGTTGTTTGGGCGGAATTGGAACCTGGATAGTTATTATTATGAAAGGGGTGCGGGCCAAACAACTTATTTATTCGGGTACGTGGATAACGACCCAACAGGCGCTGGAAGCAGGCCTGGTTAACGAAGTTGTTTTCGAAAAACGAAGTTGATAAAAAGGTTCAGGAATTAACCGCCGGCCTGGCCGATAAAAGCCCGCTTTCTATCGCCACGATTAAGAAACTGATACACCAGGGCATGGAATTGAACCTTCAAGCCGCCATCAAATTAGAAATACTCACCGCTGTTCAGTATTTTACCAGTGAAGACGTCATAATAGGCTTAGAAGCTTTTCAACAAAAGAAAAGCCCGTTTTCCCAGAAAGACGGGGGTAAGCCCCAGGATAATGACATTCAGGGGGGTAACAGTTTATGGAAACTAGTAAGCAAAAAAGAACTTCTGGCAAAACAATGCAGACCGCCCGGGAGGCAGGATATTTCGGTAAAAAGATGCTGGCCGGCGCCAGGGACGCCGCCAGGGAAGGCAGACCGACAGCATGGTCAATGGTGGACTGGTGGATGGGTACAACAATCGCCAAGGCAATGGGAGTAGAGATGGTGTTTCCGGAAAATTACGGCGCCTTTTGCGCCTCTGTGGGAGCCGCCGAATCCAACCTGGAATATTCGGAAAGCGACGGATTCCCCTCCACTCTCTGCGGTTATGCCCGGAACTGCTTTGGATACACGCGTAAACTTAAAGAAAATGATTTTAATATACCGCCGGACGCCCCTGGCGGCGGCATGGTAAAACCGCTTTTTCTCCTGGCTTCCGGAGCCGTATGCGATGCCCGCTACAAGTGGTTTCAAGCCCTGGGCAGGTATATAGACGTGCCGGTATGGATGTTGGAGCTACCCCATACAGGAACACAAGAGTATTATCTACAAGATAACAAGGAAAAATGCATAAGGTTTATGGTCAATGAATTACGGGATTTTGTTGTTTTTTTGGAAAGACTCCTGGGTAAAAAGATGGACTGGGACTTTTTGAGTGAAAGGGTGGATACGTTATTTAAAACGCACCGGCTGGCATATGAAGTAGATCTACTGCGCACCGCCACACCGTCACCCATGGTAGCAACGGACTTCTGGTCCATCATGATTCCGCACCTGTACACACCTGACGACAACGAGGCGCTGGACTTTTACAGGAGGGTACACGAGGAAGTAAAACAGAGGGTTGTAAGCGGAAAAGGCGCCATATCCAACGAAAAATACCGTATGATATTTACTGAGCTTCCTCCCTGGCACAGCCTGGTATTCTTTGATGAAATAGCTGAAAAACACGGAATTTCTTTTGTATACGAAAGCTGGAATTACCACGCACCGCCACCGCTTAGTGATGATGAAATAAAGGCTGTCACCGACCCGCTGGAACTGCTGGCCAGACATACCTACAATAAATTTTACCACGCAGCCCCTGTGGCAAAAAAATATAATACAGAACCTATTTTTATAATGGCGCCTTACCTTGAAACGATCAGGGAGTACCGGGCCGACGGTATAATGTGCCATCCCCTCCTCTCCTGCCGGCCGGCCACCTATACTTTGATGCATTTGCGTAATTTTGTGATGGAAAAATTCAAGGTTCCCTCTGTGATTGTAGAGGGCGACATTGTAGACCTTCGTGTTTTTAATCAAGAGGAAGCCTATGCAAAAATGGAGACCTTTATAGAAACAATGGATTACCACCGGACACTAAGAAAAAAAGAAGGACTGCAATGGTAACACCGGAAGAGGCAGTAAAAATGGTTCTTCTTTCAAGGGAGGTTTTTACCATGAGTGAAAAGATTGGTCAGGCAGCCTACAGCGCCTCCAAGGGTGGAGTGGTCAGCATGACGCTGCCTATTGTCCGGGAACTGGCCGCGCATGGAATTCGCGTCGTAACCATTACACCAGGGCTTTTTGAAACTCCAATGCTTATGGTTATGCCCGAGCAAGTCAGGGATGCTCTGGGTAAAATGGTTCCCTTCCCACCACGGCTGGGCAGGCCATCCGAATATGCCATGCTTGTTGAGGAAATCATACGGAACCCCATGTTAAACGGTGCTACAATACGCCTGGATGGTGCGATAAGGATGCAACCCAAGTAAGGACTGATACTGAAGAAAAGTTTAGCAAGCAGGGACGGTTCTTGCTTACCTATGCATGTTTGTCACCCCATGCTATTATGGTATATTATACCAGGCAAGACAAGAACCTTACCTACTTACTACCCCGCTTGCTGCAAGGAATCATGGAGAATCCACAGCCGTTCCACTGCCAGACACTGACTCTTCTTTCCCCGGGAATGGCGTAATTTCCCTCGCTGATCATAAGTTCATTTTTACCGTCACCATTGATATCTGCAAGGACTGACTCGTAATTGGGCGGTCCAGGCTTGAGGACTGCCATAACGGCTTAAAAGAGCTTTAATCTAAAAGGGACGGCGGGATCCAAAGCTCCCGGTCATCCACACCACTGGTCTAAAAACTCCTTCATCTTCTTCCCGGATAGTGACAGGTGTTCCGTAAGCTGTCTATGGTAGTATGCGCCACCATGGCGTCATAAGAACGGCCCCGGCCACCGCCGAATTACTGAAGGGAGTCCCTTTAAGAGACCTGGACATTGAGGGGGAACTTGTTACCCCTACTGGCGCCGCCATTGCCACAACTCTGTCCGGGGCATTCGGTACCCGCCCCGAAATGACCCTGGATACGGTAGGATATGGATTAGGCAGCAAGGATTTCGGTATTCCAAACTTCCTTAGGGTTTTTCTGGGCAGCTCTTCCGCCGGAGAGAGTCACTTCAGCGATACCATCCTGGTGATGGAAACCAATATTGATGACATGAACCCCGAGTTTAATAAGTAGGCATCATGCATAGCTACAATAATCTTGCAAATTTACTACTCACACTCTTTTACGGTAATAGCTTGCCAATTACTGACTTTTACTACTCTTTCTTCGGGAATTGAAATGCTGTGCTCAGCCTACATCTACCATCAACGCAAGATGCAGGCTTTTTTTTGCGGTCTTAAGCTATTTAAAAACACATCCAAAAACCTGCAAAACAATCATCAGAAAAAATTTTTGACCTACGGATCACACAATATAAAGATTATTATTTTTTCTTTCTGGTGATATGAAGGGCTTACCTACATTTGGTAGCATTATTGCATATATTTTTATGAATATTTCAACAATTAAGTTACTTCAAGATCACACTTTGGGAGGTGAAAAGTATTAGGTATGGTCTTACCAGGTATGTTTTAAAACTGTTGGGCCAACGTATTTGAAAAAAATGCTCATGGTAAGCTTGGTAAGTTTGTAAACGATGAGCTTAGGCAACTTGATATTCAATAAAATTAATTAAAACAGCTAAAAGGCCTAGCCTGTATCTTTTTATGTGTTATTAAAGCGTTAATAAAATATAAAAAGTAAAGGAGATTTTACTAATGAAACTGCAAGGAAAAGTTGCACTAGTTACTGGAGCAGGAAGAGTTGGCAGTGAGGGAAGACGAAGAGGGTTTGGAGCAGAAATATGCCTTAGATTGGCAAGGCAAGGAGCGGATATTGTAGTTAATGACTTTACCGGCACCTACAGCGATTTGGCCAAGCAAGAAGAGCTCGAAATGGCGGCTGAAGAAATCAGAAAGTTAGGAAGAAAAGCCATTACGGTTAACGCTGACGTCAGAAACAGTGACGAAGTTAAAAATATGTTTAATCAAGTGCTGGAGAAGTTTGGTAGAATTGACATACTTGTCAATAACGCTGGGGTAGTTGTTGGGCTAGGGCCCATGGTAGACCTGGATGAATCCGCATGGAACATAAGTATGGATGTAATGGCTAAGGGGGCATGGCTTTGCTCAAAAGAAGCAGCAAAAATTATGATTAAGCAGGGAACTAGGGGTAGAATTATAAATATTGCTTCTGTAGCTGGTAAAGTGCAGTTAGCTTTTGCAGGAGCATATGTAGCAGCTAAACATGCACTTGTTGGTATAACCAGAACCATGGGTGCCGAGTTAATAACCAACGGCATTACAGTAAATGCTATTTGCCCCGGATGGGTCGATACTCATCTGCTGCATCTTAAGGGCGGGGCCATGGAAGTGTATCCCAAGTTGTTAAATATTACCGAAGAACAATTAATAGAATCGTTAAAAGGCTGGACCCCAGCTGGCAGGTTGGGAACAGTAGAGGAAATTGCTGGTGCGGTAGAGTTGCTTTGTATGCCAGAGGCCAGTTATATTAATGGACAGAGCATTGTGGTTGACGGCGGAGGAATAACTATTTAGCTGGTTATCTGTTAAATCTAATATATTATTTGGAGGTATCTTTAATGAATCTAGAGGGGAAAATTGCTATAATTACGGGTGCTGGATTGGAACGCGGCTTTGGAAGGGCAACTGCTTTGGAACTTGCAAAAATGGGAGCAAATGTAGTAATAAGCGACCTATGCCAGGATGACGAAAAATTTCCCGAATTAAAAATAGGTTCTTGGGAAGGTTTAAACAAACTTGCTGATGAAATCAGGGCTCTTGGAAGGGAATCCTTGAAGCAGTTAAAGCAGATGTAACAAATAATGATGATATCCAGGAATTGGTTAGGCAAACATTAGATAAGTTTGGAAAAATTGATATTTTAGTGAATAACGCGGGTTTTGTTAAGGTTGTCCCAATTTTAGAAACAGATGAGGTTACATGGGATAAACATTTGGATATAATGGCCAAGGGAACTTTTCTCTGCTCTAAAGCGGTAGCTGCTCACATGATTCAAAGAGGGGAAGGTGGTAGAATTATCAACTTTTCTTCTGCAGCCGGCAAAACTGGCTGGCCTCTCTTAGGAGCTTATACAGCGGCAAAATTTGCGATTATAGGACTCACCTATGTTATGGGGAGGGAGTGGGGTCCTTTCAACATTACTGTGAACGCGGTATGTCCGGGACCTGTAAAAACCGACATTGGTGACGCCTTTTTGGACGGGTACGCAAAAGCAAGTGGAATTACCTTAGAGGAACAGACTACACAGTTTATAAATACATACGTGCCAATTGGAAGGCTTTCCACCCAAAAAGATATTGCCAGTTTATGCGTTTTTCTTGCATCTCCGGCTGCGGGCACGATAACCTGCCAGGCTATAAATGTATCCGGTGGGCAGGAACAACACTAAAAAAATTAAACTCTGGGAACTTTTTTGTTTATTATAGGACCGTGCTTTTGGTGGCTAGCCAAATCGTTTATGCCGGGAAGACGTGTTTATTGCCGATACACCTTGATTAACTGTTTGTAAACGGTGGGCTGAGGCAACTTGATATTCATTTATTTATATTAATACTATATATTACCAGGGAGGGTTCATATTGAAAATAATTGCTATTAATGGCAGTCATAGAAAAGGAAAGAATACAGCTGTCCTACTGCGGGCGGTCCTAGATGAAGCAGGCCTGTATGGAGCATCCACAGAATTATTGGAATTAACTGATTTTAGTATTAAATACTGTACTTCTTGCAATAAATGCCTTGGAAAATCCCAGTGCTCCATTGCTGATGATGATATGACAATTATTGCAGAAAAACTATTAGAAGCAGATGGCATCATTTTAGGTTCGCCTGTGTACTTCAGCAATGTTACTGCCTTAATGAAAAATTTCATGGATCGCACTAGATGGATGTATATATCAAAAAGTCTGCTGGCTGGAAAGATAGGTGCAGCAGTAACCATTGCCGGCTTGCGCAACGGTGGTCAGGACGTGGCATTACATATTCTGCAAAACTTCCTTGTGGCCAATAATCTGCAAATAGCGAAAGCCAGGGACAATGATAGCCCAATAAGTTTCCCCGGAGTAATTGGCACACTGCAGGCTGGTTTCAAAGATGGACAGATCGTTTGGTATAAAAGTGTGGAAGAGGATGAGATTGCCATGCAGGCCTGTAAGAAACTGGGTGAAAGTATGTGCAAACTAATAAATTACAGAACTTAAAGCTTGAAACTAACTGATAAAGATTTTACAATCTGTCCTTGTTGTGGCGTTGGTCTTCTTAGTAGAGCTTCGCCAGAAAAGGCAGTAACCGCATAATGTTTTTTAAATGCCACTTTATTGGGGAGGGGGGAGTTGTTTCTAATATATTATGTTTTTATTTGTTTTGGTACTTGTTTTGTACTTTGGCAACATTGTTTCTAATAAATCAGTTGAAATAAATAGAGTGGAAATTTTTATTTCCCCATAGTGGCTAACCGGCCGCAGTTTCGTCCAATTAACAAAAGTCAGCTCTCGTTCTCCTCGAGGGCTTTTTTTATGTGCTTGACTTCGGATAATTCTCTATTCATTATGCAAAGAAAGTCATTATGCAAATGCTGTTTGGGTTTGTTTTAACAAAAGAAATTTGGACATTTTGCACCTTCTCTGGAATTTATCCAATTGGGTGAATCATAAAACTGCGAAATGTAATTCACATAATATAGCGAAAAATAATGCACAGTTCGAATGGAAGAAGGAATTTGCCCAGTGTTAAATTGCAATAATAATGCTATAACTGATTCATAGTTAGTTTATATAATTATCTAATATTTGTCTAAAATCTACCATTAAGCATTGGTACCGATTTTGCAAAATTTTATTCTGAATCAAAAAAGAGTAACATTTCTATTTACCTGGCAATTCTTTGTGGGTACTATTATATATAAAGAGTAATTATATGTTAAGATCCAAGATGTGAGAATACAAAAAAAAATGTTTGCTTATTATTTTTCTCATTATCACGGGGCTACATCACAGATTTCCGCCGTTTCCATATTAAAGAGGAAGGACGATTTAGTATGCAAATAACGGCCCAGCGTTGCAGCCAGTGTCAGCGCTTGTTTATTAATCCGAAATACATATGTAACGACTGTGGTGGAACTGTCTTTGAAGAGGTAAACATACCAGGCAGGGGGCGTATATACTCGTATACCGTTATTCACGTGCCCACCGAGGAGTTCCGGGATCAGGTCCCATATACTATTGCCATAGTTGAGCTGGACTACAACCAGTCCATATATAGAATAGTTGCCAGGATTTTACCTGGGGGAGAAAATAAGTTAAAGGTGGGCTCTGATGTTACTTTCACAGGAATTGATGAGCGTGCTTATTGCTTTGTGATAACTCCCCGGGTTAATAAGTAGTACATAGAAAGGGGGAAGTAAAAAGACGGTAAAGATAACAACATATAGCAACAGCAATGCAGGGGGGTGAAAAAAACCTGGTATAAAGAAGCGGCCAAACAATCCTTATACCAGGAGTCAAGATGGTTTAAACCTTGACACCTGTATAGCAGGTGTTGCCATTGCCAAATATACTTGCTGCCCATCGGCAAAATAGCCGGGTAAAACTATCTTTATTAGTATAACAGAGGGAAACTTCAGAATCCAGTCCGCTAAATGGTTGACCAACTAAATCACCTAAAAGAGAAATTATTGCTGCAACCTACCTAAATAAAAATATTGTAAAATTCAAAACATTAGAAAAATTTGTTTAATTTAACGTTATACTTAGTCACAACATGGTATCCGTTTGATTGCGGAGATGGCCAAGGTCGAGGGGTGTTGCGGTAAAGTACTAGAATATACTGGAGGTAGAGGTACTAATGAGCAATATAGGCGAATTTGAGACTAAGTTAGGAATCGAATTTGACAAAGAAGCACAAGCAAAATTAGATTACAAGCTTGGAACAAGGGAATTATACCCATATGCTGGTATGTATGTTGCAGAAGCCCTTAAAGAACACGATGTAACTATAGCTTTTGGTGTGTTTGGCGGCCATATCTGGAATTTTGTTGATGCCATTAGCCGTATTGGTATCAAAAATGTTACTTTCCTGCATGAACAAAATGCCGTTTATTGTGGGGAGGCTTATGCTCAGGTTTCAGGCAAGCCGGCAGTGTGTTACGTCACAGTAGGCCCGGGCGTTGGTAACGCAGTTAGCGCCATTCAACAGGCTCATCTCAGCAACTCGCCGGTTATTTTTTTGTGCGGCGGTCACGAAATTGAACACGACAAACTATACAACACCATACAAGAGAGTTATGCCACTGAACTAATGGGCAGTATTTCCAAGTGGGCCCAGCGTGTGGTTTATCCCCATACTATTAAACAATTCTTAACCAGGGCCTTTAAAGATTGTCAGTCCTTCCCCAAAGGACCGGTAATCATGGAATTGGGAATAAGCTGCCTGTTTACGCAAGATGATGTCAAAGATAAGGTGTGGTGGGGTCTCTGGGGTGATCATGCTACATGGATTCCCCAATGGCGTGGGGATAACACCAACAAACCCCTGAGCTGCGGCGGGGATCCAGATGATATAGCCCAGGCTGTCAAGCGTTTATATGAGGTTGATAAACCGTTCATGATCTTAGGCGACGGCGCCGGCTGGGCCAATGCTACCGAAGAACTCACTGAACTGGTAAACCTGGCTAAAATACCATTTACCACCAGGCGTCTCGGCCGGGCTGTGGTTTCTGAAAAACACGATTATTATTACCGCGGACTTCCCCCGTTCCGTAATGAAATAGATATAATTATGCCCATGGGCGTCAAGGTTGGCTTCTTTGACGGTTTTGGCGGTGGCTGGCCGGAAACCATACAGGTAAGTGAATCCGCCGACCAGATTTGGACCTACCTTACCACCAACACGGCCATAATTGGAAATCCCAGGGTGGTTGCCCGGCAAATGATTGATTATATTAAAGCGAACAATCTGCAGCCACCGCCCGGACGGGACGCATGGATTGAAAAGATACAACAGGCCCGGGTTGCTGCTGAAAAACGGCGCCGTGACAAAGCCATGTACTACGGATTTGAGCACCCCAAATACAAAAATGAAAATTGCATGCATTATGGATATCTTTCCCAGGCCATAACTGACTACCTTGAGGAGAAATATGAGAGCAAAGTTCGCATAATGATTGACGGCTATACTATGTCGGATTTTGTAATGCCTTATCTCAAGGCTGTGCGTCCGGCACAAATTTTAAGTTCATCAGAACAGGCCGGTGTCGGCCATGGCGTGGGCATGGCTATGGGCGCCGCCTTTGCCCAGTTGGAAAAGGGTGATAAAACTCCTGTTCTGGCGCTGATGGGCGACTCCGGGATGTGCAATGCCGGGATGGAGATTGACACCGCTGCCCGCTATAAGCTTCCCATTGTTTTCCTGGTGACAGAAAATAACGGCTGGATAGCAGGTATGAAGTATCACTGGTACGGACCGAATTGGGATAATTTAGGTGAACAAGATCGTACCGGTGTAGAGTGGTTGGGCATGAAGCAGGAATACGGCGGACTGGCGGGTGAGCGCCAGCCCAGGTTGAGATATGATAATATCGCCCGTGATCTGAATTGTTACGGCGAAATAGTGGACAAACACGAAAACTTTACCGCCGCCCTGGATCGTTGTTTTAAAGCTGCAGAAAGCGGACAACCGGCTGTATTGCACTGTGTGATGGATACTGATCTTATTAATGTTAATATGTGCGGGCCGGTCTATTGCCTGATGTTTGCTCACCTGCCATGGTGCGATCTTCCGCCGCGGGGTAAGCGGGCACGAAGGGCTATCTGGGGTAAACCCGGCAAATTTGACGGGCTTGTTGATCTGCCGCCGATGACAATGCATGATTCCTGGGAGCCTCTAACTGAAGAAGAAAAACAAAGATAAAGGGATACCTGAGGAGTATGGCGGCACGGGAGCCGGCCTGCCGTCCGTGATATTAATCGTGGAGGAAATTGCCAAAGTATCAGCAGCCGCTTCCTTAATTGTGGCTGCTCAGGAATTGGTGGGCATGATGCCTATCCTAATTGGGGGATCAGAAGAGCAGAAGCAAAAATACCTGCCGGGCATAGCGGATGGGGACCAAATTGCCGCATTTGCCCTCACCGAACCCAATGCAGGCTCAGATGCCGGCAGTATGAAGACCAGGGCTGTCCGGGAAGGTGACAAGTATATTTTGTCGGGGCAGAAATGTTTTATTACCAACGGCAGTATAGCTGATGTATTTACGGTATTTGCAACCACCGAACCGAAGGCAGGGTTAAAGGGTCTCAGTGTTTTCATCCTAGAAAAGAACTATCCCGGCATAACCATTGGCAAAAAGGAACACAAAATGGGGATAAGGGGTTCGGAAACCACAGAAGTGATTTTAGATAATTGTCCCGTACCTGCAGAAAATTTAATGGGAAAAGAAGGTCATGGCTTTAAAATTGCCATGATGACCCTTGACTGCACCCGTCCGGTCATCGGCGCTCAGGCTGTGGGTATTGCCCAGGGGGCTTTGGATTATGCGGTTAACTATGCCAAGGAAAGGGTTCAATTTGGCAAACCCATCGCCACATTCCAGGGTATTCAATTTATGCTGGCAGACATGTGCACCAAGGTAGAAGCGGCAAGGCAGTTGGTATATAAAGCTGCTCATATGATCGAAAACGCTGGCAGAAACAATGTTTCCGCCAGCGAGGTCAGCCGTTTTTCCTCAATGTGCAAGCTGTTTGCATCTGATGTGGCCATGCAGGTGACGGTGGATGCCGTACAAGTGCTGGGCGGTTACGGTTATATGAAGGAATACCCGCTAGAAAGAATGATGCGTGATGCTAAGATTACGCAGATTTATGAAGGTACCAACCAAATTCAGCGAGTCGTTATTGCCAAAAATCTGCTTTCGGACTAAGACAGGACTATTCACTTTTTAAGGTAAAGCATCAAATGGTTTTACCTTATAAAGTGAAGTTTCAGAAGGGGGATAATAATTATATAAAAGAAACCGGGAACATCGCTTGGCACAGCAAATGAAACCGCACAGTCTTTGTCCGCCTCGGTCATGGCCATGGTGGGCATGACACAGATTTCATGAGAATTAATAGCCTCGGTTTAATGAACATTGGCCTTGCGAACGCAATCCCATCAGAGGATTCCCTTACACACGCAGGTAAAGGTCCGGGTCTGCCTGTTCACTGGGCGTAAAGAACGGTCTCCTTTGGGGTCTGTCATAGCTCCATCAACAACCAGGTCGTTATCCTGAACGTAGAGACAAGAGACAGGTGGGGACGGTACTTCTTGTCTTGTCAGATATGTATTGGTAAAAAGTGGTATTAAATAACAAAGCGATGGCCTTTAAGGTCAAAGATTATAAGTTATGAAATGCAAGGTAGAACGCATGATGCGTGACGCCAAAATTACAGAGATATATGAGGGCACCAGCGAGGTACAGCGCATGGTCATTGCCGCCAGTATTTTAAAATAGAGACAGGTGTGACAGGAAGGTAACCTTTGAGCTTGTTACTGCATTCAGCTATTTGTTCCGCTTAAACGGGCGCTAATTCTATTCGCCCATAGCTCGTCTATTTCCACGTCCAGTTCCATGCCATCACTGCAATGCTGCCGGCGCAGTATTTTACCGTTTCCGTGAACTAGAGGGAGCAATGAAGATTTGTTATGGGGAATGAAAAAGGTTTTTATTATTTTTTTGCCGGACAGGTGTTCAGCTATTTTTTGTAGCAAACCGTCGATGTTGAAACCGGTTTTGGCCGCTATTAAAACCATTTCTTTATCCGTGGGCTGGCCAAGAGGATAGTTCGCATCAATCTGATCGGCCTTGTTGTATACCATAATGGTAGGTTTAGCAAGGGCATCCAGTGACGATAAAACCTTATCCACTGCCTTGACCTGGGCTTCCAGATTCGGGTGGCCGGCATCGGCCACATGCAGCAGTAAATCCGCCTCTACAACCTCTTCCAGTGTGGCCCTGAAGGCAGCCACCAGGTGATGCGGGAGGTTGCTGATAAATCCTACGGTATCTGAAACCAGTACGGTTCGGTTGTCCGGCAGGACCACCTTACGGATGGTGGGGTCCAGGGTGGCGAACAACTTATCTTCCACCAGCACCTTGGATCCGGTAAGGGTATTAAGCAGGGTGGATTTGCCCGCATTCGTATAACCCACCAGGGCTATCAGAGGAAAGGGGACTTTTTTTCTGCCGCTCCGCAGTAGGGCGCGGTGCTTTTTTATCTCATCGATTTCATGCCGGAGGTCGGATATTCTTTTTCTTATTCTTCTGCGGTCCGCCTCCAGCTTTGTTTCACCGGGACCTCTGGTGCCTATACCGCCACCTAATCTGGACAACTGTATACCCATTCCGGTGAGGCGGGGCAGCATATAATTTAGCTGGGCCAGTTCTACCTGGAGCTTACCCTCCCGGGTCCGGGCCCTTTGGGCGAAAATATCCAGTATCAACTGAGTCCGGTCAATGACTCTGGCATCAAGCGCTTCTCCCAGGTTTCTGGCCTGGGCAGGGGAGAGCTCCCGATCACAAATGACCAGGTCCACTTCCAGGTCCGATAGTACACTTTTTATTTCCTCGATTTTGCCCTTGCCCAAAAAAGTTGCTGCGCCCGGCCGGTTTCTTTTCTGCAGGGACCAACCAGTCACCATGCCTCCCGCCGTTTCCACCAGCCGCACCAACTCTTGTATGGACTCATGCGCATCCAAATCGTTCTTACCGGGAAGTTCCACGCCAATCAGGTAGGCCCTTTCCGGAACCGGGCTATTGTTTTCCATACAACACCTTTTCATATAGTTTTATGTATATCATTATAGCTTTTTCAGATGATAAATAATATCAATATGTTTACGGGCATAAATTTTATAGCTGTTCTAAAACGGATGTGGTGTCTTTATTGCTACACAGGAGGATTTTTCACCTTTCTGTTAAATAGATATTGTCATCGGACACCATCCGCATGTTATACAGGGTATTGAATTTTATAATAATAAAGCTATAGCGTAAAGTTAAGGAGGTATTTCAACTGCTGTATACAGTGGTTACTGCAGCAATAATGGTGGAGAACGGCAGGGTGCTGTTAGCCCAGAGAAAGAAAGACGCGCAGCTGGCCTTGAAATGGGAGTTTCCAGGTGGGAAAATAGAGCCCGGGGAGACTCCGGAAGACTGCCTGGCCAGAGAGCTTAAGGAAGAGTTGAATATGGATGTCGCCGTGTTGGATCTTTTTACGGCGGTGGCCCACAGCTACGGCACCAGGAATATTCTGCTGCTGGCTTATTTCTGCCGGAGGTTGGGAGGTGTTCCTATGCTCAGGCAGTGTAATGATTTTTCCTGGGTAGAAATAGCCGATATTATGAAATACGACCTGGCGGAAGCTGACTTGCCCATAGCTATAAAATTACAGGGGGAGAAAAAAAATCATGCGTAAAGAAAGGCCTTCCTTTGAAAAATTCAGGGAATATTTTTTTGCAGTTTTAGAAAAGGAGATACCAGGTCACGAGATTGCCGGTAATACCAATTGGGAGGAACTGGTAAATGAAGAAGCAAGGAAAAAGATTTTACATTCCCTGAAGGCCGCTCTGGAGGGGGAATACAATGTTGAACTGGTTATAACTCCGGATTTATACAACGCGAACTGCTCTCTGGAGGGTTTGGTATCCAGATTGCACCATGTGTTTTCCACGGTTTATCTCATGGAAAGGATAAATGACAAAATAAGGGCCAGGCAGCACTGAAATTCCATGTTTTACAGCTTGGTTAAGAACCGGTAGCGCTGTATAATTATAGTTGGACAACCATAAATCTGGCCGAATCCCTGACAATGTACAGGGTACGGGGGAAAAATTTAAGCGGGGTGAATCTGCTGCCTGTCCAAGTGAGGTGAATTCGTCAAGGCGCGGTAGGGTGTCTCCCATCCGAACCCATCAACTAACTTCGGAGGCCATACGGGAGGACTGACAACTTGAGTTTAACAAAAAAGATGCCTTTCTTATTGTTGCTGGCGTTTCTTGTTTTACTTCCGGGAGTTGCCCACGCTGCTACGCACGTGGTATCCCCGGACGAGTCATTATACAAAATCGGTTTGCAATACGGTGTTTCTTCCCAGCGGATAAAGTCCTTAAACGGCCTGAAAAGTGACAGCATATATCCCGGTCAGAAACTATATATTGAAGAAAAATCTAAATACAGGTTAGTACCCGGAGACAGCCTGTACAAAATTGCCCGGATGTTCGGCCTGACAACTCAAAAATTAATGAGCGATAATGGCCTACATAGTTCGGTTATTTATCCCGGGCAGACCCTGGTAATTGTTAATGGCGGCAGTCAATCAGGCCCTGCGGTCAGCAGGGGTGGCAATGGCAGCATGTCAAGGAATGATTTTGACCTCCTGGCCAGGATTATCTCTGCTGAGTCGGATTCGGAATCCTACGAAACCAAGGTGGCAGTGGGAGCTGTTGTACTGAACAGAACCAGGAGCGGACTGTTCCCGGATACTATTCCCGGTGTGGTGTATCAGGTCGATAACGGCAGGTACCAGTTTGAGCCTGTATTAAACGGGTGGATTTATCAACCCGCATCGGAATCGGCCCAAAAGGCTGCCCGGGACGCGATAAACGGTTGGGATCCCACCAATGGGGCGCTATATTTTTTTGAATCCTGGGTGCCCAATAAATTTCTTCAGTCCAGGCCCGTTAGCCGGGTAATGGATAGCTTTACATTTTCCTATTAATTAACTGGAATATTTAAAAAGGTCAACCCCTTCTCGCATTGGGGTTGACCTTTTTATCTTTTCCTGGCTGATAAAAACCCAGCCCAAAAAGCCATTATACCCGCAACTATCAGAAAAGCAATGAAATAATAAGTTTTAGTGATTATCATAGGCATTCTCCTGAGGATGTTCTTCTGTGGTACTGTTAATCATTTCCGATACCAACCTTAACGTGGCTACGGTGTTGGCCGTGAGTACCTCATAAAGCAACAGTGGTAACACATCCTGGATGTTGGGGCTTAGCTCACCTGAGGCAACTCTCTTCTGCATGGATTCTCCGGCCTTATTCAGGGAGATATTGACCAGTGCCTGGATTTCATCTTGTCTTTCCCGGACAAAAGAGTCTACATCTATTTTTTTCAATATATTCACTTCCTGTCAGGTAAAATATTTTGTAAGTAGTCAGTAGTCAGTAGTCAGAATAAGAGAACGGTTTATCATCTTAAAATATTCAGAATTCTGACTCCTGAATTCTGAATACTTGAATAGTAATTCCAGATTATTATGCTAAATACCTGCTTAAATCAAGAGAAGTTAGGAGATTGCCTCTTTGGTAAAGCCTTTAAGTTTCCCCCTTGCTGCCAGGCAGGCTAGTACGTACATGGCGTGGGACCAGTTAAGCGGCAGCACCCAGGCCGGCCCGCCCGAATATTTATTTACCTGCTCGGGCAGCAGCCCGGTAGCGGCGCTATTTTGTTCTGCCCACCGGATAAGGTTTTCCGCCTCTGTATTTTCCCCTTTTAAGGACATGTATATGGAAAGCCACAGTGTGCTTAAAACCCAGGGGTTGCCCCCGGCGTACGAGTCATTCTCGTAGCGGTGTATACCACCTGCCTGGTGGTTGCCAAGTTTATTTTTTATTGCAGTTACCGTGGCGGACATCATGGGGTCGTCTGCAGAAAGCACTTCGAACGGAAAGCACAGGCCCAGCAGGGAACTGTCTATCCGGCTGTCCCTGGGCACCGTATAGCATAGCACGGGGGTGCCCGGCAGCTCAATTTTTCTGGCTTGCAGACCCTGCTCCCGTGCGTAATGGTATTCTTCCAGACAAACTTTTTTATTGATGGATCTGGTAAAGGTTCCCTGCTCGGCGGACCACTGGTATTCGATGATACCCTTTCTAATTTTAGCAGCCGTATCTTCCCAGAGCTTTGCCAGTTTAATTTCTCCTTTTATTCGTGCCAGGTCGGCAGCCCCGGTCAGACCTCCCCACACGGCGGCAGCAGCATAGGTATTCTGGCTGAATTCATCCTCCCACAAATCCATGCCGGGCAGTGGGAGGTTGTTATCAGGTAAAATGCTTTCCACGAGATATTGCGCTCCGGCTATGGCGGACGGCCATATTTCTTCAAGAAAAGATCTGTCCCCGGTGAGCAGGTAATGATGCCGGTAACCCCATAGCACCGCGCCAGTCTGGTCAATCTGCTGGCCCCAGGTGGGAGCCCAGTCCCCATTTAAAAAATACCTTTGCTGCCAACTGCCATCGGAGTTTTGCACCCGGGCGGCAAAACGGTAAAACTGAGCCGCATCATGGTGAAATTCCGCCTCGTCCAGTGCCAGCGCTACGAACATACCGTCTCTTGGCCAGCAGTAGCCATAACCTCCGGAGGCCATATAGTGTGAATCAAATTCCGGAGCGGCCACAGAACCGCCGTTTTCGCTGTCCGACATGAGTTTAATGGCCAGAAGCGATCTTTTGTACAATAGGAAATCTTGCATTAAGGGGTCCGCAGCTGATGAGCCGGCCAGCCAGCCGGACCAGTAGCTGGCTGATTCTTCAATAAGTTTTTTGGAGTCTGCCGCAGCGGCTTCGGTTAAAGTGGAAATAAGGGTGCGGGCATCGCCGGCAGCAGCCAGATAAAGGTCGATTTTTCTAGTTGAACCCGCGTCAATGGGATCTATGTTCCAGGCCATGGCACCGGCACTGCTTTTGATATTGTCCATACCTCCCCAGAATTCACCTCTGGATGCGGCTTCAAAGGGGTCCGAGGGGGCATTTCTTCTCCCACAGTGAAATCCGGCCGGTTTTTTCCCGGCTGCCAAGAGGCCCAGATAGACGTTGCGCCTGAATTGTACCAAGGCGCTGGCTTCGGTATCTATATACATTCCATCCTGAGTTTCGGACTCATTAATTTCAAAGGAACAATAAATGACCAGCTTAAAACTCCTAGGATGTTCAAAAAGGTTTGTTATATTATATGACCTCAGGAGTATATCGCGATCAGGCAGAATCATATCGGTCTGTTCAACCTTAATTCCACTTTCCTGTCGTATCAGTTCCGTCACCAGGGTGTTAGTTTCCTGCAAGTAATACTGACGGTACTGCCAGGAGTCACCTTCCAGCCAGAGGGTGTGATTGGGAGGTTCCTGGATACCCACCATGAAAATGCCCATATGCTGTCCCCAGTCGATATTTGGCCAGAAGAGCCTGTGCAATTCACCGTTGGATCGGATGGTGGCCAGCATCCTACAGTTGCCCGTTATTCCCCCGGGCAGAGTGGGTTGTCTGAAGCTTTCCATGAGACAATCCTTTCCGTGAAAAATCATACTGAACATTATACAACGAATAGACTCATTTTGTTAAATTATACTATAAAAATGGTTTAAAATAAAAACAGGCTTATGCAGCCTGTATCTTTGATTAATGCAGCAGTTTTGCTGAGGCCTTACCCCTGGGCGTATAGCTGGTATGCAGAATTTCTTTAGCCCTGGCGCTCAGGGGGTGTCCCAGGTATTCCTTGTATAGCTGCTTTACCGCTGGGTTTTCATGGGATTTCCTGTATTCCTTATCAATATCAATCTGATAGAGTGTTTTTGCTCTTTGCCCGGTTATTTTTTGCTGCAGCTTTTCCGTTTGCTTTCCTGCGGTTATGGGTTGCCCGCCGCCCCCGACGCAGCCTCCGGGACAGGCCATCATTTCGATAAAGTGGTATTGCTCACCGGCTTTTATTCTTTCCAGCAGCCTCTTGGCGTTTCTGGTGCCGTGACACACTGCCAGCCTTATTTGTTTGCCTCTTAAATTGACGGTTGCTTCCTTAATGCCTCTCAAACCACGGATCTCCTGAAAATCAAATCTGCTCTTTTCCTCAGAGCCGGTCAAGGCCAGCGCTGTGCGGATAACAGCTTCGGTAACGCCTCCGGTGGCGGCGAAAATAGCCCCCGCGCCGGTAGAAATCCCCAGTGGCTGATCGTAATGCTCTTCCGGCAGTTCATCAAATCTTATGCCTGCAGACCGGATCATTCTGGCCATTTCCCTGGTGGTCAGTACGTAATCCACATCCCGGCCTCCCCGGGTAATCATTTCCGGGCGTGAGGCTTCAAATTTCTTAGCAGTACAGGGCATTATAGCCACCACCACCATTTTTTCGGAAGTGATCCCTTTTTTCTGTGCGAAATAGTTTTTGGCCAGGGCGCCGAACATTTCCATGGGTGATTTGCAGGTACTAAGGTTTTCTATAAATTCAGGATAAAAGTGTTCGCAATATTTTACCCAGCCTGGACTGCAGGATGAAATTAGCGGAAGCCTACCGTTTTTATCCAGTCGTTCCAATAATTCATGGGCTTCTTCAACGATGGTTAAATCGGCAGCAAATTCCGTTGAAAATACCTGGTCAAAACCAAGCCTGCGCAGTGCGGCGGGTATTTTACCGGTTACCTTGGTGCCCGGGGGCAGGCCAAAGGCTTCTCCCAGGGTTACCTGAATGGCCGGGGCCGTCTGGACCACAACGTATTTTTCCGGGCTTTCAATAGCCCGCCAGACTTCGTCGATATATTCGCGCTCGGTCAGGGATCCTGTAGGGCAATTTATCACGCACTGCCCACAGCTTATACAGTCTACCTTTCCCAGATCCTTCATGAAGGCCGGTGCAATTACCGTATCAAAGCCCCTGTTTTTGGCGGAGTAAACGTTAACACCCTGTTCCTCCCGGCATACCGCCTCGCAACGGCGGCATTTTACGCATTTATTATAGTCCCTGACTATAAATGGGTTTTTATTCTGTAGGGGGTATTTTCTTCGCTCGCCTGTTACCCTTATTTTACGGATCCCCATTTCGTCCGCCAGTTTCTGTAACTCGCAGTTGAGATTGCGGGCGCAGGTCAAACACTGCATGTCATGCTCGGATAGCATTAATTCCACTACGCGCTTTCTTGCCCGCCTGGCCCTGGGGGAATCGGTGTATACCTTTATGCCGTCGGTGGCGGGATATACACATGAGGCCTGCAGGCTTCGCCTGCCGCCGGCATCCACCTCCACCAGGCAGACCCGGCAGGTACCGGCCTGGTGGATATCTTTAATGTAACAGAGACTGGGTACACTGATGCCGAGGGAGCGGGCCGCCTCAAGTAAGTTGGTGCCTTTGGACACACTTACTTTACGGTCATTTATGTACAATTCCACTGTTGCAGGATTCCCGGAAGCTTCGGGTTTCTCCACCGGCAGCCTGGTTGCGGGAATAATAGTTGAAACTGTCAATACTAACACCTCCGATCATACTACACTACACTTATCTATTGTTTATCCCGGATTTATATTTATGCACAAAAAAAGACCGCCTTTGGGGGCGGTCTTTCATACGTTGGGGACATTCCTCTCTGACCCAAAATCCAGGCTCCAAAGAGAGGTGTGTCCCCTTTCATACGTTGGGGACATTCCTCTCTGACCCAAAATCCAGGCTCCAAAGAGAGGTGTGTCCCCTTTCATACGTTGGGGACATTCCTCTGACCCTAAGTCCAAGCTCTAAAGAGAGGTGTGTCCCCTTTCCTTATTAGTTATAATTTAGTTATTTCATCTCTGGTGATAACACTTTCCGTGCCGCAGACGGGGCATTTATAAGAACCGAAATTTTTCATGGTTTTGGTAACCGTACCGCAATCAGGGCATTTGAAGCTAATCAACTCAAGAAAAGAACCGCTTATCATCAATCCTGCGGCGAACACCCCGGCTATGGTGCCGCTTGCCACGGGCGGCAGGCCTGCTACCACGCCGGCACCGGCGGCAATTAAGACAATAGCTGCGAATCCTATAACCCTGACCAGAACAAGCATTAATTCAAGGCCGGGATTTTTTATTTCCCCTGTATGATATGAATACACCTGTCTAACCTCCTCCCGTGTTACTGTTTGCTAGTATTTATTCGAGAAGCGAGTAATAATTCCTGCAAAAAATTCAACCTGAATACAATTATTAATTTCAACAGGGTTTGTTAATCCCGTAAATTTTTATTTTAGAAAACAAGGACTATTATATCAATTTGTCTTAAGCCAATAGTCCTGTTTTGCGCAATTACTATTGCGGAATACAGTTATTAGTGTCAAATTAGACTAAGGGGAACAATAATTATACGATACTTTTTGTCAGGAAAAGTTTGTAAGGGTCCGTGCGTTCTCATAAAAAGTAAGAATTTTTTATGAAGGATAAAAATTTAAATGAAAACTACTGCAAAGAATTTGCAGGAAATAAGTTCCTTCACAGAGAATAATTATACTTTATTTGTATAAAAGATGGTTTTTGGATGTATTTTTGTAATATCATCGAGGAGGGTGCTGAAACACATGACTTCCAATCAGGATAAAGGCAACATTAAGGTCGTCATATCCAAAGATAAGCTGGCTGCCTCGATATCAGCTAAAGGCGAAAATAACATACTGGATAAAGAAACCATTAATAATGAATTAGCCAAAGCCGGGGTTGTTTTTGGTGTTTTGGCTGATGAAATCGAAAGTTTCATAGTATCTCCATCCAAGGAACCCGTCGTAATCGCCAGGGGCTTACCACCTACGCCAGGAGTGGACGAGACTGTTGAATTGTTATTCTCTTCTGCAATTGCTCATGAAAATTTGGACGACAGGGATACGGTGGATTTCAGGGAAACCAGCACCCTGGTTTCCGTTGACGAAGGTACACTGCTGGCCAAAAAGCACCCCAGCTCCGATGGCTCCGACGGCCTGGGTGTCACAGGAGAAATACTGCCGCCGCCCAAGCCCAGAACGATTCAACTTCAGGCAGGTAAAGGAGCAGTACTGTCTGATAGCGGGGGTGAAGTATACTCAACGATCAGCGGACGCCCCTGGGTCAAAGTGGCTGGAACCAATAGAACCGTGGGCTGTGACTCGGTATATCTCCAGGATGGAGACGTAGATATTAAGACAGGCAACCTGAGGTTCAAAGGAGATATCAGAATAACCGGCAATGTGCAGGAGGCAATGGAGGTCCAAGCCACCGGGAATATTGAGGTTATGGGGTTTGTTACCAGGGCTACTGTAATTAGCGGGGCGAAACTGGTTATACGGGGCAATGTAGTTGGAAGTAAGCTGAGGTCGGGCATTATATTCCCCGGGGCAAGAAAAATTAATTTTATGCTGATGGACATTTATACCGAGTTGATGAATTTGGCCAAAGCTTTTGAACAGTTAAAAAAGGTTCAGAATATTGATTTTAACAAGATGGATTTCGGCCGGGTGCTGCTGGGAATGATGGACAGCCGTTTTAAGAACCTGAGGCCGCTGTTAAAAAATATGCACAATTTTGCCGAGACCCAGGGAGAGGACATGCCTGAGGAAATAGTAACGGCGGTTGATTCCTTAAAATGTCTCAGCGGATTAAGCAATGCTACTATTGAAAATTTCAGCAAGGCTGTGAAGTCCGTGGGCTTGGCTCTGGATTTTTTATCTCAAAATAAGGAACAAAGCGACAGCCATATTTTTATACGGTCCGCTATGACTTCCATCATACAGTCCGCCGGTAATGTGACCATTACCGGGCAGGGGTGCTTGAATACCACCATCAATGCCGGAGGCAATGTTATTGTAAAGGGGTCTTTCAAGGGCGGCGAGATACTTTGTGAAGGGCACGCAGAGATACAAGAACTGGGGAGTGGACTGGGTATACCGCCGGTGATAAGGGTTGGCGAAAACAGTTCCATCAAAGTGGAAAAGGCTTTTCCCGGTGCGGTTGTGCAGGTGGGTAAAAACAGGATAACCCTGACCAGGGAAATGGGCTCTTTTAAGGCTAAGCTAAACAGGGACGAACAGCTGGAACTTTTTTAGGACATAATACGACTATAATATAAAAGATTTACCATATACGGGCTGATTAGGATAAAAAATAATTTATGCTAAAGCGGCTGCAAGGAGGTTGGATAGATGTCTGACGTAATGCTAATGGTGGCGGAGTTAATGGCGCTATCTGCACGCACGGCGCCTAAATCCATGGGTCAGGATTACGTGAACATAAGGGTATTAAGCGGTGACGATATAATTGCACTGGCGGATGAAATGGTCTGTTTTGGGCAGGAGAGCAAAAAAATAAATTTTGACCGGGACGCGGATAATGTCAGACGATCCGACGCGGTTTTGCTACTTTCTCTGAAGGAGAATAAACCACTGGGATTGAATTGCGGGGCTTGCGGATACAGCAATTGCGCAGACCTCAGGGAAAAAGAAGGCCCGGAATTTGCCGGACCTCTTTGTGCCTGGAGACTCTTTGATGTTGGTATTGCTCTCGGCTCGGCGGTGAAAACCGCAAGCATATTGAATGCCGATAACAGAATCATGTACAGGGTGGGCATCGCCGCCCGCAGGCTAGGCATGATAGAGGGACCTGTAGCGGTGGGTGTCCCTATATCCGCCTATTCAAAGAACATATACTATGACCGTCCGGAAAAGAACAAATAAAGGTAACTACTCAGAATTCAGGAGTCAGAATGAGAGAACGGTTTATCGTCTCGAACTATTCTGAATTCTGACTCCTGAATTCTGAATACCTGAATAGCTGCTGTATCATATGGCGGCTTATGACAGGATGGAGGAACACAATTGTTCTCAAAATTAAAATTGTTACATCTAAGAACCGTAATTATGGTTGTTTTTTTATGCCTATGGGCGGGACCGGTAATGGCGCTGCCCACTTCCCGGTTGATTGAAACCTTTCCGGTAACCTCGGGGGCGGAACTTTCTACCTACCAGTCCCAGTCAGGCGGTGGAACTGCACTGGTATACGTTATTAAAATTGATTTAAGTAATCCCTATATAAAATTAAACACCATAGTAGGTGCCGACGGCAGCCTTGAAACCAACCAGAAGGTAACGGACATGGCGCTGCGAAACGGTGCCGTGGCCGCCGTTAATGGTGACTTTTTCCAGATGAAAGACAGCGGCAGGCCCATAGGACTTACATACAGCAACGGCAGCATAATAACGTCCCCTGCCATGAGATCCGACATGTACGGCTTTGCTATAACCGGCGACAAACACCCGTTAATTGATGTTTTTACCTTCAGTGGCAGGGTAAAAGCTCCCGGTGGCAGCGCTTTCCCCCTGTCTGGTATAAACAAGCCGGCTTACCTTGTTAATGGCGGGGCATCATCTGATATTAATTCCCTGCACATGTACAATTCGTCCTGGGGCAGGAATAGCAGGGGGAATGTCAACGGTCCGGACGATGCTGTGGAACTGGTGGTGTCAGGAAATGTGGTTAGGGAGATACGCAGCAGCATGCCCCCTGTGGGCATACCAGCCGACGGGTATGTATTAATGGCTCATGGTACCGCTGCCGCCTTCATAAAAAATAATTTCAAGCCCGGTGATGAAGTTCAGGTTGAATATGCCGTTGGCCCGCTGGAAAATCTCTATGCGGCGGTGGGCGGACAGGCGATATTGGTTAAAGACGGGACTATTCCAAATTATTTTACCCAGGAAATCAAGGGCAGGGTGTCACGTACCGCGGCCGGGTTTACCGCCGACGGTAATACGCTCTACCTTGCCTGCGCAGAAAAAAGCAATAATAGCCAGGGCATGACTCAGTGGGAGATGGCTTATTTTATGCAGTCACTGGGGGTGAACAGGGCTGTGAACCTGGACGGCGGTGGGTCTACTACCATAGTCGCCAGGCGCACCGGGGAGGAAGGAACGGTACTTTTCAATGTCCCGGAGAAGGGGGCGCCGCGGGCTGTCCCAGACGCCATTGGTATTTTTTCCACTGCACCTCCCGGAGATTTTGCCGGTTTGGTAATCCACGGGCCGGACAAAATACTGGTTGGTCTGCCGGCGGTCTTTAATGCCAGGGGTTACGACGAATATTACAATCCGTACAGGCTAACGCCAGGTGATGTGTCATGGTTGCTCAAATCAGGAAAAGGCGAAATAAGCGGCAGTGAAATAATTTTCGAAACCGGCGGAGTCCTGGACATTGCCGCTAAAAGGGGAGATTATGAAAAAGTACAGCCGGTAAAGGTATATGGTGACGATGATATAAACAGGATTGTGGTGGAACCGTCATCGGTAAGAGTTACTCCCGGCGGTTCGGTACAAATAAAAGTGACTGTACTGTGCAAAGACGGAACGGTGTTCGCTTTGAAACCAGGGCAATTTGAAATGACAGCCGAAGCGGGGGCTTTTAACGGAGAAATGTTTGTCGCCCCTGACAAGCCTATTGCAACCAAGTTAAAAGTTGCCTTCCGCAGTTTTTCGGCTGTGGTCCCCGTAGTGGTGGCGGAAAAGGATCAGACTGTGGGAATGGTAAGGGCTGGACAGCCCCTTACCTTGAATCTGGGTGGTTATTTCAGCGTCATTTTACCCCCGGATGTTTTGCCTGACGGAACGACCATAACGGCTGAACCTGCTGATAAACTTCCCGGGCAGCTGCCTGCCGGCTATGAAAAAGTATCTGCAGTGTCGCTTACCGCGGACGGCGATTTATCAGCAATGACATCAGCCGCCCAGTTGCGCTGGGATGCCGCTGGCAAAAACATTGCTACAGACTATGCCATTTACCAATGGGATGGCGGAGTGTGGCAGTCTCTTGAAACTACAGCCAGTGACGGCGGTCAGGTGTATAATGCAGCCGTACAAAACCTTGGCACCCTTGTACTTGTACGTAAGGTAAGTCAGGAATTTTCCGACCTGGGCGGACACTGGGCGGTGAGCGATGTGTCCATGCTGGCGTCAAAGGGTATTGTGTCCGGCTATCCGGGTAACGTATTCCGGCCACAGGAAAAGGTGACACGGGTGCAGTTCATCACCATGCTGGCCAAGGCCATGGGCTGGCAGCAGATTGATGGGGAGAAAATATTTTCCGATCATGATTTAATTCCGGTATGGGCCAGGGGGTATGTAGCCGCCGCCGTGGAGAAGGGCGTAGTGTCCGGCTATAAAGATGGCAGGTTTATGCCGTCCAGAAATGTAACCCGCTCGGAAATGGCCTCCATGATCACCAGGGCATTGAGCTTGTCTCCTGCCGGTGTGGATGTCATCAGTGGCTTTAAGGACAGGAAAAAAATAGACAAGTGGGCGCTTGATCCCGTGGCAAGGTCCGTTGCGGCGGGGCTTTTCAGAGGGGATAACAGAAACATGTTCAATCCCGCCGGATTTGCCAGCAGGGCGGAAAGCGCTGCCATTATCGCCAGGTCTATGGAATATAGTGTATACAGAAATCAGATTGTTCCTTCGAAGGAATAGATGTTTTGCCCAATACCTCTTACCCGGCATAACTCCGGGACGGGAGCCGCATAGCAAAATTTTTTAATGCACAGGATAAAACAATTGAGTTCGGAGGGTTACTTTTGTCCAGGCAAAGGAGAAAACTGGATCACCTCAAACTGGCGTTGGAACTTGACGACGGAACCACCTCTACGGGTTTTTCCGATCTTTTCCCTGTGCATATGTCTGCCCCCGAACTGGACCTGCAGGATGTGGATACATCCTGCGTTTTTATGGGCAAGAGGCTGAGAGCTCCTCTGATCATAAACGCCATAACCGGAGGCCATCCCGAAACAGCCTGGATTAACCGCGAACTTTCTCTGGTTGCGGGGAAAAAGGGCATAGGTATGGCTGTTGGCTCACAAAAGGCTGCCCTAAATGATTATTCAGTAAGGGAAACTTTTGCTGTGGCCAGGGAGGTGAATCCGGACGGACTGCTTTTGGCCAACCTGGGCGCCACCAGCACACCGGAGGAAGCAAGGGCTGCTGTGGAAATGATAGGCGCTGACGGCATACAACTGCATCTTAATGTTCCCCAGGAAATTACCATGCCAGAGGGTGATTCACGCTTTAAGGGAGTACTTTCGAACATCACCTCGGTAATTGAGGCCGTATCAGTTCCGGTGATGGTGAAAGAAGTTGGATTTGGTATGGCGAGGGAAACTGCGCTGGCCTTATATGGTGCGGGGGTTAAATATATTGATGTGGGCGGCAGGGGCGGCACAGACTTTCTGGCTATTGAGCACTCCAGGGGGAACAGGTGTCAGCAGGAACCGGTGGAGTGGGGCATTCCCACTGCCATCAGCTTTTTAGAGGGTCTAAGCCTCGGTTTGAATATAGGTTTCGTTGCCTCGGGAGGACTGCGCAGCAGCCTGGATATGGCCAAAGCGTTGATGGCCGGGGTTGCGCTTACGGCCATGGCCAGGCCATTTTTAGAAGCACTGGTGAAGGGCAACGCAGGAGAACTGGAGGAAACGGTAGATAATCTTATTGATGGACTGGGCAAAATTATGCTCATGACCGGATCGTCAAATTTGATCGAACTTGCCGGAAAACCCCTGGTGATCACCGGCTTTACAGCCGAATGGCTGCGGCGCCGGGGTATCGACATCGATAGCTACGCACGCAGGTGAAAATTGTTGAATTGCCGGCTGCCACAAAACCACTGAAGCATTGACAATAGTGAATTTTGTGACCTTTTTTAGCTATTCGTGATCTCCTGTAATCTCAAGGTATTGGGGTTGTGTTAGAAAATTATATCCGGAAAGTCTCCGCTCTTGTGTCTGAGGAAGCCTATTGGTTATAATAATATTAAGGGACAAGCTATATATATTCAAAAAGGCAAAGATCCCCTATCGCCATATACTAGTTTCCTTCATATTATGGATTAAGAATAAAGGAAAATATTCCTACTCTGTGGAAAGAAGAGTAGGGGTGGTGTAAATGATTGATTGGATCAAAAGCCGCTGTCAAAAATTAAAACAAGTAAAACTATATCCGGTTGCTGTTATTTTGTTAAGCTTACTGATACTGTTAATATGTTCTAACCATGAGATAATATATGGATCTCGGAAGGATGTTCCGTATAAATTATTATATGCAGTTATACATGAAGTTGGAATAGCGTTGTTTATTCTTGGTAGTATAACAATTTTGCTTGAATTAAGTGACTTTAGGGAATATTTCTTTAGTAGATTGAACGATATTCTTATTAAGGATGAATATATATCTGTTTTAAATCAAGATAAGCTTAGAAATCTAGAGAATAAAGTTCAAAAATTATTATATTTTAAGGAACAGCAAAACGACAAGAAAAGCTTTTTTTACAAAGTTCAAAATGATGTCAAACCATTAATAAATGGTTGTTACTTTGATTATTATGAAATAAGAGTAGAATGTAAAATTGAAGATAATTTGATCAAGAAGAAAATGACTAAAATTTTTGAAATTGTTAACCCAAACGTTAATGAAATAGAAGAATCTATTCCGATAGATTCTTCTATGCAAATTATTGACGGCATTGAAGATGGAGATTTGTATAAGGTGGAGTCACTTTCTATAAAATCTATTTCAATAGACGATTATGGAAATAAGACAGAGAAAGATAATACAATAGATGATTTAGGATTAATATATACTAAATGCGATGATGAAAGTATTAATAAGTACAACATAAGAGTGCAAACCAATAAAACTATAACGGTTAAAGATAGGTGTAAAGTAGAAATAATTTATAATACTATAACTCCCATGTCTGACCCTTTTTTTACACATAGGGTAAGAAAACCATGTAAACGGTATAGGTGTGTTTTTCACTTTAAAAATGATATATATGAATTGGCAGGTTATGGGTTTGGGTTTATGGATAGAAATAATAAAATAACTAAAAATAATTTCACAGGTGGAATAGAGCTTTCATTTAAAGATTGGATTTTACCCGGTGATGGTGTCATATTTACCCTTTTAAGAAGATGATAATTTTGTAGTACATTTATGGTTAAAATATATGCTAATAATCTAAAGGAGGTTGATTAATATGGCAAAAACTTTTATTGAAGATGAGTGGGGTTAATTTGAGAAAAAGATTTTAAATCTCTAGTATTCAATAGGCCGAACCTGTTATTTATAAGGTTTGGCCTATTCTTATATTAATTGTTTATAAAAAAACACACCCTGCGGTGTGTTGTATTTCTGGTGGACGAGAGGGGATTCGAACCCCCGACCCCTGCGTTGCGAACGCAGTGCTCTCCCGCTGAGCTACACGCCCATTTATGTCAAAAGCTACCCTCTGGTTTTATCACACCGGGGCAAAAATTATACTACCATAAACAAAAGGGTTTATCAAGGGAGAAATTTATGGCTTATTTTCTCCCTTTCCCAGCGCATTGTAAATAGAAAGACCTGCCGTAGCCACCCAGCCCAGACCCAGGCCGAGGCCAAGGGGAATGGCCCACCAACCGGTACCGGTCCTGCGCCTTTGAATTTTCATGCCTTTCATTCATGCTCACCTCCGGCAAACTGTGCCAGCTATTTATATTATTATTGCTAAAATGGTTAAATTTTATTTATATCAGTTTAGAAGGAATGTATGTTGCTCCGGGGGAATGAGTATTATAGTACGACAAACGGGGGCAAGGTACTATGGTGTATATCAATCCATTTGATTATGTTAACAAGAAAGATGTTATAAAAAGAGTTGCCGGAATGAAAAAGAAACATTCCGGTATGACCGGCCGTGAGCTATGCGATCTGGTCATTAGACGCAAATCCCGCTGGTGCGCGGCCAGCGGTGCGGTTACCGCCCTGCCCGGCGCTTTTCCCGGGCTTGGAACTGTGCTGGCTGTTTTTGGTGGCACGGCTCTGGATATCACTGCCCTAAGTTATTTTATGTCCGAAATGATCCTGGAAATGTCGGCTATATACGGACGGGATTTAAATATACCCGCTGTTTCCAGGGAAGCGCTGTGGGTGCTGGTGTCTGCCGTGGGATCGGATGTGGCGGGGAAGGGGCTGACCAGGACGGTAGTCGCCCAGATGGGCAGGCAGGCAGTGGTAAAGCTTATGCAGGAACTGTTGCTTTCCCTGGGCATAAGGATAAGCCAGCGCTCACTGTTAAAGATAATACCGGTTCTGGGTACGATTATATCCGGAGCGGTGAATTATTATATATGCAAAAAAATAGGCAAGGTAGCCGCCGATTATTACGATAAAAACAGCTTCCATGAATGGGAGGGTAAGACAATCACGGTACCGGGTAACTAAGTTATTAAGTTATTGATTCAGGTCAACTTTCTGTTAAATAAGGCAGAAGGTGTTTCTATATGGTACCAGTACCTTTACTATATATGCTCAAACCGGGACAACCAGGCAAGCTGCAGCCATGGGTTATCGCCCCGGGGCTTTTTTTTTATGGAGTCTTGGTGAATACATCGGGGCTTTTTATTTTTCTTAAAAACATTTTCAAAAAACGCATACCGAGAGGGAACAATTAGAACTGAAGGCTATACAAAGAAAAAACACTGTGTCGGAGTATGTCCGGCAGCGGTTTTTGGAGGAGTAACAATAATGCGCCTATGGCATCCAGGACTATTACCATACCTACCTACCGCTCAGATATCCGGCCAGCATCGGGAGTGCTGCGCCCTCCGTGGCAACGGATGGGGCCGAAAACACAAAACGGTAGATTATGTTTTTACTCACTCCCCTGCCACGCTGTTTGCGTACCACCAGTTGGTTATGGCTGAAGCGGAACGCCGGGGGAGCAATATCACCCATAAGTGGAAAGAACCGCATTACCGGGGACGGAACTGCGAACCGTGGATACCAAAACAGTTTGGCCACCCCGAGGGTGGCTACCTGGAGCATGATGGCGCGTACCTCCGGGAGTGCTTAGAAAACCTACAGGGTAAGGGGGTAATTATTAGACTGGAAGAGGAGGTGTAAATACTTCTGCATTACCGTTGCATTACTTTTGAATAAATAAAGGAACAACGTTTCCGCAATCCCTTTATTTATGCTGGTCGGAGCGACACGACTCGAACGTGCGTCCTCTACCTACCCAAGGGTTGGAATATTAACGGGAGATAGGCAACCTCAACAGTCCATCTCCATTATCACTATGTCCGCAGCATTGCCCAGCAGATGCTGGGTGTACTTCTTGCTGGGATTGCTACCCTCAAACAAACACTATGGGTTGCGATAAATGTAAGATAATGTCGAACTAGATAAAATTTGCAGGAGATTAATAAAATAGCGAAGTATAAGACATCATGGGGAAATATCCCCATGCCAGCTTGTTGGTCCCATTGTCCCGCAAGAGGGCAGGCATTTCCAGACACTGCTTGATTTTAGTAGAACCAAAATATTTTCAGAGGGAAAAGGATAAAGCATTAGAAAAATTATAGGCACTTTGATTCTGTTTCTAAGGATTTTCATTGAAATATCACCATAAATCGGATACCTTCTTATTGAATGTTGTGTCTATTAGCGGAAGTTGGTTTGTTGTGCAGATACACGAAACAAATTTGTTTATTTAGTACTAAAAATGAAATTGGTCGCATTGACCGCGCGCGCCGTCCTGGTGCGGATTAGTCAGGTTAGTCACATAATTCTTAAATTCATTTGCTTGGTTACAACATCTCTTAAATTGGAGTTGAGGCAAAAGCATGAGAGATAGAACGGCAATTGATACGATCAAGGGTTATTTTTATCAATTTGATTATTCTATTTTGACAATACTTGAGTTGAGAAAAGGTACAGATGCAATTATTATTGAAGGCATTGAAGATGTGGATGTATCAGAATTAGAGAGTAATACAGCAATTCAGTGTAAGTATTATGCTAATACAGAATTTAATCATTCAGAAATTGCACCCGCAATACGATATATGTTAAAAGACTTTGTTGAAAGAAGAAAATATAGCAAAGAAACCATAAAATATAAATTGTACGGCTATTACCAAAAAGGACAAGAAAAACTACCTGACATC
>Ga0209347_1000981_pt1 | contig 55252 bp, 42 predicted proteins | sample AutmiccommuBRH23_FD_187382 | JGI IMG/M metagenome (GOLD analysis project Ga0209347, IMG submission 187382) | Deep subsurface microbial communities from Mt. Terri, Switzerland - Autotrophic microbial communities BRH/23 (SPAdes) (version 2) | ecosystem: Environmental > Aquatic > Deep subsurface >... | reverse complement strand
TGCCAGTTTTCTTTTGAGTAAATTCAATCAAATGTTTGCCGTCTTCAATGCGTATCATATCATTTGTAAATCGCATAAAGTCCGATACTCTTTGCCCTGTGTAACAACTAATAATTAACCAATCTTTTGTATTTTCTAAACTTTCTGTTAATTTGCTTTTGTCAATGTTTTCGATTATTTCCAACTCATCAAAGGTTAAATATATTTTATCAATTTTAACGTATTTTGCTTTGATTTTTTCTAATTGGTAACTTACTGCAAGCCCGTTGTATTTTGCATCATTACAAACCGTCTTAATAACTTTTATTGCTTTGGTAATGGTGTTTTGTGCATACTTATTTTTTACGCAATATTTCTCAAAATCATTTTGAAAATCATTATTAACATCATTTAGTAAAATAGGTTTTTTAATGCTTTGTTGGTATCTGTCAAGTAATTGTTTAACGGAATTATACCTTTTTATGCTGTCCTTTGAAATCTTACTTTTTTTGTTTTCAGTAACAATATCAAAATATTTCAATAAATCAGTAGGTAATTTCTTTGCCTGTTGAGGTGGGTTGTAATAATAATCAATTTGAGTTTGTAACCATTCTTTGTTAACCTCATCAGGATTAATAGTATTGAAACTATTTAAAATATGGCTTTCAATCTTATTAAGTTCCGTATTAACGTCTTTTTGTTGGTTAACAATATTAATGTCTTTTGATTTTTTTTTATGCTGTTTGCTCCAGTAGTGTTTTGTTACTTCATATTTAGTATTTGCACCAAAAACAAAATCAATTTCATTGAAGCGATACAATAAGCGTAAATGTAAATTTGCTTTGTCTTTTGTTGAACGGTATAAAAAATTAACAGTTGCCATAGTATTTGAGTATTTGAACAATACAAATATAATATAATTGTACGATAGTTGTACGGCAAAATGATATTTATTGCAAACTACTTCAAACTAAAATATGTTTTTACATTTCTGTTATCCTATGTAAATAAAGAGTTTACAAATGATTTTTCAATAAAATGAGGTGTTATGTAAAATCAGGGGTTACGTAAAAAAGTGGTTCTTGTGGGTCAACTAGCAAATTTAATAAATCCTTATAAATTAATACTTTATAAGGATTCTTTTTTTTATAGCACCCCTGTTTGCATTTCTCCCAAATAACTGACAAGAATCATTTATTATTTTGATTAATATCATTTTTTTAAAAAATTTACAATTTTAAATTTATCTTTTAAATTTTCCCCGCTTTTATTTAAAAAAGTATGGTGAAAATATTTTATGGCCATAAATGAGACAGCTTAAAATAACGAAACAACTTACGAGTAGGGAAACTGCGTCATTAGAAAAATACTTTCAAGAAATAGGAAAAGTTGATTTAATTACGGCAAATATGGAAGTTGAGCTGGCCCAGCGCATTAGAGAAGGAGACCAAGTGGCTTTTGAACAATTAATTAAAGCCAATTTACGATTTGTTATTTCGGTTGCAAAGCAATACCAAAATCAAGGATTGGCATTGCCCGATTTAATAAATGAAGGAAATTTGGGTTTGATAAAAGCTGCAAAACGATTTGATGAAACTCGCGGATTCAAATTTATCTCCTATGCCGTATGGTGGATTCGTCAATCTATATTGCAAGCATTATCAGACCAATCTCGCATTGTTCGTTTGCCATTAAATAAAATTGGCGCGATGAATAAAATTAACAGAATGTATGCATTTTTAGAGCAGGAAAATGAGCGGCCTCCTTCCATGGAAGAAATTTCAGAAAAGCTAAATATACCTTTGGGTGAAGTTCAAAAATCCATTAAAAATGCAGGGCATCATATTTCTTTGGATGCGCCATTAATTGAAGGTGAAAATTCAAATCTTTATGATGTATTAAATATCAAAAATTTTCCAAATCCTGATAAAGAATTATTGCATGAATCTTTGAAAATTGAGATTAAACGCGCTCTGCAAACGCTAACGCCAAGAGAAGCGGATGTTGTTCAGTTATACTTTGGTTTGGGAGACGAACAAACCTTGACCCTTGAAGAAATAGCTGAAGCACTCCATTTAACACGTGAAAGAGTTCGTCAAATTAAGGAAAAATCGTTGAGACGATTAAAAAGTTTATCGAGAAGTAAAATTCTCAAAACATATTTAGGTTAATAACCACAACGATGGATTAGAAAAATTACCCAAATTAATCTGTGGACTCATTTTTAAATAGTTGCCAATGATTTAGGCAATATATTCTTAACGCATATATTTTTTAATTGCTTCTAAATCTTGTGGATAAGCAATATAATCTCTTCCCAGTTCGTTTTTTAATTCCAAGCCATTTGCCTTGCCAAAATCGGTGATCTTATAATCCCTTATATACCCTTCTCTTTCCATCATAGCAATAAAATGCGCCTGGTCAATTCCTATTAGATCGGCGATTTTAGAGGCGGAAAATTTTTTTCGTTCTATAATTTCTGAATTATTTTCAGGAATTCTCACATTTTCTTCCAAAGTATGGATTAATCTATTGGAGGTATCTGAAAAATTCTCAGCAGGCTTCATAATTTCGGCAATTGGGCTGAAAAAAACAGTAAGTTCATCTTTTACGATTGTTATAGTGTCAATTTCTTTAGCGCCAACAATGCCGCTGAAAAGTCCTTTTTTAGTCTTTAAAACAGGTTCTGCTTTAAATTTTAATTCTGAACTTTCAAAAATTTGATAGAATTTTAAGATTGGGTCTTCCTCATTATTTTCAATGCCCAAAACATTCGATTTTACCGACGAAACACCTTCCGAAATCAAGGTATTTGCGCCATCCATAGCCTTTCCAAAAAGCCCTCTTGCGGTATGCTGGACCAATATTCCCGATTCAATGTTTTTCGCCAAAGAGAAATCGTAAAGATTTAGGCTTGTCAATATAAAATGGGTGTCATTTAAAAAGAATTTTGCGTGAAGATTTTCATTGTACCTAATTTCAATATCAGGAAATTTTTTCAAAAAAGCCAAACTGTCTTTTTTAATGCTTTTATAAATATTGTTTTCATTTTTCCCAAACAGCACCTTCAGTTTAAAATCGGTTTTATTCATTTTTTCAGCTAAGGCATCTTGTATTCTTTTGTCAAAATCAATGAACGGAGAAATGAGCAATAATTCATTTTTGGAATTTTTTATCAGGTTTTCAACTTCAGCGATTAACTGCGTGTCGAATATAAATTGGGCGTCAATATTCATAATTATTTCTTTTGTATATGTAATTAACTCATTAATTTAAATTTATTGTACTAAATGGTGAAATTACTGTCTTGCAAATCACCGCTGTTTAAATGTCCCTTACGTATTCTATGATGGATAATCTGTTTATTTTGAAAGGTATTGTTGCTTGGTCATTGGCAATTTTTGTAAAAAAATTTGCTAAATATAGCGCTTTTTTTAGCATAGCTGCTGGTTAATTTATTACTTGATTTTCTTTTTTAACCTGTTTTTTGAGTCCATAAACTGATTTGCATCACCTCTATTATTGACTTTAACTGTTTAAAATCAGTAATTTAATTGATAAGAATCATCTGTATTATTGATAAATATCAAAGAATTTTTAAATAGAAAGAAAGAACTTCAATAGCGAAATTGTTTTCCTCCTTAATATTTTAAAAAATAATTAAAATTAAATATGATGGAAAATTTAAAAAAAGTAACTCGTGCCCAATGGTGCTTATTTGTACTGCTCATTGGGTTTGCATTTTTGATGCAAAACTGTAATGAAGATGATGTAACAATTTTTGAGGAAAACCAAACCGAAACAGAATTGAATGCAAAACCCGTCAAAGTAACTGTATGCCGTTTAAATTCACGTAAAGGCACCTATTCAGAAGTTACGTTACTCGAAAAACGTTTACAACCCGGCGATGTTATTATTGATGCTGATGGCGACGGTTATGCGGCTGATAACAATTGTAACATGTTAAATGGCTTTGATTGTAATGATAATAATCCTGCCATAAACCCAGGCGCTGTTGAAATTTGCGGTGATGAAATTGATAACAATTGTAATGGGGAAACTGATGAAGTATGTGGAACGTATGTTCCCGATAACAACTTTGAACAAGCCTTAATTGATTTAGGTTATGATATTGTATTGGATAATTATGTTCATACCCCAAATATTAATGCAGTTACTTCTCTTGATGTATCTAGCAAAAGTATTAGTGATTTAACAGGCATAGAAGATTTTGTAGCTTTACTATCCTTAACTTGTAATAATAATAATTTGACAAGTTTAGATGTAAGCGAAAATTTAGTTTTAAGAGGTTTATATTGTAGTTATAATGATTTGCCAAGTTTAAATGTAAGCAATAATCCTGATTTAAGGAATTTATATTGTAATAATAACATCCGACTCACAAGTTTAGATGTAAGCAATAATGAAGGTTTAGCGGAATTGCAATGCAACGGAAACAATCTCTATAGTTTAACTATGAGTGCCATTAATTCATTATATTCTTTACAGTGCTATGATAATGATCTCACAAGTATAAATGTAAGTTCTCATACTAATTTGTATAGTTTAGTCTGTGATAATAATGATCTTGCAAGTATAAATATAACCAATAATACTAATTTAAGATATTTAGTTATTAATGATAACCTACTCACTAGTTTGGATGTAAGTAGCCATCCTGTTTTAACTTATTTAAATTGCAGCAATAACATAGGGCTTTCTTGTATAAAAATATATCAAGATCAAAATACATCTGGTTGGGTAAAAGATGATACTGCGGTCTATTCTACCAATTGCTTATAAGAATAAGCTAAAAAGTAGATAACCAAAAGAGGGCAACCCAAAAGGTAGCCCTCTTTTTTTGTTGGGTTTAATAAAAATGATCAATTTCCTTTAGTCTATTTTCTCTATTCTATACATTTATCTCTATTCTCTATTCTTTTTTCTTGGCCAATTATACATAACAATTACTCATTATCAATTGTGCATTGTTCCCCACTTTTAAATATCTTTGCAAAATGAAAGGAGTTGTCACAAAATCTACAGGAAGCTGGTATCAAGTGTATGCCGAAGATGGCGACAAGGTAGAGTGCAGGTTAAAAGGAAAGTTTCGGATGAAAGGCATCAAAAGCACCAATCCGGTTGCGGTTGGCGACCACGTAAATTTTGAATATGAAGAAGGAAAACTGACTGGCGTGATCAATAAAATTTTTGAACGGAAAAATTACATCATTCGAAAATCTGTAAACCTTTCCAAACAAACACACATCATCGCCTCCAATATTGATACGGCTTTTATTTTGGTGACTATCGACAGTCCGCCAACATCACCCGGATTTATAGACCGTTTTTTGGCCACTGCGGAAGCCTACAGCATTCACGCCGTGATTCTTTTCAATAAAATTGATATGTATTCGCCCGAACAGCTCGAAATAAAAGCCGAATATGAAGCGATTTACACAGCAATTGGCTACCAATGTATCGATGTTTCTGCCACAAAACACATCAATATTGAACTAGTTAAGGAATTAATGAAAGACAAAACAACCATGTTTTCCGGGCATTCGGGTGTTGGGAAATCCACCTTGGTTAATGCCATAGAGCCGAGCTTAAATTTAAAAACCGCTGAGGTTTCCAAACAACACAAACAAGGACAACATACCACCACTTTTGCTGAAATGTATGAATTGAGTTTTGGCGGATTTATTATTGATACGCCCGGCATCAAAGGATTTGGTGTCGTGGATTTTGAGCCTAAAGAAATAGCAGATTATTTTCCCGAATTTTTTAAGCTGAAAGGAAAATGTAAATTCCACAATTGTTTGCATATGAACGAACCCAACTGCGCCATAAAGGACGCTGTTGAAAACGAAGAAATTGCCTATTCACGGTACAACAGTTATATTCAAATGGTTGAAGGCAACGAAGAAAATTACAGAACAGATATTTATACTTAGAAGTCCGAAGTCCGAAGTCGGAAGACGGAAGTAGACCGTGAACCGATGTTGGAAGTTAAAATCAAACTTCCTTTCCTTGGGAAAAGCCTGTCCCGTTTTAGTACGGGAGGCTGGGGATAGGATTAAACGCAACAACAACAACAAATGAGAACAGTCATCCAAAGAGTTTCAAAAGCTTCCGTAACCATTGATAAAAAAACAGTCAGTGAAATTAATGGAGGATTGCTTATTTTATTGGGTATTGAAGAAGCCGATGGTAAAAGCGATATTGAATGGCTCACCAAAAAAATTGCCAATCTTCGCATTTTTAATGACGAAAACGGCGTGATGAACAAATCGTTGCTGGAAATAAACGGAGAAGCCATTGTGGTTAGCCAGTTTACCTTGCACGCTAGCACCAAAAAAGGCAATCGGCCTTCTTATATTTACGCCGCAAAACCCGAAATTGCGATTCCTTTATACGAACAATTTATTGCCGAATTAGAACTTCATCTGCATAAAAAAGTGGGATCCGGACAGTTTGGTGCCGACATGAAAGTGGCATTGATCAATAATGGCCCGGTGACAATTATCATAGATTCAAAAAATAGAGATTAGATTAGTTTAATCAAAAAAAATTGTTAGCTTTGATTGAAAATTGCCCCAAATGAAAAAAATTGCTACGCTTACTTTTCTTTTTTTTAATTTTTTTATTTACGCACAGGACTTTGATTTTAGCAGCCTGGCTATTCCGGAAAACCTAAAAGAAGACGCAAATTCTGTAATTAGATTTGAAAATTTCGATGTTGAGATTAAGTCTCAAAGAGAAATGATATTAAAATATCAAACAGCCATCACTATATATAATAATTTAGGGGATGGCCACGCAAATCTTAAAATTTATTATGATAAAAGAAGAACAATAAATGATGTTAAAGCGACCGTTTACGACAGTAAAGGCGCTAACATTAAAAAAATTAAAAAGAGTGATTTCAAAGATTACAGTGCTTATGACGGAATTTCATTGTTTAATGACAGCAGGCTAATTTACTATGATCATACGCCAATTTCTTATCCGTACACTATTTATTACGAATATGAAATTAATACCTCAAATACGGCTTTTATTCCAGGTTGGATTCTAAATGGCAGTTATTCCCAAAGTGTGAAATCGGCAAAATTTACTGTTAAATACCCTCCTGATATTCAACTTTTTAAATCTGAAGAAAATTTTAAAGATTTTGAAATCACCAAAGTAGAAAACACAGGATTTTTATCCTATGAAATAAAAGACCTTCCGGCTTTTAAAAGAGAACCTTATACGCCAGCATTGTTCGATTTTCTACCAACGGTAAAATTTGGAATTAATAAATTTAACTTGGAAGGTGTTGATGGGGAGGCCGTTAATTGGAATGAATTTGGGAAATGGTATTATGACAAGCTAATTCAAAACACACTTGAATTGCCTGAATCAGCAAAGCTAAAAATTAAAAATTTGACAGCCAATACCTCAGATCCTGTAGAAAAAGCGAAAATAGTTTATGAGTACGTTCAAAGTAAAGTGCGCTATATTAGTGTTCAGGTTGGAATTGGCGGCTTTAAACCTATGTTTGCAAGTGATGTAGACAGGTTGGGTTATGGAGATTGTAAAGCACTGACAAACTATACCGCGGCGCTTTTGAAAGAAGTTGGCGTGCCCTCGTATCATACTTTAATCTTTGGCGGAGAAAAAAGGAATTTAGATAAAAACATTGCTTCACCTCAAGGAAATCATATGATTTTATATGTTCCAATTGCCAATCAGGATATTTGGCTGGAATGCACCAGCCAAAAAGACCCATTTGCAGAAATTGGCAGTTTTACGGACGACAGAGATGCGTTGGTTTTATCGCCCGATGGTGGCGTAATTAGGCGCACAAAAGTATATAAAACAGAAGAAAATCTTCAAGCCACAAAAGGAAGTTATACCATTGACAGCGACGGAAATATCACTGCGGATGTTTACATTGAGTCAACCGGAACCCAATATAATGATCATTTGATGCGTAATGACGGGAAAAATCAGAAGGAACTTGACATTATTTTTAAAAAATATTTATCGAACATCAACAATATTAAGTTTTCAAAAATTGAAGTTTTCAATAATAAAGATGCGTTTAATTTTGAAGAAAAATTAGCGTTTACGGCCACCAATTATGGAGTTTTAAACGGCAATCAGCTATTGATTCCCATAAATGCTTTCAATAATGGCAGTGAACCGCCTGCACGAATAAGGGACCGAAAATTGCCTTTTGAAATTTCAATGAATTTTCTGGATATTGATGAGGTTAAAATTGCGCTGCCAACGCAATTAAAGATTGAATATATCCCTGAGAAAGTTGTGTTAAACTCAAAATTTGGAAATTATTCAATTGAAATGATAAAAATTGACGACTATCACTATATTTATAAAAGAACCTTAAAAATTAAATCCGGCAATTATCAAAAGGAAGATTATGAGCCGTATAGAAACTTCAGAAAAGAAATTGCAAAACACGATAACTCAAAAATAATTTTAATTAAGTAAAATAACAGCTATGAATAAATTTTTAATTGCCATGGTTTTAACTTTAATGGCCAATGAAATAATTGCACAGGATTACAAGTATGGAAAAGTATCAAAAGATGAATTGTTGGAGAAATTCTATCCGTCAGATTCTTCGGCCAATGCGGCGGTCCTTTACAATTACAGAAAAACACATTTCGATTATCAGCAAAATGAGGGGTTTATGGTAATCACTGAAATTCATGAAAGAATAAAAATTTACAATAAGGAAGGTTTTGATTGGGCCACCAAAGAAATAGATTATTACAAATCATCAAACAACAGAGAAAAAATTATTAATTTAAAAGCAACAACCTACACTTTTGACGGCAATAAAATTGTTGCAACTGATTTAGGAAAAAAGGAAGTTTTTGACCAGGAAACCAATAAATATTGGTCCCAGCAAAAATTTACCATGCCAGATCTTAAAGAAGGCTGTGTTTTGGAATGGTCTTATAAAATTGTTTCACCGTTTAAAAGAATTGATGATTTTCAATTTCAGTATGAAATTCCGATAAAAAAAATTGAAGCTAAAATTGAAATTCCTGAGTACTTTGTTTACAACAAAAGATTAAAAGGCTATTATCCCATAACATCAAAAGAAGAAAAGAAGAGCAGCACAATTAGCTTATTTGAAAGAGTTCGTGAAGGAGGCGATGCTAACCAAAGAAATGTAACTTCTACCGTAAACGAAACAAAAGTGAATTTTATGACCAAGGTGGAATATTACGATGCCGTAAATGTTCCAGCAATGATCAAAGAAGCTTATGTAGGTAATTTAGATAATTATAAAACGGCCATTCAATATGAATATTCAGAATTACACTGGCCCCATGAACCCGTTAAATTTTTCGCAACCACTTGGGAAAATGTAGTGAAAACAATTTATGACGATTATGATTTTAGTTCCGAAATTTATAAATCCAATCATTTTTCAGAAGATTTGAATTTAGTCTTAGCAACTTCTTCAACCGATTTGCAAAAAATTACCGGCATTCTTGAATTGGTAAAAACTAAAATTAAATGGAATAATTACAATGGTTTGTCAAAATTTAACGGAACAAAAAAAGCGTATAATGATGGCGTTGGAAATGTGGCCGATATCAATTTAAATTTGGTTTCCATGCTTAATAAGGCAGGCTTAAAGGCCAGTCCCGTAATTTTGAGCACCATATCTAATGGCATTCCAATTTTCCCTACAATAGATGGGTTTAATTATGTAATAGCTGCTGTTGAAATTGAAAATGATATGATTTTATTGGATGCGACCGAAGAATACAGTGCGCCAAATGTATTGCCGTCAAGAGTTTTGAACTGGCAAGGAAGAATAGTGAGAGAAAACGGAAGCTCTGCATGGGTAAATTTAACACCGGCTAAATCATCCGAAACCAATTCTTCAATGAGCATAGCTTTTAATGAAGGAACAATTGAAGGTGTTAAAAGAACCCAATACACCAATTTAAATGCGTTAAATTATAGAGATGATTACGCTAAATTGAAAGATGATGATGTTATTTTAAAAGTTGAAGAAGCAAATGGAAAAATAGAAATTTCGGATTTTAGAATATCAAATAAAAGTGAAATTTATAAACCAATTATTGAGACCTTTAAATTTACTTCAGATGATTTATTGGACAAGATAGGTGATAAAATTTATTTCAAGCCTCTTTTCTTTGATGCAATGACTAAAAATCCGTTTAGATTGGAAAAAAGAGATTATCCAATCGATTTTGGCAGTCCTTTTATAAAAGACAATAAAGTTGGCATTAAAATTCCTGCGGGATATGTTGTTGAATCAGTTCCCGAAAATCTTGCCATAGGGCTTCGAGATAATTATGGCGTTTATAAATTCAGCATAAAAATTGAAGCAGGTATGATCAACGTGTATTCGATATTGCAAATAAACACAGCGATCTTTCCTTCAGCAAATTATGATGAAATAAAGGATTTTTACAAGATGATTGTAAATAAAAATTTAGAGCAAATTGTTTTAAAAAAAGTGTAATATAGTAGGATTGTTAAAAAAAATACAAAACCAAACTTTATGGTAAAAACTCGCTATTTATTTAGTATTATTGCACTTATTAATAATCATTATAAATAACGAATCATATGAAAAAATCAAAATTAATGCTATTTGCAATGGTGATTACCGCTTTTTCTTTTGTGAGCCAATCAGTATTTGCACAAAACAATTTCAAGGTAAATGTTGAAAATTCTAAATTAACTTGGAAAGGATACAAGCCAACAGGCGATCATACGGGCACAATTACGTTGGCTTCCGGAAACATTGCATTAAAAAACAATAAATTAACCGGCGGCAGTTTTGTTGCCGATATGAATACCATTAAAGACAATGACGGAAGCGCAAAATTGGAAGGCCATTTAAAAAATGCCGACTTTTTTGATGTTACGGTGTTTCCAACAGCAAAATTTGACATCACAAAAACCGAAACCAAAGGCGCAAAAATTCAGGTTACAGGAAATATGACCATTAAAGGCATCACCAAACAAATTACGTTTCCTGCAACGTTGGCTGTTAATAAAGACAATGTGACTTTAACAAGTGATACTTTTCAAATTAACAGAGCCGATTTTAACGTAAAATACAATTCAAAAACATTTTTTAACGATTTAAAAGACAAGTTTATCAACGATGATTTCGATTTTCAAGTGACCATTGTTGCTAAAAAATAACCATTTCATTTAAAGTATATTTTGGGCATTCCCCGCCAGCTGGCGGGGCGCGCTTTTCGTTTCAATCTTTTCTAATTCGCCTTCCGGCAATTAAAAAAGGATTTTCACTTCAATCGCTAATGCAAATTGAATTACAATTTCAAACATCAACATATAACAAATAACAAATAACATTTAACGTTAAACCAAACTAAAACCATTGTAATCTTTGGTTGACGACATCACAAAAGTGCTTTGAACATTGGCAACTGAATCTAAAACACTCAATTTATTTTTCAAAAAAGCCTGGTAACTGTTCATGTCTTTTACAATTATTTTTAGCAAATAATCGTAATTACCGGCTACGTGAAAGCATTCCATCACTTCATCTATTTTGTTAACGGCGTTTTCAAACCGTGTTATCATCTCTTTCGAATGCACCAATAAAGTCACCTGACAAAAAACTTCAATGGTGTATCCTACTTTTTCTTTATCCAAAACCGCGATATAATTTTTAATCACGCCTTCTTTTTCAAGTCTTTTAATGCGCTCATAAGTGGGCGTTTGTGTCAATCCAATTTTCAAGGCGATTTCTTTAATGTTCGCTTTTGAATTTTGCTGAAGCAGGTTAAGGATCTTTTTATCTGTTAAATCTAGGTTGACCATCATCAGTAATTTTTTCTAAAAATAATAAAAATAAATTGCTTTAAAAGTAAATAATTCTTTAAAATTAATCATTTAAAGTAAAATACACCAAAAATATAAATTAATTCAGTTTATTAAGTTGAAGTGTGCTAATTTTATATAATAAATTTTAAGTTATGAGCAACAAACCGGCAAACAGAATCCAAGATTTGCAATATTTTGGAGAATTTGGAGGCGTAAATCCTTCCATTTCAGATTCAGCAACCTATACATTTTTACACGCAAAAACGATGCTTGATACTTTTGAAGGTCACGCAGAAGGCTGTTATTTGTATTCTCGTCATTCAAGTCCAAGCAATTTATATTTAAGCAAAGCCTTGGCCGCTATGGAGTTTACCGAAACTGCAAATGTGGCAGCATCAGGAATGGGTGCAATCACTTCGGTAATTTTACAAATATGTAATGGAGGAGATCATATTGTTTCCGGAAGAACAATTTACGGAGGTTCGTATGCTTTTTTAAAAAACTTCGCGCCAAAATTAAATATTGCCACTTCGTTTGTTGACATTACTTCCTTGGAAAAAGTGGAAGCTGCCATAACGCCAAATACAAAAATGATTTACTGTGAGGCTGAAAGCAACCCGCTTTTGGAAATTGCAAACCTGCCGGAATTGGCTAAAATAGCCAAAAAACACAATATAAAATTGGTGGTGGACAATACTTTTACCCCAATGATATTTTCAACTGAAAAATTGGGTGCCGATGTGACCATCCATAGTTTAACAAAATTTATCAATGGCACAAATGACACCGTTGGAGGCGTTGTTTGCGGCTCACAAGAATTTATCGACAGTTTGCGAAATGTAAATGATGGTGCAATGATGTTATTGGGTCCGGTGATGGACAGTTTAAGAGCTGCCAGCATTTTGAAAAATTTAAGAACGCTGCATATCCGAATGAAAAAACACAGCGAAAATGCACTCCATTTAGCTGAGAATTTTGAAAAAGACGGATTAAAAGTGGTGTATCCCGGCTTAAAAAGCCATAAAGATCACGAACTCTTTAAATCGATGTACAATAAAGAATACGGTTTTGGCGGTATTATGACCATTGATGTTGGAACGCTTGAAAAAGCAAATGCGTTGATGGAATTGATGCAACACGAAAACTTAGGGTATTTGGCGGTAAGTTTAGGGTTTTATAAAACATTGTTTAGTGCGCCAGGCACAAGCACTTCCTCAGAAATTCCTTTGGAAGAGCAAAAAGAAATGGGACTTTCCAATGGAATTATCAGAATGTCGGTTGGGTTGGACAATGATATTGAAAGAACTTACAGGGCTATGAGAAAATGCATGAAACAAGTTGGTGTTTTATAGATCAAAACCATAAATTAAAATTTGATTTATTTTATTGTTACAATGATAAAAAATTGGTGAAAACCCCATTCAAAGAACGAATGGGGTTTTTCATCTGTTTAATTTTTAATTTTTTTGGTACAGCTGCTGTTCGCAATTAATCATTCTACTGTGTGTCAAAAATTTGTTATGCTCGATTCATTTGCAAAAACTTTCAAATTTCCGTATCATTACATTTTTAAAACAAATTGAATGCAGTACAACAACTTATCTGACATAGAAATTCAAAACCAAAAAATTATTGACAATAAAGAACTAAATCTTTATGAAGCTTTAATTCCGGTAGTAATCTTGATGGCGATGCTGGCCTACAACATATTTTTCGCCGGCGGTGAGTTGTTGGGTGAATATTCCAACCAGTTTATTTTATTGATGGGTGGCGTCATTGCTTCCTTAGTTGGATTTTTCAACAAAGTTTCCTTAAAGATAATGCTCAAAGAAATTTGGGAAAACTTAAAAAGCGTTTTTATTCCAATTATGATTTTATTTTTGGTGGGCGCTTTGGCTGGCACATGGCTGGTAAGCGGTATTATTCCTGCAATGGTCTACTATGGACTTCAAGTGTTGAGTCCGGCCATATTTTTGCCGGCATCCGTTATTATTGCATCCGTTATTTCTATGGCAACAGGAAGTTCCTGGACCACCTCTGCAACTGTGGGAATTGCTTTGGTAGGTATTGGAACTGCATTGGGAATCCCAACAGGAATGATTGCCGGTGCCGTGATATCAGGTGCTTATTTTGGCGATAAAATGTCGCCGTTAAGCGATACCACAAACTTGGCGCCAGCCATGGCTGGAACTGATTTGTTTACGCACATTAGGTACATGACAATTACAACTGTTCCATCCATCATTCTCACCATCATTGTTTTTGGGATCATCAGTTTTAATATTGACACCACGGGAACTGCAGATATTAGCGGATTGCTACAAACCATCAATACTACTTTTAACATTACGCCTTATTTATTTATCGTTCCATTATCGGTGATTATTTTAATTTTAATGAAAACAAAACCTCTAATTGCCTTGGGAATTGGTGTTGTTATGGCCGCAATATTTGCCTTTATTTTTCAGCCAGAAATATTAAACAGTTTGGCAAGTTCAAATTTTAGGGCCATTGTAAACGCTGTTTTTGTGGATACTGAAATTGTAACTAATAACATTAAACTAAATGAACTATTTAGTGCCGGTGGAATGAAAGGAATGTTGTGGACAATTTTTCTGATTTGTTGCGCCATGGTTTTTGGCGGAACTATGGATGCCATTGGCGCTTTGGCAAAAATTACCAAAGAATTGTTAAAATTGGCAACTTCAATTTTCGGATTGTTTTTTAGCACAGTAGTGAGTTGTATCGGCTTAAACGCCATTGCCTCCGACCAATATTTGGCCATCGTGATTCCCGGTAAAATGTTTAAAAAAGCCTTTGAAGACAAGGAATTGGCGCCCGAAAATTTAAGCAGAACCCTGGAAGATTCGGGAACAGTAACTTCTGCGTTAATTCCTTGGAATACTTGTGGTGCTTATCAAAGCGGCGTATTGGGCGTTCCCGTGGCCGATTATGCCATTTATGCCATTTTTAACTGGCTAAGTCCAATAATGACCTTGATTTTTGCCGGCTTCAGAATAAAAATTAAACAGTTGGTGACAGAGAAAGTTAAAAGTTAAAAGCTTAAAGCTCAAAATTTTTAAATTACAAAGCCCAGCGCGCCATCTGGCCTTATCACTAAAAATGTATACCATACATTTTTTTAACGCTCTATCCTCCTTAGGAAAGGGCTGTGGATAGGAATTAAATAAACCAATTCCATACCAAGCCAAAACGAACGGTTAAATCCCGGTACGGATATGTTGGTGCCGAATAGTAGGTTCTGCCCGTAAAACTTGCGCCAAAGTTCTCCACTTTTAAGTAAAGCCTTGTTCTCTGTATTTGCGCATTGGCGAAAAAATCGAGCAGTGGAAAATTCCCTATTTGATGGGTGTTTTGCAACACAAACTCACTTAAAAGAGGATTGTAAGCATTGGCGTTAAATTCTGTAAAATACTTCACGGTTACACCGGTTTGCAGGTACAGTGGTTTTCCTTTAAACAAATAATTGGAATAATATAAGGTGTTTCTGGTCACAATTTCAGGAACTCTAAAAAATGATTCTCCACTGGATACATTTTGATACATCACGGTATTGTCTAACGTAAATTTTCTGAAAGTAATAGAATTGCTTAGAATAACTTTTAAGTAATTTAAGGTTTCTGAGGCTTGGGCAGCCTGTGAATTCTCATCGAAATAGGTATAATTGTCGATAAGGTTATAACTGGCATTAATGCTGGCCCAATTTTTAAAACTGAATTCGGCACCCATATTCTTTATTTGTTCATTTTTGAAATTGTTTTGCCAGTTGTAATCTTTGTAATCACTTTGGTACAGCAATTTGTTAAAATCGGCTGTTTTTGAAGTGATTTCTGCAAATCCTTTGAAACGGTAAACGCTGTCTTTTTTAAACATCACCGAACCTTTAATGGAATTTCCTGTTAAATCGCCCGAAATAATGGAACTAACATCGGCATTCAAAAATAATTTTCCGAAATTGGTTTTCCAATCTGCGCCAACAGCAATAATATTTCCTTTCAACTTCTCGGGAATGGTTTGGGCATCCAAATACAAAATGCTGTTATAGTGATAATTATAGTTGAAGTAATTTGCTTTTGCCCTCAAAATTCCAACATAAGGCGCTTCAAATTGCAGGTAAGCTTCATTATTCATTTTTTGGTAAGAAGTATGGTCTACAATATTTTTTTCATAAGCTTCGCCAAAAACCGGATTCACAGCCGCTTGTTTAAATCGGTAATGCTGGGTTTCATACATAAAAGTATGGCCTAGCTTCATCCCGTAATTTGCATTTTTGTCAATAGCAATAAATTGGCTTGAATCAACTTTGGTTGCTGCTGCAACGATTATCAACGAGTCAATTTTCTTTATTTTAATGGCACGAATTGAATCAAGTTTAAGCGTATCTATTTTCAATAAAGGAGTATCTTTTACTAAAGCTTCAATATTTATAACCGGATTTTTTTTGTTTAAATCGGTTTTGGCGAGTTCCTCTTTTTCCTTTTTGGTGGCACTTGGTCTTTTTGGAGAATCGTTAATTTTCGATTTCATCAAATAGGAAACCGTATCTTTCTTCAGCGTTTCAATTTGCTTTAGTGTTGCATTATAATCTCTTAACTTATCTGACAGCTCGGCATTGTGCTTTTCTGCTTTATTTTCTTTGGAAAACAAATTGATGTTATGGTCCAAAAAATAACGTTTTCCTTCAAACATATTATCAGCATCCACATAATTTACTTCTAAACGGCCTCTGTCGGTATAGTTTGGATCATCATTTTCAAAATAGGCAATGGAAGTCTCTGTCAATCCGCCATTTTCGTTGTTTGACAAATCAAACGACATATAATGGGCTTTTAACGAATAAAAATTATTTTTTGAATGATAGTTAATTGAGGTCCTAAAATTCCCGTGGCTTGCCAAAGAATTTCTGTATTTTCCCAAGGATCGCAATCCTTTATAGGCAATAAATATGTTTAACTGGCGTGAAGTGTTCATGGTTAAAAATCCGTCCAAAACCTGGCCTTGCTCCATTCCGGTTCTGTACATAAATTCGGAAGTTGGCGTAGGAACATCATAATAATACACATCTTTAACTTGGTAATAATTATAGTGTTTCGCAGATGCACCAATGGTTGGAAACAGCGAATTGTCATTAAAATTATAGCCAAGTTTGTTATAGGTCTGACCCTGATTTGCAAAAGCCAGCAATTCAAAATTGTCTTTTCTGATGTAGTTAAATTTATAATCCTTCGCAATGGTTAACGTAGTGTCAATAATGGTTGTATCATTATTTATGGAGATTCTTTTGTAGTCGGTATATTTGGTTTCTCCGCTGAGTTTAATTTGAACTTCGTTTTTAAACGTGGTGCTGTCCCCTTTAAATACACCGCCGCCTTCTTGCTGTCTCATAATTTGTGCGTCGACAGTGAGCAAATAAAACCCAAAAAATAATACTGCGAATAGTTTTTTCATATAATTCATAAAGCAACAAAGGTAAATTATTTGATTGAATCTAATAAAAGTAAATTTATGGAAGTTCTCCAAAGGAATTAACGTTAATTTTGTGAATTGCGTGCGTTGCATAAAATTATAAATTATAAATTTTAAATGATGAATAATATAAAATTCATCATTCATCATCCATTCAATTTATGGCCCTTAAAAAATGGTTTTTAAAAAACACGGTTGAAGCAGGAACGGACGAAGCGGGCAGAGGCTGTTTGGCCGGACCCGTGGTGGCTTCTGCAGTTATTTTACCTGCCGATTTTCACCATCCGTTGCTAAATGACTCGAAACAACTGACGGAAAAACAGCGGGAAACATTGCGTCCTTTTATCGAACAAAATGCGATTTCTTTTGGTGTTTCTTATGTTTTTGAAACAGAAATTGATGAAATCAATATTTTGCAGGCTTCCATTTTGGCAATGCATTTGGCGATTGAAAAACTATCCATAGAACCTGAACATATTATTGTTGACGGCAATAAATTTAAGGCCTATAAAAATATTCCGCACACCACCATTGTAAAAGGCGATGCCAAATTTATGAGCATTGCGGCGGCTTCGGTGTTGGCAAAAACGTACCGCGACGATTTTATGCAAAAGCTGGATCTCGAATTTCCAAACTATCATTGGAAACAAAATAAAGGCTATCCAACAAGCTTACATAGGAATGCCATCCGGGAATTTGGGATTACCGATTACCACAGAAAATCTTTCAGGTTGCTGCCGGAGCAATTGAAATTAATGTTGTAATAATTTTGATCCGATAAATTTTTTAAACGTAAAGGACGCAAATAAAAAATCGCAAAGGGCGCGAGGAAATTTTTATTTAAAATGCTTGGCGATTTTTACGTATTCCTTTGCGATACTTGCGGTTAGACTATTAAAGGTCGATTTGGGATTAATCATTTTTATTTCAAGCTGCGTTAGGGATTGAACGGTTTGTTTGAGCTCTTTTTTTGTTTTTCACAAAAAAAAGCGAGTAGTGAAAGCCCGACCCAAAGGGGAACGCCCACCGAAAAGGCGTGCAGGCCCAAATAATCATTTTTAACACCGTTGTTTTTGAAATTCAACCAAAAAATTGCCATTAAAATGATACATTTGCCCCTGTTAAAAACGAACAGATGATTAAAAGAACCCGTGCCAGCATTTCAAAATTGATTATTCATAAAGTGGGGAATAAGTTTAACAGCGCCACCAATATTTTTTCGGAAAGTACCATCACTTTTGATGAGGAAAGTTATGAATTGATGAAGCCTTTTTTGCTGAAACCGTTTGGTGCCGTAACGGAAAGTTATCGTTTTAACCACCACGCAAACATTGAATTGAACGAAATTAACAGTTATTCGGACCAGGTTTTTAAGGATGAAAGCTCGTTTATTGAAGTTTCAAGGCATATTGTGAATCATTTGTACGAGCAATCAAATTCGGCGCAAATTAAAACCGGAGATGTGATTGTGGCGCTTTTTGAAGATGTGGAATATAAGGAGGTGATTACGCAGGCTTTGGGGATTTTTAAGATTGAAAACAAGCTCGATTTTTTTCAAACGCATATGGAAAACAACAGTTTGGACGTGTATGTGCAAAAGGGAATCAGCACAAAAAAACTGGATAAAGGCTGTTTAATTGTCAATACAACCGACTCGGAAGGGAAAGTGGTTTTGAGCGTTGACACCAATAATTACGATTCGCTTTACTGGATTCAGAACTTTTTGAATGTAAAATATGCGGACGACAACAACCAGCACACCAAAAATTATTTGGAAATGTGCAAGGAATTTTCTGAAGACATTATTAAGGAAGAGTTAGGAATTCAGGAAAAAAACACCTTTTTGGCACGGGCGGTCGATTTTTTTAAAACCAATGAGTTGGTGAACATCGACGATTTCAAGGAAAATATTTTTGAAGAAAATGAGGAACAAAAATCGAAATTCGACGACTACAAAAAGCAATATGAAACGTTGAATGATGTGCTGGTAAGAAATCAGTTTACGGTTTCTGAAGCGGTGTTCAAAAAACAAAAGCAAAAAATTAAAACCGAAATTAAATTAGACACCAACATTGTTATAAAACTGGATATCGATGCGCCGGAAGCATCCAGCGAATATCTGGAAAAAGGCTATGACGAAGATAAAAAAATGATGTTTTATAAAGTGTTTTTTAATGAGGAAGAATAGCCCCCCCGAAGGGGGCAAAGTTAAAAGTTAAAAGTTAAAAGTTAAAAGTTAAAAGTTAAAAGTTAAAAGTTAAAGGTTAAAAGTTAAAAGTTAAAAGTTGATTTGGCGAAAAGATTTAAAATTCAAAATTCAAAATCCAAAATTTTTAACTTCTAAATTCCTCAAATTCTGCTTCAAACAAAGTGGAGAAATGTTTTAAAATCTTTTCTTTTACTTCTTCCATAGGAACTTTTGTGTTCAATTCGGCTTCCAAAGAAGTCACCGCTTTTCCTTTAATTCCGCAGGGAATAATGTTATCAAAATAACCCAAGTTGGTGTTTACATTCAGCGCAAATCCATGCATAGTGACCCAGCGGCTGGTTCGTACGCCCAAAGCACAAATTTTACGGGCAAAAGGTGTTCCCACGCCAAGCCAAACGCCGGTTTCGCCTGCGCTTCGTGCAGCTTTTAGGCCGTATTCATCCAATGTTAAAATAATGACTTCTTCCAAAAATCGCAGGTATTTGTGGATATCGGTAAAAAAATTGTCCAAATCCAAAATCGGATACCCAACAATTTGTCCGGGTCCGTGATACGTGATATCACCGCCGCGATTGATTTTATAAAATGTGGCGCCTTTTTCGGTAAGTTGGGTTTCGTTGAGCAATAAATTATTCATATCGCCGCTTTTCCCTAGCGTATAAACGTGCGGATGCTCCACAAACAAAAAATAATTGGGTGTTTTATAGTTGGTATTGTTTTTTCGGTTTTCAATTTTAAGGTCGATGGTTTCCTGAAACAGCACTTCCTGATAATTCCAGGTTTCTTTGTAATCTTTTAAGCCTAAATCAATTAACTTTATTTTTTTCATCTGTTTCTTATTTATTTTTATTTTGGTACAGATGCAGTTCGCCATTAATCATTTCTGTGTGTATCAAAATTTGTGTTGCTCGTTTCATCTGTTTCTTATTTATTTTTGTTTTGGTACAGATGCAGTTCGCCATTAATCATTTCTGTGTGTATCAAAATTTGTATTGCTCGTTTCATCTGTTTCTTATTTATTTTTATTTTGGTACAGATGCAGTTCGCCATTAATCATTTCTGTGTGTATCAAAATTTGTATTGCTCGTTTCATCTGTTTCTTATTTATTTTTGTTTTGGTACAGATGCAGTTCGCCATTAATCATTTCTGTGTGTATCAAAATTAGTGATGCTCGTTTCATTTGTTATTTTTTATTTTTTTATTTGTCAAATGGAACGCTTAGTATCTTTCTTTTTTCTGTTAGATTACTTTGTTGTAAGCGTTTCATCTGTTAGGATTGTTATTTATAATTAAAGCGGCAATAACGCCCGGAATCCAACCCAGGCAAGTTAAAATAAAAACGATGATAAAGGAGCCGCAACCTTTATCAACCACCGCTAAAGGCGGAAAAATAATGCAGAGAATTACCCTAAAAATGCCCATTAAGATTGGTTTATAATCATTAAAATATCTTCATTCAACAAGGTAAACTAAGATTTTGTGTGATGACAAAATTTATCTTTAAAATGCCCGTATCGGGCTTTCAAAGGTCTAAAAAATAAATGTGGTTTACAAGGTTTAAAATTGCGGGTAAATTATAATTAAAATGTATTTTTGTTGAAATTCCTGCTAAATGTCTATTGAAGTAAAAAATATAACCAAATTATACGGAGAACAAAAAGCGTTGAACAATGTGAGTTTTTCTATTGAAAAAGGAGAAATTGTTGGGTTTTTGGGTCCTAATGGCGCCGGGAAATCGACGATGATGAAAATAATCACCGGTTATATAAATGCCTCCGAAGGCGAAGTTTTTGTCAATAATTTTGATATTTCCACCCATAAAATCGAAGCCCAAAAAAGTATCGGTTATTTGCCCGAAAACAACCCGCTTTATTTGGAAATGTATGTGCGGGAATATTTGCAGTTCAATGCGTCTATCCATAAAATTTCCAAGGAGGAAGTTGAAAATATAATTGTAAAAGTTGGATTGACACCGGAAGCGCACAAAAAAATAAACCAGCTTTCAAAAGGGTATCGCCAGCGTGTTGGTTTGGCGGCCGCTTTGTTGCACAATCCGGATGTGTTGATTTTGGATGAACCAACCACCGGTTTGGATCCAAACCAACTGGCTGAAATCAGAAGTTTGATCAAAGAAGTGGGGAAAGACAAAACCGTGCTTTTTTCGACCCATATTTTGCAGGAAGTGGAAGCCGTTTGCGACCGGGTGATTTTAATTCACAACGGACAAATTATTGCAGATAAAAATTTAAAGGAATTAACGGGAAATCAGGAACAGATTATTGAAGTTGAATTCGATTATAAAGTTGAAAAACAACTGATAGAAAACATTCCCCATTTAAAATCGGCCAATAATGTGCACGACACCATTTGGGAACTCATTTTTGACACTTCAAAAGATATGCGTCCGGCCGTTTTTGATTTTGCCCACGACAACGGGTTAAAAACCTTAAACCTGACTGCCAAAAACAAAAATTTAGAAAAGTTGTTCAGGGAATTGACTGCTTGACGCCAATTAGAAACAATAAGTTTACAGTTTTCAGTGACAGTTTTCAGAAAAAATAATCCAAAATTTAAAATTTAAAATTCAAAATTTATAAATCAATTCAGCTTAAAATGGATTTCTTCATTTTTCAGCACTTTTAAAAAGGTGTTGTCAACCTTCACTTTTACCGATTTGCTGTGTAAATTTAATTTGACGTTTTCCGCCAAATCGTAAACTATAAAATCAACCGGAACAGTGCCTTCATTTTCTTTCAGGATTTTATGAATTTCAGCAACGGATTGCTTGTCTATTTTATTGATATCTAAACTGATGGTAAGTTTTTTGGTTTGTTTTTCCAGCACATCCTGTAAAATTTGGATGTCGGTAAAATTAACCCTGGGCTCGGAAAGTTTGCCGTCTTTAGTTCGCCATCCTGCGGTTACTGAAACCCTGATTTGACGAAAGGCATCTTCAAATAAATAAGGCTTAAACTTTAAATAATCGTCCTTAAAAATCCTGAATTCGTGACTGTCGCTGTAATCTACCACCGTAAATGAACCCCATTCATTTCCGTTTTGGGAAGTTTTATGTTGCACATCGGTTAAAATTCCCGAAAAAGTCATAGAAGAACCTACATATTTATTCAGGTCCTCTTTAAAAACAGCCACGGTTGAATTGCAGAAATATTCGATTTCATTTCTAAATTCATCCAATGGATGTCCGGAAATATAAATGCCGACCATTTCTTTTTCTCTGGATAATTTATACATCATTCCCCATTTATCAGCAGAAGGGATTTCTGGTTCCGGAAATTGTATTTCTGAAGCTTCCCCAAATAATGAAACCTGAGCTGAGTTTTTATTTTCCTGAAATTTACTGCCGTAACGAATGGCGCGTTCTATAAATGAAACGCCTTTTTCGTCTGGTTGATAATATTGTGCCCGGTGCACATTGGTGAAAGAATCAAATCCGCCCGCCATTGCCAATCCGTCGAAAGCTTTTTTGGTGGCTGCACGCAAATCGATCCGCTTGGTCAAATCGAAAATAGAAGTGTAATTTCCGTTTTTCTTGCGTTCTTCAACGATGGCGGCCACTGCCGAAGCGCCAACACCTTTGATGGCACCCATTCCAAAACGAATGGCGCCTTCCTTATTTACTGCAAATTTGTAAAAAGATTCATTAATGTCTGGTCCCAAAACTTTGATGCCCGCTCTTTTGCATTCTTCCATAAAAAAGGAAATTTGCTTAATGTCGCTCATGTTGTTCGACAGTACCGCCGCCATAAATTCGGCAGGGTAATTTGCCTTTAAATATGCGGTTTGATAGGCGATGTAGGCGTAACAAGTGGAATGCGATTTGTTAAATGCATATTCAGCAAATGCTTCCCAATCTTTCCATATTTTTTCTAAAACGGGTTCCGGATGGTTGTTTGCTTTACCGCCGGTTATAAATTGCGGTTTCAGTTTCACCAACAATTCCAAAATCTTTTTCCCCATCGCTTTACGCAACATATCCGCTTCACCTCTTGTAAAACCCGCAATTTTTTGGGAAAGCAACATCACCTGTTCCTGGTAAACGGTAACACCGTATGTTTCCTTCAGAATTTCTTCCATCACCGGCAAGTCGTATTCAATGGCTTCTTCGCCGTGTTTACGCATAATAAACAAAGGAATGTATTCCATCGGACCAGGACGGTACAAGGCGTTCATCGCAATTAAATCGGCAAACTGAGTAGGTTTCAACGCTTTTAAATGCTTTTGCATTCCAAAAGATTCATATTGAAATATCCCAATAGTTTCCCCGCGTTGAAAGAGTTCGTATGTTTTGGGATCGTCTAAAGGAAAATCGTCAGGAACCAATTCAATGCCGTGTTTTCCTTTGATTATTTTAAGCGTGTCTTTAATTAAAGACAAGGTTTTTAATCCTAAAAAGTCCATTTTCAGCAAACCGGCACTTTCCACCACATTGTTGTCGAATTGCGTCACATACATATCGGTATCTTTCGCGGTGGCAATGGGAATTAAATTGGTGATATTTTCTGGCGTAATAATCACGCCGCACGCATGAGTTCCGGTATTTCTTAAAGAACCTTCCAGCGCACGTGCCTGATTGATGGTTTGAGCTGCCAAGTCGTCACCGGCTGCAATGCGTCTGAGTTCGTTTACATTGTCTAAATCTTCACTCCTTAAACCTTTGATGATGGCTTTGCTTTTTTCGTCTTCCCCAAAGATGTTTTTCAGCTTCACCAGCGGAATCAATTTTGCAATTCTGTCGGCATCAAACAAAGGCAAATCGAGCACACGAGCCGTATCTCTGATGGATGATTTTGCCGCCATCGTTCCATAAGTGATAATTTGCGCCACCTGGCTTGCGCCGTATTTGTTGATTACGAAATCAATCACTTTTTGTCGGCCTTCGTCATCAAAATCAATATCGATATCGGGAAGGGAAACCCGATCCGGATTTAAAAAACGCTCAAAAAGCAAGTCGTACTTTATGGGGTCAATATTGGTAATCCACAAACAATAAGCCACTACAGAACCTGCTGCCGAGCCTCGTCCCGGCCCAACCGCAACATCCATTTTGCGTGCTTCCAAAATAAAATCCCAAACAATTAAAAAGTAACCCGGATAGCCAGTTTTTTCAATAACCGACAGTTCAAAATCAAGCCGTTCCTTGAGGTCATCCGTCAATATTTCACCATATCTTTTTTTGGCGCCTTCAAAAGCCAAATAACGCAAATAGGCATTTTCGCCTCTTACGCCGCCATCGATGGCATCTTCCGGATTTACAAATTCCTGCGGAATGGCAAATTTTGGAAGCAATACGTTGCGTGCCAAGGTGTAAATTTCAACTTTGTCAACAATTTCCTGAATATTGGTGATGGCATCGGGTAAATCGGCGAACAAACTTTTCATTTGTTCCTGGGTTTTAAAATAGTATTCGTTGTTGGGCAAACCGTATCTAAAACCGCGTCCTTTGCCAATTGGCGTCGCTATTTTTTCACCATCTTTTACGCACAATAAAATATCGTGCGCTGTTGATTCCTCCTGTTTTGTGTAATAAGTATTGTTGGTGGCAACTAATTTTACGTTATGTTTTTTTGAAAATTCAACCAGCACATCGTTTACGTGATTTTCATTTTCCTGATCGTGACGCATCACTTCCAAATAAAAATCGGCTCCAAATTGTTCTTTCCACCAAATTAAGGCTTCTTCCGCTTGTTTTTCGCCAACATTTAATATTTTGCTCGGGATTTCTCCAAATAAATTTCCCGAAAGCACCATCAAACCTTCCTTGTATTTTTCAATAATGTTTTTGTCGATTCGCGGAATGTAATAAAAACCTTCTGTATTGGAAATCGATGACATTTTGGCCAAATTATGATAGCCAATTTTGTTTTTTGCCAAAATTACAATGTGGTAACCATTGTCTTTTTGAGATTTGTCTGTATGATCTTCACATACATAAAACTCACAGCCTAAAATCGGTTTTATGGGATGTTTTGCTTCCTGGCCTTCAGTTAATTTTGCATTGAAATTATCAACGGATTTGTTATAATCCAGCGCTTCTTTTATAAAATAGAAGGCGCCCATCATATTTCCGGTATCGGTTAGGGCAACCGCAGGCATTTTTTCTTTTATGGCAGTTTGAAGCAGGTTGCTTACACTTGAAGTTGACTGTAAAATGGAGAATTGCGAATGGCAATGCAAATGCGCGAAATTTGCATTTTTAAGGACTTTGGAAGTTCCTTTTACAGGTGTTATTTCTTCAGAATTTTCTTCCGATTTTGTTTTTAATTTTTTGCTTTCTTTTTTTAGGTCGATGTGTTTTAAGCCGATAACATCAATTGTGGTTGGATTTTTTGCTTCAAACGTTTCAAAATAATCCGAAGAAACTTTAAGTTCTGCCGTTGTAAAAACACCTTTCCTGATTAATTCCAGAAAACAACGCGTGGTGGCTTCCACATCGGCAGTGGCGTTGTGCGCTTCGGCAAAAGGAACTTCAAATAAATATTGGTGCAATTCGGTTAAGGTTGGATATTTAAACTTTCCGCCTCGTCCGCCCGTCAATTTACAAAGGAATGCCGTAGTTTCGGTACACGTGTCCAAAACCGGCAAAACATTTAAATTGGTAATAATTTCTTTTCTGTGAAATTCACAACCCATAATATTAAGGTCGAATTTTACATTTTGGCCAACCACAAAAGTTGTTTTGGCAAGAACCTCATTAAAAAGTCGTAAAACAGTTTCTAAATCTTCCCCTTTTTCTTCCGCCAATTGGGTTGAAATTCCGTGAATTTGTTCAACATCATAGGGAATATTATAACCTTCAGGCCTGATCAGAAAATCTTTTTGTTCAATCAATTCGCCGTACTTATCATGCAGTTGCCACGCAATTTGAACACATCTTGGCCAATTGTCAATGTCGGTAAACGGGGCATTCCAATTTTTAGGTAAACCGGTGGTTTCTGTGTCAAAAATTAAAAACATGGGACTGAATTTTTTGCTTTAAATGAGTTTTTAAAAGTAACAATTTAATAAATTTTTCACTTCCATACTTTCGTTTTTTTATTAACAATCCTAAATTTTTCATAAATGTTTAAAGGAATCAGAAAATGCCAAATGACTTCCTATAGAAACCCATAAAATAGTGCAGTAATCACAAAAGTTACCCTTGAGTTGTTATCATTTAAAAAACTAATATTAATCATATATAATTGTTTGTTTAAGCCGTAATTTTAGGGCAATTGTTTAAAGAGTTTATGCATTAATGGAAAAACTTGATTTAAATAGCGGCTTGCCAATTGGCGATAATTTGATTAAACACAAGGGATTTATCTCTAAAATTTCTAAAAATTCAGTAACGGTTTCTTTGATTGGCAATGTGAATTGTGACGCATGCAACGGCAAAGCGGCCTGCGGCATTTCTGAATCCAATGTTAAGGAAATCGAAATTTTCGACCATCAAAAATCTTTTGGCTTAAATGACCAGGTTGAGGTTGTTATGGAAAAAAGTTTGGGCTTGAAAGCGGTATTTTGGATGTATATTTTTCCTTTTTTGCTGATGATTTTTACCCTTATTGTTTCTATGGCTGTTTTTGCGGAATGGTTTTCAGGTTTGCTCTCATTGTTTATTCTGATTCCGTACTATTTATCGATTTATTTATTCAGAAACGCTTTTAAAAAAGCCTTTAAACTTTCCATCCAAACTTAAAATTAACATGACAACCGCTGTATTAAATAGTGTTTTATTGCTGGCTTCTTTAGGGCTTATTGCGGCAGTGGTGCTGTATGCTGTTTCTAAGAAGTTTTATGTATATGAAAATCCGCTCATTGCCGAGGTTGAAGATTTATTGCCTGGGGCAAATTGCGCAGGTTGCGGCTTGCCGGGCTGTAAAGCTTTTGCAGAAAAATTGGTGAACACAGAAGATATTGCCGATTTGTTTTGCCCGGTTGGCGGAAATGAAGTGATGAAGCTTGTTTCAGAAAAATTGGGAAAAGTTGTCGCTGAAAAAGAGCCAACCATAGCCGTTTTACGCTGCCAGGGAAGTTGCGATGTACGTCCGAAAACCAGTGAGTTTCAAGGACCAAAATCGTGCGCCATTTCCGCGATGATTTATGGCGGAGAAACCGATTGCCAATATGGCTGTTTGGGTTATGGCGATTGCGTGGAAGTTTGCAAATTCGATGCGATGTATGTGGATAAAGTATTGGGGATTCCGGTTATAATTTCTGAAAAATGCACTTCCTGCGGCGCCTGCGTTTCCGCTTGTCCGAAAGGAATTATTGAAATGCGTCCAAAAAACAAAAGGGATTTAAAAATATATGTAGGATGTTTGAACGAAGATAAAGGCGGAATTGCCAAAAAAGCCTGTGCGCTTGCCTGTATTGGCTGCTCAAAATGTGAAGAAATTTGTCCGAAAGGCGCTGTTACAATGCATAACAATTTGGCTTATATAGATCCGGTATTTTGCACATTGTGCAGAAAATGCGTGGATATTTGTCCGACCCATTCCATTGTTGAAACCAATTTTCCTCCGAAAAAAGAAAAGGTTGCGGAAAAAACGGAAGCGAAATTAACCCTTGAAAAATCGAAAATCGATGCTTAAAACATTTCCAAAAGGCGGCATTCATTTGGTCGACAATAAATTATCGGCCGGAGAGGAAATAAAGCGATTGCCGGTTCCAAAGGTGGTTTATGTACCCATTTCACAACATATCGGAATTCCTGCGGAAATCATTGTTGCCGTAAAAGACAAAGTTGAAATTGGCCAGATTATCGCAAAATCGGGTGGTTATATTTCTTCAAATATTCATTCACCGGTTGCGGGAACGGTTACCAAATTAGATAAAATTATAGACAGCAGCGGCTATAAACAGCAGTGCATTGTGATAAGAACCGATGAAAAAAACATCGCAAATTTCGAAGAAATCACTTATCCTTTAAAGAAAGAAATTGATTTAAATCCGCAGGAAATTATCCAACGAATTTCCGATTCTGGGATTGTAGGGCTGGGTGGCGCAACTTTTCCTTCGCATGTGAAGCTGCATTTAAAAGAAGATGAGAAAATTGAATACCTGCTTATCAACGGAATTGAATGTGAACCTTATTTAACTTCCGACCATCGATTAATGCTCGAAAAAGCAGAAGAAATTTTGGTAGGAATTGACATAATACTTTTTGCGTTGCACATTAACAAGGCAATCATTGGCATTGAAAACAATAAAAAAGACGCAATTGAATTGTTTAAACAGTTGGCTATAAACAAGGAAAATATTCAGGTTACGGCATTGGAAGTAAAATATCCGCAAGGCGGTGAAAAACAATTGATAAAAGCGTTGCTGAACAGGGAAGTTCCCAAAAACGGATTGCCCAAAAATGTTGGGGCTGTTGTTCACAATGTGGGAACCGTTTTTGCGATTTATGAGGCTGTTCAGCACAACAAACCTTTAATTGAACGCGTAGTTACGGTTACCGGTAAAAAGTTGGAACACCCATCAAATTTTTGGGTTAAAATAGGAACGCCCATCAGCGATTTAATTAATGAGGCTGGCGGAATTGAAGAAGGTGTTGGAAAAATAATCAATGGCGGACCAATGATGGGGAGAGCGCTTAAAAATACAGAAGTTCCCGTCACCAAAGGAACTTCGGGGATCTTGATGATTTCCGCAGAAGAAACTTCGCGAAAAGAAGTATATAATTGCTTAAGATGCGGAGAATGCATTGAAGCTTGCCCAATGGGACTTGAACCGTTTTTACTGATGAATTATGCGGAAAAAGGACTGTTTGAAAGTGCTGTGAAGGAAGCTGTTTTAACGTGTGTTGAATGCGGTTCCTGCAGTTATGTATGCCCGTCTAACCGACCGCTTTTGGAATATATCAGGTACGGAAAAATCAATGCGATAAAACTTGAAAAAGCAAAAAAATAAGATGGAAACACAACCAATAATTGTCTCGGCATCACCGCATATTCATACAGACAGAACATCAAAAAAATTGATGTATGATGTGGTTTTGGCACTGTTACCCGCGTTTTTTGTATCAATTTTTGTTTTCGGAATAAGCGCTTTAATTGTGACATCTGTCGCAATAATTTCTTGCTTGCTGTTTGAATATTTAATACAGAAATACCTGTTGAAAACCGAGGTTTCCATTGGAGATGGTTCTGCATTAATTACGGGGATTTTGCTGGCGTTTAACCTTCCTTCAATCTTGCCTATTTGGATGGTGGTTGCAGGCAGTTTGGTTGCCATTGGAATTGCGAAATTGTCGTTTGGCGGATTGGGATACAATATTTTTAATCCCGCTTTGGTGGGCAGGGTTTTTCTGCTGATTTCATTTCCTGTTCAAATGACTTTGTGGCCAACGGCTATCAAAAATAATACTGCAATTTCTGATGCTGTGACGGGCGCAACGCCTTTGGGAATTGTTAAGGAAAGATTGTTGTATGGAGAAACCATGACCGATTTAAGTACTAAAATCCCTTCAAATATGGATTTATTTTTGGGCGTTATGGGCGGTTCATTGGGTGAAATGTCGGCATTTGCTTTGTTGGTGGGCGGACTTTATTTAATCGCCAGGAAAGTGATTTCATGGCACATTCCTTTTGTGATGTTGGCCACAATGGCGCTTATGACCGGAATTTTTTGGGTTATAGACCCCGAACATTATGCAAGTCCGTTATTTCATTTGCTGTCTGGAGGTGCAATTTTAGGCGCATTTTTTATGGCGACAGATTTGGTCACAAGTCCGGTTACCAAAACAGGAATGGTGATTTTTGCCGTTGGAATTGGAATCATTACGGTGGTTATTCGCTTGTTTGGCGCATACCCGGAAGGTGTTTCTTTCGCTATTTTAATTATGAACGCTTTTGTCCCTTTAATCAATAAATTTTTTAAGCCAAGGCGATTTGGAGAAAAACTTAAATTTAAAATAGGGTGATTATGAGCATTAAAAAGAAAGATACTTTTATAAATATGCTGGTTTCATTGTTTGTGATTACCATTATTTCAGGATTTTTATTGGGTTTTGTAAACGATTTAACTTTGGAACCAAAAGCAAAGGCCAAATTGGCGAAAAAAACGGAAGCGCTAAAATTGGTGCTCACGGGTTTCGATAACAATCCGGTAATTGAAATAAAAAAGGTAAAATCTCCTTTGGCAAAAGACAGCGTGGAAATGTATCCTGCTTTTTTAAACAATGATTTTGTGGGCGCTGCGGTTATTGGTGCTTCGGAAAAAGGATTTAGCGGCCTGGTGAAAATTATGGTCGGATTTAAACCTGACGGATCCATTCAAAATATTGAAGTGCTTGAACATAAAGAAACACCTGGATTGGGAACAAAAATGAAAGACGAAAAATTCTTACAACAATTCAGGAATATAAATCCATCAACCTATAAATTAAGCGTGACAAAAGATGGCGGTGAAGTTGATGCCCTGTCTGGAGCAACCATTACCACACGCGCATTTTGTGAAGCCACCCAAATGGCTTTTGATGAATTTGTGAAAAATAGAGAAGCGCTAAAAATTCCTAAAAAATAAAAAAATGGCAAATATTATCAGTCAAAAAGAAATATTTTTTAAGGGAATTGTAAAGGAAAATCCAATATTTGTGATGCTGCTGGGGATGTGCCCAACTTTGGGTGTTACTTCATCGGCATTTAACGGATTGGGAATGGGCATTGCAACACTTTTTGTATTGCTGATGTCTAATATTGTGGTGTCATTGGTTAAATCACAAATCCCAAGTAAAGTCCGTATTCCTGCTTTTATCATCATTATCGCTTCTTTTGTGACCATTGTTGAAATGATTTTGGAAGCGTATATTCCTGTGTTATATGAGCAATTAGGGATTTTCATTCCGTTAATTGTGGTAAACTGTTTAATTTTAGGAAGGGCAGAAGCATTTGCTTCAAAAAATAAACTGACCGATGCTGTTGTTGATGCACTAGGAATGGGGATTGGTTTTGTGATTGCTTTGACAGTTTTAGGCGCTGTTCGTGAAATTTTAGGAAACGGAAGTATTTTCGATTTTAAATTTGTTTCAGAAAACGCCACCACTTTTATTCTGTTTATTTTGCCGCCGGGCGCCTTTATTGCTTTGGCTTATTTAACGGTTTTATTCAATAAAATTTCAACTAAAACTACCTAAAATGGATTATATACTCATACTTATCGCCGCTGTTTTTGTTAATAATATTGTACTTGCGCAATTTTTGGGAATTTGTCCGTTTTTAGGCGTTTCCAATAAAGTTTCAACATCGGTCGGTATGTCTGGCGCAGTTTTATTTGTGATGACTATTGCCACCATGACCACCTATTTATTGCATCAATACCTTTTGGTACCGGCGGGTTTGGAGTATTTAAGAACCATTACTTTTATTTTGGTAATTGCCACGTTGGTACAAATGATAGAAATTATCATAAAGAAAGTAAGTCCGCCGTTATATCAGGCTCTTGGCGTTTTTTTACCGCTAATCACCACAAACTGTGCGGTATTGGGCGTTGCAATTTTAGCCCTGGGACTCGAAAATGGCAGTTTATTGAAAGCGGTATTTTTTGCAATTTCAAATGCCATTGGGTTTGCATTGGCGTTGATTGTTTTTGCGAGTATCAGGGAGCATTTAGAGCTGGCAAATATTCCAAAAGGAATGAAGGGAGTTCCCATTAATTTGTTGGTGGCGGGACTTTTATCACTGGCATTTTTGGGATTTACGGGGTTGGTGTAAAATATGCTAAAATAGAGCGTATTATTTGAAATTAACTTGTTATCTTTGCCACCCTAATTAATAACCAAGGTTTCGTACCTTAAAATTTAAAAATATGCCAGTAAAAATTAGATTACAAAGACACGGTAAAAAAGGAAAACCATTTTATTGGATTGTTGCTGCAGATGTGCGCTCAACAAGAGATGGTAAGTATTTAGAAAAAATTGGAACTTACAATCCAAACACAAATCCAGCAACCATAGACTTAGATGTTAATGGTGCTGTAAAATGGTTGCAAAACGGAGCACAACCAACAGACACTGCAAAAGCAATTTTATCTTATAAAGGGGTAATGCTAAAAAATCATTTGGCAGGCGGTGTTAGAAAAGGAGCTTTAACAGAAGAGCAGGCTGAAGCAAAATTTCAGACTTGGTTAGACGAAAAAGCAGGTAAAATTGATGCTAAAAAACAAGGCTTGGCAAAAGCTGAAACTGATGCAATCGCCAAAGCTTTTGAAGCTGAAGTAAAAGTGAACGAAGAGCGTAAAGCTGCTGCAAATGAAGCTGTAAATGCTGCAATTAAAGCTGAAGCCGATAAAAAAGATGCTGAAAAAGCTGCTAAAGAGGTAGTGGAAGAAGTAGCTCCTGAAACCATTGATGACGCACAAGCTGCAGCTTCAGAAGAAGGAAAAACCGAGTAATTAATTTTTAGCGATAATGCGTAAAGAAGATTGTTTTTATTTAGGCAAAATCGTTAGAAAACACAGTTTTAAGGGTGAAGTTGTTATCAAATTAGATACAGATGAACCTGAACTATACGAAGATTTGGAATCAGTTTTTGTTGCTTTGGGCAATGACCTGGTTCCATTTTTTATTGTTGAAAGCATTTTACAAAAAGGAAATCAGCTGCGCGTTCGATTTGAAGATGTGGAAAGCGAAGCAGATGCCGATGCCATTTTAGGTTCAGAATTGTATTTGTCTTTGGAGTTTTTGCCAAAACTGACAGGAAATAAGTTCTATTTTCACGAAATTATTGATTTCGACATTGAAGATGTCAATTACGGTTATGTTGGTGTGATCACCGGCATAAATGATTCAACTGCCCAACCATTGTTTGAGGTAAACTCAAACGGAACGGAAGTTTTTATTCCGATGATTGACCATTTTATCAAAAAAGTGGACAGAGAACATAAAAAAATTACCGTTGAAACCCCAAAAGGTTTGATTGAAATGTATTTGGGGAATTAACAATTTAGAGAGGTGGCCGAGTGGACGATGGCGCACGCTTGGAAAGCGTGTATACGGCAACGTATCGAGGGTTCGAATCCCTTCCTCTCTGCCAGAACACTAACAAAATCGAGCAAAATCGATAAAATACTAGGTTTTGCTCAGGTTTTATTTTTAGAGACCGACAAATTATATGATAAAATATCATATATTAGGTTCACAAATCGGTCAACAAATTTAAAACAACCATTTTGTTGACCGATTTGTTGACCGAATTATCGCGAAAGCCCTTGTAAACACTAGGATTTTATACCTAGAAATTCGGTGAAATTTCACAGTGATTTTGAACCAAAAAATGGATTTATTGGTCAATAAAAACCCAGTAAATTCGAATACCATAGTTGATTTGACTTTCGTCTTAAACAAAGTTTAACTTAAAAAGACGACAACTATGAAAACAACCATCACCTTTTCAATCCTAATTTGGATTAATTCCTCACGCGCTAAAGAAAACGAAGCCGAAATTTTTGCTAGAGTAACTGTTAACCAGAGACGAGTTAACATTAGTTTAAAAAAGAAAGTACACATTGATTCCTGGGACAAAGCCAAATCACGTGTAAAAGGCACCGGTCAAGATGCCAGAATACTTAATGGATACATTGAACAATCGCAAGCTGCATTATTCCAGGCTTACCAAGATTTAAAGGCTGAAAGAAAAATGATTACGGCCGAGGCCGTTAAATCACGTTTTTTGGGAACGGACCAGCAACACTATTCTTTACAAAACATTATAGATTATCACAATGATAACCACGCCCACAAGTTGCATAAAGCAACTTTGGGCTTGTATAAAACCACCCAAAGTTATTTATTGGAATTCGTCAAAAAGGAATTTGGCACCTCTGATATTTATTTAAGAGACCTCAATTATTCGTTTGTAATAAAATTTGATAATTTTTTGCGTGCCTACAAGTTATCAAGAAACAAAAAAAGAATTCTAGGAAATACCATTATAAAGCACATCCAAAGATTGCGAAAAATGGTGACGATGGCATTTCATATCGAATGGATCGACAGAGATCCTTTTGTAAAATACAAACCGGTATTTGAGAAAAGCGAAAGAGAGTATTTATCGCAAGCTGAACTTCAGAATATCGAAAATTACGAAACGGATATTGAGCGCTTAAACATTGTAAAGGACTTATTTATTTTTAGTTGTTATACCGGAATAGCCTATGTGGATGTTATGAAATTAACAAAAGATAACGTTTTACTTGGGATTGATGGCGGCCAATGGATAATTACCAAAAGGACAAAAACAAACACCCCGGTTAAAATACCGATTCTGGATACCACGCAGCAGCTGATTGATAAATATAAAAACAATATTCGAGCTCAGGTTACAGGTACGCTTTTACCTACACTTTCCAATCAAAAATTAAACAGTTACCTGAAAGAAATCGCGGATGGTTGCAAGATGAAAAAGAACCTCACCTTTCATATGGCGCGACATACTTTTGCCACAACAGTGACTTTAACAAACGGTGTTCCTATCGAAACAGTTTCCAAGCTTTTAGGGCATACAAAATTGTCAACCACGCAAATTTATGCCAAAGTAATTGAGCGAAAGGTCAGCGATGATATGAATGCGTTAAAACTGGTTTTAACTAAGAACAAAGCGGAAAACGACCTAAAAAATAGTGAGTCAGTGGGTTAAGTTTAGTTTTATTTTTTGATGATTAGGTTTTGTGATAAATTTTACTATTTTTAACCCCTTGAAAAAGTAAAATTTAATTATGAAAAAAATTGCTACGATAATCGATAATTTCGATTTAGCCATCACTGATGTAAAAAAAACAGATCTTCCGAAATTAGGTAAAGTAGAAAAAAGCATAAAAATCGCAAGAGACTGCCTATTTCAATTAAGATTGGAAATGAGAAATATGGATTCCATTTCACCACGAGATGAAATCCATTTTTTTAAAAAGCAAAAACCCAAAATCCACGGAAGACTGTTTTTCTATTTGGAATTAAATAATTTTCTTATCAATTACCCGGAAACTGGAATTTCTGAACAACGAATTTACATTAATGAACAAAAAGCCATATTGAAGGCTAAAAAAGATGATGTTTTTGAGTTTGCAAAATACTGTAGGCTCAATGCCACTAAATTTGATCATATGTATTTTTTAAGAGAGGACCCCCAATTGGATTTGTTTATGAACAAAAATTTGGAGGATCCTGAATTTTCCACCAGCCACGATAAATTAGCCTCAAAAATTGTCACATTCAATTTACTTATGAAGTTTTATGCAAGTGAACTAGAGCTGCTTAATCCAAAAAAAGCGAATGTTGTTATTGAAGTGGTTAAACCGCTTAAAGTAGTCAAACCGCTTTTAGAATGGAAAGGATCCAATACGGATTTAATAGAGACTATATATGGATTGGATTATAGAGGAGCTGTTGGAGAGTCAGGTCCAGAGAACATAAAAAAAATGGTAAAATTCAGTGAGAGGGCTTTTGGGATTAAATTGGGAAATTATCAAAAAACATTTTGTGAAATAAAAGCAAGATCTAAGGATCATGCAAAATTTTTGGAAAGTGTGGCGGCCGCCCTTAATGCTAAAATAAAATCGGAACAAAAATAATAGAGTACTGATTTACAGGTTTTTATATTTTTTTGTAAATCTTCTTTTTATTTAATAATTTCTTCCGGATAAAATAACATTTTTCGACTTAAAAATCTTTGTAAAAAAAATTGCTAAAAAATAGCTTAAATATTTAAATAACTGATAATAAGCATTATAATATTTTCAATATGTTAAAATTCTTCGTAAATACGAACCATTTACGAACGGCTTCCGAGAGCATATTTTTAACCCTTTTTCCCATAAAGAAGGGTTTTTTTAGGACCATTTTTGAGTAAAAACCGAGATCAAAATACAAATTCATTTCAACGCTGCTTCATCAAAAAAATAACAATTATTTAAAGTGTTGTTTATCAATGATATAATATTTTGAAATGTTAAATTATCTCGTAAATACGAACCATTTACGAAAAATTGTCATGAAAACTTCCCAGCTTTGTTTTACGAAAGTCAAATCGCTATAAAACTGTTATTAACCTAAAACAAGAACAAAAATGCCAAAAGAAATTATCACTACAGATGACCTTAGAGAATTCAAAATCGAATTGTTGGAGGACTTCAAAAAGATCCTAAAAACAGCAGGATCTTCTCTACCCAAAAAATATCTTAAATCATCAGAATTGAAAAAAGTTTTAAATGTCAGTTCTGGAACACTTCAAACATTAAGAATTAACGGAACGCTTTCATACACAAAATTTGGCGGCATCATTTTCTATGATGCCGAAGAAATTTACAAATTGTTGAAAGAAAACAGTATTCATAATAAATTCTGAAATGAATGCCGGAGATAAATTACATCAAACACCTAAATGCAGTTTTTCAGCAATTCTCGAAGGACAATAGATTAAATCCTTCACACATCAGTTTGTATATCGCATTGTTCCAAATATGGAATTACAGCCGTTTTCCCGAAGAATTTTACATCAATCGTGAACACGTGATGGAGTCTTCTAAAATCGGCTCAAAAACAACCTATCATCGTTGCATAAGTGAATTGGATTCCTGGAAATATCTGTTGTACAAACCATCCCACAATCCGTTCAAAGGAAGCCGGGTGAGGTTGTTTCAATTTGAGACAAGTGATGAACAAGTGGTGGACTTTGCTGTACCAATATCGGGACAAGCGCTGGTATCTGTAACAAACATTAATAAACAAATAATAAACTTTTATAAACTTGGGCAAGCCGAGAAAAAAAATGAAATTTTATCTTTTTTCAAAAAAGAAAACTGGCCCCAAATTGAAGCTGAAAAATTCTTCAACCATTACCAGGGAATTGGTTGGAAAATTGGCGGGAAAATAAAAATTGTCGATTGGCAGGCAACAGCCCAAAACTGGATGTTAAAATTCAAAGAAATTCAAACAGAAAAAAACACTTTTTTGCCACCAGTCCAAAATAAGGACAACTTGCATACCGATCGAAACAAAAACTACAACCAACCTTTGTAGCACCCAACTTAAAATTCAAACCAAAAACTAAATTCTATGGAATCACCACACATTAAAATCGAAGGTACCTCAAAATTTCAAATCGGAGAACTAAAAAACGACTTCGTTCACTACGATTTTGAAAAAATAATAGCCTACCTCAACATCAAAGGCTGTCTGATTTTCGATAAAAATTTCAGACTCTACAAAGAAGATGAACTTTTGCTGTTTAAACTCTGCTGTTACTACATCCAGGATCACTGGGCCTGTGCAAAAATGGGAATCGACACCAAAAAGGGTTTGTTGCTATCGGGTCCTGTCGGCTGCGGTAAAACATCGTTGATGAAATTATTGCCCTATTTGGCACCACACAAAACAAATTATGAAATCATTCCAACACGCAACATTGTTTTCAATTTCAATGCTGCCGGATTTGAAGTACTGGAAAAATACAACGACACCAAGAACTATTGTTTCGATGATCTTGGCGTTGAACCAACTGGTTGCCATTACACAAAAGATTGCAATGTAATGGGAGAAATTTTGCTTTCGCGCTACGACCTTTTCAAAACAAAAAACACAAAAACGCACATCACTACCAACCTCAACGCGGAAGAACTTGAAGCACGCTACGGCAGTCGCGTTAGAAGCAGAATGAGGGAAATGTTCAACTTGATCAGCTTTGATAGTTCAACTACCGACAAACGTAAATAGTTGAACATCCACGAATACCAAAAAAAATTGAGTGATTAACTGCGAAGCGCATCACGAACACCTATAAAAAAATAAAAAAGGGGTGAGTAAAAATGAACAAATATGATAAAATTTCAAATTATTAATTTAAAACTAAAAACAACATTATGAAAACATCACGTATTAAAATCCAAAGATTGTCGAAATTTCTATTCAGTGAATGGGATAACAGCATCCCTGGCTATAGTTTATACAAATTAAAATTATCCCTCCAAGTCAAAAGTCTTTTCATGTTCGAAAAAAATTTCAAACTACACAAAGAAGATAGGGCTTTGCTGTTGATATTATACTGTTACTTTATTCAAGACCAAAATGCTGGAGCAATAATTGGATTAGACATCAACAAAGGATTGTTGATTTCCGGCCCGGTAGGTTGCGGAAAAACAACGCTGATGAATTTAATGCCAAGTTCCAATTGGAATAAAATTAAATATGAAACAATTCCAACACGCAACATCGTGAACGATTTCAATGCAACCGGATTTGAAGTATTGGAAAAATACAAGGACACCCAAGACTATTGTTTCGATGATCTGGGATTGGAACCAACAGGCTGCCACAACACAAAAGATTGCAACGTAATGGAAGAAATATTGCTTTCGCGCTACGACCTTTTTAAAACAAATAACGTAAAGACATATATCACTACCAACCTCAACATCAAAGAACTCGAAGCACGTTACGGCAGCCACTTTACAAGTAAATTAGACGAAATGTTTAATCTCATAAGCTTTGCAAAATCATCAAAAGATAAACGGATTTGAGATTAAACATTCACGAATACAAAAACCAATAAAAGAGGAATGAGTTGATGTTTAATCTAGTAAGCTTTGGTCAAAATTCTGTTGCCAAAAGAAAATAAAAAACCCACTGCAGAGAAACTACGGTGGGTAAAAAAACTGCTTCGTAAATTTATAGAAGCTATGAAATTCTATAAATCACAGGGTCTATGAAAACCCTTGTAATCAAATATAGTATTTTTATTGTAATGCCAGCTGTTTCTTTAATTAAAAAATTTAGGACAATCCTAAACCCTTTAAATTAATTATATTTGTTCCACAAATATTTTAAATGCAAAATTGCTACCGAAACATTATTCAATTTTACAATAAATGCAAATAGTTCATAAAATAGACGATTTCCTTTTTACAATTTTCCCGGAATTACTGGCAGGAAAAAATGATAATGCATTAATCACAAATACCTTGGAAAAATATTATACTTATGGCCCTTACAAACCAAAAGTAAGTATTGAAAACGATTGGGTAAAAATTGAAATAGACACAACTTCGATAATTTCACAAGAAGCTGATTATAAAAAAGCTGTTGCTTTATGTGAAAAAGGCAGTTACAATGAAGCAAAACCAATCTTACAAAAACTTATTGAGAAAAATCCAACGATTTCAGAATACCACCGAATATTGGGACAAATTCTTTCCGATGAAGGTGACCAGGAAGAAGCCATAAATTGTTTGATTGATGCCTTACGATGGGATTCAAAAAATGGTTGGGCGCTTTTAATGATGGGGAATATTTATGCAAAGTTCAAAAATGAAGTGCCAATCGCAATGAAATATTACGACCAGGCAATTGCAGCAAATGCAATGGATAATATAAGTTTAACCAACATTGGCTACCTTTTTCTGCACCAAAATAAACTGGACCAAGCCAAGAAGTATTTTTGGGAAGCGCTTAAAATCAACAACGAATATCCCAACACGCATTTTGCTTTGGGAATGATTGCCGAATTGGAAAATGATCTACACTCTGCTTTTTACAGTACCATTCAATCATTAAAACTTAATAAAAGTAAAGATGAATTGTATCAAAAATCTTTACAGCAAGCATTTGAAATTGCCAAGAAAATAAGTGCAACAGATATTGGCAAAAAAATATACAGGGAATACCGGCACAAACTCGAATTTGAGGGTGACAGAGAAATAGATATTGTTCAGGATAGCGACATCCCTACAGCTGCAAAAATGGAATTTGCAGAGAACTACGAAAGACCAAAACATTTGGTGAAATACAAACCAAGTTATCCGGCAGTGGAACATTTGGTGATGCACGAATTGGTTCATTTGGATTTCGTAATTGATGCAAGAAAAGCAGCAGTTAACCAACTTTTTATCGCCACACAGGAACATAAAAACAAATTCATTAAAGAACTTGACCCTACAATAAAGAAATTCACAAAAATGGGAATTTCTGAAAAAGGAATTTCAGATTACTGTTCAAACCTTTTTGATGGCCTAAACAGTCAGGTTTTCAATACGCCGATCGATTTATTTATTGAGAATTTTTTGTATCAGGAATATGCAGAATTAAGGCCTTATCAATTTTTATCGCTGTTCAATATGATCCAGGAAGGGTTAAAAGCAGTTACAGATAAAAAGATCATTGAACTATCTCCTGCAGCAATTATTTCCAAAAGCAAAATATACAACCTGGTAAACTCCATTCAGTTTAAAGAATTATTCGGAATGGATTTCATCAAAGATTTTAACGCTTCAAAAAGTGAATTAACCTTGGCGAATGACTTTTATGAAGAGTTTTTACAATACAAAGAAGATAAAGAACCTGCAGAAGAATATGAATTGCTGTTGCATTGGGCAGAGGACCTGAAATTGGATAAAAACTTTGAATTGGTGGGTGAATTACAATATCGCAAACGCAGCAATATTGATGATTTTATGAACGACTTGGAAAAAGACCCATTCGGTGTCAATGAAAAAGACCCGGTAAAAGAAAGGGAAATGAAAAAATTTCAGCAGGCTCAAGCTGAGTTAGGCGTCAATATGGCTGTGGTAATGTTTATGGTTGATGCGCTCCAGTTTTTTGAAGGAATGCCCATCGATGAAGTAAGAAAAATTGCCTATGAAATTGCATTTCAGGGAACTCAGGGGTACAATCCCGAAAAAAAGGACTACAGAATAAGCGCCATTAAAGGAAAGACTTTTTCCGGATACCACATTTTGGCATATTACTATGTGAGCTGGTCTTTAGCAGTGCCCGTGTCTCTTCCTGAGCTGAAACTTCCGTATGAAGAAGAATACAAATTGGCAAAAACAATGCACAAACCTTAAATGCCTTTAATATAAAAACCCACCTCGTAAATTGCTTAAAACGAGGTGGGTTAAAAAAAATTGCTATGAAAAAGATGGGTCGCCTAGCGACAACCCTTATAATTCAAATATAGCTTAAATATTTTTATAAAAGCTTCTTTAGCTGTTATTTTTAACAAATAAAAATCAATCCACACCAATTTTAACAAAAATCCACCATTCTATTTATTACCCCATTTTTTTTGGTTACTTTTAGCCTCATTTGATTAACATTATTCTGTCAATTGCTAAAAAAATAAAATGTCATGGTCATAATTGCTGTTATTCTCTCTTTTGTATGCGCTCTACTGATGATTAAATCATTATAATATTTAGTTAAGTAGAGAAATATTCCTATTTCCACTAATAAATTGTCAAACAAAACCAATTAAAATTGTTGATTAAAATTTCGAATGGCTAAAAATAATTCAAAAAAATACGATACAAATTTTGCTGCTGGTGGTATCTTATATCACGAGTTTAAATCACTGCAAAAAATATTGCTGAGTGATAATTTTGATGAATTGATTAAAAATGAAATTGAACAAAATCGCGTAATTGGTATTGCTACAAATGCTGCACGAAAAACAATTATTGCACAAATAATACGAAGATATAAATGTGCTCCAAATGGTTTTTGGACGCATTTTTTTGATTGGAATGAAAGCGAACAGAAATTAGGTCTGTTTTATTTATGCCTAAAAACCTACCCGTTGATATTGGATATTCATTTTGAAGTAGGTTTAAAAAAATATAAAACCGGCAATAAGTTGGACGCTTATGATATTCAAATGAGGATGGATGAAATTGCCTCATCTGATGTTACTGTTGCAGGGTGGTCTGACAGTACTTTTAAAAAATTGAATACGAGATATAGAAAGGCAATTATAGATGTGGGATTATTCAATGGGAAAACATTACAGAAGCCCTCTGGAGTGAGCAACATATTTTGGAACTATTTTGAAAACAGTAATGAATCTTGGTTTTTAGAAGCCTGTTTTATCAATACCTATTAAAATGACAATTACAGAATTATACAACCAGCTAAGCAATAAAGATTTTCAGGATTATCAAACGGGAAATCTCTTTTTTCCTGCATATATGTATATGTATGATGCAGAAAAAGAATATGAGATTGACAAGGAAATTCTGGACATTAAAAACAGATTGCATAGACCGAACAATTATCTGGATGTAATGGTGATCGATATTTTTGAAGAGTTTTTATCCTATTTGAAAAAAGAGAAATTTGGCAAGAGCAACAAATATGAATTCTATTTGGAGCACGAAATCAGCAAATCAGAAGCAGTTGATAAGGCGTTAAAACAAGATGCATACGATGAACGTTTCTTAAATTTTTTAAATAATAAAATCAATGAACATCTTAAAAATGCCAACAATTATGAAGTGGCCTATGTTTTTGTAAAAGGGTTTGGAAATGCTTTTCCATACATCAGAGCCAGTCGTTTTATGAGCAAGTTTGAAGGTTTTATAAAAGGTTATAAACTTATTATGTTTTACCCCGGCGAAGCAAAAGAATATTACAGTCTTTTTGGATTGTTAAAAGACGAAAATTTATACAGAGCAATTAAACTAATCAATGAATAAAATATGCTATTAAAAGAAATTTATGACAGAAACATTTATCGTGAAATTAATCCTGCAGTAGTTGTAAGCAATAAAAATATAGATACCATTGACGCTGAAATCAAAGAATATGTTTTCACCAATGAGTTAATGGAGAAGCTATATAATATTGTTGACACTGTTTTAAATAAGCGATCAGGGAAAACGGGTATTTGGATCAATGGGTATTATGGATCCGGAAAATCACATTTTATAAAATATGTACATTATTTATTGGATGCTGAGACTTCTGATCAGGCGTTTGAAGCTTTTGAAAAAGCAGTTTCAAAGTATGATACTACAAAGGGAGGAAGCAACGATAATCTTACGGTAAGTAATATAAAATTGTTAAAAAAGAGAGTGGACGCTTCCAATTGCGATAACATTATGTTTAATGTGGAAGATGAAACTGATGATGGTAGCCAGGAGCGTTTAACGCGCATCTTTTTAAATATGTTTAACAAATTTAGAGGATACAACCCAAATGATATTCCGCTGGCTATTTTGTTAGAAAAACCTTTGGACCAAAAAGGCGTATTTAATGAATTTAAAAAGTTAATTGAGTCCGAACTTGGCTTTAATTGGGAAACCGATGCTGCAACCGTGGCATCATTTCAATTGCAAAGTGTTTTGGAAATTGCAAAAAAAGTATATCCTGAATTGGATATTGTGTCTTTACACTCAAAACTTTCCAACCCTGATAATTTCAAAGTTGGTATTAATGCAACCCTTATTCCGGAACTTCAGTCATTTTTAAAAGAAAAAGAAAAAGACTACAGATTGTTGTTTTTAGTGGATGAAGTATCTCAATATGTAGGTTCAAATAAAGAAATATTGTTGAATTTTCAAAACATCATAGAACGTGTTAGTGATGATTGCAACAACCAGGTTTGGATCGCCTGTACCGCACAGCAAACTTTAGACGAGGTTTCTTTTGGTGCAGATGGGGTAAAAGATGTTCAGGATGAATTTGGTAAAATTTTAGGTCGTTTTGATACGCGTATATCACTGCAAAGCAGTGATGCTTCTTATATTACCCAGCGTAGGGTTTTAGATAAAAACAGCGATGGAATTAAAGTGCTAAATACGATGTACGCTAGCAACAAAGACTACATCCAGAATCAATTTAAAATCAACCATGATTTATACAAAGGCTATAAATCCGAAGACGAATTTATCATTGGTTATCCTTTTATTCCTTACCAGTTTAAATTGATTGCGCACGTATTTGAGGCCTTTCAACAATTAAAATTTGTGATCAAGCAAGTAAAAGACAATGAAAGGAGCATCCTTGGAATTACCCATTTTACAGCCAAAGAACACGCCGAAGATGAAATTGGAGGTTTTATCCCTTTTGATGCATTTTACAACAAACAATTCAACACCAACCTCACAAATAGAGGTGCCAAAGCCATTGAGAATGCTTTGGAACTGTCTTATGTACAAAACAATCCCTTTGCACAAAGAGTGGTAAAAGTTTTGTTTATGATTTCTAACTTGCTTGAAAATCAACGACAAACATTTCCTTCTAATATTGAAAATTTGGGCGTGCTTTTAATGAACAAGCTCGACCAGAATAAAATGAAACTTCAGAAAGACATCACCGAAGTTTTAAATAAATTGGTGGAGGAAAGTATTATCAGGGAAGAAAAGGGAAGTTATTTCTTTTTCAATGAAGATGAAATGGATGTCCAAAATTTAATCAAAAGCCAATCACTTATTTTAGATGACAGGTTAACCACTTTTGACCTGTTGTTTAGGCCATTGGTGAAAGTTTCTCCAAAAGTGTCGTTTGGACAAAATGACTTTAAAATGGGCTATGCCGTTGAGGGTAAAGAGTTCTTTAGAGGTGGCGATTTTAATTTATTGGTTTTGCTTACAGACAGTACACCATTAGTGCAAAAAGCATTAGACCTTAACAAAAAGGACGTGGTGATTTGCGTAAACGAATGGTTTAATAGTGAAGATTCTTTGCGTAAAGATTTTGAATGGTACTGTAAAACAAACAAGTATTTCAATAATAATTCTGGTGGTGGCACAGGTGACCGTTCAAGAACCAATGAAAATTTTAAAATAAGAAATAGCCAGTTAAAAGAAAGAATTGAGAATGTGATCAAGAATAAATTTCTCGAAACACGCTTTATTTCTCAAAACACCATACTTGAAAGCGATCAAATAAACGGCGTTTCAGCGCCAGATCGTGTCAAGAATTTGATAGACTACCATTTAGGTGGCATTTACAAGAATCATTACTTATCGCTGGAGTACGCCAGAAACCAAGTAGATTTAAAAAAATCAGCAGCAAGCAACCAGGTTTTGTTTGCTACTTTAACCCCTGCAGAGCAGGTGGTAAATGATTTTATCTCTGCTAATAACAATCAAATTACAGTTTACGATCTTATAAATAAATTTGCCGAAGAGCCTTTTGGTTGGCGATTTGAAGCTGTTTTGGATGTATTGGTTCATTTGGTGAAAAAGAAAAAACGTGAATTTGTTTACAAGGGCCAACAGCGTTATCCAATTATAGATTTCATTAATAAAGCAGTTTCTTCGCCCGAAAGAATGTCCTGTGAAATAGTAACGGGTGAAGAAATAGATCAATCTATTCTGGATGAGGTGGTGAATGCATATAAATCTATTTTCAACGAAAGCATAAATCCCGCCACAGATAAAAATATACTGTTTGAAGATCTTGTTAGTGCCTTAAATAAAAAGTTAACGGCACATCAACTGTTGGAAACTGATTATTTTGGATCCTATCCGTTTGGGAACTGTTTTCAAAAAGCAGTTGTTCAATTAACAAACTGGACAAGCAGCAGAGATCCTAAAAAGCTTTTTAAAGCTGTAGTTGATGACCAAAGCCAATCCAAAGATTTGTTCGATCTGACAAAAGGAATGGAAGATTTTATAGGTACTGCATTCAGGGATTACAAACAACTGAGAGCATTTGCAAGAGATAATAAAGAGAATTTTAAGGAATTATCAATCGAAAATCAAGAAAAGGCGCAAAAAATAGAAGACTTTTTGTTGATGGAAGATCCAAGACGCGAGTTTCGGCATATCAAAAAGGCCTATGATGAATTGTTTGATGCCTTAAAAGTATTTACCGGCGAACTCAAACAAGAGGTTAAGAAAGTATACAATGATATTTTTGATGAATTGGAAAATGAAGCTTCAAAACGCAAGGTTTCTAAAGATAGATTTGCGGAAAGGAATTATACCATTGACGGCATTGAAAACCTTACTTCTATTGCCCAGCTAAAAAACAAAAAGTTAAATGCTGTAAATTTTAAATCTGAGCAACTTCAAAAAATTATTGAAGCCACTCCTGTAGCAGAAGGAAAAAAAGTGGCGGAATCTGCCGCATATTATATCACCAAAGGAATTTCTACCATTGCCACAGAAGCTGAAATGGATGCCTATTTAAAAACAGTGCGCGAAGAAATGCTAACCCTATTGAAAGAGAATAAAACGATAATCCTAAAATAAATGAATACCAAAACATTCGCGCAACAATCAAGAAATTTATTAATGGATGGCGTTGCCAAAAAATTGTTGTATTGGGGTTTTAATACGGACGGTTCTGTTTTAGAATCACCACAAAAAGTTTCTGGCGGTTACAGTTTTCGTGGGGAACCATTTGATGATCCCAATGTACCACAATTATGGGAATCCTTAAAAAAAGCGGTTCAAAACAAGGGTATTGATGTAGTGGTGGAAGAAGCAGCTTATACCTGGTTTAACCGTATGATGGCCCTGCGAATTATGGTTAAAAATGGCTATGAACAAGCGCAGTTAGAGGATGCGGAAGGCTTGGAACACACCCCAATTATCCTTCAAAAAGCGCGTCAGGGACAATATAATTTTCTGTCAAAAGAAGAGCAGATTCGACTTAAAAAGATCATTGGTGATTACAGCAAAGACCAGGAAGCTTTTGCCTTATTGTTAGTGGGTTATTGCCATTCAAACAAAATGTTGAACAGGGTTTTTGGTAAAATAGATGATTATACTGAATTATTGCTGCCCGACAATATGTTACAGCAAAGCGGTTTTTTACATTTGTTAAATACAACAGATGCTATTTCTGATGCCGAATACAAAGAAGTGGAACTTATAGGTTGGTTGTACCAGTTTTATATCTCCGAAAAGAAAGATGATGTTTTTGCCTCTTTTAAAAAAGGAAAAAAAGCAGAAGCCAAAGACATACCGGCAGCCACACAAATATTTACGCCAAACTGGATTGTAAAATATATGGTGCAAAACACCGTGGGAAAAATTTGGTTGGACAAAAAACCAAAATCCGCAGTAAAAGCAACAATGAAATATTTGGTAGAAAACGAAAGCGACACTGCCGTCAGTTCGAGTGCGCAGCATATCGAGAACAAGCCAATAATTAATGAAATTACCGATTTAACCCTCATTGATCCAGCAGTGGGTTCTGGGCATATATTGGTAGAAGGTTTTGACCTTTTGTACCAAATGTATATAGAAGAATACTATACGCCGGAAGAAGCGGTGGAATCTATTCTGAAAAATAATTTGTTTGGTTTGGATATTGATGAACGCGCAACACAATTGGCCACTTTTGCCATATTGTTAAAAGCGGCAAAACAATACAGGGATGTATTTGCCAAAGGCTGGTTACCAAACGTGTACTGTTTTCCTGAAGACACCCTTACAAATTGGTTTTCTAAAAAAAATTATGCAAAAAAAGAAAACTGGTACCATTTACAAGGAATGAAATTAGCACAACCAGTGACCATTGTTTGGGAAGAAAACATAAAAAATAAATTGGTTGAAAAAGTAGTAGCATTTAAAAAAGGTGATATTTTAAATGAAAGCGTAGTAGATTTGTTGGATCTTCACCACCAAGGTGAAATTACTATAGACTATTCCCAACAACTAGAATTATTTTGGGGTGATTTTGACAAACCATATAATTACAATGAATTCCATTACGCCATAAACTTACTTCGCCAAGGTAAAAATTTAGGTTCCGTGATAAAATTTAATATAAGTGATGAAGTATATTTCCATATTAAAGAAACCTACCAAAATTGGCTATTAAAAGAACAAACAGCACAGTTAGATTTTGAAGAAATAGCTGTTTTTAACCAATTAAAACCATACTTACAGATTTTCTTCATTCTAAGGAAAAAGTATACTGCCGTGGCGGCAAACCCACCTTATATGGGGAAAAGGAACATGAACAAAAATCTGAAAGACTACCTATTTTCTTTTTATCCAAATTCAAAAATGGATTTAATGACTGTCTTTATGGAAAAATCTATAGAGTTATCGCTAGACAAGGGTTTAACTGGTATGATAAACTTACCATCTTGGATGTTTTTATCTTCCTTTGAAGAATTGAGAAAATCAATTATATCAAATTGCACAGTGATAAGTTTAATTGAAAATGGTAGAGGAATTTTCGGATCTGATTTCGGAAGTGTTGCATTTATTTTAATGAATAAATCTATTCCAAATTATAAAGGAAAGTACAAAAAATTGTTTGATCAAAATGAAAAAGGTAAAGTTGAAAATGCAACAAAAAAAAATGCTAATTTCTTTGATCCAAACTATCCTTCTTTTTATTTCAATCAAAATAATTATTTAAAAATACCAGGCTCACCAATAGCTTTTTGGGCATCTGATAAAGTTGTAGATATTTTTGAGAACAAAAAGCTAATTGATTACTCAACTCTTTTTCAAGGTATAATAACAGGTAATAATGATAAATTTGTTAGAAACTGGGTGGAAGTTTCAAAAAATAATCTGGCGTTGAGCCAAAGTTCTATTGATGAAATTGATTTTAAAAGAAATTATTGGCTTCCCTATAATAAAGGAGGTGAAAGTAGAAGGTGGTATGGTAACCAAGATTATGTTGTAAATTTTTCTAAAAAGGGGAGAGATTTTACAAGAGGAAAGCATCAATTCTCAGAGTTTTTCTTACAACCATGTTTTTCCTGGACATACTTAAGTATATCAAGCTTAGCAACTAGGTATTTCCCCCAAGGATTCCTATGGGATGTTCATGGTTCAAGTCTTTTTCCAAATAACAAAAATCATTTAAAATATTTTTTATCTTTAATAGCATCTGCCGTGGGATGGAGATTATTAAATATTTTGAATCCTACTATAAGTTTTCAAGTAGAAAACATTGCAGCTGTTCCTGTTCTTTTAGGAAAAGATGAACAAATAGAAAAGGTCAACCAAATAACCAGTAATGCAATTGATATAACAAGAAAGGATTGGAACAAAAATGAAACGTCTTGGGATTTTGAAAAGTCACCTTTATTAAATGCTAGTAACTCATTAAATCAAGCATATCAAACTTGGCAAGAACAGGTAACTCAAGATTTTTTCCAATTGCACACCAATGAAGAAGAATTGAACCGCATTTTTATAGATATTTATGGCTTGCAGGATGAATTAACACCTGAAGTATCTTTAAAAGAAATTACTATTTTACAAGAAGAGTTATCCAAAAAAGATTTAGAAAAATTAGATATTGTTTTTAGAAAAAAAGGGGCTGCAGCCATAGACCTGCCAATAAACAAAGCAGAAGTTATCAGCCAGTTTATATCTTATGCCATAGGTTTGTTTATGGGGCGTTACCGTTTAAACAAACCTGGTCTTAACATTGCACACCCTAACCCAACTGCAGAAGAACTTTTAGGTTATACCTACAACAATGGCAAAGTGACCATAGACGAAGACGCCATTATTCCTTTAATGGGCTTAAACTGCAATTTCCCGGATGATGCTTTGCAGCAAATCAGCCAATTATTGGATACTATATGGGGCGCAAATAAAAGAACAGAGAATATAAATTTTATACAAGAGTTTTTAAATAAAGATTTAGAAAAATTTATTGTAAATGATTTTTATAATTACCACTGCAGTAGGTATAATAAAAAACCAATTTATTGGCTGTTTGCCTCACCAAAAGGCACCTTTCAGGTGTTGGTGTATATGCACCGTATGAATGCTTTTACCGTTGAAAAAATCAGGGCCAATTACTTGTTAGAACACCTAAAAAACTTGCGTTCTGAAGAAAGTTTGTTAATAGCGAATGAAAGCAATTTAAATACCCAGGAAGCAAAAAGATTGGACCAATTGAGAAAAGACATTACTGAATGCGAAACCTATGATATGGAATTAAAAAATGTGGCAGACCAGCAAATTGTTTTTGATTTAGATGATGGCGTAACCGAAAACTACAAATTGTTTGAAACCGTAGTGGCAAAAATTAAATAAGATGATGAAAGACAAAGTTGAAAACTATTTTAAGCGGTTTACGGACTTACGGATTTTATTCTTTTTTGATGAAAGCGAAGAGTATTTGGAAGAAATCCAAAAGTTGGAATTGAAAGATATTCAGATAGTATTTTGGGAAAATAATCCCCTTAGCTTAAAATGCAAACTAACTGGAGAACTAAGAGATACAAAAGTATTGCTGTATTTACCATTGTCACATCCAAATTCACAGGAAGCTTTTCATAAATTCGCTTTGATGGGCTTGTTGCTGGCCAATAAAGCATTGCAATTGGATAATGTAGGCGCTTTTATGGAAGACTATGCCCTGCAAAGACATCAAAAGGCATTGGTATCAAAATATATAAAGGAATTAAAATATGGAGGTGTACAAGAAGTGTGTAAATCTATACTGAATGCCGCTAATTTTAATGAACCTGCCTTGCAAAAAGGATTGCTATCCTCTTTTTTAAAATTTAAAAATATTGAAAACTGGTCAATGCTTGTGGCCAAATTATTAACGCTAACCAATGATTCAGAGAGAGCTGAACTTCAAAAAGTAATCAAAAAGATTGGGGATATCAAGATTGAAGATGAGGTGATCAAACACATAAAAAATGTAACAGGATTCAGCATTCAAAAGATAAATTATGAAAGTTTATTGCAGGTTGCCAGAAGCATTTTATACAACAAATTAACGCAAACTATAGCAACCGCAAAAAGTTCAGATCCTTATAAAGTTTTTAAAATAGCAGACAACACCCAGTTAACAAGAATAAATCAAATGTTGTATGAATTGGAACGTCATCCAATCTTAAAAGTTAGTTTTGACAATCTTTTGCAAAATGTGAGCAATGATATTAAAGGTGAAAAATTAATTGAAGTGTATGGCGAAGATGCAAATTTTGCTGAACTAAATACCGAAATGATTTGGGCGGTAATAAGTAAAGTACAAGCGCATATCACTTTTTCTCCATCAGAAATTATTAAAAAGTTAGAAATTATAAGTTTACAACCCAACATTCAACAAACTGCCGGCAATACCATAAAATATATAATTCAGATTGCTAAAATGCAGGAGTCAATTGGTAAAGTGACTTCTTATATTTTAGACACACCTGAAGATTACATAAAATTATACACAAATAAATTATACAAAATTGATACAAGTTACAGAAGGGCAATTGCAATCAACAAGAATTTAGACCTTTCTGAAATACCTGAAAAAATCAATATTGATGCCCTGCAAGCTGCATTGAATTTAAGTTATGAAAAGCACACAGATAATTTAAATAGAGAGTGGTTAAAATGTCTAAATCAATTTAATTTTAATTACGATAATATAAAGGTACCAAAGCAATACGATTTTTATGAAACGGAAATTGCACCGGTAGATCAAAAAGTGGTGGTAATTATTTCAGATGCTTTACGTTTTGAAGCAGCCTATGAGTTATTGTCAGAAATGCACGGAGATTCAAAGAATACTGCCGAAATGAATTATATGCTGGCCTCCATCCCCTCTAAAACAAATGTAGGTATGGCGCAGTTACTGCCCGGAAAAAATAAGATATTTAATGGAGGTGATATAAAAATTGAAGGAATTAGTACTTCTAGTACCAATAGAACCAAAATATTGCAATTACAAAAACCAGAAGCGCAAGCTTATCAATACTCAGAAATTATAGGCCTAAATCAATCAGATAAAAGAGAAATATTTAAAAAACCTTTGGTCTATGTTTATCATGATGTAATTGATTCAACAGGTGATACAAAGTCATCTGAAAGAAGGGCTTTTGAAGCTGTTGAAGATACAATTAATGAATTGAAACAGTTTATAAAAAACCTTCATGCTACAAATAATGTATCGAAAGTATTTATTACTGCAGATCACGGTTTTTTATACAATGACAGAGAAATTGAAGAAAAGGACAAAGAAACTTTGCCAAATTTAGATGTTGTAATATCTCATAACCGGTATTATGTTACTATAGAAGAATCAATGCGTGATTTAGGCTATTCAATACCTATCTCTGCCACAACAACTTTTAAGGACGACTTATTTGTGACCATTCCTTTTTCGGTGAACCGCTATAGAAAATCGGGGGTTGGCCATCAATTTGTGCACGGTGGAGGCAGTTTGCAGGAATTGGTGGTGCCTTTAATAGAAAGTTCAAGAAAACGAGAAGAGGTTTCTAAAAAAGTGACTCCGGTATTAATTAATAAAGGGAATTTGAAAATTGTATCTAATATTTTAAAATTGAATATTTTACAGGAAAATGAAGTTTCAAGATCAGCGAAAGAAAGAACCATTTCTGTTGGTTTATATAACGATGCTGTTTTAGCAAGCAATGAAGTCCAGATTTTGCTGAATTTTACATCCGAATCTCCAAGTGAAAGAATGGCAAGGGTAGAACTAATTTTAGCCTCAGAGGCTGCAAAAGAAGCATTTTTAAAATTGAAAATATTTGATATTGAGGATAAATTAAATCCAATAATAGAGGAGCGCATTCAAAATAATACATTAATTCAAGCCGATTTTTAATGGAACTAAAAGAGAAGATAATCAAACATTTTGAAGGTAAAGTAGTTAGAAAAGACCTTACAGCATTGGTTAAAGGCAATAATCCTGTTCCCGTTTACGTGTTGGAATATTTATTGGGACAATATTGCGCCATTGATGATGAGGAAGTTATTAAAACCGGTATTGAAAAGGTAAGAAATGTAATTCGTGAAAATTACGTTCACAGATCCGATTCCGAAATTGTAAAGTCTAAAATTAGAGCCACTGGCAGTTATAAAATTATTGATAAAATAAATGTTTCTCTTAATGACAGAGCAAATATTTATGAAGCTGAATTTGCGAATTTAGGTCTTAGAGGAGTTCCAATTACTGACAATATGGTAATGGAAAACCAAAAGCTTTTAAGTGGTGGTGGTGTTTGGTGTATTTTAACAATGGGATTTTCTCACGAAGACGATATCCAAATGAGGTGGATAATTGTCGATATAAAACCCATTCAGGTTTCTAATGTGAATCTAAGCGAATATCAGGAGTTGAGAAAAGAATTTACCACAGATGAGTGGCTAGATTTATTAATGCATAGCATTGGTTTAAATCCTGAATATTTCAATAAGCGAGATAAATTAATTCAATTGTCGCGTTTAATTCCGCACGTTGAGAACAATTATAATTTTATAGAACTAGGTCCAAAAGGTACCGGAAAATCGCATATTTTTTCTGAATTATCTCCACACGGCGTTTTGGTTTCAGGTGGTGATGTGTCAAAAGCAAGATTGTTTGTAAATAATACAGGCAATAAAATTGGATTGGTGGGTTATTGGGATGTAGTGGCATTGGATGAATTTGAACAAGAAAAAGGCGGTAAACGGACTGATGGCGACCTGGTGAAAATTATGCAAAACTTTATGGCCAACCAAAGTTTCAACAGAGGAAAGGAAACTTATCAAGCCACAGCATCATTGGCTTTTGTGGGTAACACAAAACACAATGTGCCATATATGTTAAAAAACTCACACCTTTTTGAATCAATACCTGATGGCTATATTAAAGGTGCTTTTTTAGACAGAATGCATATGTACATTCCAGGCTGGGAAGTTCGTATTTTAAAAAGTTCAGTATTTTCCAAAGAGTATGGTTTTATAGTTGATTATCTGGCTGAATTACTGCGTGAAATGAGAAAATCTGATTACGCTATGTTGCTGGATGATAAAATTACATTAGATGGATCTCTGACTACAAGGGATAAAACTGCCATTAGAAAGTCATTTTCTGGATTGGTTAAAATAATTTACCCAAATCAAATCTTAACGGATGAAGAAATTTTGGAATTACTTGATTTTTGTGTCGAAGGAAGAAAACGGGTGAAGGATCAATTGTACATTATTGACGAAACTTTTAAATCGGAACCAGTTGAATTTAAATATACAGTAAAATCGTCTGGAAAAGAAGTTTTTCCGGAAACACTGGAAAATTTGAATTACAATGCGGCCAAACAAGTTAAAGAAGACAACGAAATTGAGGAAACCAATGCTGGCACAGCTACCAATCCGGTGATTAATTTAAAACCTCATCAAACAATACTTAAAGACAATCAAACAGGAATTTCCTATAAAAAATTGTTTGCAGATTATCTCAAAGGAGCTGAAAATATTACCATACAGGATCCATACATCAGAATGCCATATCAGTTTAAAAATTTGCTGGAGTTTTGCGTAATGTTGGGCAACAACAAAGAGTTGGACCAGGAAATTAACTTGGAAATTGTTTCTTGGAATGAGCAAGAGTTTTTAATTGATTCTAAAACCAATTTTGAAGAAATACAAGAAAGCGTTTTGGATTTAGGGATTCATTTAACTTACCGACTCGAAAATCATCACGACCGTTTTATTGCAGCCGACAATGGTTGGAAAATAGCATTGGGAAGAGGTTTGGATATATTTGAAAAAATCGAAGGCCGTTTCAACGTGGCCGATATGGATCAAACAAAAAGAAAATGTAAGTCCTGTGAATTGACTTATTTAAGGATGTAATTTTTTAAGTTCAGGAATATTTGAAATACAATTTCTTTAACTGTTGAGTAAAACGACCAGGATTGATGAATAATTACTGTTAATTTTAAACATATAAATTGCTGAAACTATAAACATATTTTGCTTAATTTAGTCATCTAAAAAATCGCTAACAATCCAAATAAATAAGAATATAATTTTGATTTTATACGGGAAATATTATTGATAATATGTTATTTTATTTGAAATAAAACAAGTTGTGATTAATTTAAACCAAACTAAAAATGAACGATAATCAGCGAATTCAAGAAATAAAAAATGGAGTTGAAAAAATATCCAAAAAAACTCGCTCGAATTTTAACAAAATTTACGAAATTCCAAATTCAGACATTACTAATACGACAATAATAGAGTCAGAAATATATAATCTTTTCATTTTTGACTAT
>Ga0209347_1000980_pt1 | contig 55274 bp, 58 predicted proteins | sample AutmiccommuBRH23_FD_187382 | JGI IMG/M metagenome (GOLD analysis project Ga0209347, IMG submission 187382) | Deep subsurface microbial communities from Mt. Terri, Switzerland - Autotrophic microbial communities BRH/23 (SPAdes) (version 2) | ecosystem: Environmental > Aquatic > Deep subsurface >... | reverse complement strand
CTGTGAAGTGTATGGCAATATCATGCCCTGCTCCACAGAGCCTATACTCTGCATCCTGTAGCTCAGGGTAACTGAGTCTCCAGGCTTAAGTGTAAGATCGCCGTTAACGGGACCATTGCCGGCAGCATCCCATATGTCCGGAGTATATGCAGCAGCAGTTCCAATCATGGCTATAAGGGCCATAAAAGATACTATAAATAATCTCTTCATTTTATACCACCTTTTTTGTACAAACCACTTTTTGTTTATACAAGCACATACTGTACTCTTCGAGTATTTATATATTTCTAATAGTATGAATCTGCGTATAATGATGATGAGCCTTTTAAGTCCGCCGATATATTCTCCATCACAGTTCCAGCTTAAATATCAAAAATGCTTTATAATCCTCCTATACTTTTCTTTTGATTGCTGTACCCTATTCAGATAATAAGCACTGCCCACTGTTACTGGTGCTCGTCCCTGTATGAAATCAGCCAGACTCTCTAAGACTCCTTCTTTTACCATGACATTCAGATGCCATTTGAGGATAGTTTTAGCCGAAACTCTTCCCACTTGTAGCTTCTTGCTTACGGTTTTATATTTATCAGGAGATTGGAACGATCTTATCTCCGATATGTATACGGTTGGAAAAAAATTTGAAAGGTCCGTTTGTTTCCAGAAGAAAACTAAGAGGATGGATAGTGAGCAATGTCACCATCAATTACAGCCTTTTTCTCGTCAAAATGCTGAAGCATTTGATAAAGATGAGCCAATCGATTTCCTGAACAGACCAGCAGTTTGAACACTATTTTTAACTCAGCAGGACAGGACACATACCCTTCCTGTACTCTTCATCGGTAATGTGAACCTCTGTCACATAGATTTCAACTACACCTGATTTCTTTATTTTAATATAGCTTCTCCATTTTTCAATGCTATATCCTGCTACATCACTTGCCTCTTCGTCTTCAAAATAGTTTAGAAAATTACGTAGCCCGCGCTCTTCTTTATCTTTCAGTTTGAGGGCTCTGAAAGCTTGTGGCTTTTGAACGGAGGTATGATCAAAGAATCCTATAGAGAATTATAGTGATCTCGTTTTGTGGATCTCATCGGGCCCACTATCTTTTTTACAACTGTTTTTCATCTACATTATCACTTTTGCGGTATTGGCTAAAGTGACACACTTTGACTCTCTAGTAAATATAATCCATTATGTGCACGACATAAAAGCAGCTGTGAAGTTTGCTCTCAATATACTTGTGTAACTGTATGAATAAAAGAAGAATGGAAATTAAGGTTTTTCTGTACGCTAAGGTGAGATCAGCTCAAACTGACGCACACCCGGAAAATCGTGCTGGAACATATTTTTGGCCTCGCTCTCTGTATCGGCATGTACTGGCACTTCTCTCAACACTTTTTCATCTTCCCGGAATTTAACCCAGTAGCACATAGTTAAATTCCTCCTCATGCAAATACCATTAATGAATCCAGTCTTGCAGTCCCCTTCCGGGTCCAGTATCCACATATTACACAATGCTGCATATTCTGGTAGACGTCATGCAGAAGTGCCTTGCACTCGGGACATTCTTTTAGCTGCCTCAATTAATTACCCCTCCCACTTGTATTGGAATTCCACTTGTATCCGGAAATGCGTTTTCTTTGTTCCGGTATCCACATATCTCACGATGTTGCATTTTTTTGTCCATGTAATACAGGCATGCCGTACACTCTGAACATTCTTTTAATTGTCTCAATTATTAACCCCACTTGCGTCAGAGAATGAATCTGTTCCCCATCTATACAATCAGATGCCCCGGGAATTTCATCCTGACACTTAACATGAGACACATATTTTATATAATCTAAACCGTTCTTAAATTCAAGAGCCCGGTTTAAATCATAAGGCTTTGAATTATACGACATCATTAATGAGCAAATTTATTATAATTATCAGAACAAGGACAGGTTGCAGAGCATGGTAGTAAGTGCGGTTGAAATGTTTATGGTATATCCGATAATGAAATCCTGTGCCTAATTCCTTAAAGCAAAATAAAGCCAGTACTTTTTATAACGGCAGTTAAAAATACAATGCTTTTGAAAGTTTAGTCCTTGATAAAATCCATTGAGGATAGTGCAATTAAGAATGGGTTGGGTTATATTGCACAAGCGCCTAGTAATGTCTGCGGGTTGTGGGGAATGAGCCGCAAACGGGAGTGGAGTTAAAGAAATATTGGGGAATATTTCGGATTCGTAAGAGAGAGGCACCCTAAAGCGTGGTGGTTTTCAGGTGCCTCTTACCTTATGCAACTTAAATCTTAGATAGCTTTCATCATATAAAACAAATTACAATTAAAATTATTTTTACACATTTAATATTTTGTTACTTTATTTGAAATACAGAACTGATATCATGACTTATTATATTAGGCAAATTTAACAAATACCGATATTTTTTATTTTTAACACTGAATATAATGTATAATTACAACATGGGGGATGGGGTACTTATGATAAATATAGAAAATAACAAACCCGATGAATCAAGCATTGGCATGGCTGCAGCTGAATTGCACGACTTAACAAAATTCTGGGATAGACTGAGTTTCTCGGAACGCGACCAATCAATTGTCAAAGTGACAGATTTCTTGGGCAAAGCATCACTGTTTTCCTCTGATACAATAACGCCGAATATCGGAAAGATGCATGAACAGATTAAGTTTTTGTCATCGTCCAACCATATTGAAAAACAATCAAAATTAAAGTCTTCAATCGCCAAGCCATCATCCGATTTGAAAACTGAGCTTAAAAAGCCCAGCTTTATAGTATGTATGGAGATCATCCATTCTTTATCTCCGAAAGAACTACTAACACTGGGTGAATATATGGGGATGAATAAAGCAAAGTTGAGTTTGATCAAACCTGTAAAATTGCATGGAATGTATGAAGATACATTGACAACAAGGAGCACAGCCATCTTTTTTGCAACGCGAAACTATCTCGGAAAGCATTACATGTGAAAGTATGAGCTGTGAATGACTAGCAGTTTTCTTCACGATAGGGTAGGGCAGATAAGGACATGTTGTCTTATTGTCCTATCCGACCCCACCGGATATCTCTTTTTATATAGCCCCAGATAATATTTAATCATATTGAGATATTATTAAAATGCATGCAATTTAAATGTAATAGTTGTAATTTTGAAGTATAAACCGTACTGAAATTATAATGCCATTAAAACATAGCCTCTAAACTAAAGATATCCTCGTTCTCAGGATTAAGAACGGTTCATGTTATATGCAACAGCCACTTATTGGAGGTTGCAAGTATTGGGTCACTCGCAAACGGGAGTGTAATTGAGATATTGGGGAAACATCTCATATTCACAAGGAGATGCCTAAAACATAATGTTTTGTCAGGCACTTCTTTCTACTTCCTATATTTAGCATCTTTGTATGAATATAAAGAACCAGTTTCCTGAATGTAAGGAGATATAATATGAAATCTTTAAAGACTTGGACAGAAGGACTTGATCTTGAGCAAGGTATTCCTGCCACAGTTCAGAATATCGACGATGACGCTGACTATAGACCAATCCTTCAGGGATTGATCAACACTCGCTGCAATTATGACGGAGCAAAGATCGAGGGAAGTCTGGAGGATTAAACTCTCGATCTTTAAGTGAACATTGATCACACTTTTCTCCCGGATGCGGGAAATGATACCCGTATCGCAGTTCCCGACTGAAAAACTATATAATATCTCTGCAATTCTCTGGATCATGGAATATCAGGACGAAGAATTTGAAGCGGAGACGTTTAAGAGTATTGATCTGACAGGTGCATCTTTCAAAAACTCAAAGTTCATTGACTGCAAGTTTGAGAACTGCAACTTATCAAACGTAGATCTGAATAATACCAAATTTCAGGATATCAGATTCACGAACTGCAAGATAATGGGATTGGATTTCTCAAAATGCAATGATTTCATACTCATGGTCGGATTTGAAGACTCTTTCTTTTCCTATTCAATTTTTTCCGGCATGAATCTGGAAAATACGGCTTTTACAAATTGCAGGATACATGACTGTGATTTTGTAAATACCAATCTTAAAAACGCAGGTTTTGAGAAATCAGATCTGAAGGGCAGTCTCTTCAGAAATACGAACCTGAGTTTCACATCGTTCAGGAACGCAAAGAATTATGAGATCGATCCGAATAAGAATTTCCTGAAAAAGACCAGATTCTCTATACCCGAAGTAGTATCCCTTTTAAATATCTATGATATTGATCTGGAATGAGCAACTCCGGCAAAGCCGGCAGTTCTCCAGGCTCTGTTATTTAGGCTGAACATATTAAAAACGGTGCAATTTTTATTGCCCGGCGCCTTCAATTCACGCACTGCTGCCTGTATTTATATTGCTCCTGAATAACCTTAAATAGTAATTTTTGCGTGAAATTCTCTATAAGAGGCGTCATGTAAGCTTTCCAGGCCTTTAAGGCCCTAAAATACCTTCTTCTTATTAAATTATGGACATGGAGTTTTTATAGGGGGGCATGATAATCTCCTATTAATATAAAGGATCGTTGTTGAGGTCCCGCGCACTAATAATTCAGGATTCATCAAAAACAGGTTGTTAAGAGAGTGAAGGTGTCAGAATGAGTGAGGAACTTTATTATCAGAATCAGCTCCAGGCTCTGGAGAACATCAAAAACACCTATTTCCGCCAGCTCGATGAGGTCGAGAAGAAGCGGGCCGAGATCGCTATGGTCAAAGAGCAGATCAGATCTGATGAATCCCTGATCGTAGAGGAGTATAGCAGGATACGGGAAGCTAAAAGGATGATCTCTGCGGAGTACGAAGAGCTCCTGATCAAAAACGACGAACTTCGTCTTTCCAAAAAAGAATTCGAAAAGAGGAGAGACGATTTTCTTAAAAGGGAAACGGATCTCAAGTCCCGGGTTGACAGATACGAACTGGATCTTGATTCTATTGAAAAGCGTAAGAATGAGCATTACAGAGTATCAAGGGCACAATTTGAGGACGAGCTTTCTATCTGCAGAAGGCAGAAGAGCATTGATCATGCAAAGAAGATACTTGACAGTAAGGAGCAGATGATCCTTGCCAAAAAGGCCGAACTTGCGTCATGGGATATGGATATAGATGTTGAGAATGAGAAAATAGAGCGCAAGCGCAATTATGTGAATCATCTTTATGAGACGCTGAATTCCCGTGAAAAGGAAGCGGAGTCTCGCAAATGCGAGCTTATTGCGCTTAAGCAGAGGACCGAGGAAGAGATCGGTAAACATGTAACCATGCACCGGCAGAGCCTGGATATTCACAAACTCGATGCATTGACTGAACAGCAGTACGGGTATATAGGGGCACTGGAGGAAGAGGTTGCGGAACTTAACAGGAAATTATCTAAGGCAACGGAAGACCTGAAAGAAATGTCCATATGTTCAAAACTGCTTGAGCGCAACCTGCATCTGCAGCATGTATCGGCATCTAATATATAATGAAGCGATAAAGTATCTTTGTCTAACGGCTGGTTAACTACTTGTGGTCTTAAACCAACTATCTTTTGATTTCCAGGTGATCATATTGGTACGTGAACTATCCCAAAAGGACATAGAATTGCTAAAAAAGCTTGCGCCGGAATGTGCAGGTTTGATGTGTTCCGGCTCGAGGGCACCCTATAGGTCCATACTGCCTCCTCTTTCCAATCACTATTCTAAGAATGAAGAGGATTTCAGGAGGCGCATCTCGCTTCTGGATCTGGGTGAGCTTGGCTATATGATATCCCTTATCAAAAGCGGTGAGGAAAGTCTGGGCTGTGTGCCACCTCAATATATTGAGGTATTCCTGGAGATGGTGGAAGAAAAACTGGGAAGGCAGACAGCAGAGGAGCTTCTGGAAATATACGCCGCCGGACACGAGTGCCCGCCAGGCAACGTGATCGACCTGAAGTGAGGGCACTTCCATATGCTCTATCCCATTTTTCTTATCCCGCCACTCCTTATCTATCCAGTCACTCTTGCAGACTTTTATATAGCTCGGCAAGTCCCTGCAGGGTCGTATGACCCCTGGCCGTAAGGAAGTAATCCCCGCGTTCACTTCTCTGGCTGATCATATTGCAATCAGTAAGCTTCTGGAGGTGAAATAGCAGGTTGCCTCCGCGAAGGCCTGTTATTCTGGAAAGCTCGGAGAAGCTCTTTGTCCCTGTGCTCAGTTTCCTGAGCATCAACAGGCGCTGTTTGTTCGCGAGCGGTTCACATATGCAACTGACCACCTCATCAGGTATCTCACTTATGCCGGGAGCTGTCCTGTCACTTCTGTGATTCCCGGAACCGCTCAGCGAGCGAATAAGGTCCATCTGTTTCCTGAATACCTCTGAAGCGTGGGAAGTACATGAATCGCAGTCCCCGGTCGTGGCGAATTCCAGGAGCTCCTCAAACCGCGCCTCATACTCTGCCAGTATCTCTTCTTCTATATCCGTACCCATCAGAAGCAGTGCTGTTTCCTGCAGCAGGTTCTCGAACGCTGCCCTGCATATCTCCTTCCGGTCGCAGTCCGTATTCATTCTGCTGCTGAGGACATTTTTGCCGTCCTGGATCATGTAGCTGATCAGCGGCCTTGAGATGTCACTTCTCATATCGGAAAGCATCATGTTGAGCTGCTGATGGTTTGCCTGTTCAAGCACCCGGGTGACAACCTGGCTCAGAGATGAAATCTCATTTTTGATCCCTGCAAGCTGTTCACCATAGAGGGTTTCACGTTGATCCTCTACCTTTTCCGCCTTTTTCATGCCTGCACCTGTAGACCGTTCATGTACATATCTATAACAATTATGTATATTAATCTGTAGTAGATTGTTCTTATGATTGGAAGACACTATGGCGTAAGGTAGGAAAATGATGAAGAGATCCTCCCTGTCACGCAAATAAGTATATACAAAGGAATTGATACGATAGAGCTACAATACTGCCTTTTAGCGTAAACACAGGAAGGATCTGATGATTCGCTCTATTCTTGATAACGACCTTTATAAGTTCACAATGCAGATGGCTGTCCTTGAACTTTTTCCGGATGCAGTCGCAGAATATAGATTCATTAATAGGGGAACGCAACGCTTTACAGCAGATTTTGTCAGTGAACTTAGAAGGGTCGTCGATGAAGACATATCAGCACTCTTCCTTAAGGATGATGAATATCGCTGGTTAAAGGCAGAATGCACTTATTTTAAGCCTATGTATCTTGAATATCTGAGAAATTACCGTTTTGACCCCTCTGAGGTCAGAGTGTGCCTTACCAGGGACAATGACCTTGACCTGATGATAAGCGGTCCATGGCATAAAACAATATTATGGGAGATCGTTCTTATGGCTGCAGTATCAGAACTCTACTTTAATACTGCAGAGGAACAATGCAATGATAGCAGCAGTATGCAGCCGGGAGGATCTGTTGCTGCCGGATACGGTTCTTTCATAGAGGACATTGGCAGGGAACTTGAGGCAGCTGAATGCACCTTTTCCGATTTTGGGACCCGGAGGCGCAGAAGCTTTGAGATCCATGAACAGGTAGTAAGAACTCTGGTAAAACTAAAATCGTTTTCAGGCACCAGCAATGTTTTCCTTGCAATGTTATACGGAACCCGGCCTATAGGTACTGTCGGACATGAGTGGATCATGGGAAATTCCGCTCTTGTCGGGCTAAGGAATGCGAATCTTTTTGCTCTTGAGAACTGGGCCGGGATATACAAAGGAGAATTGGGGATCGCACTGTCTGATACCTTTGGTTCCGAGGCTTTCTTTGCGAATTTCAACCTGAAGCTCTCAAAACTCTACGATGGCGTAAGGCATGATAGCGGTGACCCCCTTCGGTTTGCAGACAGGGTTATCGAACACTACAGGTCAATGGGCATAGATCCTCTTAAAAAGATCATTGTGTTCAGTGATTCCCTCCATGCCAGGGAGGCTGTCAGGATAAGGGAACATTGCAGGGGAAGGATACACTGCACATTCGGGATAGGCACAAGCCTCACGAATAATCCCGAGTTCTTCAGGTTAAGCCCTCCTCTTAACATGGTGATCAAACTGCATGCCGTAAACGGTATACCCGTTGTCAAGCTGAGCGATGACGAAGGAAAGGAGACCGGTGACATTGAGGCTCTCAGGGTTGCCCACTATATATTTGGCAGAAAAGGTCCCGATAAATAATATGCAACTGACACTCATGGCTTTGAGAACGGATTGGGGCGCAATACTTATATATCAAAATTACGTTATTGAGATTGCTTTGAGATTAACTGTTTTGTTAAACGTATGGCATTAGAAGGTATTTGATTAAATAGTACGTCTTTTCCGTTATGTTTTCAAGTGTAGTTAGGTCTTTTTAAGCTTATACCAAATGGATGTGAAATAATATGTTCAACAGAACTGAAGAAACCACAGCTCCGGTCACAGCCGGCGAAAAGTACGATGTAACAATTGAAGACATTGCAAGAGAAGGCGACGGAATTGCAAGAGTAAGTGGATTTGTCATCTTTGTCCCAGGCACCAAGGTTGGCGACGAAGTTACTATCTCAGTTACAAAAGTGATGCGCAAGTTCGCTTTTGGCCAGGTTGCAGAATAATTGCAGCGCAATGATTTACATGAAGGGCCTAGTCCTTCAAAATCTCTTTTTCCAGTTAATATTATTCTGATCCTGTTACTCCGATCTATATTATTCTGATATTGATCTGCCGTATGCTTTCAAGAGCTCTGCTCAACCAGGAAATAACAGATATGAAATTATATCAAAATCAGGAAATGTTCTGAAAATAAAGATCAGTAAGAAAGTAAGAAATGAGTGTTCATCTCTTTACTTAAGATATCCCTTGTTCTCAAGCCAGTTAACCTGCGGCCTGGTATACTTCCATACGACGTCGGCCTTTTCATCCTGGAAGGACCACGGAGTCACTATTACGATGTCCCCTTCATGGACCCACATTCTTTTCTTCTTTGAGCCGGGTATCCTGCCCATACGAACGGTGCCGTCCATACATTGCAGCCTTACCCTGCTTGCACCCAGCATACTGGATACTGTAGCCAGAACTTCATTCCTGTCTTTGCGCGGAGTCCTTACACGGACAATTTCAGGGGCATCGCCAGATGTTCCGGTACTTACTTTACTTTGTCTTTTCCTGCTGTTATAATTAGCCAGATTGATTCCTCATTGTCATTTGCTTATTGCATGGTTTGCTTGTTGCTTTATTAAAAAATGGATATTCAATGAAATGCTGTTTCACAAAAGATGCAAAACACTTGAAAGATCCGATTCAAATAAAACCCGTTCAGGGTTTACGCCATAGTGTGTCATTTCTGATCACATTTAATGGCTAGTAAACTCTCATTCCTGGAATAACATATGTTATTCACTATATATAACTTGAATTGTGGGATCAAACAAATGCCGGCAGTTATGCCGACATGGTTCTGAATGCTTATTTTGTTTCTCCGGAGAGCATCATCCTCACAAGAGCTGCAGCTATATCCACAGACGTGTAATCCTCTTCAAGCATCCTCTCCACCCAGTTGACATATTTGCCCATGTGGCCTGCGTCAATTGTTTCTTTGACCTTCTGAGCCAATATGTTTGCCTTGATGTCTTCTGCATCGCTTCTGGTGGGGACCTTCTGGCTGACTATCTTCACATTGGTGAACTTCTGGATGCTCTTGATTTTGTAAAGCTCCTTACCGGTAACGAATGTGAATGCACGTCCCTGTCTTCCTGCCCTGCCGGTCCTTCCTATTCTGTGGACGTATGATTCCTCATCCTGGGGCAGGTCATAATTGAAAACAACCTCTATGTTCTCTACATCTATTCCACGGGCAGCCACATCAGTTGCTACAAGGGTCTCGATATCCCCTTTCCTGAAACTGGCCATGACCTTTTCCCTCTGCTGCTGCTTCATATCTCCATGAAGGCCATCGGCCAGGTATCCTCTTGTCTTAAGAGTATCAACCAGTTCGTCAACGACCCTCTTTGTGTTACAGAACACCAGGGATGATTTAATGTCATAGATGTCAATGAGCCTGCAAAGTACCTCAGGTTTTACATGGAACTTCACTTCATAGTAGTATTGTTCAACATTAGGTACTGTGACCTTCTTGTGAATTGTCTTGACGAGCTGAGGGTCTCTCTGGAACCTCTTTGTCAGTTTCATTATCGGAGCAGGCATTGTTGCCGAGAACAGGATGGTCTGCCTGTCTTCCGGCACCTTGGTGAGGATAAGTTCAATGTCCTCTCTGAAACCCATATCGAGCATCTCATCTGCTTCATCAAGCACTACCATTGCCACATTCTCAAGGTTCAGCGTCCTGCGTTCGATATGGTCCATGACCCTTCCCGGGGTCCCTATGACTATATGGACACCTCTGCGCAATGCCTTGATCTGCCTGTCAAGGCTCTGTCCGCCATATACCGGCAGTATCCTGAGATTCTGATAAGCCGAGAGTTTGCTCAGCTCGTCTGCAACCTGGTTTGCCAGCTCCCTTGTAGGGCAGAGCACAAGGACCTGTACATCGTTATAGTTCGGGTCTACCAGTTCAAGGGCAGGGATACCAAAAGCAGCTGTTTTGCCAGTCCCGGTCTGTGCCTGCCCTATCACGTCCTTCCCTTCCATTATCAATGGGATTGCCTGTGTCTGGATAGGCGTCGGTTCTTCATAACCGATATCCGCGATGGCTTTTAATATATTTTGAGAAAGATTAAGTTGACTGAATGTTATAGATTCCATTTCATAAATTCCTTTAGTTAGTTGAGTATTAATTCCTGAAGTGCAGATCCCGGCGATGACCTCGCGGAGCTTTCACCAGTCAGCATATCATTTTTAAAGTCAATGTTCCAAGTTGTCTTGCTTTAACAAAACAATAAAGAGCAATAGCTCTTATAAGTGCGACAATGGAATTAAGTCTGTCGGTAAAAGTATAGGTTCTAAAGATTGCCAGCTGATAAGACTCCGATGTCCAGAAAGGACAATTATCGGGTATGCATTTTTAAGTAGTATTTCACGTTAAATATTTATAATTACAATTTTTTGATTCTGGAATCGTTACTACCTGATCTTTTGTGTTAATTGCGGGGATAAAAGGAAAACTTTAAAAATACCAAAATGCCAATTTAAGAGATGCATCAACAGACAATCACTATAAGGGAAATACCTTCCCGCGGGGTGGAGCATGTCCGAATGGATCTTTGCAATGGAAGAAGATAAACTGAAAGAAAATTCAATAAAAGTCTTCAAAACAGCAGATAAACAGATAATTCTTGTAAAAAAAGATAATAATATATATGCACTTTTGAACTTATGTCCTCACATGGGCTGTCCGCTGAAGAATGGCACCCTTGAGGGTTATGTGCTCAAGTGCCCATGCCACAACTGGGGTTTTGATATAAGGACAGGTGAGAATGTGGACACAGGAGAGTATATCGACATGGATGATCCCAGGGTTGAAACTTTTCAGACACAGGTAGCAGGCGGTAAGATCTCGTTTCTCCTCTAGACTGACCACGCCCTAAATTTGTGACCTGGGCGGCACAGTGACGGGTGAATAATATATCGTAGCCGATGCATAAACCGACGATGATATTTAACCCTGTATCATTATCCTTTAGCAGCATTGCCTGGCCGAGTGGGTTGCATGTCGGGTCAAAGATATCCGGATGCAGCTTTTCCAGATCGTATTCAGCTGATGCAGGTGTCCAGGCAGCTCAGCTTATAATCAGCAAGGATGTAGTTGCGCTCATTACAGGAAGTATTGGATCTAAAGCGTTCTCAATGCTTACTTCAAAAGGCGTCAATGTTCTGCCCTTCATTAAAGGTTCTGTCGCAGACGCACTAAGGGCTTACAGGGAGAATGCTCTTGAGAAGTTTGAGACCCCGAACTCCCCGGCAGCACACAGACAGAGAGAGAAGAACCATATGTGCTGGAAGCCAAGAGAAAGGACATCTACAGAAGATAATCATTCAGGACGCTGAAGTGAAGATGACGGGTTTCATTCAGAGAGTGCTTCCCAAGCCAGCTGCGATGTTATATTTATCTGCCGCCCCTTACCATTCCCGCCTACCTGCAAGCACAATGAGCAACGCCACATGATATCCCGGTTGAGCCACCAGAACCAGCCCAGCCTGTCCGCCAGCAGGAACAGCCCCAGCAGGACAAGCCCTATGCCCGCCCGGAGTGCAGGGTCAACTCTCTCCGCTACAGGTGCCGCGTTCCCGGAAAATGTTTTGTCTCTACTTACACCCCATTCTCCGGCAGACTGCCTTCTACACCTTCTTCTTTATTTATTGCCTGTGGCGCCTTGCTTACCTTCTCTCCCCGGGGGCGATCATCGCCATGGCGATGCATATCAATATCACCAGCACGTCGGTGGCAAAGGCGTAACTACGAAGCCCAATATTTACAGGTGTTCCAAAAAATAATATCTGCTTGAATGTCAAGACTATACCGGAATCTCTATTGCAATGAGAGGAACTTCCTGCTCCTGCAGAGTATATCCATAGGCCAGGAGCCTGTACTTTCCACAGTAATTTCCTCCGCCACCCTCACTACATGTCAAAGCTGTACTGCTGGCATACTCACAGTCTTCGTAGAATTTGCATCTCATTCTTGCATCCATCCTTCCCTCAACAATACATTATATAATTATAAATATAATTTTCATTATGATGCCTAAACGTATTGTTACATATGACTCTGTATCCTGCAGCGAAATACCAGTCATTACCGGCACCTCTTACCGGCTAAATATCTGAGCGGTAAAAGGCTATTTAGTACATTAATGATATACTCCATTAATGCACTTTTATGATCAGCCCTCGCGCACGAAATACTCGTAAATCCCTCGATCCCATATAATACTTGGCTTGAATTTAAAATAAAGACTGCGGTCACACCGGCTTGATGGAGAAATACCTATGAGAAAGATTACTACCCTTACAATGAACCCTGCCGTTGACAAGAGCACAAGCACAGAACATGTAATACCAGAGCATAAACTATACTGCAGGCCTGCCAGATATGAGCCGGGGGGCGGTGGCGTCAACGTTTCCCGGGCCATAAGGAAACTTGATGGAGGATCATTGCTTATCTATCCCTCCGGCGGCATGTCCGGACAGATGCTTTACAGTCTTCTGGAGCAGGAAGGAGTGGAACAGCGCTCCCTTCCCATTAAGGAAATGACACGTGAGAACCTCATCGTCCTGGAAGAGTCCACCGGCCAGCAGTACCGCTTCGGCATGCCCGGTCCCCATCTTACAGAGGAGGAATGGCAGCGTTGCCTGAGTGAACTTACCACCGGTCCTGCACCTGATTATCTGGTAGCCAGCGGAAGCCTTCCTTTAGGCGTGCCGTCAGATTTCTACGCGCGGGTGGCGTGTGCAGGAAAGGGCATCGGGGCAAAGGTTATTGTTGATGCATCCGGAGAGTCACTGAAATTGGCACTGGAGGAGGGTGTCTACCTCATCAAGCCAAACATGCGTGAGTTCAGCGGACTTGCAGGCCAGGATACCATGGAAGAGCCGGAAATAGTGGAAGCGGCAAAAAATATAATAGCTAAAGGACAGTGCGAAGTGATAGTAATATCCCTTGGCTCTGCCGGTGCCCTGCTGATCTCGAAGGATATTATGGAGCGCATGGTCCCGCCCACAGTGCCGATCAGCAGCAAGGTGGGTGCCGGCGACAGCATGGTGGCAGGTATCGTCCTGGGCCTGTCCACGGGCAAACCCCTGCGCCAGGCTGTGCTGTATGGATTGGCTGCCGGTTCTGCCGCGGTTATGACACCTGGCACGGAACTGTGCAGAAAAGAAGATACAGATCGGCTGTATGCAAAAATGATTTAACTGCCCGGCCACTTAGAAGACAGCACGATAAGGAGATAAAAATGCAGGAATTGCTCATTCAAAAACGCTCCGTTGCCTACTTCTCCATGGAGATAGGCATTGAAGAACATATACACACTTATAGCGGCGGTCTTGGGATACTTGCAGGTGACACCATACGCTCAGCGGCCGACCTCAAAGTCCCTATGATAGCAGTCACGCTGCTCTATCGCAAAGGCTATTTTCACCAGCGGCTCACAGAGGACGGGTGGCAGCACGAAGAGCCTGCACCATGGGCTGTTGAGGAGTTCATGCAGGAGATGACACCCCGTGTCCGGGTCACTGTCCACGGGAGGACCGTACATCTACGGGCCTGGAAATACGAGGTACCCGGAATCAGCGGTTTCAGCGTGCCTGTAATTTTCCTTGACGCAGACCTTCCTGAGAATTCCCAATGGGACCGCACCCTTACTGACTACCTATACGGGGGTGACGACTACTACCGGCTCTCTCAGGAGCTTATTCTGGGAGTTGGAGGTATAAGGATGCTCCGGGAGCTCGGGTACAACAATATCCGCAGTTTCCATATGAACGAAGGCCATGCTGCACTTCTGACCATGGAACTGCTTGACGAGGAAGCAAAAAATGCTGGCAGGAGCAGGCTTATAGAAGAAGACCGCAAGGCGGTGCAGAGGAAGTGCGTGTTCACCACCCACACGATCGTACCTGCCGGCCACGACAGGTTCTCCCGGGAAATGGCGCAGATGGTCATCGGACAGCGGGACGATTTCTTTAACCTGGAGGGAGTGCTTCATGATGGCAATACCCTCAATATGACCCGTCTGGCCTTAAATCTGAGCCGTTATGTCAACGGCGTGGCAAAAAGGCACGGTGAGGCTTCCAGACAATTGTTTGCCGGCTATACTATCAATTCCATCACCAACGGCGTTCACGCAGCCACATGGATATCAGAACCTTTCAGGCAGCTCTTCGACCAATATATTTCCATGTGGCAGCGGGACAACTTCAGCCTTCGCTATGCACTCAATATCCCTAAACCGGAAGTATGTGATGCTCATCTGCAGGCCAAGAGAAAACTGCTGGACTTTGTTAAGAGCGAGACCGGCACGGTCCTGGATGAAAATGTGCTCACGATCGGTTTTGCACGACGGGCTGCTACATACAAGAGAGGGGACATGCTGTTCCAGGATCTTGAGCGCCTGAAAAATATTGCTGCAAAGGCCGGCAGATTCCAGATCATCTATGCAGGCAAAGCACATCCCCGGGACCAGGGAGGCAAGGAACTCATCCAGAAGGTATTTCAGGCAAAGGAGATCCTGGCCGACGACATAAAGGTAGTGTACCTCGAAGACTACAATATGACCCTGGGAGCCCTGATCACAGCCGGAGTGGACATATGGCTGAATACACCCGAGCCACCTATGGAGGCCTCCGGTACCAGCGGGATGAAAGCCTCCCTTAACGGCGTTCCGAATTTAAGCGTGCTTGACGGCTGGTGGATAGAGGGACACATCGAAGGGATCACAGGCTGGGCCATTGGCGACGGTGCTCCTGAGAATCCACAGGATCGCAACCACTCCCGGGACGCAGCTTATCTGTATGACAAACTGGAAATGACCGTCCTTCCTCTCTACTACCAGGAACGCGACCGGTTCATCGATATAATGCGTTACTCCATAGCCATCAATGGCTCATTCTTCAACACACATAGGATGATGCAGGAATATGTGCTCAACGCCTACTTCTCCTGCTGATGGGTCTTCGGCCCGGGATTCCGGGTTCGATCCATTAATAATTCATCCGTGAATGATAACAGGAGTTTCTTTTCCAGGATCGCAACAATAAAAAAGATATTAATAAGACTGATAATTCTTAATATGAACAAACATCCTGATCTCAGTGATCATGCTGCAAGGACAGGTATTGTACAGCAGTTAATTTCATACTGCCCTTGCGCATGACCATTGAATTACCCACTTGCGCTTTAATCTCTCAATACCCCGAGGATATCCTCAGCTTCCTCCTTTGATACGAAGACCCCTTCCTTATCGTCACCTACGTGCACTCCGTAGTCAGTGAAGCTCATGTTTATGAACCCGAATGTTGTCATTGTGCCGAGTGTGTTGTCGGAGCCGATACCTTCAAGTTCCATAATTAAAATTGAAAGATAGTTCTTTGGAACAAATATCGCGTCACCGCTGGTGTCTGTAATAACAATACCGTTTTTATCAACTGAAAAGCTGTTCATTATAATTCTCCGTTTTTTAGTAGATCTGGTGCATTGGGTCCAGACTATTATTATATAGGGGTTTTTGAATAAGAACGTAATGTTATAATATAATTGTATAGTTGAAGAGTAGTGATCCATTGCCTTCTGTAAGCAAAAGCGTAGACTTCAATGTCACAATCTTCCGGTAAAGGATCGTTGCAATCACTGAGAATATTATATGGGATTTCCCGTCATTCAAAGCGCGGCACTTTCCGGAATACCTGTAAAAAAGAGTGTATGACAGGGTTGCCCTGTTCATTCCACTGGCTCGTATCTGAAACCAAATCCAAGGTCCTTCAATGCCAGCAGGGCCATCAGCATCACACAGAAGATGAAGAATACGGATACAAAGCATGCGAAGTTATAATAGAAGAAATTTACATCTGTTATGTTCACATTCATGAACACAAAGATGCTAAGGGGCTCTTTATAGAGAGGATAGAGGTATGTCAGGCCTCCGTCGGCCACATCGTCCAGCAGCAGGTGGGAAAGGAAGGCCGCTTCTGCGAATATGCCGATAGATGTCGCACGGGATATGTTCCTGTAAATGAAGTATCCCAGCATTGCGGCAAGAACAAAAGCCAGAACCCCGAACAGAAGTGAATGTGTGGGTATGGATCCTATCATTGTGTGCTGCAGGTTCCCATAGAGGACATAGTTCCACACTGCAGGTACGTCCGGGAAAAGGGAGCCTATGCTTCCCACGGTGAGCAATATGCTGATATGTCTGATGTCCCTCGGGCTGATCTCCTTCTTGAAAGAAGAACTAAAGACTGCAAACACTCCAGCCAGAGATATGCAGAACACGAAGAACATCAGGTGAAATACTGGATAGGGCATGGAATTAATATATTAATTTAAGTTATATAAGTCTGGTGTTATCCTGGCCCAAACTTTCAGAAAGTGCTTCTTGAGACAATTTCCATTATAGAGTCCCTGCAACTGCCTTCCACACATATCACGGAGAATTTTGATTCCAGCAGCCCGGCAAACTCCGGACATAAGTTCGAAAGCGAAACCTTATCGTCAGCCCACCATATCCGCCTATAATGGCTCAGGTGCCCGAAATTGTTCCTGAAACGGTAGGGCTCTCTGACCTTCCCTATACCGGCAAGCCCTTCGGACATCAGTGGCAGCACCACCACATCATTCAGCCTCATACCCATAACGAAATTAAAGATATCCTCAGACCAGACATCAAGCACTGAATCGTCAAGCTCGGAAAGCTTTGAGATGATCATCTCCTTGATCTGCTCACGTCTCTCGAAGTTATCGAACTTGTGCATGGTATCGTCAAAATGCCTTAATTCCTCATTGAAGTTCTTCAGTTTTCTGTTAAGGCTCTGCATTTTCCTTATCATTTCCGGACGTTCGGAAGAAATATCAATACCCTTTGTGGCTTCCTCAAACTCCTTCTTGAACTTATCATCAAATTCCCTGTATTGCTCCCCCAGATAGAAGTGCTTCTTATGATCGACAGGCGTGTCCCTCAGCTGCATGAACTCCTGGCCGAACTGCTCCATAAGGTGCAGATTCAGGTCAAGGGAGAGCACCCCCCTCTCAAAGCAATCCTTTTCCTGCTGCCCGCAGTATCCTGCGCGCACTATCCATACATTAGCCCTGTGTTCGTAAACCATATTGTCTCTCGCCTTAACGTGCAATTACCTAGCTGACAGTCATTTGCAGTTATAGGTAGATAATAGTTAGTTATATCTAATAGAATGTGGTTTGTGATAAGCATAATGCATCGGAGCTTGCAGGCACTCCGGCTTGCACAAAGGTACATTTGACCATTTCTATGAACTCTCATTGAAAAAAGCGGACATATTATGATGCCTGATGATTCGTATGACATAATAGTTGTTGGTGCCGGCCCGGCAGGTTCCACGGCAGCCATGTACGCAGCCCAAAGAGGAATGTCAGTGCTCCTCCTTGACAGGAAGAAAGATATCGGCACGCCCCTCCAGTGCGGAGGCTTCCTGCCCCATTACGAGACCCTGCAGGAACTGGTTCCCAACGCAGATCTGCCTTTCACACTTGAGGAAATACCTTCCGGCTGCATCCATGCCAGCACTTCCTATCAGCGTTTCATAGCTCCTGATGGCTACTCAAAGGGTTTCAACGTTAACGCCAACGCCATCGACCGAAGGCGCTTTGACAAGCATCTTGCAAGGCAGGCCGCAAAGGCCGGTGCCCGCCTGCTTGTCGGTACCAATGTAACGGAAGTAAGAGGCACCGAACTCATGATGGACGGAGCCTTTGGCGAGTTCAGCGTTAAAGGCAAAGTCATTATCGGAGCCGACGGCCCGAACTCCATAGTCGCAAAAGCCAATAATCTGATGAGGAGCGCCGATCCCATGGGCACAGGCACAGCATTCGAGTATGAGATCAGCGGCGCAGACGTGGACAGGGAATCCGTGGAAATGTACTTTGGAAATGACTACGTGCCCGGCGGTTATGCATGGATCATCTCTCAGGGAGAAGATACGGCCAATATAGGCGTAGGCATCCGTGAAGCCATGTTCGGCCGGGGAATGTGCGCAAGGGACTACCTGGATAAGTTCATGCACGAGCATCCTGTCGCAGGCAAAAGGCTTGAAGGCGCCTCTATATTATCCATTGTCGCCGGCCTCGTACCCGTGGGGGGTGCCCCGAAGATAACAGCCACAAGTGACACGGTCATCGCAGGAGATGCCGCAGGACACATCATCGCCACCAACGGAGGCGGCATATCCACTGCCATGGTCGGCGGCAAGCTGGCGGGTGAAACAGCCGCCGATCACCTGGAAGGCAGGTGCAGCCTTATCGAATATGACCGGCGCTGGAGGGAACAGATGGGAATGGAAATAAGGACCTCTGTCTATGCACGCAAGCTCATGGATAAGCTCATGTCCTCTGACAGGCTTATAAGTGCAGCTATCCGGCTCATCTCCCCGGAGCACATGAAAGCCATCCAGTGCGGACAGCTGCCAGACGCTGTAAAAAAGAGCCTGTTAAAACTTAATATAGGTCTGGACTGAATATGTATATATTTGTTTATGGTTCACTGAAAAAAGGGTTCTCAAAACACGAACTGATGGAAGGCTCGCAGTTAATATGCAAGACCCGCACCAGAGAAAAGTTCGCCATGGTCGACCTGTATCACTTCCCGGGCGTTGCCAGAGAGCAGGTATCCCCCATATACGGGGAAGTGTATGAGATAGACGACGTACTGCTTGATAAGCTGGATAATTACGAAGGTGACTGGTACTGCAGGGAACAGGTGGAGCTGGAGGCAGGATTCACAGCCTGGATGTATTTCCTTAAAGATATCCCTGGCAACGGAAAGAAGTACGGTATGATCAACGAAGGCTTCTGGAATGAGAGGCCGCTGGAGAATAAGCATGTCTGATAATAATAAGCAGGACGACAAGCAGGACGACAAGCAGGATGACAGGCCGGGTAACAGGACGGCTGAGAAGCCGGATTACGGGAACACAGGGAGCCGGTTCACCGGCGGGACCATAGGTTATGAAGCTCACGGGAACCTCTATCTTAACATAACCAACAGGTGCAGTGCAAAATGCAGTTTCTGCATCCGCGACCTGTGCGACGGTGTTTACGGCTACAATCTCTGGCTGTCAGCAGAACCCACCTATGAGGAGATCATTGAAGAACTTGAGAACACGGACCTGTCAGGATATAAGGAGGTCGTGTTCACCGGCTTTGGCGAGCCTACATGCAGGTTTGATACCCTTCTCCAGGTAACCGCATGGCTCCGTGAAAAGGGTAAATGGGTGCGTCTTGATACCAACGGTCATGCCAGACTCATGTACCCCGACAGAGACGTTGCCGCAGAGCTTAAAGCAGCAGGCATGAGGTCCGTTTCCATCAGCCTCAATGCCGAATCTAAGGAGAAATATGACCAGCTTTGCCGGCCAGCATTCGGTGATGCATACGATTCTCTCCTTGAGTTCACAAAAGAGTCAGTAAAAGCAGGCATGAGAACCCAGATGACAGTTGTGGGCGTGCCCGGGATAGATATAAGCGCATGTGAAAACATAGCAGCCAGACTCGGAGCTACTTTTCGTGTAAGGTAAAGTATCTAAAGACTACTTTTAGATACTTACATCGATCTGCCTGAAGAAGCCTTTGTTCTCTTATTGTGAATAATAGCCAGGGTACCTTTTTAAGGTCTATTGAAGGCACCTAGTGGATCTAAACTTTAACTGACATAAAAAGTCATGGCAAGGGAAGCGTCTGATTGATATCGGCAACCGGTACAGCATCTTTCAGATAATGATCAACCAGTTCTTTTCCCCATTCAAGTGCTTCAGGATTGGAACACATCAAATGTTTGCTATCACATTCTCCGGTTTTCCTTAATGGAGTTATGACAAAGCCATAGTCATTGTATCCAAAGGACAGGAAGTCCATTCTTTCAGGATAAATAAAAAAATGCATCAAACTGCTATTCAGCAGCATTTCAAAATCTGAGTAGTAGTTGCTTTTTAGTTTTATAAATAGGTCCTTAGACATAACTATATCCATCTTTGTCCCGTTTGCAATAAACCCTGTAAACATTTCTCCAAAACCCGGATATAAAAATGTAGTAACTGCGCATAGATACTTTGATTTCGCACACGATTCATGATAGGTCTTATGGCCGTCATGTATTTCGGCAATGGATGGATTAATTATTCTGCATTTCCCTAATGAATCTATTCTTTTTAAAAGATGGGATGGAATAAAATCAAGGTTACGGGTTCCCCAGTAATCAATGTCTAGATCAAAAAAATCGACTGTATTTAAAAGTGGGGTAATTTGATCAACTATTAGTTTTCCAACAGCTGTCAGTTCATAAGTATCTCTATCATGATCAACAAGATAATGCTCTTCAAGCACTCTCACCTGAGGAAGCAATGATTGTCTGTTAGTAGCAAGAGCTTTGAGAATACCTTCCATTCCCACTGCTCCATCCTTTAGCAAAAGGAGAAAGTCCTTTCTCTTCTCTGACATGAATAGAACATCAAGCAATGATTTTTTTATTTACACCACATCCACTCAAAGATCATAATTTCGGATTATACTCATTTATATTAAAAATCTATTAGTATTTAACGCAAACTAAAAATAGATTTAATAATCAATATTCTGGGCTCTATAGAAAACCTGCACATTAGGTGGACCACTGAGTTCACAGAGAACGCAGAGTCCAAGAGGTGACCTCAGAAATATCTGAACAGGTCATCCCTTTTCTCGGCATGCAGGCGCTGACGGATGATGGAATTGAGAGGCTTGATCCTGCCATGCTTAGCGCTGATGGGTGCGATGGTGTCTATCCACTGTTTCCAGGGGGGCAGCATTCCAAGCTTGTCCGCGATGCCATCAATGACATTGTTCTGCTCCTCTTCCTTTACCTTGTCCATCTTGTTGACGGCCACCACGGTATCGATGCCAAGCTCTCTCAGGAAATCGTACATCTCGATATCTATAGGGATCTCGTTCCTTGACTCCCACCGGTCCACAACCTCCACGAACACAGGGCCGTCCACCACCATTACAGCCATCCGGATGCGTCCAAGGCCGTTCTCGATGTAGCGCACTATCTGGTCCTTCACAATATCCTGCTTCCGCTCCTTGATACCGCTCATGAACCCGAAGCCGGGCATATCTGTTACAAGAAGGTCGGAAAACCTGATCTGTGTAGGCTTGAGTGTCACACCGGGGCGCTTGCCCACCTTCACATTCTGCCCTGTGACCTCCCGGATGAGAGAGGATTTGCCTACATTGGACCTTCCAACGAATATGATCTCAAAATTCACTCCTTCAGTAATATCGTCATTCTTAGCCATTCTAACTCACACTTGGTCCTTAAGTAATTCCTTTCCTATCGCAGCATCCATGTCCTGCAAGAACTGCATAAAAGACCCGGCAGGGATCCTTGCTCCTGCAGCCGATGCATGACCTCCGCCGGTGCCTCCGTGCTTCAGCGCGATAGTTCTCAGCAACCTGTTCAGGTCGATGTTCTTCCTTGACCTAAGGCTCATATCATATACATCTTTATGGTTGCGATACTCGGCAGCTATACCCACACCACGCATTCCATAAGATGCAGCGTAGATGGCGGACTTGGACATATATCCCTTAGGATCAATGACATATGCAAGGTTCTGAAGGGATGTAACCTCCTTTTTAACCCTCAGTCGCAGGTCTTCTTCAAATATTGCGCCCTCTCCTGCTATCTCAAGCACGTCCGGAATATCGGTGGGGATCATATCATGAGAAAGCGGAAGAAGCACTTTACGCTTGAAATCATAATTACGGCCCATATGGATAAGGGCCTGGATGAGAGCTCCGGCCTGGAAGAACAGGCTTCTTTTATCCCAGTCCTGCAGCCACTCCCTGATAGAGTCAGTGTTATCGTGATAGTCGCCTATGGCCCCGTATATAGCCACTCTGCGCATGTCGCTGTTCAGCCGGTCTTCCAGTACCTTATAAGTAAGTTCCGAAGAGCACATGCTAAGATCGTTGTGCAGCCAGTCAACATCCCAGCACTTATCAGGCAGGGGATGGTGATCGATATAAGTGATACTCGCATTCCGGGCAAGCTCCTCAAGCCGGTTATACAGCATCGTGCATGACCTTATATCAATTGCAATATCGCAAATGATGATATTGCTGTAACCATCCGCCATACTAAGCTCATCGAGTATGCCTACAGGCGAGGTGAAATATACATCAGCCTCAGGATAGGCACTCTTGGCGATTGCACCGGAGCAGACACCGTCAGAATCCCCGTGCGTTAAAATAAGCGATCCGTTCACAGCTGACCTGCCGGATCTGTTAGGTCTGGTCAGTGACCGGCTCCTGACCTTTGCTTCTGATCTGTTCATCTATATTAAGGGAAAGCGCTATCATATATTTTACTTTTGCCTTAAGTTTGATATGTACTGGCTGACAGCTTCAATAAGGTCATAGAATATCCGGAATATCCCATGATCCTTTTCCACAGTTTCCGGCCGTTCCGCACCCAGGGTGGCATCGCCAGCACTTTCCTGAGAGGCATCATCGTAATGGTCTGCCAGGTCATAGCCGCTCTGCTCATCAGGGTCCGATACGGATAGCAGAAAGCGCCTGGAGTAAACAACATCCTCGTATTCCCTGGGATCTACGAAACTCGCTATCGCCGAAGGTATCACAATATTTCCGGCCTTCTTCATCCTGAGGGAGTAGTTAATAGTGATATTCTCTGAAGGGTGCAGGATCCTGCTGCTGCTTGTAATGCCTTCCGTGAGCACGGCTCCCTCCGGAAGCTCATCGGAGAGTGACACATAAGCAGCCCTGTCACCTTCGTTCACCGCTTTTACCTGCATATGTATGGCATCGTTCACCTGCACACTTTCAGCAGAAGGGGTCTTTGTAAGGTTGATGCAGGGTCCGTGTACAATGAGCTGTGTATCGTTGAGGGTCTTCTTGTAAATGCGCCCGTCCATGCTGACCAATACCTGCGTACCCGTAAAATTGTAAGTGCCGGGCCTGAGGGCTTTTAAAGAGTACTTATAGGACTTCTGTCCTTCCGCAGCAAGGGTGCAGTTCCATTCCATATCGGCATCCGGATCAAATACAAGACCGTCAGGGATCTCCTGGACCAGCTGCAGTGATGTCGGGATGACCCTAAGGTTCCTGATCTTTACATCAATATAGGCCCTCTCATCCACATATATCTCCCTTGCCCTGTTCTCCTCAACGGAGATCGTTGCATCTATTTTCTCTATCACAACTTCCTGGGTCCGGGATACGTTCGCAAGAAACACACTGATGTTAGTATAAGGCACGGGGATATTGTTACCCGTAACAATGTCCAGTGCAGTGATGTTCAGCCGGTCTCCAAATATATAGCGATCCGGGATGTCTGAACTGTTCACAGCAAGAATAGCTGCCCATGATTCTGAACGGTTGCTCGATACCTTCATCATTACATAATCATTGTCCATATCAAATGCTTTGGAAGGTGAAAAATCAGCAACCTTGATAACATATCCGCTGGTATTGAGCTCCTGTCCCCAGTAAAGGGTGTAGTTCCCGACATCAAGCCACTCTACGCCATCATCATCGGTTACAGACCCCGCACTTGCAAAGCTGCAGAGGCACAGGAGGAACGCTAACATCCATACCAGTTTAGAAGATGCCTGTTTCATAGCAGCTACTGATCTTTTTTGCGCTTTATGACCGCAAACACACATATCAGGATGAAAACCATGAGGGTGCCTTCAAATCCTGGTTCCACTCTGGCATCATCAGGATCTGATCCGGTGCCGTCCGGGGAAGATGACTGATCGCCTGATGTGTCGCCGGAATTATCATCCCGGGGATCTTCTGAGAGAGATGCAGATCCATCCCCGGGCTCTGCAACCGAGAGCAGGGGAATATTGGAGATCCTTTCGCCTTTATAGCCTTCCATATCAATGAATGTTGCAGCCGTTGCGGGAAGTTTTATGTCTCCTGCCTGTTTTGTCATGATGACATACGAGTATGTGGCAGATTTTCCTCCTTTCATAACTTCCTTGAACTCCAGGTCCCCGCTTACAAATGACACACTGGAAGGCAGGCTTTCAGAGGTCGTTACACTGGCATCCCTGTTACCCTGGTTGTGTACGGTTACAGTTACTGTCGCTTCTTTGTCCGGGATCACGGAAGAAGGACTTACGGCTTTGGTCAGGACTATGTTGGGTCCGTTCACTTTAACCTTCGGAGCCTCTGACTTATATGTGTGCACCTTACCGTCAGGACCCGTGAATGTGGCCGTGGTCGCCGGAACGGTTATCTCGCCGGTCTTTGTAGGCTTTAATGTGTATCTGAAAAGCTCGGCTTTTGTCTCACCCGGAGCAAAACTGACAGTTGTCTCCTGGTTGGCATTATCCTGCAGTTCGAAATATTCGCTGAGTGCATCGGTAACCGTTGCTGAACTGACACTATAGATACCCTTGTTGTATACGCTCACTCCAACGTAAGCGGCCCTATCCATGTAGATCTCCTCGGCAATGGTCTTGGTAATGACAAGCTCTACAACGGGTTCTATGGTCAGGGTCTTTATTTTCTCATGAGAATGTATCTCATCGTTGATATCTCTGGATCTTGTTGTAACTGTAAAATCTAGCTTTGTCTGGTCCCAGTATTCCGGAGCCTTGAACTTGACAACTATAGGTTCAAGTACTTCATCCTCCTCGACCGTGGTGAAACTGTACTTCATTTTACCGGAAGTCTGTTCCATGCCTTTTGGATCTATTTCCACATCCATTGTGTAGGCTTCGGCGTCTCCTTCATTCTTGATATTTATTGTTGCCGTAACTATGGAAGAACCCGCCATCCTCGGATCATAGGTGTCTTTATCAGTGGTTATCTCTATTTTCATCTTGGGATAGGCTCTCTTATATACTTTGATCGCAGCTTTGGGATCTTCCATATTCCCTGTCCACGAATCAATGTTCAGGTTCACCGAATCAACAGTTACGCGAACATCATCGCCATTATCGGTGTCAAGATAATTCAGGCTATCTCCGACACTCAGCGGAGAAACGGCTTTGACCAGATCATTTCTGGAGATGCTTATACTGACAGAACCTTCTTTATTGAAGTCCTCAACTTTGATAACATAGTCATCCAGTGCTATTGTGCTTCCCCAGGTAAGGGTGCCGGTCTTGTCTGCGCTGTCCTTCCATTCAATATCATCTACAGTATAGGCTAATGCAGGCAGGCATAACAGATACATAGAGAGCATTATGACAGTAAAGGATTTTCGAAACATTAGTCAACCTCACATATGTTAGTAATAACTTTGATTTATGTGATATTTAGTAGCAGTTATTTTAATTATTATACTAATATATTGATTTAGTTCTTTGGTGTCAGTGCTTTGAACCCCTTGACCTGGGAAGGCCTGTCAATGGCCGCGGTCCTTGAAGTGGAACCGGGGAGATCTGTTATGGAAGGCTGTTGTATGAGACCCGCCGTATTCTCGTCTGTGGTGCGCTGGCTTCTATATCCGGCTTCTATGCTGTTTTTCAGATCATACGCTCCAGGATCAGATAAAAGGTCTATTCTCTCTGACCTCTTTTCTGACCTCCTTTTTGAGCTGTCAATTTTGAGGTCCCTTTCCCTGGCCTTGAAACCATACTCCTTGCCATCCCTGTAGTTCTGCATTACAAGTTTTCCAAGACCCGATTCCCTTGCAAGGTCTTCCAGCATGGAGTATTGTTCACTCACCCAGCCTAGCTCCGAATGTTTATGGTAGCCTACTTCAAAACCAAGCTTGTAGGAACTTTTTACAAGCTCATCGATCTCTGATCTGGTTAGCTGCGCTTGCTCCTCTTTTTTTTTGAAAAATCTAACCATGATCCCACATCCTTATTTAAGCATCTCCCGCACGGTCAGCCCTTTTTCAGTGAAACCCACACTGCGCAGGTTACAGTCGTGATTTGTTCCTCTCATCTTGATTATCTGAATAGCTCGCATCATCGTCTTGTCATAAAGGAAGTTATGCAGGAAAATGACCCCGTGTGAAGCAAACTGTTCGATAGAATAAGCTGACGGGTCTGTCATCTCGGATATCAGTATTGTGGTACATCCCAGTTTCTTGAGATTACGTATGAACCTGCTCATCTCTTTTTCCTGGAGTGACAGGTCCTTTGATGTGAAGCGGATGGCTGACACCGAGTCGATCACCAGTCTCTTTACACCATATTCAGCAACATAGGATGCAATTTCCTTATATACCAGTGCAGGTGAAGGAGCTGCATGATCCGCAGGGGAATTGATCATTTCGTTATCATGGATGCCATGTTCATTAAGTTCATCAATAAAGCCATAATCCATCCGGGGACCAAGATCCGCGAACAATAGTTTTTGCATCTTTATCAGTGTAACTACGTTCAGAGTGTAGTTTGACATGTCATCGATGATATTCTGCGGGCTCTCAACCAGGCTTATATACAGGCCAACTTCTCCAATTGCTGCTCCCTGGGCAAGATATTGGACGCAGAAAGTGGTTTTACCACTTCCGGGAGGCCCACTGAGGAGATAAACACGTTCAGAGAGTAATCCTCCTTGCAGAAGTTCGTCAAGACCATCTATTCCAGTTTTAATTCTCATAAGGTGCCCTCAGCAAATATATCTGATTTTATTATATTTACTACGTGCATATATATTACTGTTTTTATTTAGCGAATAATATACATAATAATAGTATACATAGAAGTATTGCAATCTACTCTTGAAATTGCGACACATTCAAATTGCTTGAAAAATATCCTTTATCTATGAACCTTCCAGACGTAGTTACCGTTCTCGAACAGATCGCACCTCCTGCCCTCGCGGAAGACTTCGATATCGGCAGAATAGGATTGACACTTGACCTTGAGAATGACATTCAGAAAATAGCCGTTTCCCTGGACCCTACAAAGTATGTGCTCAAAAGGGCTGAAGAGATAGGTGCGGACCTGCTTGTAACTCACCACACCCTTATCTTCCATCCTCTTAACATGATACGCAAACCTCTTGCTGATGTCCTTAAGATAGCCATGGACAGCAATATTTCGCTGTACTCGATGCATACCAACTTCGACAAAGCAGAAAACGGGATCAATGATGCACTTGCAAGGAGGATCGGCCTTTCAAATATTATAGAAACAGATGTCGGAAGGATCGGAACCATTACTCCATGCTCAGCCGATGTGTTTGTCAACCATGTTGCAAAAAGCCTGAACACGCATGTCCAGTTCACGGGCAGGAAAGAGGAGATAAGCAGAGTGATGGTCTTTGGGGGAAGTGGCTTCAAGGACGAGTATCTTGCAGTGGCAAAAAAGCACGGTGCAGATGCCTACGTTTCCGCGGAACTGAGGCATGACATCATACGCTCCTGGGAAGACATGCTGCTTGTTGATGCAACACATTACGCAACAGAGAATCCGGGTATGCAGGACCTGTGCTCCCAGCTGGAGGAAAGGCTCAGGCTGGATGTGGAATTCATTGATCATAATCCCTTTATAGCGGTACTTTGAGGTTGCATGTCAGGCAGTAACGCTAATATTGACGAGGAAGAGCTGGAGAAAATGCTGGAAGAACAGTCCAGGCTCAGGGAGAAACCAAAACACAGGGGATACGGTGATTATGAGAGAAGGGGTATTTACAGGGGGCCTTCGGTGAAATAAGATATGGGGAGGTCAAAAAGCAGATCAGCAGGAATCCGTTCCTTCCTGCCTGTTATCAATTACCTTCTTTCCACGTTCCAGGGGAACGATCTTTAACTCTCCGCCATTGAACTCTTTTTTAAGGGGGTCGTTTGCTGCTATCCTGTCCAGCGTCACAGCAACGGCGGCAACTTCTGAATGAGGCTGGTTGCCTACAGCTACGTTCCAGTCCGCCATCTCGTATATCTCGAACGGGACCTTTTCAGCTCCCACGACGATCATAAGATCTTCGCACTGTCCGATCTCACTCACAACATCCGGAAGATTCATACCGTACATGGACAGGTGACAGACCTTGCCACCCTCGTCTTTCCATCTGCGGATCTCCGTCTTCCAGTTCACATCGTTCCTGACGTAGAAATTCCCTCCCCATCTTTTTGCAACGTCGAGAATGTTATCTGCCAGTTTACGATCGTCTGATGCCAATAACATGCCTTCGGCACCAAAAGCCCTTGCTGTCAGGCCTACATGAGTGGTTATTCTTTTATCTCTCACCGGACGGTGACCAAGCCTTAAGATTACTATCCTTTTCATCATACACCCGGACTTACAGCCCCTTTATGTCGTCCACTTTTTCAATGAGCATTCCCTCAACGAACAGAGGAGGGAATTCCCTTGCATACTTTACAGCATCTGCGAGTTTCTCTTTCTTGTCAGCATACACAGTAAGCACAGGCTGGCCCTTCTCCACGGACTCCCCGCGCTTTTTATGGATAAGGACGCCTGACCCCTTGTCATTGGGAGCACCTGCAAAGCGTGCCAGCTGGACGATCCTCTTATTGTAGAACTCTATAATATATCCGTTCGAAGGAGCCAGGATGTCCGCAGTGTACTCGCCCACGGCTATATCCTTGTGGGTGACATCAGGATTGCCACCCTGTATCTTGATGATCTCTTTCATCTTTGCGAGAGCCTTGCCGTTCCTCAGTGTCTCAAGGGCTAGTTCCCTTCCCTGGCCGCGGGGTGCGGCTCCGCCCATCTCAAGCAGCATGCCTGCGAGAATGACACTCTTCTCGATAAAGCTGTTCGGGCCTTCCATGGTCTCAAGGACTTTCAGGGCTTCTCTTACTTCAAGCGCCGGGCCCACAGTTCTTCCCACAGGAGAGGCGCCATAGGTCAGGGCGCAGTCGACATCCATACCCAGGCGCTCTCCCAGGCTTATAAGGTCCCTTGCGAGTTTGCGTCCGGCCTTTACATCAAGTATCTTCGTGCCCGGACCTATGGGTATGTCCATAACTACCTTCTGGGCTCCCACAGCGCCTTTCTTGGCCATGATGGATGCAAGCAGCTGGCAGTGAGGGTCAACGGAAAGCGGGTACTCTATCTTGATGAGCTTGTCATCGGCAGGTGCTATATTGGTTGCACCGCCCCATACGATGACCCCTCCGACCTTCTCGGTCATTTCCTTGATCTGCGTGGCCGTGAACTCCACGGGCGCCAGGATCTCCATGAGATCAGCGGTGCCTCCTGCTCCGGTTATGGCACGGGAGCTGGTCTTGGGAATGAACAGGCCGTTGGCTGCAACTATCGGTACTATGAGAAGGGTTATCTTGTTTCCCGGAACCCCGCCTATGGAGTGCTTGTCCATCACAGGAGAAATGCTGAACTCTATTTTCTCGCCGGTCTCGATCATAGCTCTTGTCAGCCATTCGGTCTCATCCTCCGACAGGTCCCTTATATAAGTAGATGTAATGAATGCGGCAAGCTCAACGTCGCTCAGGTTCTCTTCGACTATGTCCCTTACAAGCAGGTTCACCTCATCCCTGTCCAGTTTCTTGCCGTCCATTACCTTCCTTACGATATGGGCTGACTTGGGCTTATCCGCAGGCTCAACCTCCACAGTCTCGGTCCACTGTTTGCCGAGCTGCTCCTGCAGTTCGTGGTACACGCCTATCATTCCCGGAGATATCATGTCCTCCGTAAAATCCACGATCGCAGTTAAAGTGACGTGATTACGCACCCTGACCCTGTCACCTTCATAGACACCAAGTTCCCTGGCATCCATTGAGTTCATCACTACTTTGTATTTACCGACCTTGATATCAATGGGCTGTACTTTTAACTGCATGATCACACCTTTTTTTAACTACTGTCAAGGTGTTAATACATAAATATGTTTATAGTAGATACTCAAAATACTATGAAAATGCCTGGAGGCAGGCATTCTTTTAAGCTTCTGTACCTCTGTCCGATCCACACTTTGAAAGTGCTTTGTTCTTATTGGAATAGAAGAAATTCTTAGTTGTGCAGATCATCCACTTCCAGTGTAATACAACGTGAAGGACGGAAAAGGCAACCATGAGAATGCCTATCTGTTCATGCAGATAAAGCCATTCCCTTCCATCAAATCCCATTAAAGTGATATGCTTGCCCCCGTAAAGAAGGAGCACTCCTGAAAGGCTCACTATGAGCGATTGTATTAACAAAGGGATGTTTACAAGGTAATTTATCTTTGTTCTGTTCATTCCTACTCTCCGATCTTCTTACTTTATTATTTTACTCCGATCTGGTTTTACTATATCAATTGAAGCAGGATCACATGTTGGTATTGCACTGCAAGGTGGTACATTGCTGATGGTTGAAGTGTGATTGGCAGTGACGTAAATGTGATCTTTACAATTCCCACACCCGCAAATTCAAATATAAGGATACTTGCAGGAAAAAAAGTTCCAAAAAAAGCAGAAAATAAAAACAAAGGTTCATTGAACCTTTAATTGGCTAATGATCCTTTATGTCGCCGGATGCACTTATAATGCGCATATTGTGATATGTTGCAGACCACTGCACTTAAAACCAATCAGCAATGATACAATTCCATGAGTTATTTCATGCAGACGGCCGTAGACGAAGCCAGGCACGGGATGGACCACAACCATGGCGGGCCATTCGGCGCGGTGATAGTTAAGCATGGGAAGATCATATCAAAAGCCCATAATGATGTGCTCAGGGCAAATGACCCTACGGCTCACGCGGAAATACTGGCTATCAGGCAGGCCTCAGAAGCCCTTGGCAGTTTTGACCTGTCCGGCTGTGAGATATATTCCACCTCGGAGCCCTGTCCCATGTGCCTTGCTGCTATCTTCTGGGCGCGCATCGGGACTGTCTATTTCGGCTCCGGTCAGGATGAAGTAGCGAAGATAGGGTTCGATGACAGCCGGTTCTATGAGCTGATCAGGGGAAATAGAGATAACACGGAACTGAACCTGGTCAATATTGAGAAAGAGAAATGCATGGAACTGCTTGAGCGCTGGGAAAGGAAACCTGACAAGCAGATGTATTGAACTGAGAATTAAGTGCCCCCGGAAGGACAACTTCCGGATATCTGCTACCCGGAATACATAGATTTTTATATGACCATACCGATGATTCCTCGGACGGCAGAACTCTTCGGAGTTAAGAAAAATACTTCAATTTAAAGGTTGTTTACACACTCAATGATCATAGGTTTGCTTGGACCCCGGGGTTCCTATACAGAAAAGGCGGCTAAACAGTGGCTTGCTGAGAAGTGCAGGGACCAATGCGGCATTAAATGCGATAATGATCCCGAAAATGGCGATCTCTCCCTGGAATACTGTGAAGATATACAGGATGTTTTCTCATTCCTTCGCGCCGGTTCTTTAGATATCGGCCTTGTACCTGTGGAAAACTCCATTGAAGGGTCTGTCGGGATCACTCTTGACATGCTGCTTGAACATGAGGTTACCATCATCGGGGAGATCGTTGTTGCGATCGAGCATTGCCTGCTTTCAAAGGGCAGAAAGGAAGATATCAGGATAATCCTCTCGCACCCTCAGGGGCTTGCCCAGTGCAGGCAGTTCCTTAAGGAGAACTTCAGGGGAGTTGAACTGCGGACCACGGGAAGCACATCCCATGCTGCAAGGCTTGCCACGGAATTTGAGGAGATGGCCGCCATCGCATCACGTGAATCCGCACAGATGTATGGCCTCAATATCCTGTTATCCAATATTCAGGACCGCAAGCACAATGAAACACGCTTTCTTGTCATAGTGCGCTCAGACTGCCCGCCGGGGATCAATCCCATCCGCACTGAAGACAACTCCTCATACAAGACATCTATTATAGTGTACCTGGACCGTGACAGGCCCGGAGCCCTTTATGAGATACTGGGGGAATTTTCCCTCCGAAACATAAATCTCACAAAGATAGAGTCACGGCCTTCTAAGAAGACGCTGGGTGACTACCTGTTCTATATAGACCTCGAAGGCACTACTAGCGATGATATTATAAAAGAAGCAATATATAATATAAGGTCAAAAGTAGGAATGCTTAAGATGCTTGGCTCCTATCCGGCATCCGGATCGGTATGAATCTCGCACAAAAGCAGACCCAGAATCAAAGCGGTGCTTAAAATGGATATCAGGAAATTCGTGCAAACCCAGGAAGCTGCCCTGAAGAAGTACCGCAGGACGTATAAACTGCTTGACTTCCTTACTATATTCACACTTCTTTACACATTTATGGTCGTCCTGAGCATCGATCAGGCATTGCCGCTCATCCGCAGCTTTGAGGTACGGGCAGGAACAGATTATAGCATAGCGGGGCTCAGCATCGCTTTTGAAACCGTGGTGCTTCTGGCCGCATCTGCACTTGTATCCCTGTTACTGACTTTCATCCTGCACATGAGAGATAAGAAGATCCGCACTATTGAGCTGGTCGAGCAAAAGTATCCCGGCCTGCGGGAAAGACTGCGCACTGCCTATGACAATACAGGCCTCGATAACATTGTTGCCAATGACCTGCGACAGGCAGTATCCTCAGCCGTTGAGAAAGTAAGGCCGTCTGTGTTCTTCAGGAAAAAGAGGGTGAACTTTGGCTTAATAGTGCTGATAGCCTCTGTTATGCTGCTGGCTTTCATCACCCTGAACGATATACACGCAGATATGACCCCGGGTGACTGGGAAAACCTGCTACCGTTCGTTCCCGATGGCTCGACCGATGATCTTCCCGAGCAAGATGACGACACCCAGGAGAGTAATGACACCGAGAACCTTACAGGGGAGTCTGCAGTCGTCGTGGTGGAAGGGACGGAAGTGGACCTCAGCCTGCCTCCCGGTTCCGGGGTTGGCTTCAGCGAGGGCAATGAGACAGAGCAGGACACCGACTTTGAAGCATCTTCATCTTACGAGATCGATGCCATATCCTCGGAAACTTACTATGAAAGTTTCCCTCAGGGCTACGAAACCGTGATCAAGTCATACTTCGAGAAGATGGCTGAAGAATAATATAATTATCTGATAATTATGTGTGAATTACCGAATTACGTTTATACATCCAAAGGACGATAATAAGGAGAAAACAAATGGCTAGCGACATGAACTCAAGGGATCTGACACAAACATACAAGGTTGCCGGAGATATGTTTGCCACCCTTTTCAGAGAAATAGGCAAGGTGGTTGTCGGTCAGAATGATACCGTAGAACAGATAATCATTGCTATACTGTGCAACGGGCACGCCCTGGTCGAGAGTAATCCGGGACTGGGCAAGACCCTCACCATATCTACGATCTCAAAGTCAATGGACCTTAACTTCAGCAGGATACAGTGTACCCCTGACCTCATGCCGGCTGACATCACAGGAACCCATATCATTGAAGAAAGCGGGGGATCGAAACATTTTAAGTTCGAGCCCGGGCCCGTGTTTGCCAACATTGTGCTTGCTGATGAGATCAACCGTGCGTCCCCTAAAACACAGTCCGCACTGCTAGAGGCCATGCAGGAAAAGCAGATAACTGTGGGAAATGATACTTTCATGCTGGAGCAGCCATTTTTCATACTGGCCACGCAGAATCCCATCGAAATGGAAGGTACCTTCCCTCTTCCCGAGGCTCAGCTTGACCGTTTCCTCCTGAAGATACTGGTGGATTATCCAAGTTATGAGGATGAGATAGAGATAGTGAACCGCTACACGCGCTCCGTAATGCCCAGTGTCGGCAAGGTAGTTAACAAGAACACGCTGCTTGACCTGCAGAAGCTCACAAGGGACGTGCCTATTGCTGATGATATCAAGAGCCGGGTCATCAGGATAGTGATGAGCACGCGTGTCAGGAACGAATTCATCGAATACGGGGCTTCCCCGAGGGCTTCTATCGGCCTTATCCTTGCCGCAAAGGCACGGGCACTGATCAGAGGACGGAACTTCGTCAGCAATGAGGACATTGAGGCCATGGCCTATCCGGTCCTGAGGCACAGGATAATACTGAGCTTTGAATCCGAAAGGAAAGGGATCACAACAGACCAGGTTGTCAGGAACATCCTCGAAAAGATCAAGTGATCTTCCATTCCCATAGAAACACCCATATCCAATATCCGGCAATGAGCGACAAGAAACATACTATCGATGTTGACTTTTTCAGGCAGCTTGAACGCTTTACCTTCATGGTGAAGAAGAGGATGTCCAGCACGTACGCTGGAAGCAGGCGTTCCCTCCACAGCGGCAAAGGGCTTGATACGGTCGGCTACAGGGAGTACAACCGGGGCGACGAGCTTAAATCCGTTGACTGGAAAGCCTACGCCCGGTCCGAGAAGCTCTATGTGCGCCAGTTCGAAGAGGAAAAATCCCTCACCACTCATATCCTGCTCGATGCCAGCAAAAGCATGGACTACGGGAGCGGCGATGTGTCCAAGTTCGAATATGCAACAATGCTGGCAGCCGGCTTTGCGTACCTTGTTACAAGGGACAATGACAAATTTGCTATCTCGACCTTCTCTCAGGATATAGACATCACAAAACCGCGCCGCGGAAAGAGATACCTGCTGCAGATGATCGACAGGCTGGAGAGTGTGCATCTTGAAGGCAGGACCGCCATCGACCATGTCACCTCTCAGTATGTCAAAGCGATCAGTTCAAGGTCCCTGGTCGTTATTATCTCTGATTTCCTTGATGACCCCGCATCTATCGAATCAGCCATTTATCGCTTTGCAGATCACGACCTCCTGCTTATACAGGTCCTTGACAGGACAGAGAGCATGCTTACCCTGCACGGGCACAGCAGGCTGGTGGATGTCGAGACCGGGGCCAGGCTGGATACATATGTCAGCGAGGACTTCAAGAAAGAGTATAACCAGAAACTGGCAGAGCATATCGCCAGGATAACTGCCACATGTGACAGGGTCGGTGCTGAGTTCTACACCGCCACCACCGATGTGCCCATTTTCGATGCATTCCTCAATACCATTAGCAGGAGGATGTGGTAATGCCTTTTGAAGCACCCCTTGCACTGGCAGCCCTTGCAAGCATCATACCTCTGATACTGCTCTACCTGCTGCGTCCCAAGCCGCTCCAGGTGGTAGTGCCGTCCCTGATGTTCCTTATGAATATCCGGGAGGAGAAGAAGCGATTCTATACTTCGATCACAAAACTGATAAAAGACCCGCTGTTCCTGATACAGTTGCTTGTGCTGATACTGCTGGCACTGGCCGCGGCAACACCCTTCATCGAGACACAGGAACCTCTCAGCGGGGAGCATACGGTTATAATCATCGACGCATCGGCAAGCATGCAGACCGGCAGCCGGTTCAGCGATGCGCTTTCAAAGGCCGGTGACTATGTAAGCAATACAAACACCATTATCCTTGCAGAGAACGTACCCGTGACCGTGCTTACGGATGCAGGCTCCCAGGCTGCCTACGAGACTCTGGATTCCCTGCAGCCAAAGGCAGTGGTCGCAGATATCTCCTCGGCGGTTTCCGCGGGGATGAGGGCGCTTTCCCAGGAGGGGGGAAGGATAGTAGTCATCTCTGATTTCTCCAACTGGGACGGAGACGACCCTGTGAATGCCAAGAACCTTGCCGAGTCCTACGGGCTGCAGGTGGAATATGTCCTTGTGGGCAGCAGTGAGGATAATGTAGGCATCATCCAGGGAGAAGTCTCTGCGGTCGACGGGAGTTATACCTATACGGGCATCGTGAAGAACTATAATAACGGCAGGCAGAGCGTGAACCTGGATATCGTCAATGAAGGCGGAAGTGCACAGCAGGTGAGCCTGAGCGTACCTTCCCGCTCCACACAGCAATTCCAGGTCACGAACCTGAAGACTGGCATAACCGAGGTGAGGATAGCCGCTGATGACAGCCTGATGGTGGACAATGTAGCCTATATATCAGTGCCTTCCGCATCTGCAAAGCAAATGCTGGTCGTATCGGACACTGATAAGCTCCCGTCTCTCACTGCCCTCTCGCTCATGCCAAACGTCAGGACGAACCGGCTTGAGGAAGTGCCTGCGGACCTCTCGAAATACAGCGTTGTCGTCATTGCCAATAAGCAGAGAACCCTTGCATCCGATGAGATCTCCACCCTCGGCAGTTTCATCAGAGGCGGCGGGGAAGTTGTTTTCATAGCAAGCGAGGCTTTGTCCGCAGATAGAGCGGGGACGGACCTGCAGGGTCTGCTGCCGGTAAGCACCGGCGACGTGGTGAGTGCTGAAAAAAGCGTAACGCTCAGGGTGATGAATGAAACGAAGCTCAGCGAGGATATAAAGTTCGACGAGGTTGCAGTTTACGAATACCTGAACGCGACGGCGAGAAGAAGTACAACGACACTTGTGAGCACGACAGGAGGCGTCCCCATGCTTACCTACGGTACGCTGGGAGAAGGCACAGTAGTGTACCTGGGCACAAATGATGCCCTGGGCGAGGATGCCTGGAACAACTTCCACAACCTGCCGGAGTACCCCGTATTCTGGTTCAAGCTGGCAGGCTGGCTTGGAGGCACGGGCAGCATCTCGGACTATAACCTGAAGACAGGCGCCATATCCGCGCTTGCCAGGGAGCAGGAGATACAGACGCCGGGGAATGCGGAGATCACAAGCAGAGTGCTCTATGATGAGGCAGGGGTATATACCGTTGCGGGAAAGAGGATCGCTGTCAATCTCTACAATGACAGGGAGTCCGACACCACCCTTACAGGGCAGGATGTCATAGACCGCTCAAATGCAAAGGACTCTCCCGGCATCGTGCGCGCCAGCAGTTACACCGCAAAGAAATACCTGGATATGTATATGATAGTAATAGTCTTCCTACTGGTCATGCTTGAACTGATGATAATCCGAAAAAGAGGTGAGCTGTAATGGTAAGCTTCGAGCATCCGGAAATGTTCTGGCTTATGCTGCCTGTCCTGATAGGCGGTCTATACCTCCTCAGGAAAGCCACAAAGAAGGGCCTTATCCTTTCCAGGATCATCGTTGTGGCACTGCTTGTTACCGCACTGGCGTCACCCTATACGCTTGACCCCAGGGTGACCGTGGATGACAGCCCCAATCTTGTCCTCATCTCCGATGAAACGGAGAGCATGAAAATCTTCGACAAGCAGGCCGCAACCAATCTGTATGAATCGCTGGCAGCGAGGACACCCACGACACTCGTCAGGCTCACCGGGGATAAGACTGCCCTGGGAGATACGATTATGCAGTACTCCACAGGCGACAACCAGCTGGTCATGATCACGGACGGCAACAGCAACAGCGGAGCTGACCTTGAAGAAGCCCTGAAGTTTGCCCGGGATATCGGGACCACGGTATACTATGTCCAGCCGGAGCTTATTTCCAATGATATCACCGCTCAGATCACAGGCGACAAGACAGTCATTGTGAACAACGAGAACGAGTTCGACATAGTAATATCACAGGCAGGCAGCGAGGAGATAAGCTATAACTATGAGCTGTATATCGATGATGAACTTGCAAGGAGTGCAAGTGTCGTACAGCAAGGAAGGGAGAAGACCATACCGCTCCAGCAGATCAAGTTCTCTCAGCTCGGAAAGCATACAATGAGGCTCGTTGTCGCACCTTCCGGCGGTGATACTGATGAGATCAATAATGTTTTCTACAAATCCGTTTACGCTATCCCTAAGCCCAAGCTAACCGCGATAGGACTTGAGACGGGGTCTCCGCTTACATATTCATTGCGTAACCTTTACGATGTCTCAATGGCATCGGACCTTTCCGATATCGACGGCAAGAAGGCAGTAGTGATTGACAACACACACGCCAATTCCTTTTCACAGGACGATGTGGCAAAACTCAAAGCCTTCCTTAATGACGGGCACGGTATCGTGGTAGTAGGAGGAGACCGCTCGTATAACTACGGCAATTACCTTGACTCTCCGATCGAAGAGATACTTCCGGTAGTATCCAGGCCCACAGACTGGACGGGAGGAAGGAATGTAGTGCTTGTGCTTGATATCTCTTTCAGTACGGCTGCTCATGGTACACAGGGCGACATTCTCGGAAATGCCATCAATATACTTGAGAATGAAAATCTCCGCGATGCCTATATGGGGGTCATTGCTTTTGGTACTGAAGGGCTTGACGTTTCAAACGGGCTTGTCTACCTTGGGACTGTCTCGAACCTGGATCTGCTCCGGTCAAAGATAACAACGCTTACTCCTGGAGCATCAAGCCAGACATCGCTCAATGAAGGTCTTCTGATCGCGCAGGACTGGCTTGATGACGAGGCAGGGGAACTTGACATAATAATCATATCTGATGGAGGTATCGAGAAGTCATACGACAGCAGTCTTGAGATCGCCAGGGACATAAGCGGAGACGGTGTGAACCTGTACTATATACACATAGCTTCCAGTGCTCCCTCACAATTTGATGCTAACCAGGTCGCTTATGCCCGGCGCCTGATGCAGGAAGTGGATGGTACATATTTCACGATCCAGCGGGGAGAGAGGGCAAATATAGTATTCAATGAGCTGCCCCAGCAAACACAAGAGAACGAAACCGAGCTTGGCTTATTTCCCCTCATAGAGCTCAATACGCAGCATTTCATAACAAGCGATGTGGAAGTGGAGGGCGAGATCACCGGATACAATGATGTCACTCCCAAAGCCGGCGCTGACAGGATCATTATCACATCCACGGGCAAGCCCGTGATAACAACATGGAGATACGGGCTTGGCAGGGTCGCAGCCGTTACGACCGACAACGGGGAAAGAGGAGGCAACAGATGGGGAACAGCACTGTACTCCGGCAATAACTCAAAACTTATCTCCTCCACTGTGAACTGGGCCATAGGTAATCCCCGCGAGGAAACGGGCGCAGTGGTGGAAGCACCGGATACATGGTACGGGACCCCTTCCACTGTGGTGCTCACAATGTATGACACAGGCATCCCCATACTCAGGCTTAACGGCAACCCAGTTGACCTTTCGCTCACAGGGGACAATGTGTATGAATCCAGCGTCAGTCCCGGCACTATCGGAGTGCACGACCTTTCAGGTTATCCTGTCGCAGTCAACTATGCGCTGGAATATCGTGATGTAGGGCTCAATGAGAGCGTGGTCACGCTCATCGAGGCTTCCGGAGGCGAGACCTACACGGAAGACGAAGCACGTGCAAACCTGCTCACGGAAGCCCAACAGAAATCAGAGAAGCTGGTGCGCGACATCGTGAGCTATAAGATGTATTTCCTGCTTGCCGCCCTTATCATCTTCCTCGGGGAAGTGATCGTCAGGAGGATCAGGGAGATACGGGAAATGAAAAAGATGCAGAGCGAGGTCCAGGGCTGATCCTGCCTGCATCACTTTTTTCGGGTATTTCTTTCATGTCCTGCCGGAATTTGTTACCATAACGCGTTTGTTATCAAATATGGTAATAATCATTGAAGTTGTGTCAGCACATTGAAAATACGCTCTGCTGCTGCGTCTATCTGCTGAGTGTATGCTTTCATTTCTGTGCTTTACCTCAGATTTATTACATATTATAACCTTTAAGCATAATTTCACAATTGTTATATGCGAAATTAATATATACTGGTTCAAACTACTATACTTTTACTTCAAAGCACATTCAAACAGAGGAACAAGAACATGGACAACAAGGAATACGGATTCAACACCCTTGCCCTTCATGCAGGGCAGGTCCCTGACCCCGCGACAGGCTCAAGGGCGGTGCCGATATATCAGACAGCAGCTTATGTTTTCAAAGATGCGGAGCATGCGGCCAATCTTTTTGAACTTAAGGAATTTGGCAACATATATACCAGGCTGATGAATCCTACCACCGATGTCCTTGAGAAGAGGGTAGCGGCAATCGAAGGCGGAACCGGAGGGCTTGCTGTGGCTTCGGGCATGTCTGCAATAACGCTGGCAATCCTCGGGGTGACCGGACCGGGAGATGAGATCGTCTCAGCCAACAACCTCTACGGCGGCACCTACCAGCTATTCAACAATACCTTGCCCAACCTTGGCAGGAAGGTCAGGTTCGTTGATTCCACAAAGCCGGAGGAGTTCAGGAAGGCCATCAATGAAAGAACAAAAGCTGTCTATGCAGAGATCATCGGTAATCCCAAGCTCGACATACCTGACCTTGAGGCGATAGCAAAGATAGCGCATGAGGCAGGGGTGCCTCTCATCGTGGACAACACCGTGGGCATAGGCATTACCAGGCCCATTGACTTCGGTGCTGACATAGTGGTGCTCTCGGCCACCAAGTTCCTGGGAGGGCATGGCACAACCATCGGAGGCATCATAGTGGATTCCGGAAAGTTTAACTGGGGCAACGGCAAGTTCCCCGGACTGACGGAGCCCGATCCGAGCTACCACGGCCTCAGATACTGGGAGACCTTCGGAAACGTTCCCGAACTCGGAAATATAGCTTTCATTATCAAGCTCAGGTTACACCTGCTGCGTGACCTCGGGCCGGCACTGAGCCCTTTCAGCGCATTCCTGCTGCTCCAGGGACTTGAGACATTGCCCCTGAGAGTGGAAAGGCACAGCATCAATGCTCTTCAGGTCGCCGAGTTCCTTAACAGGCATCCACTTGTGGAATGGGTCAATTACCCCGGACTTGCGGACCATCCATCCCACGAGCTTGCAGGCAAGTACCTTCACGGAAAGTATGGGGCTATCCTGGGATTCGGGATAAAAGGAGGGCTTGAGGCCGGCAGGAAGTTCATTGATAGCGTTGAACTGCTCTCCCACCTTGCAAATATAGGGGATGCAAAGACCCTGGTGATCCACCCTGCGTCCACAACCCACCAGCAGCTAACCGCCGGGGAAAGAAAAGCCACAGGTGTGACCGACGATTTCATAAGGATCTCCGTGGGTCTTGAGGATGTCGGGGACCTGATTGCAGATATAGACCAGGCACTGAAGAGGTCGCAATAATATGAAGAACGAATCACTGGGAACCGTTGAGACACAGTATTTCCACCTCCCGGGAGACCTGCAGCTTGAAAGCGGAAAGAAACTGTCCTCAGTGGTGCTGGCCTATGAGACCTATGGCAGCCTGAACCGCGACAGGAGCAACGCGATCCTGGTGTGCCATGCCCTCAGCGGGGATGCACACGCAGCAGGCTGGCATGCGGGGGACACAAAACCCGGCTGGTGGGATACGATGATAGGCCCGGGCAAAGCGCTTGATACGGACAGTTATTTTGTGATATGCTCCAACGTCCTGGGAGGATGTAAAGGCTCCACCGGGCCATCCAGCATCAACCCGGCCACAGGCAAGCCTTATGGTATCGATTTCCCGGTGATAACAATAGGCGATATGGTGAAGGCTCAAAAGATGCTTACAGAGCATTTAGGCATCAAAAAGATATTTGCCGCCATCGGGGGCTCCATGGGCGGAGTACAGGTGCTCCAGTGGGCGGTATCATATCCCGGCTCCGTGGGCAAAGCTATCGCGATAGCAACGACATCCCATTCATCACCCCAGCAGATAGCCTTCAATGAAGTAGGCAGGATAGCCATAATCTCCGATCCCAAATGGAGCGAAGGCGATTACTATTCCCGGAGCCCGCCGGTCCACGGTCTTGCACTGGCCAGGATGATAGGCCACATCACCTACCTCAGTGATGATTCGATGCAGCAGAAATTCGGAAGGAGGCTTCAGGGCAAGAGCAAATACGACTTCGACCTGGCCTTCGATTTCGAGGTGGAAAGCTATCTCCATCATCAGGGACAATCCTTTACAAAGCGTTTCGATGCCAACACATATCTGTACATAACCAAGGCTCTTGACTACTTCGACCTCACCCGTAACGGCTCGCTCAGGGAAGGGTTAAAGGATGTCCAGGCCAAGTTCCTTATAATAGGGGTCAGTTCAGACTGGCTTTACCCGCCTTATCAGTCCCGGGAAATTGTGGCTGCGCTGAGCGCCAATGATAAAGAGGCCATTTACAGGGAGATCGAATCCAATTACGGGCATGATGCATTCCTGCTGGAGACAGGGCAGCTGAATTACCTCATTACTAACTTCCTGTCCCACGTGGTGGTTGCTGATATCATGAAAAAGGATATCATCTCCATCCGGGAAGGCATAAGCATCGAGGAAACTGCCAGGGTGATGTGCCGGGAAGAGATAACCCACCTGCCGGTGGTCTCCCAGAATGGCGAGCTTGCCGGGATAATCACATCATGGGACATATCCAAAGCCGTTGCCCTGAAATATACTTCGCCCGAGCACATCATGACAAGAGATGTCATAACTGCAAGTCCTGATGAGACCATAGAAAGCGCCGCAAAGAAGATGCAAAAGATGAATATCTCCGCTTTGCCGGTGATTGACGGGAACAGGAAGATACTGGGCATCATCGGGAGTGATGAGATCAACAGGCTGATCGGTGGCTATATCTGAATCTCTTTCTTTTTTCATTCCAGAAGCGGTACTTCTGTTTTTACGTTTTTAGCGCAGTACTTGGAACGGTTTATATATACTGCCGGTTTAATACAGTACTGTTGAGAAACAGAGGTATTATATGATCGACTTTGCGTGTAAGGAATTTAAGATCGAAGATGTCATCAAGTGCGGGTTGAACCTGACAAAGGCTGACCTTGAGGTTCTGAGGCATTTCCTCCAGTTCGGCCAGGACTGGCTTAACACCGAGCATATTGCAGAAATTCTGGAACTGAATCTTTCAACGGTCCAGAGAAGCGTAAAGAAACTCTATGAACGGAACATCCTCATCCGCTCCCAGAACAATATGGACGGCGGAGGATATTTCTTTGTCTACAGGATCCGCAGCAAGAAAGAGATCCGTGAGCTCATAATGCAGGTAGTCAACAGCTGGGTGAACAGAGTAGACGCCGAACTGCAGGCCTGGGCCGAAGAAAGCACGAAAAGAAATGATCATGTTGTCCTGTTTCCGGCAATTGAAGATCCCGATGATCAAAATCCTATATCAAGAGTGTAATCATGCTTAAAATAACTCCATACCTGGGCATATTTGTCCTTATAGTATCCATCGTCGGACTGTGGTTCCCCCTGCTTGGCTACTTCCTGCTGCTGGTCTTTGCCACGCTTATGATCACCAGCATCTTCAGGGGAAGATGGTTCTGCGGGAACCTCTGCCCCCGGGGAAGTTTCAACGACTTCTGGGTCAGTAAGATATCCAGAAGCCGGAAGATACCGAAGTCTCTCAGGAGTTTCTGGGTAAGGGTCCCTCTCCTTGCGCTGATGATGATATTCATGGGCTACAGGCTCATATCTACCCAGGGGATCATAAATCAGATCGGAATGGTCTTTGTCGTCATGTGTCTGATGACCACTACCATAGCACTGATCGTGGGTATCAGCTTCAGCCCACGCACCTGGTGTACCTTTTGCCCCATGGGGACCATGCAGAACATCATCGGAGGCCACAAGTACAAACTCCACGTGGATGACTCCAAGTGTATCAGCTGTAACAAATGCGAAAAGAAATGCCCCATGCAGCTTGAGGTGCATACCAGCGAGCACAAGCCTGACTGCATAAAATGTGGCAGATGCGTGACTGCCTGTCCTACCAAGGCACTGGCGTTCAAGAACTGATCATTTGCTACGGGTATACTTTTTCCGGATGGAAACTGCAGAAAGCCATATAAAACCAGAATGAATTTTCAAACCCCTTCCGGATGGAAGGGGCAATTGAATCTGTTCTTCTCTCTTTCCTTCCGGATGTATCCTGATTTATTCGTTACCAGCCTCTATACGGAAAGCCTTCTCCAGCTCCATACTCTCATCGGTATCAGCAACTGATACGCTTTTCTTAATCCTGTACTGTCCTTCCTTCACTTCATTCACAAAGACTTCTTCCGGATTAAAGCCCTGAGTAAATACCTCTCCGGGAGCCAGGATGATCATGTCCATTGTTACTACCATGTCCATTTCCACAGCTTCCCACTGCGAGCTGCTTTCATTGTAAAGTTCGATATTGAAGTTACGTCCGAACATCAGGTCAGTGCTGCCAGTGTTCCTGATCTCAAACTCGATAATCTCGGATGTGCCAAAAATCTCCTGAGACATATTAATAGCTGCACTGGATGTAGGTTCAACAGCATGAACCTCATTTTCTGGCTCATTATCCAGACATCCTGCAAAGAATACGAAGAATGAGATCAATGCAATCGACACTAAAGGGATCCATTTTCTTATGGAAGCCTTATCTTTTGTCATTTTGTTTTTGCCCATAGTTACCATTACATGATAATGTAACTGCAATTGATAAATCATCCCATAGCTACGGAATCGGTCGCAGTTAACTCCTTTTCTCTTCATGGAAACCGGGAGTTGATAAGTTTGGCCCATAAGGATAAGTCTGACGTTCAGGTTCATCTTTATTGATAAATGATTTAACCTCCCACATCATAGTCTTTTCAGGGTTAGGGATTCATATGACACGTAAACTTGCAATTTTTCTGGCATTATTGCTGATCATTCTCATGTTCAGTGGTACGGCATCCGCTCTTACAGCAAGGAGCGGTGAAACGATTGTAATAGATGATGTGATAGAGGAAGATATCTACATAGCCGGAGGTAATGTCCTGATAAGCGGGACGGTCATCGGTGACGTCGTGGTGGCCGGAGGCAGGGTCGAGGTCAGCGGCAATATCACCGAAGACCTGACGGTTGCAGCCGGAGAGATCATTATAACCGGAAGCGTCGGTGACGATATCAGGGCTGCGGCAGGTAACATGACATTCAGCGGGGATGTGGAGAATGATCTTGCTCTCCTGACCGGCGATACGACCATTGGCAGGGAAGCGCTTGTGGGAGGAGTGCTTGCATTCTCATCCGGCCAGATGGAAATGCTTGGGAACGTCACATCGGACCTTACAGGCTCAGCTGGCACCCTGGCAGTTGGAGGTCATGTTGGGGGGGACGCCGAGCTTCAGTCCGGGAACCTTGCAGTGCTGCCGGATGCAAGAATAGAGGGCGATCTGAGTTACGCTGCTCCCGAAAGGATAGAAATTCCAGAAGGAGCGGTCGGAGGAGAGGTCTATTATAATATGGTATCCGACGGGGAGGAAGAACTGGGAGCCTTTGTGTTCCTCTGGTGGATAGCCAGTTATCTTGCCCTTGTTCTTATAGGTCTTGTAGCTCTGGCAATATGGCCTGACAGGATACAGCGCCTCGCGAGAAAGACATCCGAAAGGCCGGGGAAGGCCCTCCTGACAGGGATAGTGATAGTGATAGCAGCTTTCCTCATCTCTGTGTTGTTCATGCTGACGATCATAGGGATACCTTTCGGGCTGATCATACTGATACTGACCATCATCCTGCTTTACGTCGCAAAGATAATTACGGGGCTATGGCTTGGGAAATGGATGTTCGCAAAAATGGGAAGAGCGCAGAGACCCTGGGTTGAACTTGTATCCGGACTCTTTGTACTGCTGCTGGTAAGTGCCATTCCGATAATAGGATGGCTTGTGAACCTGGTCGCTACTATGATACCGGTAGGGAACCTGGCTGAGGAAATAAGAAGGCGTCTGTAAGATATCAGCAAGTTCTGAGATGATGAAGGAGTGAAATATGGAAAGGAAACCTGCGGAAATCACTTTAAAAGAATGGTCAATAGCGAAAATAAGGAGCTACTTAAATATTTTTAGAAATGATTTTATAAATCGAATGAATATTGAAATATAGCTCTCTGATTGATCGGTGTTTTCAATATAATGATCATTAGTGATTTCATTATTTAATAGAGTTGTACCGTTAATTGTACTATTGACATTATCTTCGATTATCACGGCATTAACATTATCATCAAGTTCTATTGTAATGTTTGCAGTGTCATCCCGACTCATATTCTCATAATCGAAAAAGTCACCGCGATTATCTTTCAATAATATGTATGCTCTGATCACATATGTTTCATTTGGAATAAAATGAAAATATGTACCACGTTCCCATTCTTTTGAAAACACGCTTGGGAAATCCTCATGATAGGGAACGTTCATAGTTCCATCCACGATCTCCAGTTCATATGTTAAGTCTGCCTGTGGCTCATATATCAAAAGCGTGTCGCCAATAATTCTATAATTGGCCATGTGCGGCTGGAATTTAAAATTCGGTGACGGTGAAAGAATAACCATCCCCCACTCTGGATTATTCCTGGAATAATTCACCGAATAGTCCACGCACACCCAATCGTTTTCATCCTTAGACAGCAGATCCCAGCTATTTCTATATGCATTATAATCAATACCATTTTCATCAGAAATAGCACCTGCAGGCATTATCATTAAAAGCAGTGCTATCATAGCCGTTGTTTTCATTGTATCACACTTCTAAATGTATGAATTCTATATACCGTTCTATAATTTAAATATGTTATAAATTTCTACCCATGAAATGATAAAATGAGTCGAAAAATCTCTCAACGATACGGTGACAAAAAAATTCGTACATTCCGGGAACGTTAAGAAAGAATCCTGGGTCGTAGGATTTAAAGAGGTTTACACTACTTCAAGCCATTGAGTAAATCAATCCTGCAGTATCCAGAGCATCCTTGATCTCAGTTTGATGGTGATATTAGAGTATTAGAAATAAAAAATCTCAATCCATCAGGAAGTTAGCGATCAACCCTGCAAGGATCCCAAGCATCATAATCAGAGTCACGGCTATCAGGGCACTGGACCACAATTTTGCATCATTCACCCTCAGGGACTTTCTGGCGCTATCTGAACCCAGCAGAAATCCCAGGGAGAGCAGGAATAATACTATTGATATCAAGCTCACCGATATCCAATGATGACCGGTGAGTAATACCAAAAATTGTTTAAAATCAGGTGATGCGTCATGGACGATAATGACCCAGCCGGTTAAAAAGATGGTAATTGCAGCTGCTGCAATAAAAGTAGCTGATCCCTTCATCTCAAGCCCCCATTTCTGTATTTCCAGTATAGGATATGACCGCTCCCATCAGGAACATAAGCAGTACCATGAAAAGAGCCAGGGAGGCAATCGCTATCAGAGCGCGCCTGGACTTAACATCAGCCAGAAAAGCATCCCTGTCGAGCGTGGATATAGCAATGGATAGCGCGAAAGCTATTATGGGAAGAAATACGAAGACATGCTCTTTCATCTCCATCACAATCTCGTGGACCCAGGGATCAGGCCCTGCCAGGATCACGGGTTTTACCTGAGAGCCATAGTCCTTTAAATAGTTATAGCCTCCCGCTATCCAGCATCCTGCAGTTAACAGAAATGCTGTAAGATAGCTTGCTATCCTGGCTCTGGCAAGTGACTTGTCCGTTGGATACAACAACTCCAGAATGATCCAGATCAGAGCAAGGAGAGCTAATCCTCCTGATATCGAATGGAGCAGGACGAGGTCCTTTGTCCCGCTAACTACGCCATTATGTAAACCCAAGCTAGCGGCAATGATCAGGACTGGTGCCAGGAAGTACCCCATTATTTTGTGCAATCTTCTGTATTTAGCTCGATTCTTTAGGACCAAGCTTGGGATAACCTGAAGAACCGCTATGAAGAGAATGATCAGCCCTAGCTTCCCATGAGTAGATGCTATTATAGGATCTCCATGCTGCAGCCTTATCCATAGACCATAGATGAACGATCCCAGGATGAAGGCTCCAAAGTAAATGCCACCTCTTCTATGAATATTAAAAGTATTTCCTGAGGTCCGCTTTATTCTTCCTTTGAGCATTGCCCCGGTTGCGAGAGCATATATCATGAGCATCAAGCTGGTGATGGCTATCAGGGCATGGCCTACCCATCTTTCGTATATCAGGGCAATGATTCCAATGGCCAGAAGTAAAAATATACCCGTGTATATATCCGATCTCGCTGATTTTCGGTTTGATTCCTTCAAAATTCAAATCCCTCCGGAGCCCCTCTTTTCAAATGTTTCTCACTCCGGTTTTACCAGGCCACTCACACAAAACCGTCTCCGTTCATTTTTTCAAAGCCTCCGGATTCACGATATTTTGTGCTTTTCCCTTGACGAACATCTCGACATTTTCAACACATACGTATGTGCACTCTTCAAGAGATTCCTCCGAAAGAAAGGCAATATGAGGAGTCAATATGACGTTGTCTAACTTCATTAGCGGGCTTTCCATTGTAAGAGGTTCTTTTTCAAATACATCTAGCCCAGCCCCCCTAATTCGTCCTTCTTCGAGTGCTTTGACCAGAGCATCCTCATCGACTATGTTTCCCCTTGCCGTATTTATCAGAATGGCAGTTTGTTTCATCTTTGCAAGTTCTGCTTCGCCGATCATCTTTTCAGTTTCAGGAGTGAGAGGCACATGGAGGGTTACGATATCAGACTCCCTGAGAAGGTCATCCATATTCACGAATTTGATTCCCAATCTTGTCTCTTTTGACGGGTTCGGATGCCTTGTGACCGAGAGGATGTTCATGTTGAATCCGTGGGCTATCTGTATTACCCGGATTCCGATATTCCCTGTGCCCAGAACACCTATGGTCTTACCCATTAACTGGTTCCCTACATAGTCTTTCCAATCGAACTTTCCCTCGCGTATTCTCCTGTCAGCCACATGTACTTTCCTAAGCAAACTAAGAGCAAAAGCAAACACAAGTTCTGCTACAGCATCAAATGCATAGCCAGGTACATTGGCTACGATCACTCCTGCTTTATTTGCAGCTTCGATGTCGATATGGTCATATCCGGTTTGCCAGACGGATATCATCTTGAGATTTGAAGCTGCCAGGAACGCCTCTTTTGGGAACCCGTACCTGCCAACTATAACTATCTCTGCATTACCTACTCTCCCGATGAATTCGTCCAGAGAGTCCGGCATTGTATCAAAAGTTCTTAGGTCCCCAAGAGAATCCAGCTTTTCTCTATATTCCTCCGGAAGATAGATAGAATCAGCAACTACTATTTCCATTATGCTTCCCTCTTAAGGATAAGAAGAAATATATTTTTCCGGATCCTCATCGAACTGTTTCTTACATGCAAAAGAACAAAAATAATAAGTTTTGCCTTCATGTTCACTTTTAAACTTTACGGTATGTTCATCAAGTCTCATGTGACATACCGGGTCTTCAACTGCCGATACTGCCGGATCGATAGTAGTCATAAATTTGCCCTCTTTAACGATATACTCCATCTTTACCGTTTTTGCATTTACGCAAATTGATAAAACTGCTCTAAAACTCATAATTCTTGAGCTGTTTGAGTAACACCTGCTTAGTGAAACTTCGTGTTAGCATTTTTGATAGCATTGATTACAAGTAGATCAAATAAATTCACTGCACTCGCCCATAATATTATTGGAGAGGATTTAATTTATATCTACTGGTGTGCAATAAAAATATTAACAGTGTTTGGATGATATAAAATATATGCTTAATTTAAAGTAATTATGCCAGATCATAAGCCTTTTACACTGAATGCTCATGTAAGGGAAAAGTTGGATATGTTTAATAACCAATATTTATGTACAAAATAAAGAAGAGAATAGCGATGTTTAAACGGATTGACCATGTGGAGATCCTGCCGGGTGATTTTGACAGATCGATGGCGTTTTACCTGGATCTGCTGGAGTTTCGCCTTGTGTCGCGAATGCCGGTGCAGGCCGGATCGCTGAAAGAGATCGCCTACCTGCAGCTGGGAGACACCGTCATTGAACTACTGCGTATGGAAGATCCGGCCCCGTTGCCCTCCCAGATGACAGTGGGCTACCATGCGATGGCCCTGGAAGTCGAATCGATGGAAGCCGCGACCACTTATCTGCGTGATCGTGGTGTCGCCGTGACATGGGGGCCGGTAGATCTGGGCATGTCCATCCGCGCCGAGATCACCGATCCTGATGGCCTGGTAATAGAATTGCGGGAATGGAAGAACAAACCCTGGTAAGTCTGAATATATTGTTGAAAGACAGGATTCAAGGATAACAGACAAAAGATGCTGAGTATATCCTATACTGGCCGGGAGAATATATTTAGGTGAATTACAGTATTTTGAATTAATATTTCAAAATGCATTCAATTCGTTATAAATATTAAGACCACATCATTTAATTTAGTCATATCTGAAATTATAACTGCTTAAGAGGATGTGTGCAAATGGTAAAGCCATTGCTTGATGTAGTATTCATGTCTGAAAAGAGAAAGGGAGTTCTCCTATTACTAAGAGACGGGGCAAAGGAAATGGAGTATCTTCTCAGATTCCTTGATACCACCAGACAGGCATTGCTTCCTCAGATAAGGATACTTGAAGAGCATCATCTTGTTGATCATTGTAAGGATGTTTATGAATTGACGGCTATTGGAAGACTGGTAGCTGATGAGATGCTTCCTCTGTTGGGTACTCTTGAAGTTCTGGAAATGGATGTTGAGTATTGGGGAACCCATAATCTTGATTTCATTCCTCCGAATCTCTTAAAAAGGATAAATGAACTTGGAAAATGCAGGATAATGAGTCCTTCTACTGAAAAGGTGCATGAGGCGGATGATGAATTCATTGAAACTTCCACACAGTATCATTATTCAATTACTACATTCTTCTACCCGAATTTCATGGATCTCTTTTCCAGAATGCTCTCAAAAGGTACAAACCTGCATGTAATTATTTCTCAGAACCTTTTTGACAAATTAAGGACTAATAATTACAGCGATATCCAAAAATTGCTCAGTAATGAGTTAGTTCATTTTTTCGTATCCTCCAAGAAAATTAACTTCCTGTATTTTGTATTCAGTGAGCACTATCTACTGATAAGCCCACTGAAAAACACCGGGGAGTTTGACAACAAATATGTCTTTTGTAAGACTCCGAGTGCCATTGACTGGGCAAGAGAAGTCTTTGATTATTACTTGAAGGACTCTAAGCCAATAACTGAAATTTGAATTATTTAATTTTTCTATATTTTTAACTAAATATAGCTAACTCTTTATTTCTGTATTTCATTAAAAGGAGAACAGAGTACTTAACATTTCAAGACTCTTAGTATAACATTTTGTCTTTATTCTCAATTTTGCCACGAAGTGCCTCAATATACTGTTATATCCTTCAACAGTTATATGTTTCAGCTTTGGATTGGGTATGAATAATCTCTGGAAGAAACTCTTCATATGCCCTCCAGTAATAGCAGAATAAGCATACGATAGGCATTTTTCTATGTCTTCCGATCCAGGATGATCTAAACAGGAAAGTATATATTTACCGGAACAATAATTTATCACGTTCAGATTTTGTTTGGACATAATATAGTCAACCAGATCTAGGACATTATATTATTCCACAGCAGGGTTGGTGGTGACATCCTGAGCAAACAGACTGAAGGATATCCCGAGGAAACTCTGGATCCAAAAGACTGGAAGTCTATGCGCATCCTCGGCCACAGTATCCTTGATGACGCAATGGACTATATGGAGACATTAAGGGATCGCCCTGTATGGCAGCATGCGCCATCGCATGTAAAAGCCCACTTTGAAGGTCCGCCTCCTGCAGATCCCGGAGCAGCCAGTGACATATATCAGGAGTACCTCCGGTACATACGCCCGTATCAGCTGGGCAACAGCCATCCCAGGTTCTGGGGCTGGATTGCCGGGTCCGGCACCTTGATGGGGATGTTTGCAGATCTACTCGCCGCCTCAATGGATGCCGTCAGCGGAGCGTTTTCCTACCTCAGCAACAATTACGTGGAGCTGCAGGTTATTGAATGGTGCAAGACACTTCTTGGTTATCCTCCTACTGCAAGCGGTCTTATTACCAGTGGCTGCTCAGCCTCAAACTTGATCGGCTTATCTGTTGCGAGAAACAAGATGGCAGGATTTGATGTACGCAGCAGGGGAATGCAAAACGCTCCAAAGCAAATGACTATCTACTGTTCGGACGAAGCCCACTCATCTATCCAGAAGGCCGTTGAACTGCTTGGCTTTGGAAAAGATTCACTGCGCCGGATCCCTGTAGACAGGTCCATGCAAATTGACCTGAAAGCCCTGAAAGAAGCTATCACGGATGACCGTGCACACGGCCATCTGCCGGTCTGCGTTATCGGATGCGCAGGGACGACCAACACAGCTGCCATAGACGACCTCAATGCCCTTGCGGACATATGCACTGAGGAAAAGTGTTGGTTCCATGTCGACGGTGCCTTTGGTTCCTGGGCGGCTATCGCTCCAGGGTACAAGCATCTCGTAGCAGGCATGGAAAGGGCAGATTCTCTGGCATTTGACCTGCATAAATGGATGTACATCCAGTATCCTATTGGCTGCATTCTGGTCAGGAATACCGGCGAGCACCGCAATGCATTTTCCCTGACCCCTACGTACCTTGCCCACGGTGAGGGTGAGCGCGGTTTAACCGGTGTCGATGTGAACTGGCTATCAGATTATGGTTTTGAACTTTCCCGCGGTTTCCATGCACTCAAGGCCTGGATGACAATAAAAGAGCACGGCACTGCCAGGTATGGGCGAATTATACAACAGAATATCGACCAGGCACACTATCTTGCCCGTTTGGTCGAAGCTGCCCCGGAACTTGAACTGGCGCTGCCTGTATCGTTGAACATTGTCAACTTCCGGTACATACGGTCCGGGCTGGATGATCCGGGTCTGGACTATCTGAACAAGCAGATAGAAACCGAGCTTCAGGAACTGGGAATAGCTGTCACCTCAACAGTCACTATCAAAGGCAGGAATTATCTGCATGTGGGAATTACAAACCATCGCAGCCTGTATAGTGACTTTGATACTCTTGTGAGAGAAGTGATCAGGCTTGGAAATGGACTCGTTTGACCATTTCTTCAAACACATGTTCACTGAAGAACAGGAGCAGAATGTGAGATCGTTCTGTCTTCTTTGTTCAATATGGCCAAAACGGTGCCAGATACGGACCGCTTACGCAAGTGCAGGTGACAAAAGGTAACATGAGAGATAGAATTGTCTGAAAAAGATCTTCGACCCGAGCGTGAGCAGCTTGGAACACGACTTGGATTTCTGCTGGTGTCAGCAGGATGTGCCATCGGGCTTGGTAATGTCTGGCGTTTTCCTTTCATTACAGGAATGTATGGTGGCGGAGCTTTTGTTATCGTTTACCTCGTATTTTTACTGCTTCTTGGCATTCCACTTCTTGTCATGGAATATTCTATTGGCAGGGCCGGAAGGTTGAATATAGCAGGTGCTATGAGGAAACTTGAAAAACCCGGAAGCAAATGGCATATATTCGGATATGTGGCTATGCTGGGGAACGTACTGATAATGATGTTCTATACAACGGTTGCCGGATGGAGCATTGCCTACATGTACTACACACTTAACGGGGAGTTCACAGGACTCGGATCGGAAGAGATCGGTGCAGCTTTTGGCGCCTTTCTGGGAAACAGTTCAGAGATCGTATTCTGGATGGCACTGGTCGTCTTACTGGGATTCTGGGTATGCTCCAGGGGGCTTCATAAGGGCGTTGAGAGGGTAAGCAAGTCATTGATGGCCGGTCTTTTCTTTATACTGATCGCACTTGTTGTGCGCTCCGTTACACTACCCGGATCAATGGAAGGGATCATTTTCTACCTGCGACCGGACTTTTCCCTGCTTGGCTGGGAAGCTGTCAATGCGGCCATGGGGCAGGCATTCTTCACTCTCAGCATAGGTATTGGCAGCATGGCTATTTTCGGAAGCTATATCGGAAGGGAGAAACGCCTTGCAGGAGAATCTATCGCTGTAGTTGCGCTTGACACATTAGTAGCTCTTCTTGCGGGTCTTGTGATAATACCTGCTGCCTTTGCCTTTGGTATTGATGCCGGGTCAGGTCCAGGTCTTATTTTTGTAACATTGCCAAACATATTCGATCAAATGGCGGGAGGGCAGCTGTGGGGTGCATTGTTCTTTCTATTCCTCTCTTTTGCCGCAATGACCACAGTGATAGCTATCTTTGAGAATATCATGGCTTTCACCATTGATGAATGGGGATGGGGCCGAAAGAAGGCTGCACTCATCAACGGGATAGGAATATTCCTGCTATCCCTGCCATGTGCCCTCAGTTTTGGAACATTGAGCTGGATAGAGTCATTGGGACCCGGAACAGGTATCCTTGATCTGGAGGATTTTATCTTCACCAACACCCTGCTGCCAATAGGCGCTCTGTCCTTGGTACTGTTCTGTGTGTATAAGTTTGGCTGGGGATGGGATAAATTCACAGAGGAGGCAAATGCCGGGGAAGGAATACATTTCCCACGGTCGATACGCCCCTATCTTGCCTATATACTGCCTTTAATAATACTTTTGTTGATGGTGGAAGGCTGGATGGCAGCTTTCTGAATCAGAGAAAAGGAATGAAGAAAAGTGTCAAGGATGATAAGCCATTTATTAAGAATGCTCCGCAATCATTCGATCCCATTAGAATGAAAATCAGCAGTTATTAAAAAAGACATACAGGACTCTTTGGTGAGCCCTCTATATTTATTCTGGAGCTGCCTCGGCTTCATATTCAATACCGCCGATCTTCTTTGCGACAATGTTGTATGGGACCGCCATGAGTATGCCCCCAATGACTCCTATCGCACCATAAAATAGTGGGATTATTATGATCATCTCAATTCCAAAAGCTTCAGCAGATGAGCCATCCAGAGCAGATATAATTACCAGTGGAACTGCAATGATCAAGCCTATTATCATATACATTACGCCCAGTATTTTAGCGCTGGATAGTGCGCCAAGTCTGGTCAGAATTAGTTTTTGTGCCATGATCGACCTC
>Ga0209347_1000979_pt1 | contig 55279 bp, 46 predicted proteins | sample AutmiccommuBRH23_FD_187382 | JGI IMG/M metagenome (GOLD analysis project Ga0209347, IMG submission 187382) | Deep subsurface microbial communities from Mt. Terri, Switzerland - Autotrophic microbial communities BRH/23 (SPAdes) (version 2) | ecosystem: Environmental > Aquatic > Deep subsurface >... | reverse complement strand
CGATTCGCATCTGGTGATCATGCCGGAGGGGTTCCACCCGTTCCCTTACCGAACACGGAAGTTAAGACCTCCAGGGCCGAGGATACTTGGGGCATAGCCCCTGGGAAAGTAGGTCATCGCCAGGTAAGACATAGGGGCTACCTTAAAGGGTAGTTCCTTTTGTGTCTTTATGGTAGAGCGCTAGCCTTCCAAGCTAGTTACGAGAGTCGATTCTCTTCACCCGCTCCATTCCATGGCGGCATAGCCAAGTGGTAAGGCAGAGGTCTGCAAAACCTCTATTCCTCAGTTCAAATCTGAGTGCCGCCTCCAATCAATTTGCCGATGTGGCGTAACTGGCAGACGCACGGGACTTAAAATCCCGCGGACTAAACATCCGTACCGGTTCGATTCCGGTCATCGGCACCATATGGTTTGTAGCTCAGTTGGTTAGTACCGCGTTGACATCGCGGGGGTCGGAGGTTTCAGCCCTCTCAAACCCGCCAATAGGATAACTTAGAAACCTTGAAGTCCATGAGTATCGTGGATTTCAAGGTTTTTTTATCTGATACGAGAATGTATAGTATTAAGGGAAAGGGAAAAATGAGTAAATATATTTCACTATGGACTAGATGTCGCGTTTAATGCCCAGGATTCGAAGTATATGGAGTTCACTGTCAAGAAGGGTCTTAAAAGAGAACTGCTTTATGAACTTAAAGCTAATTGGCGGATATACATGTTACAAGAGTTACAATATAGGGTCTAATTAAAGGGGTTAGAAGTGTCAATAATATGATTATGATCACAGAACAATAAAGGAGAGGGTTTCATTTGAAACAAGATACAATAATTGGTGGAGTCATGGGGGTAATTATTGGCGACGCTTTAGGATTACCTGTCCAGCGCATGACGAAAACGGAAATAAAGAAAAACCCTATCACGGATATGACAGGAGGAGGTGCTTTCGGTCTTGAACCGGGCGCGTGGTCGGACGATAGTTCCCTTACACTCTGTCTAGCTGAAAGTCTGTATGAGGTAGGTTACAATCCTCCGGATATTGCTCGGCGATTTGTTAAGTGGTATCGTGATGGCTATATGACCCCGTCGGGTGAGTCCTTTGATATAGGCAATACGACATCAATAGCTATGAAGAGATTGATCCATGGTGTTGCTCCCTTTAAAGCGGGTCCCACTGATGCAGAGAGTAATGGGAATGGAAGCCTGATGCGAATTCTCCCAGCAATCCTGTTTTTCGCGAATGAATCCGATTACACAATGATTCAAAGGATTTGTGAAGTTTCCAAGATAACGCACGGACATCCGCGTAGTCAATTGGCGTGTAGTTTGTATTCTCTGTTCGTGAAGGAATTGCTAACAGGGAGTAGTCCCCAAAAAGCCTATGACGCTATGAGACTGAAATCTCAAACTGTGTTTTTTGTAGACCGCAAGGTAGGTAAGCAGTTAAGTCATTTTAAGCGTATGATTAGCGGCGAACTTTCCACTCTTGCTGAGAGTGAGATAAAATCTGGGGGCTATGTGGTGGAATCTTTGGAAGCTGCTCTCTGGAGCTTTCTCACCACATCGTCGTTTGAGGACGCAGTTCTCAGAGCAGTAAACTTAGGTTGGGATACTGATACAGTGGGGGCCATTACTGGTAGCATGGCTGGCGTTTATTATGGGTTTTCTAACATACCCGCTCATTGGCTGAGGAAACTATTAGACTATGAAAAAATACTGAGTCTAACTAATCAATTTGCTGAACGGGTGCTACAAACGAAGTAATTAACTCAAGGCTTGAGATGCACAAACACAATAAGTTTAGGGATGTATTTAACAGAAAGTATACATATCACCTTGCGGATAAACTTAATTTAACCGAAATGAGAAATGCTTCGCAGGTCTTAATTGGCAGTCACGATTTCCAGAGTTTTACTAACATAAGAAACAGTGACAAATCGACGATAAGGACGATCAATTACATCAATATAATTGAAAAAGATGACATTTTAGTCATAGAAGTTAATGGAAATGGATTCTTGTGGAATATGGTTAGAATCATTGTCGGAACACTTATCGAGGTAGGTAAAGGTAGTCTTAAACCAATAGAGGTTGAAAAAATATTAAATGAAGAGAAGCGATGGGAAGCAGGCCCTTTAGCTCAAGCAAAGGGCTTATTCTTAAGAGATGTAAGTTACTAAGGCTAACGAACTACGTCTGAGAAACTGGTCGGAAGAGCTTTGCTGGATTTTGTGATGAAGAGATAGTTGAAGTGTAATAATAGGTATGTAAAACCCAATTATAATGGTCCTGCAGTTCTTGATTTAGTTATTAATAGACTAGTGTGAAGGAACTAAGTTAAGAGGAATATGTAACTAGAAATAGGTTCAGCAGAAATAAACTCTGCTGAACCTATTTTGTTAATTATATGTACCCGAGATGATCTTAACTACTACACGTCTATTATTCAACCCCGGAAAGACGATCATCAACAAATTTTTGCCAGTCTTCAGCAAGATCGTCCTGAAAAAGTACTGGGTCGGTATCGGCTACTTGCCTTGCAATATCTTTTGCCTCGATATTATTTTCATAGATACCCAAGTGCTGAGGATCTATAAAAGAAATTTCTTGCTTAAGATTTTCGAACGATTCCTGATCAACCCAATACTTATAAAGTAATTCAAACACAGCTCTTTCATTATCGGCCGTTATCTTCATTAGGTGCCCTCCAATCCTTAAAGAATTTGTGGCTAAGTTATGTATCACTGTCCTTTCCAACGCTGTTAGTATGTCTTGAAGTAATTTTGTTACACCTTTTATCCACGTCAGCAACTATATCCTTCACCTCAAACTCCGCCTACCTTTTCAGGAACCCTCTCTTTCCCAACGGCTGCATCATTGACGCCGGATACGGTAATAAGAGTATTTCCCGCTAATAGTACTACGGGGAATCAAGGACCTGTTAAAATGCAAGGAGGTTTAAGAGGTTGCCATAGATAGATTTCTGGATGGAATGGAATTACTCATAGAAAAGAGCATCGCCTACTGGGATCTGAGAAGCCTTCCATGAGGGATAGAAGCTAGCCAAACATTTTCGAAAAGACCAAATGTCGAGTATTTTTGTTGTCGAGCTTGTAATCTTTCAAGTATTCTCTTTTAAACTCTCAACATCTTCTGCTGTTGCCTCCACGATGTGAACATACCTATTTTGCCAAGGAGCGAAACGAATTTCTGGTATTTTACATACCTTACTTTATGTTTTCCAGCAGTACAGGGGATGAAGCAAATTATTTGGAAATGGATGCACGCTGGCGAGCATTGCGTCTGATGCTAAGCGAATACCAGGATCAAAAAGCAGGTACTGTGGCGATTAATCAGTTACTTCACTATTCATTTCAATTAATATATCAAAAACAGGAGTCTCTCTCTATTCACTTTATTCATAAGAATTATTACAGGAACATTTCACTCGAAGAGTTAGCCAGCCTCGAACACTATCATGTCAGTTATTATAGTCAGTGGTTTAAGAAGAAAATGGGGGTTATTTCCTTAACCGGATCAAGTTCATCTGCCGGATATTTGGCTTCAACCTACGCTTTGGCCCTGATATTCGCACAGATCCCTATTGGGATGTTGGCGGACGTGTTGGTTCCAAACATTTTATTCTAAATAGGATATCTATAATAAGATAGTCTTATGCTTTCGGATCCGTTGGTTCACAGACTCTTCTTAGTCTTACATGTGTTTGGTTTAATCTCTTTGACAAGAACATATGTTTCATATTATAGTATTTATAGTTGCTAAGTTAGGATGTGTTTAACATTGACATTTATAATAAGCTGACTATCTTGTCAGATTCAGCTAAATATGATGTGGCTTGCACTTCAAGCGGTGTTGATAGAAAAGGGAAATTTGGCAGTATTGGAAGTGCTGCGAAAGCCGGCATATGTCATAGCTTTTCGGCAGATGGGCGATGCATATCCTTACTGAAAGTTTTGCTGACGAATGCCTGCGTCTTTGATTGCAAATACTGTGTTAATCGTGTGTCAAATGACTCCGTAAGAGTGGCATTTACGCCCCAAGAACTTGCAGAACTTACGATCAACTTCTACCGACGAAACTACATAGAGGGTTTATTTCTGAGCTCAGGGGTCATTAGAAGTCCTAACTATACCACTGAGCAAATGATCAAAGCTCTTGAGTTATTGCGTAACGGTTACCACTTTGGCGGCTATATTCATGTTAAGGCTATACCAGGAGCAGATGGAGAGCTCATTACACGCTTGGGACTTTTAGCCGACCGGATGAGTATAAATATTGAGCTACCTTCTCAGGAAAGCTTAACGCTTTTAGCTCCGAATAAGACAAAGGAGTCCATCCTACGTCCGATGGGACTGATTAGTACAAAGATCCAGGAAAACTGCACGGATCTTGTAAAATACCGTCATGCTTCCAAATTTGTGCCGGCTGGACAGAGCACACAGCTTATTGTGGGGGCAACTCCCGATAGTGACTATAAAATATTAACCCTCACTGAAGGTCTGTATAGAAAATACCGTCTGAAAAGAGTCTTTTTCTCTGCCTATGTGCCAGTGGCCGAGAATTCTCTGCTGCCTTCTATGGATACCAAACCACCTCTCATACGTGAGCATCGACTTTACCAGGCCGATTGGCTGTTGAGGTTTTACGGCTTTGAAGCAAAAGAATTGCTTGATGAGCAAAATCCCAATTTCAATTTACAAGTAGATCCGAAGTGCAATTGGGCGCTCAACCATTTGGAGAAATTCCCGCTAGAAATTAACAAAGCACCGTTTGAGATGCTTTTACGAGTGCCGGGAATCGGCGTAACTAGTGCCCAACGCATTCTTACAGCAAGGAGAAGTGGTCCGATTGATTTTTCAGGACTTAAAAAGATAGGAGTAGTTCTGAAACGCGCTCAGTATTTTGTAACCTGCAAGGGAAAGATCATGGAGGGCTTGAAAATAAATTCTGAAGGAGCAATTAGATCGTTGATGGCCGACCAGTATAAGCTTCCGTCACGATACCCTGAGCAGCTCTCACTTTTTAACGAGCCTTTTATTACTAGAGAGGATGTGCACCGATGCTTGACAGGACAGATATAGTCTACGCTTATGATGGCAGCTTTGAGGGGCTAATGTGTTGTGTTTTTGATAGCTACGAGCATAAGGAAATTCCTAGTATAATCCGGCCCCCTAGTGTTCAGCAGACCCTTTTTGATACGGCAAAATGGATTGAGACAGACGAAAATAAAGCGGACAGAGTTTTTAACTCCATTCCCATGAAAATATCTTACGAAGCCCAGGAGTTGGCAAAGCTCGGTTTTTTAACATGTGCTCCGAACAAAGAACTATTAATCTTTCATTTCTTGCGTTTGGGGTTTAAGTATGGGGACAAGGTTATGACGATGCTCACCGATGATACTGTATGCTCTCTTCAAAAAGCAGTACGCCACTTGACATCAGAAAGTCATAAGTTCAAGGGCTTTGTTCGATTTTCGGTTTATGGTGAGGTACTTGTAGCGGTTATTGAACCCAAAAACTATGTTCTTCCCCTTTTGTCACCGCATTTTTGTGACCGTTACCACAGTGAAAGGTTTATGATTTATGATAAAACCCATGGTATGGCCATAATTTATCAGTCTAAAAAAGCAGAGTTGATTTATGTCGAAGACTTAACCTTGCCTGACGTCGATTCTGTTGAGGTTGAATATCGTCGTTTGTGGAAGCAATTTTATAAAACGATTGCCATTGAAGGAAGAATTAATTCACGCTGTCGAACGACCTTTATGCCGAAACGCTATTGGGACCAAATGACTGAATTTGACAAGAATAATGCTTCAACAAAATGGTAGGTGGCGGAAACTGGAACAGATGCGCAATGCACTTCGATTATTAACTTGGATGCTTTGTCGACAAACCAAAGATTGATCAGGGATGAGGTTAAATACTAACAGGTTGTAAGATTTAAACAATTGTACAGAAAAAATGTTCAGTCAAATAACGGAGCTTAGATTTTGATGACGCTTACTTATAGTCTTAAGGAAGTGCTTTTTTGATGTTTCTAGTTGGACTTTAACGCTGCTACGTAGTACCACAGATGATTGAAATGGATTCTATCTTCAATATTTTTACCAAACCTTAGTTGAAAAAATAATATTTATGGATTATACAAGGAAATTAAGGCCCTGTGGCGAATTAACAAAGATAAAAGAATAAGATAATAAGGGGTTTACGATATATGAAAAGGATTCACTCTCTACATAAGACAAGCTTAGTTAGTCTTATTGGAGTTTTTCTTTTAGTTGTGTCATCGATGCCAGTGCGTGCTGACAACTTACAGCAACAATTAAATCAATCTCAGCAACAAGCCAATCAGTTAAATGGGGTCTTGAATGCACAAAAAGAAAAAGTAACCAGTGCAACGACCCAGGTTGTGGCATTAAAGCAATCCGTTGAAGCCTTAAATAACAGTATTGCACGGGAACAAGCCAAACTCACAGAGGAACAAAATTATCTTAAGGAGCTGGAAGATCAACAACAAATGCTTGAGGTTAAACGCCAGGAGCACATTAAAGCGTTAGGACAAGTCTTAAGGAGTAACTATGAAGACGGCGTGACAACATACCTTGCTGTGTTGTTTGAAGCCACTAGTTTATCGGATTTTATCGATCGTGCGGACAAGATTGAGATGATCGTAAGTACTCACGGTAAGCTTCAAAAAGACATTATTAAGTTGAAAGAAACCATGAACAGCCAAATGGAACTTATAGAACAAAAGAACGAAACTATTCAAGCCACGATAATGAATAAGACTGAAACACAGCAAGCTGTGCAACAAGTACTATATAAGCAACAAGCAGTGCTTAATCAATTGAGCAAAGAAGAAAAAGCAGCCCTTAATGCTTCCTTATCTGCACAAGCAAAGGTTAATAGGATACAACAGTTGATTGAACAGGAAAAACTTGAAGCAGCTTATGCAGCGAAGGAGAAGAAATCCCCGGGAACAACTTCTACTGGCGGAGGCGGAGTTACAGGTACTGTCGCTGTTTCAGGCGGAGCAAAACAAATTCTTAATTTTGCTGCTCAATTTTTGGGTACAAAGTATGTTTGGGGAGGAACAACTCCATCACCGGGATTTGATTGTTCAGGGTATGTCCAATATGTCTTCCGTAATAGTGGCATTTCACTGAGTAGAACTTCTGAACAACAGTTTAAAAATGGAGTTTCCGTCTCACGATCAGAACTCAAGCCAGGCGATTTAGTGTTTTTTCACACATATTCTTCAGGTGCTTCCCATGTTGGAATCTACGTTGGAAATAACACGATGATTCATTCGTCTTCTGGGGGTGTTTCATACGATGACATGACTAGCTCTTATTGGGAAAAACGCTATCTTGGAGCTCGGCGTGTTATCGCTTCTTAAAAGAATAAATTGAGTATACACTTACTTATATTTTTAGAAAAGAGGGCGTTTCCTACGGTGGTTGTAACGACGAAGGAAGGCCTTCTTTTTTTACGGCCAATTACTTTTTAATAACCATATGAACCGATCTTATCAGCTATTGAGCGATATTACCTTAATCAATTGAGGGAAAGGCTAGACGGATGGGCACTTTTGTAGCCAATAGGAGGTTTTAGAATTCATAATTCCTGTCCAGGCAATCGAAAGATATTAGTTACTTATTGTACGCGAATATTGACATAATTAACTTTTTGCTATTTTATGATATAATTTAGAGTGTATCTTTTAAAATAATTTATATTTCGACAAATGAGTTCTTATAAGGGGGATAGGTTTTGAAATTACTTGCCATTAATCCCGGTTCAACGTCTACGAAAATCGCAGTGTATGAGAATGAAGTTTGTCTTTGGAAACATGGAATTGACCACCCTGTCAGCCAAATACAAACATTTGATCGTGTGGGTGATCAATATGAATATCGAATTGGGCACGTTCTAAAATTGCTCGAAGAAAAAGGGACTCCGTTGGATTCTTTTAATGGAGTCGTGGGACGTGGTGGTTTGCTTGAGCCCCTTGTCGGAGGTACTTACTTGGTTGACCAATATCTTCATGACATCTTGAAGAATGCGCCCGGAGGGGAACATGCTTCCAATTTAGGTGGAATCATTGCTTTTCACTTGGGACAAAAAATCAATGTCCCTGTCTATATTGTGGATCCCGTTTCAGTTGACGAAATGGAGCCGGTAGCCAGGCTTTCAGGACTTCCGGAATTGCCCCGATTAAGCCAATCTCATGCGTTAAACATGAAGGCGGTCGCTCGTAAAGTGGCTCATAAGATTGGAAAAGCCTATCATGAGGTAAATCTGATTGTTGCCCATTTGGGTGGGGGGATTTCTGTAGCTCCGCACCGCAAAGGGAAAATGATTGATGTGAATAATGCTAATAATGAAGGCCCTTATTCTATAGAACGTTGTGGCACACTGCCGGCTTACCAACTCGTCAAACTTTGCTATTCAGGAAAGTATACGGAGAAGGAAGTGCTCACAAAAATCCTTAAAGAAGGAGGCATTTTTGCATACCTCGGGACAAAGGATGCGCGAGAAGCAGAGAAACTTATGGATGAAGGAGATTTGTATGCTAAAATTATATTAGAAGGCATGTGTTATCAAGTGGCTAAGGAAATCGGTGCGATGGCCACAGTGTTGGCGGGAGAGGTTGATCACATTGTCTTGACTGGAGGACTCGCTCATTCAGCATTTATAACTGAAGAAATTATCCGACGGGTATCGTTTATTTCCTCAGTTATGGTGGTCCCTGGAGAAGAGGAGATGGAAGCATTAGCTCTCGGGGCCTTGAGAGTCCTTCGTGGCGAAGAGAAAGCATTGACTTACAAAGCATAACAGGGTTTTGAATACTAGACAGAAAGTATAACTTATCGTTATTTACTCTGAGGTAGGTTAATACGTGCGAAGACGGTGTCTTCGTCTGGAAGGTCCCTTCTCGCCATCACGACACCTTGCCAATCCACACTGCAGGAGTATGCGTAATAAGTTGCAGTGTGGCGATAAGCTCGTCCGCTTATCGTCATGGCGGTGTTGCTAACCTCGAACATCCTTGTTCGAGTCTTGGCTACAGGGACACTGGTCCATCCTTAGATAGCGCATAAGGGCAACTAAGGCTACCGCCTGCGCCTATGGCTTCTCCGTTGTGCTAACCCGTGCGAAGACAGTGTCTGCAAGAATGCTAATAAGTGCGAAGACAGTGTCTTCGTGTGGGCGCTAGCCAAGTTTTCTAAAAATGGGGTGTGAAGATTGCGCTTTAGCGGATTTGATGCTTTATTCGACAGGGCAAAAAGTTTAGGGCGAGTAAAGGTTGCCGTGGCTGCGGCCGCAGATAAAGAAGTCATGGAAGCCGTTAAATTAGCGGTAAAGGAAGGACTAATTAGCCCTGTTCTCATTGGCGATGTCGAACTAATTAAGCAATTGGCTCAAGAAATTGGCTTAGGCTTGGAAGATGCCGAGTTGATTCATGAGCCGAATTCGCTGGAAGCGGCGAACAGGGCAGTCGATGCAATTGTTGATGGACAGGCACATTTCTTAATGAAGGGGCTTATCAACAGCTCGGATTTTTTGCGAGCAGTGCTTCGGTCAGATCAAGGACTCCGAACCGGGCGTTTACTCAGTCACTTAGCTGCATTTCAAGTTCCAGGGTTTTCTCGTTTACTGTTCGTAACCGACGGAGGGATAAATATTGCTCCGTGCTTGGCTCAGAAAAAGGAAATATTAGAAAACAGCTTATTATATCTGCAGGGTATTGGAATGGATTTAGTGAATGTAATTGTTTTAGCCGCCAATGAATTGGTGGATTCGAAAATGCCTGCGACGATGGATGCCCAAGCGCTAGCTAAAATGAGTCAAGCAGGAGAATTCCCAGGGGCAATAGTGGAAGGCCCGTTGGCTCTCGATGGAGCAGTAAGTGCTGTCGCCTTGAAACACAAAGGGATTAGCAGTCAGATTAAAGGGAATGTCGATTTGATCTTGGTTCCCACCATAGAAGTTGGAAATGTCTTAGGGAAATCTATGGTTTACTTTGCAGGGGCGACAATGGCTGGGATCGTGCTTGGGGCGCAGGTACCCATTGTCTTAACGTCAAGAAGTGATACTCCGAGGAGCAAGTTTATGGCATTGACAATGGCTGCGCTCAATCGAGCAATACCTTAAAAGACCAACGGGTCTTTACAGCTTTGTAATATCTGAGTTAAAATGCTTAAGTGAACTAATTTTGAAAATTTTGCTCATTTCCACTAAGGGGGGAGACGAATTAAGCATGAAAACATTAATGACAGGCAATGAGGCAATTGCTCGAGGTGTCTACGAATATGGTGTCAGCGTTGCTGCAGCCTATCCCGGCACACCAAGCACAGAAATCCTCGAAAATATCGTAAAGTATCCAGAAGTTTATTGTCAGTGGTCACCTAATGAAAAGGTTGCTATGGAAGTAGGCATTGGCGCTGCTATTGCCGGTGCTCGCAGCATTGTTACCATGAAAATGGTAGGCGTTAATGTAGCGGCCGATCCGCTTTTCACAGTAGCGTACACCGGAATCCGTGCAGGCTTAGTCTTGGTATCAGCAGATGATCCGGGGATGCACTCCTCACAAAACGAGCAAGACAATCGACTATACGCGGCGTTTGCCAAGATACCGATGTTAGAACCCTCGAACTCCCAGGAGGCTAAAGACATGGTTGGCTTGGCTTTGGAAATTTCAGAAACCTTTGATACTCCTGTTATGTTACGGATTACGACTCGGATAGCTCATTCCCTAAGTTTAGTAGAGCTAAATGATCCCATGGAACGAGTTGTTAAGTCCTACGAACGAAATCCACGTAAATACGTCATGCTTCCAGGGAATGGGCGCCTTCGCCGATTAGTGGTGGAAGAAAGGATGCATGATCTAGCTGACTATACTGAAACAGTGGCGGTCAATAATATGGAACTGCTAGACCAGTCCATTGGGGTCATCACCTCGGGAATTTCCTATCAATATGTCAAAGAAGCTCTTCCCACTGCTTCCGTTCTCAAATTAGGATTAACCAATCCCTTACCGTTAGGCTTAATCAAAGAGTTCGCTGCAAAAGTGGATAAACTTTATGTTGTCGAGGAATTAGAACCTTATATGGAAAAGGAAGTCCGCCTCTTGGGAATTAAGGTCATAGGGAAGGAGCTCTTTCCTCCTTACGGAGAACTTTCCGTTCGTATGGTATCGGAAAAGATCAGCGGACAACTTGGAATTACGGTTGCTCCAGCCTTTGATGCTCCGATTCGTCCACCCGTCATGTGCCCTGGTTGCCCACACCGCGGAATATTTTACACCCTAAAACAACTCAAACTCGTAGTTTCGGGTGATATTGGCTGTTACACCCTAGGAGCAATGGCTCCACTGGAAGCAATGGATACGACGATCTGCATGGGGGCCTCAATATCCGCAGGCTTAGGAATGATTAAGGCCCATCCAGAAATGGCCGAAAATGTGGTCGCTGTGATTGGCGACTCAACCTTTTTACATTCGGGAATTACCGGTCTCATGGATGTCGTTTATAATGGTGGAAATCTAACGACGCTCATCCTTGATAACTCCATTACCGGCATGACAGGGCACCAGCATAACCCGGCTTCAGGCAAGACTCTCATGGGTCAGGCAGCTCCTCAGGTCGACTTTGTTGCCTTATGTAAGGCCTTGGGAGTAAAACGAATTACGGAGGTCGATCCTTTTGACCTAGAAACAGTTAAAGCAATTATCAAGACCGAAGTAGCCGCTCCTGAACCATCCGTGATCATTGCCCGGCGTCCTTGTGCTCTTATTATCAAAAATACTGAAAAACCTCTCCAAGTCCAAGATTGCACTGGCTGTAAAATGTGCTTAAAACTTGGCTGTCCAGCACTCTCCTTTGATGAAGAAAACAAAACAATCCAAGTTGATCAAGCTATCTGTACAGGGTGTGGATTATGTATGAATGTGTGCAAATTTAATGCCTTGAGAAAGGCTGGTGATGCATAATGTCTAAAATAATTAATGTTTTACTTGTGGGAGTAGGTGGGCAAGGAACAATTTTAGCCTCCAAAATTTTAACCCATGTCGCTTTAGCTCAGGGTCACGAAGTTAAAATGTCAGAAATTCACGGTATGGCCCAACGTGGTGGATCAGTAGTCACTCAAGTTCGTATGGGAGAAGATGTATACTCTCCGGTCATCGAACCAGGAGAAGCAGATTTTGTAGTGGCCTTCGAACAGTTAGAAGCTTATCGTTGGGCTCATTTCTTAAAAAAAGACGGAACTCTCATCGTTAACACTCAAAGGATAGTCCCTTTAACGGTACTCATCGGAGCTGCAAATTACCCGGAGAGCATCCTTGTGGACCTCAAAGATCGAGTTGAGCGTTTTATCGAATTGGACGGATTAAAATTAGCTTCTGAAGCAGGTAATGCTAAAGCTACGAATGTAGTGCTTATGGGGGTCCTCTCGCAGTATATGGAATTCCCCGAGGAATCCTGGCAAAACGCTCTTGTGGCAAGAATTCCTGCCAAGCTTTTGGAATTAAATAAGAAAGCCTTTGCTTCTGGAGTTGCCGCGACAAAGTAAATTGGTTTAATTAAAGTTGGTCAGCTAGACTTCCATTATCCTGAGAGCACTGCGAGGAGATAGTAGGGCTAAGAATCTGTAAGGCAAATCAAACGCCTCGTTCACTCCATCATTGGAATGAACGAGGCATTTTTTAATCCGAGGGAGGTAAAGGCAATTCGTGAATTGCCCCTACAGGATACCTATTAGTTACTATTGCTCAGGTCCTCTGTTTCTGAACTGACTCTTTCGTTTAATCGTCCCGCGTGTCGGACCGCTTCTCGAAGCAAAAACTCAATGTGTGCATTGGCGCTGCGGAATTCATCAGCTGCCCAACGCTCAAGAGCTGTATAAAGTTTGGGATCAAGACGGAGGGGAAATTGTTTTTTAATTGCCATAATTATTCACATCCGTTGTCAAGCTGTTGTTCTTCGGCTATAGGGTAACGTGAATCCTTAATACACTGTCCCTGTATTAATAACGGGTTGGACAGCGCGCTCGGAAACGATGGACACTAAGAGATTATTAACCATGGCGGCTTTGCGCTCTTGATCAAGCTGAAGCACACCATCTTTTTCAAGCCGTTCAATTGCCATTTCAACCATGCCCACAGCACCCTCTACGATTATTTGGCGTGCAGAAAGGATAGCAGAAGCCTGTTGTCGCTGGAGCATTGCGCCTGCAATTTCCGTCGCATAAGCCAAATGGGTAAGACGTGCTTCGCTAACTTCGACCCCAGCGAGTTTGAGGCGTTGTTGCAATTCTAGCTTTAATTCAGTGGATACCTCTTCAGGATTACTTCTTAGGGAAAGTCCCTTTCCTTCAAAATTATCATAAGCATATCGGGTTGCTACGTGTCGCAATGCTGTTTCACTTTGGATTTCCACGAATTGTTCATATTTTTCCACATCAAATAAGGCTTTAGCGGTATCGACAACTCGGAATACTACAACAGTAGCAATCTCAACTGGATTACCTTCAATGTCATTGACTTTAAGAGTTTTGCTGTTGAAATTTCGAACCCGTAAAGAAACCCCTCTACGTATAGATAGTGGGATACTTAACCATATCCCGGGTTCACGAATTGTACCGAGGTAACTACCAAAAAAGACCAGTGCTTTCGACTTGTTAGGTTGAACCACTGTAATACCAGAGCATAGAATGATCGCAATAATTGGAAGAGAAATTCCCAACCAGATGTCTTGTAACAATAATGCAATTCCACCGATCAAGAGGGCAATTACAAGGAGCAATGCCAGATAACCATTAACGGCCCAGGCTTTCTTTTCGATCATTTTGAAGAATCCTCCTTTAGATTTTGAATTTAGATCGTAAACAATTAATACTATTATGATATCACATTGATATTGTATTGTGAAGAGTTAGAAGGCGTCTGCAAAAAAGGAAACAGTTTATCCAAATCGTACCACTCCCACTTCTTCAAGTGGGAGTGGTACACCTTATTCTGCTTCGGTGGAGGTAGAGTCCATCCTTCGCCGCTGAGTGTACCTTTTGGGATCAGCGGCTTCGGCGATACTCTCCACAGGAGACTATCGTCACCGAAGACTCGATGTTCAACTTTAGTTGAACGAGTTCACTAAGCCAAGGGTTGAGTCTGTCCGCATAAAAAGGATAAGATAATGAGTACATAATTCAAAAAAAGGTAATGTTAATATCAGGCAACCACGGCGTTTGTTCAGACCATTTCAGCGGAAATAGTGACGTATGCTGCTTATCAAGTCTTAGGTTTTTCGAAGAAAGGTTCGATTGTATGGAATATTCAAAGGCAGTAATATTAAACCAAGTACGGAAAGGAGTCTACGTATTATGTCACAAGCTAAAAACCCTCAACCTACTTTTCCGGCTCAACATCAAGAACAACAACCAGGACTTGAATCTCTAATGAATCCTAAACCTGTTGCTGAAGACGCAACCTATTTAGGGAGTGGAAAGCTCAATGGAAAAGTCGCAATTATTAGTGGAGGAGATAGTGGGATAGGACGTGCCGTTAGCATTGCTTATGCTAAAGAAGGGGCCGATGTAGTAATAGCTTATTTGAATGAACATGACGATGCGAATGCAACAAAAGGACGAATAGAACAATTAGGAAAGCGATGTGTAGTTATTTCGGGAGATATTGGCGATGAAGTCTTCTGTCAGGAAGTCATCAATCAGACGATACAGGCTTTTAGTAAAATTGATATCTTGGTCAACAATGCAGGAGAACAACACCCTCAGAATAGTTTGCTTGATGTGACGACGGCGCAGCTAGAAAGATCCTTTCGTACGAACATTTATAGTTGCTTTTTCTTAACCAAAGCCGCGTTGCCTCACCTTAAATCCGGCAGTGTTATTATCAATACCTCATCGATCACAGCGTATGAGGGACACGATCAATTAATCGATTATTCGGCAACAAAAGGGGCCGTCGTTTCCTTTACCCGCTCACTGTCTGAATCACTGTGCAAGTTAGGGATTCGTGTTAACGGAGTTGCTCCTGGCCCGATCTGGACGCCATTGATTCCCGCCTCCTTTCAAGCGGACCATGTTGCAACTTTTGGAAGCACGACGCCTATGCAACGGGCTGGTCAACCTAAAGAGTTAGCACCTGCCTATGTCTTTTTGGCTTCAGACGATTCTTCTTATATATCAGGACAGATGCTTCACATCAATGGGGGAACAATCGTTAATAGCTAACACCAACAGACGTCCAGAAAAACTTTGACGTTTAAGCTGTGACAGGTCAGTGATCTCTTGCTCCACGAAACTTAGTTCTTGGTGTACTTGGTCTATGATTTAATCATTCTTTTGCCATTACTACAGGGCCTTAACAAGTATTAGAAAACTATGGAAGTTATAAGAGGACTCCTTCCTTTGTGGATTTAAATTTAGCATTAAACTTTATAAACCACTCGTATTTAAACCGGGTGGTTTTTTTATCTAAATCGTAAGACTCCCACTTCTATAAGTGGGAGTGATACACCTTATTCTGCTTCGGTGGGGGTAGAGTCCATCCTTCGCCGCTGAGTGTACCTTTTGGGATCAGCGGCTTCGGCGATACTCTCCACAGGAGACTATCGTCACCGAAGACTCGATGTTCAACTTTAGTTGAACGAGTTCACTTTAGGACGAGAAAACTGCATTTTCAAGTCATTTATGAGTTAGAATGACTGACAAGAGTACAACGTGACTTGAACTTTTGAAGTGGATTATGATAAGTTAAACATAGAATAAGGGATGATCTCCTCAAATCTGAATAAACTTGCCGTAGTTATTCCAAGAATAATCTAGGAATAATGCAGTTTAGAGAGTCTTCTAGAAGATGTTGCTGAAAATTGTAGCTTTTGACAAAGGATTTATTGATTCTTAAGCTCTTGTTTGGCACTGAATTTGCATATTATTAAAATGGTATTACTTGTGTAAATATCTGTGAATTGTTCAGCTAAAGTTGAACATCGGGACATGGGTGATACAAGCCTCCAGTGACGATAGTTTAATTAACTAAATAATTAGAGACTTTGAATAGGGAGGATTAATAGTTTATGCAGCAACCAGTTATGATCGAACCTTCTATATCAATGGAACATGTCGGGCGTGTCTATAAAATGATCAGTGAGATCCCTTGCTTTGATAACTTACGAATCAGCGTGATCGAAGTTTTGCCCGGAGGGTTAACGAATAGTAACTATAAAGTGACCATCAATGAAGTAACTTATGCAGTAAGGCTTGCTGGAGCAGGAACAATGGAGTACTTAAATCGCCCCGCTGAAAAGCATAATGCTCAGGCTATGGCCGATATTGGAATTAGCGCCCCCATCATTTATTATGATGAAACAACAGGTAATCAGGTATGTAAGTATATAGACGATTGTATAACTTTACACATTAAGGATTTCAAAGAGGAAGCCCGTTACCTCAGCATGGCAGCTCATGTTTTTAGAAAATATCATGGCTCAAAAAAAGGGTTTATTTCAACTTTTGACCCTTTAAAAGAGATTGAAGCTTATATTCAATTATTGGCAGAGAAAAATTATGAATTTTATGAAGGCGCTGAAACCATGCGTGAGAAAATTGAGGAGATAAGAGTGCTTTTTAAGAATAATCCCCCACCTCAAGCACCTTGCCATAATGACCCACTTTGCGAAAACTGGTTGGATGATCAAAAAAACTTCTACCTGATTGATTGGGAGTACGGTGGAATGAATGATCCTTTGTTCGATTTAGGAGCACTTGCCATTGAGGCGGAACTCACTAATGAACAAGAACGTTTCTTTTTAGAAGAGTATTATGGCGGGAATTTAACAGAGAAACAATTAGGTTCCTTGATCATTAATAAATTCTTATGTGATGCTTTATGGTCTTATTGGGCAGTACTTCAAATTGCGATGGGTAAATCGAGAGAGGAATACTGGCAATATGGCTTGAATAGATATAATCGGGCATATGCCTTAATTCATGATGGCAGTTTAGATCGGTCTATTTTAGCGAATCAATAAGAGTCATATTCGGCGAGGATCTTATTCGACTTTTTATCCAAATCGTAGGACTCCCACTTCTACAAGTGGGAGTGGTACACCTTATTCTGCTTCGGTGGGGGTAGAGTCCATCCTTCGCCGCTGAGTGTACCTTTTGGGATCAGCGGCTTCGGCGATACTCTCCACAGGAGACTATCGTCACCGAAGACTCGATGTTCAACTTTAGTTGAACGAGTTCACTACTCATATCTCTAAATCTCAAATACCACGTCAAAAATGGTTCAGTGATTCACACTGGACCATTTTTTATACTAATCAGAAAGTATAACTTTTCGTTACATACTTTCTGAAGCATAAGTGCAACTATGGCAATCGCCTGCGCCTGAAGGCTTGGCGCTAGCCAAGTTTTCTAATACAGACCAAAGCTGCAATCATTATTGAACTCGTTCAGCAAAACGCGGAACATTGAGACTTCGGCTGTTAACTAGGACGAGCCATAACCACTTGAACGCTTGGCCGTCACTCAAACATTTCTGAACACAAGTTAATAATGACTTATGAGAGTAAAGATGGACTTGAATAGTTTTATATTTTCACTAAGTTCTCGAATTTTATAATTGGCATTCAAAGGGAGATTAAGGATAGTTTATGCTGGTATCCTTAGTATGCGCGGGTTTCGGAGATTGTGAAGGAGAACCTAATAACAATCCGGTACTATTTTTTTTCTGGCATAGCATTTGCAATACATAGAATTATTAGACTTTAGCAATGAAGTAAAGAAAACTTGGCTGGCACCAAGCCTCCGGCGAGGCGGCAACCCTAGTTGCACTTATGCTTAGAAAGTATATAACGTAAGTTTATACTTTCTGATAGTAGAACAAAAAGAAGGTGATTTGATGATAGACTCTACCACCTCTAAGTTAGATGTGATCCTACAAAAGGCGGTACTTGAGAACCCATTGAGCAGAGAGGAACTAATGTTTTTGCTGAAGTTATCGCAAGAGAGTGATCTTTCTAAAGTGTTTCATGTTGCCCGTCAGCTCCGTACCCAATACTTTGAGGATAAAGTATTTATTTATGGATATGTGCATTTTTCAACTTATTGTCGTAATGAGTGCGCTTTTTGTCTTTATCGTAAGTCAAATCACTCTATAGAACGGTATCGTAAAACGGATTTAGAAATCATGGAAACGTCTTTGCATCTCGTAGAGTTGGGAGTTCACTTAGTGAATTTGACGATGGGAGAAGATCCGCTTTATTATGACAACCAAGAGTCGGGCTTTGAGCGTTATATACGAACTGTAGAATTGATTAAAAAAAGTACGGAAATTCCGATTATGATCTCAGCGGGAGTTGTTTCTGAGGAGTTACTACGAGAGTTTAAAGCAGCAGGCGTCGATTGGTATGCAACCTATCAAGAAACCCATAACCCTGACTTATTCCATAAACTTAGACTTGGACAAAGCTATACTGAACGAATGGAACGGAAAAAGTTTGCCCACAAGTTAGGATTTCTCATTGAAGAAGGGTTGTTGAATGGTGTTGGTGAAACTGATGAAGATTTGGTATTTTCACTAGAGGAAATGAGGGATTTAGGAGCGGATCAGGTTCGGGTCATGAGTTTTGTTCCGCAGAAGGGAACTCCTATGCAGCATTTCGCCTCGGCATCTCGGCTTAAAGAGTTGTTGATCATCGCTATTATGCGATTAGTCTATCCGGATCGCTTGATTCCAGCTTCATTAGATGTCGATGGCCTCGAGGGTTTAGCTGCTCGTCTCAATGCTGGGGCGAATGTCGTAACCTCGATCATTCCTCCACAGTTCGGCTTGGCCGGAGAGTCTAATCATTCTCTGGATATTGAAGATGGAAACCGAACGATCAGTAAAATTATTCCGGTACTAGCTCAGCACGGACTGGTTCCTGCTAGCAGAGATGATTATGCAGAGTGGGTCCTGAAGCGTCAAAATCGGATATAATTTCTTACAATTATTAATAATGCTATTCTTACCATTCTGGTGGAAAGTTGAGCTTTATTATTATGACCATTTGCCTGAGAGGTTAACACAGGTAGATGGGTAAATCAGAGTTATAAGTATGTTTTGATAAGGGGAGGAAATTAAGTAATGGCTGACTATGCGGATCTTGCGAAAAGTGTTATTGAGGGACAGAAGGATATGGTAAGGGATCAAGTTACAAGACTTATTGAAGCAGGGAAAAGTCCAATGGAAATTGTAAATGAGGGCTTAATTTCTGGTATGAACGTAGTGGGTGTTCGCTTCAAGGAAGGGGATATGTACGTTCCGGAGGTACTAATGGCTGCTAAATGTATGGCTAGTGGTCTTGAGCTTGTAAAACCGTTAATTTCTGCTGCAGATCAAAAAAGTAAGGGTAAAATTCTTATTGGCACTGTTAAGGGAGACCTTCATGACATCGGGAAAAACTTGGTTGGTATGCTGATCGAAAGTGGCGGACTTGAAGTCATTAATATGGGTGTTGATGTTTCCGCTGAAGACTTTATTGATGCCATTATAGAACATGAACCTGATATTGTCGCTTTATCTGCGCTTTTAACTACTACAATGCCATCGATGCAAGACGTAATTGATTTGTTAGAAGAAGAGGAACTGAGAGATAAAGTAAAAGTAATTATTGGGGGAGCACCAATATCTCAAGAGTATGCTGACACGATTGGTGCTGACGGTTATGCATCGGATGCAGGCTCAGCTGTAGAACTTTGCAAGAAACTCTTAGCGTCCAAGTAAAGAGATTATTTTTTAATTCTAGAGTGTTCAAGGGAGAGTGTTTAAGGGGGGTGATTTGTCCCACCGCAAAAGTTTTGATGTATCATCTTTCATCGTTTCTACAATATTAATTCTTGAAAATATATGGAGGTGAGTTTTTTGACTTTTCGAGGTACACACGCTGGTTCCACCCGTATGGATGGGATCGGACTGAATATGTTTACCAACGACGATCTGTATGATGTCCACTTAGCTACATTGGACCTTCTATGGGATGTCGGGGTAAAAGTCGAAAGTGAAGAGGCACGAGAAATATTCTATAGTGCTGGATGTGCTCTTGATCGGAAGACTAACATTGTAAAAATACCCGCGTTCTTAGTAGAAGACGCTATTCGCTCGATTCCTAAAACATTTAGAGCATGTGGTAGAAAACGAGAGAACGATTGGCTCAATGAAGGAAATCGTACTGGATTTGTTAACTTTGGAGAAGCCATCCGTCTGATTGATCCCTATACCCGTAAACTTAGAAAGCCATTCAAAAAAGATGTGGATGATGTAACTCGTTTCTGCGAAGCAATGGATCAGATTATCGTCTTTGAAAGGGCTTTGGGTCCTTCAGAAGTTGATCCTGATGTTGCGCAAGTTCATATCGCGGAATCTTTCTACAACTATTCTACTAAGCATGCTTATATCGGAATGAATCGTCCTGAAAACATGCGCGCAGTCGCCAAAATGGGCTATCTTGTTTCCGGTGGGGAAGATAAATTCCGTGAAAGACCTCTTTTCTCACAAAGTACAGACCCGGTTGCTCCCCTCGTGCATGCGAAGGGTGCAACGGATACTCTGCTGCAAGCGATTCGCTTGGGCGTTCCTGCTAAAATTAACTCCATGGGACTCGCTGGCGGAACGACTTGTGTTCACTTAGCAAGCACACTGGTTACTCATAATGCGGAAATTTTAAGTATGTTTGTTTTGGGTCAACTCGAAAAGAGAGGGTATCCGATGGTTTATGGAACTTCCACGACCATGATGGACTTGAGAACAACGGTCGCTTGCGTGGGAACTCCAGAACTCGCTCTCTTCAGTGCAGCTTGTGCTAAACTTTCACAGTTTTATAATATTCCTGTCTGGGTAGCCGGGGGATAGACGGATAGTAAGGTACCTGATGCCCAAGCAGCCCATGAGTTTACCCTAACCGCCTTATTACCAGCGTTAGCAGGCGCTAACATGATATATGGTTTGGGGATGCTCGAAGGTGGCCTAACTTGGGACTATGCTCAAATGGCTATGCAGAATGAAATGGCTCGCATGATTCTGCATACCATTAAAGGTATTCAGATAAGTGATGAGAAAATGGCCTTGGAAGTTGTCCGTTCGGTAGGTATCGGCGGAGAATTCATTAGCAGTGATCACACTTACGCGCATTACAAGGAGCTATCTAAAACTGAATTGTTAGATCGCAAGAATCGCGATAACTGGGAAGCAGCTGGCAGTAAGGATATTGTCGAAACTTCTTATGCAAAATCGATCGATATACTTGAGAACTACGAAAACCAGAATCCCTTATCGGAAGATATCCAGCGCCAGTTGAAAGACATAGTGTTAGAAGCGGAAGCTGAAACAACAGAAATTAAGGCGAAGGAAAAAGAGGCTAGAAGAAGACCTAGAAAAGCAAAATTTTAAGAAGTATTAGTGAAAGAGTCGGTCATGTTATCGGCTCTTTTACTTCTTGACTTACATGAGTTAAAACTGACTCAAAATTAGGGTCCATAAGTGGAGTTTATACTGAAACCATAGTGATAGAGCTTTTCTTAAAAGGACTCGTATATGGCACTGTTTTTGCATTAATTTATTAAATACAGTATTTTCATACTATTCAATAATTTTTTTAGTGATAAAAGAATATTTTGTTCTAAGAAAGGAAGGTGAAAGTTTAATTAAAACGAATTTTTATATTGAACAAGCAGATTCTTGTAATACAAGATCAAAGGAGTGACAATGAATGAATTATGCTGATGTAAGTCCATTGTGGTACTGGTTAGTTTTTATTGCTTATATTGCGTTTCTAATCGCCATCGGAGTGAATGCCTATAGAAAGCAGAAGTCTACTAATAGTGCGGAAGAAGAACATAATGATTATTGGATCACAGGTCGTAGTCAACCAGCCTATATGGTCGGTATGTCTGTAGCTTCCGGGTGGATGTTAATCGGGATGATCACCTGGATGACTTGGGCCACTTACGATCTTGGGTTGTCCGGATTATGGGTCGTAGCAATACCATGGTTCCTCTCGAACATTTGGCAATTTATAATGGTTCGGCCACTAAGAAGAATTAAGGCTATATCACAATGTCAAATGCTCGAGAAGCGTTTTGGGTTGCCAGCAAGAATATTGTCTGCACCCATTAATATCTTTTCTTATACAATTTGGTCAGCGGCGGAACTATACGCTGCCTCACTGATCATGGCACCGGCACTCGGAATATCTATCCAAGCAATGATTATTATCTATGCGATACCTATCGCTATGTATATGTGGATGGGTGGTTTCCGATCAGTCATCAATGCCAATGTAGTTCAATTTTTCATGGGTGCAATCATTTTGATTGTAACTACAGTTGCTATATTTTTAACTGCTAATGGCATCGCAGCAGCTCAAGGTACGACAATTTGGAGTATGTTGCAAGCTCAACCAGTCGTCAATAGTCTTGCGTATCCGATTGACGCGGCTAAGAATTCCACTAGTTTTTTCGCTTTTGTCTCCTTATCATTCCCTCTGATCGTTATGCTTGGACTAGTACCAGGCTGGGCAGCTGCTGAAGATTTCTGGTTGAAGGCGCAATCTGCTAAGAGTACCAAGGAAGCTCGTCGAGGTGGAATATACAGCATCGTTTTCAATACCTTTATTATTGTTTTACCCGCCGCGATTATTGGGGTTTTGGGACTAATTGTTTTCCCGCCAGAAACTATTGAAGGCGTCGTAACTGCTGCCGCTGCTCTGGGGGATCAAGGTGCTTATAATATAATATCGTCGTATATTAATAATTATATGCCCCCTATGCTTAAAGGACTGTTGATTTTCCTTTTGTCAGCCCATACGATGTCTACGGTCGCCAATTACAGTAATATAACGGCCATGAACCTATCGTATGATGTTTTACAACCTTTAGTCTATAAGAAGAGAAATTGGTCTGATGAGAAAATCGTTAAATGGTCACGCCTAGTTACCGTGTTCATGATTGGAATTAACATTCTTCTCGCCTTACTCTATAACAGCCCAGTTTTGGGAGCGACTCTCAATGACGCTTACTTCTTATCATCTGGCTTGCTAACGGCTGGTATCTCAGTGATGCTATATGTGTTATGGTGGAAGCGTGCTACCCTGTTAGGTGTAATGTTAGGTGGACTATTCGGTGTTATTGGAACCTTCGCATTCTTCGTTCTGGAATACAAGGTATGGAACTTCAGTTATAACACGCCGGTTTGGGACTGGATATTCGGTGCAGGAGCTATGGCAAACTCCTACTTGGGTTATTGCGTTGTCGGTTTGGTATGCGGTATTGCCGGTGTATTAATCGGAACATACGCATCCCCACCTCCTTCTAAGGAACTGCTTGCTGCTATTTCGGATCGACCTATTGATAACAATGAAGAATTTTTTAAAGGGATGCACGCTTAAGATTAGGAAGGATCAAGTTGTAATATTGACAAAAATGGCTAAGGAATCATTCCTTAGCCATTTTCCGCAATTTGAGTTGAGTTGTAATCCTTATATTTAATCGATATAATTTCTTAAATACCGCTAGTTAATACTTATAAGTAAAGCTCTATTATGAAAGGAGTATTGAAATGCTTACTGCCGATCTTTCGAGATTTGTTCTTATTCCCTTATTTGTACTGAATATGGGCGCGATGGTTATTACCTTGTATCTGAAAAATAAGACCAAACCAGAATTCTCAGGAAACCTTAATAAACTATTTTTCATCGAAAATTTAATTGGCTTAGGCTGCTCTATAGCCTTAGGGTATATTGCTTTTTTTGTTAATTAAGAGGTGTTTCCGATTGATCATGTTATTACTATTTAATCAGCCCGATTAGAATCTTGTTCTACCGATGGAAAATATTTTCTTATCAAACGACTGGCTTTGCTTTGGCTGATGTCCAGGAATTTGGCAACCTCATAAGAACTTCCTAGATCTTTATAGGCTTTTAAAATCAAGTTCTTTTCGACGTTACATAGAGCATCATCAAGAGAAAGAGGTTTAACTGAGATGGATGGCATATTGGTATCTATCTGATGATCTATCGATGTGTGAAAGGATTTTGGTAAATCAAATTCATCAATAACCTTAGCCTGTGTTACGACGATTAAACGTTCAATAATGTTTTCAAGTTCTCGGACGTTACCTGGCCAAGGGTATTCAACAAATAAATCATAGCATCCCTGGCTTAATTCGTGGTCTAATTTATATTTATGATTAAATTTTTCCAAAATTTCTTGAGCTAAAGGAATGATTTCTTCTTTTCGTTCTCTTAATGGAGGAAGTACAAGTTCGAAAATATTTAATCGGTAATATAAATCTTCACGAAAATCTCCTTTCGTAATCATTGCTTGCAAATTGCGATTCGTAGCCGCTATTACTCTACAATTGACATGCTGAATCTCACGGCCTCCTACTTTGAAGTATTGATTTTCATGGAGTACTTGCAAAAGCTTTGCTTGCATGCGAGGAGATAGTTCGGCGATCTCATCTAAGAAAAGGGTACCTTCATTTGCCAACTCGATTAAACCGATGTTCCCCTTAATATTTGCCCCAGTAAAGGCTCCTTTGGAATAGCCGAACATTTCGGCTTCCATGAGTTCCGATGGAATTGAAGCACAGTTAATAGTTATAAAAGGACCATCTTTGTTTGGACTGTTATTGTGTATGTATTTAGCCATATGCCCTTTACCAGAGCCGGATTCACCTAGCAGCAGAACCGTTGAATTAACCGCAGCGATTCGTCTGACAAGTGCTAGAAGGGTTTCCATTTTTGAACTTTTGCATACATAATCAGGGATCTTGGTTTCTTTCTCACGAAGGACTGCAACTTCCATTTTATAACGTTTTAGTAACTGAATACTTTTATCTAATTCGTGCCTAATTCCTTCAGATTCAGTTATGTCTCTGGAGTTTTCAATGATCAATTCTATGTTTCCATCCGAGTCGAAGAGAGGGGTGGCGGTCGTGAGCAATGTTTTTCCGGTACACGTTTTTTGCTCTAGGGTAATACTCATTTTTTTATCAATGGCAATGGGGCTTATCCGAGGACCCCAATATTTTTTTTCTGAAATTTCCCTGGATTTTTTGCCAATGATTTCGGAGGCTTTTACGCCGTAGTGTTTCTCACAGGCATTATTCACGTAAATGACGATTCCATTTGCATTTGTGACGTAAATCTCGTCGTGGGAATTGTCTAGAATTTTTTTAAGTGTGTAAAAATCTAACTCTTTTGGCTCGATGCTCATCCTGCATTACCCCCCCAATATTCAGAATGCTTTATATAGTGACAAGTAATTAGATACTTAATTATTTACTACTTATATATTTTCCACTTTATTTGGAAAAAACCTCTTAGTTTTTATCCGTTTGCGTTAAGAAACTTTTTTCATTTTTTTAATTCATGAATTAGAAAGATTTAAATTTCTGTAAAAGTTTCGTGGAATAATTATGACTTAAAGAAGTCAGTGCTGACTCAAATTTACAACTGCTTCGATTGAAATCATGCATTTTTTATGAGGTTCTTTAGACAAATGGCATTTTTTCCGTGGCATGATTTTTGCATTATTTTCTAATAATAAAGATAAGATTGATTTTAAGAAAGGATTGTAACCCTAACTATTTATGGTTGGAGGATTTTGTGCACTAAAGCTACTGCTGGGGCCTGAAAAGTTGGTGCTAGCTAGGTTTTGTTACAGATCACTAGCTGTTGAAGATGACATTGATTCATAATTAATAAATAACGATGTAAAGTAAAAACACACTGGCTATGAGATCTCGTAGCACTGGGTTACCCATACGAATGTTAACGAGGAGGTTCACAATGAACACAAGTAAAATGAGACACCTAGAACAATTGAGTGTTAATCAAACGTTTTCCATGTTCACGCAAAGTGCCGAACTTATAAAAATGGCTTCTCATTTCTTCGAATCCTTCGAATCAGTCCTAATCCGTAATCAAATAGTTGAGGCTCTACAATATTATGACCTCGGGACCGTAACTGAAGTTTATGAAATTTTTGGTGGATACGTTAATCGTAGTTTTGGTATTTACACTGAAAAAGACGGTATGAAAAACGAATATTTTGTGCGGAAGTACAAATATGGAATTACTGAGAAGGAAATCGTATTTGAACATTTAATGATTGATTACTCAAAAGCTCATGGGCTGGATATTGCTGCTGGATTAATTCGTACCAAAGAGGGTTCGACGTTTGTAAAGAAAACCGAGGGAGCGAATGAAACGACGGCGGATATCTATTTTGCTGTATATCAATTTCTTCAAGGAGAGGACTTATACACTTGGGATACTCCTAACCTAAATGATGTAGAATATGCTAGCGCGGCTGAAGTTCTGGCGACGTTCCATAACGCTGCTAGAAATTTTGATCCTCAGGGTCTAGAGCGGGTAGAACCCAAGATCATGGAATTCCTTCCGACCCTGCCGGCAAAATATAAGGCTTTAGCACAAATGGATATCGACACGAAGTTTCATAAATATTTTACAAGTAAGCTAAGTTCTATTTTAGAGGTTATTGAAAGCTCGCAAATCCCCCAAAATGTTCTGGAAAAGATGCCTTATACACCTTGTCACAATGACTTTCATGCTGGTAACTTGAAATATGTGGATAGCAAGGTTGTTGGAATCTTTGACTTTGACTGGTCAAAGATTGATCGCCGACTTTTTGACGTAACGTTGGCTCTGGCCTATTGTTGTAGCTCGTGGCAAGATGAAAAGGATGGGGTACTTCGTCTCGATAAATGTGCTATCTTTCTTAAGTCTTACCAGCGCAAATTGGTGGAACTGGGAGGGCTCGAACCTCTCAACTCAGTTGAACTAGAGTATCTTCCAATGATGATTGCTGCTGCCAATATCTATCTGATTAACTGGGACGTAACAGCCTACTATGCTGGAACGAACTTGAATGAGTATGAGTACATTGCCTATTTACAGCATAATGTTCGTTTGATGAATTGGATTGAAAACCATAAAGCGGAGATTGCAGACATTGCAAAATCCTTATAATATATATGGTTGTTTTCTTAAGCTGGATTTAAAGAGATTTTAAATAGAATAATTGATCAGCATAGGGAAAGGGGATCGTTTTAGTGGAATTCACAAAGTTATTTAGTCAGTCTGAAGTTGAGCGTGTTCACGAAGCATCACTGGAAATTCTCGAAAATGTGGGAATGTTGGTTCGTAATGAAAAGGCCCTGGCAATTTTTGCGAAAAATGGTTGCCAAGTTGACATGGAGACCATGATGGTTAAGTTTCCTCGAGAAGTTGTCGAGAAAGCCAGAAAAACCTTTGTCCCCAACTATACCTTTACTGCACAAGATCCAAAATTCGATGTAACGATGCCTGGAGACCGTCCGATCGTCGTAACGGGAAGTTCTGCACCCAATATTATTGATCCTAAAACAGGCAAAGAACGGCGAGCAACCTCGGATGACATTGCAAATATCGCTTATTTGATCAACGAACTACCAGGTTTTGATGTCTTTTCAATTTCTACTTTAGCGAATGATGCACCAGAAGGGCAATTCAGCATGTCCCGTTTTTACCCTGCTCTAAAAAATTGCAAAAAACCTGTGCGTAGTAATACCCCCAACATGGAGGATCTCAAAGCAGTATTGGAGTTAGGTGCCCTAATCGCAGGAAGTGAAAAAGAATACCGTATGCGCCCGTTTATCAACCATCACTACTGCCCTGTCGTTTCCCCTTTAACCTTTGATGTGGATTCGACCGAAGCTGTCATTTATCTGATTGAACAGGGTTTACCGGTTTATGGAACGATCGTTCCAAATGCAGGCATGACCTCACCACTTAGTCTGATGGGTACATTAACCCTAGGTAATGCAGAATTCTTAGGACTAGCGACATTAATTCAAATGATCCGTCCGGGAGCCCCCATGATTTATGCAGTCTTATCCACAGTAGCTGATATGCGGACCGGAGCATATGCACCAGGGGCCATCGAAACTGGAATGATGCAAATGGCACATACGGAGATGGCCAGGTTTTACAATGTTCCTTCCGGTGGATACATTGGCTTGACGAATGCTCACTCTAATGATGCACAATCCGGCTATGAGACAGGTATGAATACAACGGGTGCATTGCTTGCAGGAGCAGACCTATTTAATATGGGTGGGCTCTTAGGAAGTCTAATGGCCTTTGACTTTGGTAAAGCGGTTATCGATAATGAAATTGCTTTGATGCTTAAACGGATGAAAAAAGGATATGAATACAGCGAAGAAAATCTCTGTTTAGATCTGATTGCTAAAGTCGGACCTGGAGGAAGTTATTTAGAATTAGACCATACGATGAAAAATATCCGTACGATAGCTGTTCTACCAAAAGTCGCCACGAGAGAAATGCGCGGTAGCTGGGAAGATCAAGGAAGACCAGATGCCCATAGCCGTGCGATGAAAGAAGCCAATAATATATTATGTAAACCGAATGAGTCGCGCTTCACCGAAGAAATGGATGCTAAAGTTCGAAACTATTTTAAAGGGCTTGTCGCCGGGGAAGCTAAATGGGGCCAGTAGTACTCTGAATCAATTCGAAATCTCTATAGAATTTGACGTGACGGGATATCGGGGGTACAATCATTAACTGCTGCTACTTGGGTTAGCCAAGATTTGTAAATTTTTAGAATTACAAAAATCAAAGTGAGTACGACAAGGGCGCTGGACCAATCTCCAGCGCCCTTGATACATTAGACGTGTTGAAGGTATTAAGTTAGGTTTCAAGTGCTATGGGTCCCCATGTACTTGACTATCATTGGGAGTTTATCCAAATCGTAAGACTCCCACTTCTATAAGTGGGAGTGGTACCCCCCGTACCCTGCTTCGGTGGGGGTAGAGTCCCCCACCGAAGACTCGACGTTCAACTTTAGTTGAACGAGTTCACTCATCAACAACTATTCTTGCTCATCATCAAAATTTTTATGTAAATGCTTTGTGTGCTTAGTGGCAAGAGTAAATTTTTAATATTATTTATATTATAGTAATAATTTACTCAATTGGGACTTATTTTTTCCGTAAATATCAAACAAAAAGTTGACAAACTTATGATATAATTATTTTAGCCTAAATATTTGGATCTGGATTTTAAGATAAGGAGGGAAGAAAGATTTTGAGATAAAACATATAAAAAAATAGAGGAGGTTTATAATGGCACAGATTGGCAATTATATTCTCTACATCATTATGGCCTGTGCGGTGGCAGGGGCGTTAGCTTCTATTCTTAAAGAAGAATCAGCTTTGGGAAAAGAATTTTTGGAAGGTTTGTATTCTATCGGGCCGATTTTTGTTCCGGTAGCCGGCATTATGGCATCTATTCCATATCTTGCCCTTTTTGTGGAAACTGTTTTCGGACCTATTTTTGGCGCCATTGGTGCAGACCCGGCCATCGCTGCCACAACCTTTATTGCGGTTGACATGGGCGGCTATCAGTTAGCTGACGCATTGGCATCTACCCGTGAAAGCTGGATTATGGCGATGACCACGGGCTACATGGCAGGTGCGACCATTGTTTTCAGTATCCCCGTCGGCTTGGCTATGCTGGAGAAAAAAGATCATAAATATATGGCGCTTGGGGTGATGTCAGGGATTCTCACCGTGCCCATCGGTGTATTTATCACTAGTACTATTCTGGCTCTAACCAATGCCAAAGTTCGCGATATCATCACTACAGATGGTGAATCTACTTATCAGCTGGCTTTGACCTTTGGTACCATGTTTGCTAATCTAGTTCCGCTGATCATTATATGCGGGTTAATTGCTATCGGATTAAAAATTATTCCAAACAAAATGATCAAAGGGTTCATGTTCTTCGGAAAATCCATGGACACCGGGATAAAACTGGTTCTTGTTTTTTCCATCGTCGAATATTTCACTGGCGGTTTCTCTACCCTTTTGGGCGGCTGGGGATTCGACCCGATTATCGCCGATGCGGAAGATCAGTTCCGTGCTTTAGAGATCGCGGGTTACATTGGGGTTATGTTAGCCGGAGCATTTCCCATGGTCTATCTGATCAAAAAGTATTTGGCAAAGCCACTGGAAGCTATCGGAAGCAAATTTGGTTTCAGTTCTATTGGTAGCGCTGGAATTCTTGCTGCAGCCGCTAACATTCTGGCCTTATTTAGGATCATCAAGGATATGCCTGCCGCGGATAAGGTGAAATGTATTGCCTTTGCTGTCTGCGCCGCTTTTCTATTTGGCGACCACCTAGCCTTCACAGCAAACTTTCAGCCGACGATGATCCTACCGGTGATGATCGGCAAACTCAGCGCTGGCTTGATTGCCGTGGGATTGGCCATCTGGCTCTCGGTGCCGCAAGCAATTAAACTGGAAGTAGAAGAAAAACTTGCAGAATCCAGAAAAAAATGATCATGAAATTATATGGATCACATATTACAACAAGTAGCGTGTTACTCACTAATTTTAAGTACTAAGCCATTTAAGTCATTTAAGTCATAAATGACTCAGTAAAACAAGTTGTTTTGGCGTATAAGCAGTGATGTTTGTTCAGGATGTGACCAGAGAAATCAAATTTTTCCTCAGGATTTGCCGGAGCCTTTCTAACGGCCCCTTGACTTAGTGTCGATATAACCATTTGGTGGCGCACATTAAGCGGGCCATCCGTTTTTTGAAAGGTTTCGGCTCTTATAGTGGCATGGTTTTTGCATAAGTTATATGTACGAAGGTTAGTGAGAGAGGAGTTAAAGCTGCTTTGGATACCAAAAATCCCTATTGGCGTCCTCGAAGCGGCTTCCTTTTTGTCAATCACGTACTATAACTGCTATGTGGAGCAATTAAAAAACCGGATATTCTGGGACAAATAGTTAATGTGGGAATACAGCCGTTGAAACAACGGCTTATGAGTTATAGTTTAAAACTAGAGCGATTACTAAATTAGGTCGCTAAGTAGCAACGATGTATTCCAAGAGATAATTGATTTAGTGAAAGGAGAAAAGCACAAATGGCTATAAGAGAAGATCTCGTGGCACTAGGAATGGTAGAAACCCGTGGAATCGTAGGAGCCATCGAAGCGGCCGATGCCATGGTCAAAGCAGCCAATGTGACCCTAATTGGGAAAGTAAAAGTAGGAGGCGCCTTAGTCACGGTTATGGTGAGAGGAGATGTCGGTGCCGTAAAAGCCTCGGTCGATGCCGGAGCTGCAGCAGCAGAGAGAGTCGGCGAACTGGTCAGCTGTCACGTCATCCCGCGCCCGCATCCAGAACTCGAAGCAATCCTACCTAAATTACCGGTCATCGAAGAAAAGCCGAAAACCAAAAACGTTGAGAACACTAAATAAATCGTCGGATCTAAACCAAACGTCCGGCATTAATATGGAGGGTAACCATGATAGAGCCTCTTAAGCCAAAAGTATTAGCCGTCAGATTAATCCCCAATGTCGCCCCAGATCTTGCTGAAAAGCTAGGACTTACAGGCTATCAACGTTCCATCGGCATGATCACCGCCGACATAGATGATTCGACCTATGTCGCCTTAGACGAAGCCACTAAAAAAGCCGAAGTTGAAGTTGTGTATGCCAAAAGTTTCTATTGCGGAGCAGCACGAGCCTCAGGACCCTTATCCGGAGAAATCATCGGAATCTTAGCCGGACCGAACCCAGCCGAAGTACGAGCTGGAGTGGATGCCTGTATTGACCACCTAGAAAACGAATGTTTCTTTTACACCTGTGACGGGGGAAAAACCGCTTGGTTCCCGCACACCGTCTCGCGAACCGGGAGCTACCTCTCTAAAGTAGCAGGGATCCCAGAAGGGCAACCGCTGTCCTACCTCATTGCCCCCCCAATCGAAGCCATGTACGGCTTAGACGCCGCCTTAAAAGCTGCGGAAGTCACCATGAAAGCCTTTTACGGCCCACCGACGGAAACGAACTTTGGCGGCGGACTGTTAACCGGCTCACAAAGCGCCTGCAAATCTGCTTGTGAAGCCTTCCAGAGAGCCGTTATCGACGTCTGTGAAAACGGCCTGAAATTCTAACAAAAAGGGAGGTGCCGCTCGTAATGGAACTCGATCGAGACCTATGTTCCTTACAAGAAGCCCGAAATTTAGTGCGAGCTGCGCGCAAAGCCCAAGAAGCCCTCAAAGACTTCACACAAGAACAAGTTGATCACATTATCGACCTAATGCGCGAAGCCGGCGAAGCCAATGCAGCGAGGTTAGCCATGATGGCCGTCTCCGAAACCGGCATGGGAAACTACGAAGACAAATGTTTTAAAAACTACTTCGCTTCCCGAACCCTCTATGACTATATCAAACCCATGAAAACCGTGGGAATCATCAGGGAAGACCACGAACAAAAGATCTGGGAAATCGCCGAACCCGTCGGTGTCATCGCCGGGATTATCCCGACGACCAATCCCACCTCAACCGTGATCTACAAAGCCATGATCGCTCTTAAAGCTCGCAACGCCATCGTGTTTTCTCCGCACCCAAGTGCGGTACGCTGCACAAATGAAGCAGCCAAAATCATGCATCAAGCCGCTGTCGCTGCGGGAGCCCCAGAAGGCGTAATCGGCTGTATCCTGAACGTTTCTATGGGAGCCACCAACGAACTCATGAAACACCCTAGTGTCGCCATGATCCTGGCCACGGGTGGAAGCGCGTTAGTCAAAGCCGCCTACAGCAGCGGAAAACCCGCCCTCGGCGTCGGTCCAGGCAACGTCCCGGCCTTCGTGGAACGCAGTGCTGATCTGGCCAAAGCTGCCGAATACATCGTCATGGGAAAAACCTTTGACAACGGAACCGTCTGTGCCTCCGAACAAGCCATCGTCGCCGAAGATTGCATAGCTGACGAACTCATAAACCACCTCAAACGCAATGGAGCGCATTTCCTCGACCCCGAAGACGTCACAAAAGTCTCTAAAGTAGTCATGCTCTCAAATGGAGGGGTCAACCCCAAAGTTGTCGGAAAAGACCCAAAATTCATCGCCCAACTCGCAGGCATCAGTATCCCCGACCGAACTCGATGCTTAGTCGCCCCCTTAACTGGCATCGGTCCACAATGGCCATTATCCTACGAAAAACTCACCACCGTCTTAGCCTTTTACCGAGTGGCCGACTGGCATGAAGGGTGCGAACGCTGCTTCCAACTCTTAGAAGCCGGAGGAGTGGGTCATAGTTTAGTCATCCATTGCAATAATGAAGAGGTTATCCGAGAGTTTGCGCTCAAGAAACCCGTCAACCGAATACTCATTAATACCCCAGCGGCAATGGGAGGCGTCGGAGCCACCACTGGCCTAGCTCCCTCGTTCACTCTCGGTTGCGGAACTTGGGCAGGCTCCAGCGTCTCAGAAAACGTCACTCCCCAGCACCTCCTGAACATCAAACGAGTTGCCTGGCATCTTGGCATACCCGAACGCAAACCCGTTGAACCTATGAAAGCCAAGGGAAACAGTGAGAGAAACCAGAATCAAAATCAAAATCAGAACCAAGCTCAAACGCCGCAAGTCGATGCCCAGCTCGTGCAAGAAATCATTAAACAAGTCATGCAGCACCTGAATGGCATGAAATGCTAATCTAAATAAACGTTCTTGATTAGCATCGATTAAGGTTCGTAAAATGAGGTTATAGTGCAAGTGCATAGCTCTAAATGACCCGGGCATGAAGCATAAGCCTCGAACTACGAATATCGAACATCGAATATCGAATATAGGGAGGGAACAAAATGGCACAAGATCGAAGTGTAATAGCACTCGGAATGATAGAAACTAAAGGATTAATCCCAGCGATAGAAGCAGCCGATCAAATGTTGAAAGCAGCCAATGTCACCTTGTGCGGAAAAGAACACGTCTCCGGTGGACTGGTCTCGGTTATGGTACGAGGAGATGTCGGAGCGGTTAAAGCGGCCGTCGATGCAGGAGCCTCAGCAGCCCAACGAGTTGGATCACTCCTCAGTGTCCACGTCATCCCGCGTCCCCACCAAGACGTCGAGTTCATTTTACCAGTGGGTGACAACAAAAGTTATGGGGAATAATAAACGATGTTTAAGGTCGGAAGTCCAATTACCATCCTCTGACCTAGGGCATCTGATCTCCGACTTCTGTAGTGAGAGGTGAGGACTTGATCGTCACAGAGTATGAACTAAGAGCCAATTGGCATAAAACCAAGGATAAACTGATTATATTACCGCCAGGAAGTGTGATTACTCCATCGGCAAGGGACTTTATCCGCTCGAAAGGGATCGAGGTCCAAATCGAAGGAAACGGACTTCAGGACCTCAACAAGAGTACCTTTTCCAATGCAACCCAAAGCATCGGAAACTATAGCCCTAAATCATTTCATGAGACGAATTCCTTTTGGGAAACTCATACTCAAACCCAGTCAAATACAAATGCGAATATCTCTTCAGGCGTCAAACCTGAACACATGACCCATTTACGCACTGGAGACTTAGTCACTAAGACACATCCGGTGATTGCCTACCGAGGGCAACTGGACTTGTTTCAATGTGAACTCGTTGAAGCTCAAGGCTTCTTTCAAAGCGAAGGGGAAGACGAACTCATTCTAAAACTAGAAGAAATCTCTGCCCTTTGCAGACAACTCATGGTCAGTGAAGTCAAGCAAGAGCCCTTTCAATGGTCCACTCTGATTGGCCTGACCGCAGAAGAACTGCGGGAACGATCCCATCATCCTAAAAAATATTTCGGAATCGATCATACTCCCCTTAGCTATATACATGGTGCTGTTGTATCAAAACTCCATCATTTAAGAGCAAAGTCACGAGAAGTCGAACTCTATGCCAACAGGGCCTTCACCGATGAAAATGGGGCATGCTGTCGAACCGATCTAATCCAGGCCTTAAATCGATTATCCAGCGCGTTTTATATTCTCGCCTGTGAAGTACGGAGCCGAAAAATTCAGGAACTAGAAGAAAAACGAGTTCCCTTAGGAACCTCGAATCGCCACATCCACCTCTCCCAAACCGACCTAGAGGCCCTCTTCGGTGAAAACTATGGCTTAACTGTCCAAAAAGAACTCTCCCAACCCGGACAGTTTGCAGCTCGTGAAACTGTCACTTTAGTGGGACCTAAAGGAAGTCTGGAAAAGGTGCGTGTATTAGGTCCTGTAAGGAAAAACACGCAAGCAGAAATTAGCGTCACGGATTGTTTTAAATTGGGAATCAAGCCCGTCATCCGAGATTCTGGACAACATGAAGGGACCCCAGGTCTTAAGATTGTAGGTCCGGTAGGTAACGTTGAGCTTGAAGCAGGCGTCATGGTAGCCAGCAGGCACATTCACCTCCACACCTCCGATGCCAAAGAGTGGTCACTAAGAGACGGAGACCGAGTGCGCGTGAAAGTCGAAAGCCAACGGCCAATGGTCTATGAAGATGTGTTGATACGAGTTAGTGACCAATACCAAAAAGAGATGCACCTGGATCTTGATGAGGCCAATGCGGCCCTCATCGACCCAACGATCCAGGGAAAACTCATGGGGGTATGACCATGAATGAAGAACTGATTAACCAAATCGTGCGTCGTATCCTATCTGACCCCTCCTTGCAAGGGTTATTACAAGGAAACGAATATCCAGAAGGAGACAGGACGGTTAAATCCGAAGCCTTAGTACTCTTAAATTATGTCCCGGATTTTCCCAGCGTCTTAACCGAAGTTCAACAACGATGGGGAGCTAACCATACGCTCAACATTCTACCGAGTGACCAGGTTTATACAGCCAAACCAGAACTACCTGTTGGCATGACATGGATTACGGTCCAAGACGCCTTGGGTAAGTCAGACTGGCAAAAACTAATCCTACCCACGTGTTCTGCGAATACCTTAGCAAAAGCTGCTTTAGGGATACGAGATAACCCCATCTGTGAGATACTTGGGCGTGGGATAAGCACAGGTATCCCCATCGAGTTAGTGACGGAGTATCTTGGACTGACTAAGCAAACCCCTCTATCCTATCGAGAACTTTATGAAGGATATATCCAGAAGTTACAATCTTATGGAGTTATGGTATGTGCGACCCTAAGAGAAGGATGCACGTTATCTTTACCCGTCCAACAATACCGAAAAAATCATGATGAGCAGACATCAATGGCCTCTGAACAGAAGGCGGCTTTATATGAAGAGAGTGTCTCCAGGCCAGACGAGATCCGCTTCGAAAAGAAGTTCCTAGGGGACAAACAGGCCTTAGGATTTCAAGAAGAATCGAGAGTTCTCGTGAAACAAGGGACTGTCATTTCCCCACTCGCCCGAGATACCCTAAAGCTGCGACGTATTGAGCTATGTATCGAGAAGGAGGGAGGAAGAGGATGATCCTAGCTCGCGTTATCGGAAATGTCTGGTCAACCCGAAAAGAAGAATCCTTACGAGGCCTGAAATTTCTTGTCGTTCAACCTGTTACACTCTCCTATCTTGAGGATGGAACGCCAAGACTCCAAGAATTTGGGAATTCCCTGATCGCTGCAGACCAAATTGGAGCTGGAGAAGATGAAATTGTCATGGTAGCCAGTGGTTCCTCAGCGAGGCAGGGTCTGGCGAACAATAGTATCCCCATTGATGCCACTATCGTGGGCATCATCGATAAAGAAACCTTTGAAGCGCGAGCTTAAGTGGGTGAGAAAATGAGCGATATAAGTATGATAGAGATCAGTACGAAGGTTAAAGAAGCTGGGGTCGTCGGTGCAGGTGGAGCAGGATTTCCGACGCATGTCAAGCTTGCAGCGCAAGCAGAGATTGTCATTGTCAATGCAGCAGAATGTGAGCCCTTACTGAAAACCGACCAACAACTGGCAGCAAGCCACCCAGAACTTCTCATCAGAGGCTTAACTCTAGCCATGGAGGCAACCGGTGCCCAAAAAGGGATCATCGCCTTAAAAGCCAAATATAAGGATGCGATAGCTGCTTTAGAGCCCTATATTTCAAACACGAATAACATAGAAATTGCAATTATGCCCGATATTTATCCTGCCGGAGACGAAGTCATCACCATTTGGTTAACCACTGGAAGGCGAGTCCCTCCAGGTGGTATACCATTAAACATCGGAGTCGTTGTTAATAATGTACAAACTCTGATCAATGTCGCAAGAGCCGTCGACGGAACCCCCGTTACCACAAGGACTCTCACCGTCACGGGAGCTGTAAAAAAACCTATCACTGTAACTGTACCAATCGGAATGTCAATACGTGACGTCCTTGAACTGGCCGGTGGTGGAAGCGAGGATCTAGCCTATATTAATGGAGGACCGATGATGGGAACCCTCATCACCGATTTATCGGCCCCCGTGACTAAAACTACAGGAGGGCTGATTGCCCTTCCCAACGATCACATGCTCATCCAACGCAAACGCAAGACCGTCGAAAGCATTTTGCGCATCGCCAAAACTGTCTGCGAACAGTGCAGTTTCTGTACCGAGCTTTGCCCAAGGCATATCATTGGTCATGAACTCTCTCCTCATCGACTCATTCGAGCGGTCATTTATAAAAACGTTGGAGATCCGTTATTAGTAACCAGTGCCTTGACTTGTTCCGAGTGTGGCGTGTGTGAAGCTTATGCTTGTCCAGTGGGAATCTCACCGCTAAGAGTGAATATTGCCTTAAAAACTGAGCTTCGAGCCAAGGGCATAAAATATCAAGGAGAACTCGGGAATGTTGATCCGATGGCTAAACACCGTTTAATCCCATCGTCACGTTTAATGGATCGCTTAAGACTCCGACCATGGTATAAAGAAGCCCCCTTATCCTTAGAAGCTTATGAACCAGACGAAGTCATGCTAAAGCTCCAACAGCATATTGGCGCACCCGCAGTATCCGTCGTTAAAGTTGGCGACATCGTTCGTGTTGGACAGCTTGTCGGAGAAATCCCAGAAGGAGCGCTAGGAGCAAAGGTCCACGCCAGTATTGAAGGAACCGTGATTCAGATGACCCTCCAAACCATAACGATACGGAAAGGTGGTGCAGCCAAATGATCCATGCCATAGGGCTGGTAGAATTAACAAGCATAGCACAAGGTATTGAATGCGCCGATATTATGACCAAAACAGCCGACGTGACCATTTTGGTAGCGAAAACCATCTGCCCCGGGAAATATATCGTCATGGTAAGCGGAGATGTATCAGGAGTCCAGCAATCCGTGAACGCTGGTATCGACTTAGGAGCGGAGACCGTGGTGGATTCCTTCGTGATTCCTAACGTCCATCCCTCGATATTACCTGCTATCGGCGGGGCCAATAAACTAAAAGACATCAAAGCCCTAGGGATTATCGAGACATACAGCGTGGCATCCTTAATCGAAGCAGCAGATGCAGCGGTAAAAGCAGGAGATGTCGAGCCCTTGCTTATCCATCTGGCCTTTGGAATTGGCGGCAAAAGCTATACTGTACTCACTGGAGAAGTCGCCTCCGTGAAAGCAGCGGTCGAAGAAGGAAGCGCCTTAGCCAGTGATAAGGGACTCCTCATCCGTCAAGTCGTCATCCCTAGACCTGCCAAGCAATTAATTGAAAGCCTAGTTTGATCGATGCACGAAACACGATGTACGATGTACGAGAGGCTAGGACTACTGATGTAAGGTTCGAGAATTCCCTAAAACGAGGCATCGTATTGAGATGCTAATTAAGAATAAAGCATGAAACATGAAGTGAGAATCATGAATTACCAAAGGAAGACTAAACAAGGTGCGAAGCGCCAAGTTTGAGCCTAAGAATACTAACAACGAAAACTTAAAAATCGAGCATCGAGCATCGAACCTCGGGCCTCGATAAGGAGGTGTACTATGGGACGATTTATCTCGGCAGCCGTATTACGAGATTTAGCCAAGGTGGATAAAAATATTGTATTAGAAGAAGATAGTGTTCTAACCCCCTCAGCAAAAGATCTCGCTAAAGAATTAGGGATCACAATTAGTAAGGGGAGCCAAGAAATTGTCAGTCACAATGTTGTCGGACAATCGGTCGGTCAAGTAATGAATCAACACTTTAGTGTTAAAGAAGTCAGCGTTTCCTCTGGAACCGCAGCAGATGCAGGAAACCAGAGTGATGACCTGAAAAAAGCGGTGCAAAAGGTACTAGGTGAGGTCCTCAAACCAGCTTGTGAGAACCCTAAAGCGACTCATGTCAAAGGGGAAACCGTGGTGATCCACCCCTTTCTTGAAGCTCCGCCTGGGCAAAAGGTGGGACTAGTCGATGTGATCGACTCACGTGTGGGAAATCTCGCTTCGGGTTTTATGACCTTTGATCATTCTAAGTTGCCATGGTTTTTAAACTATGATGAAGTCGATTACGTTATAGAGGGAGAGTTTGTCCTTGAAGTTGAGGGGCAAGTTTTCCACGCTATACCTGGAGATGTAGTTTATATTCCGAAGGGAAGCCAAGTGGTCTTTTCCTCTCCAACGTTTTGTAAAGTTTTCTATTGTACCTACCCTGCTAACTGGGCAGATTTTTGCGATTAAGGACATTTTGTCAGATTGGAGGATCATTTGATGATTTTAAAGGCGAAAGTTTACAATAAAATTTTTGCATTTCAAAGTCTAAAAGAAGTTATGGCTAAAGCCAATGAAGAGAAGTCTGGTGATGAACTGGTCGGAATTGCTGCGAAATCAGCTTCTGAACGAGTAGCAGCAAAATTGGTCTTGAGTAATCTTACCCTTGAGGATATTTATAATAACCCAGTCATTCCATATGAAGAAGATGAAGTCACTCGGGCAATCTACGACGGACTTAACTTAAGAATCTATCAAGAGATCAAAAGCTGGACGGTCGGTTACTTGCGTGAGTATATTTTAGACCATAAGACGACAGGAGAAGACTTGGCTCACATTAGTCGTGGTCTGACGAGTGAAATGATTGCTGCAGTAGCTAAGTTGATGTCTACTATGGACCTCGTCTTTGGGTCGAAGAAAATGCGCGTTCAGTCACACTGTAATACTACACTCGGTGTACCTGGAACTTTAGCTTTTCGTTGCCAACCCAATCACCCTACAGACAATGTCGAAGGGATATTAGCATCTCTAAAAGAAGGATTGGCCTATGGTTCAGGGGATGCTGTGATTGGAATTAACCCCGTGGAAGATAATGTAGAGACGGTCACCCGCCTCTTAGATACAGTTAAGAACTTCATGATAAAATGGGAAATACCGACCCAGAACTGTGTTCTAGCTCATATAACGACACAGATGAAAGCCCTTGAAAAAGGAGCCTCCGTTGATCTCGTTTTCCAAAGTATTGCTGGAACTCAAAAAGCAAATGATGCCTTTGGTGTTAGTGCTGCTTTACTCGATGAGGCCTTTGCTTTGGCACAACGTAAAGGTTCGGCAACAGGTCCTAATCTAATGTACTTTGAAACTGGACAAGGTTCCGAGGTCTCACTAGATGCTCACCTTGGTGTTGATATGATGACGTTGGAAGCAAGAACCTATGGCTACGCACGGGGTTATCGTCCGTTTATGACCAACAATGTTTCAGGGTTTATTGGACCTGAGACCATTTATTCAGGTCGAGAAGTAATCCGAGCAGACTTGGAGGATTTATTTATGGGCAAGCTGCATGGGTTGCCGATGGGAATTGCACCTTGTTATACAAACCATATGAAAGCGGATCAAAATGATCAGGAAATGGGAACTCTGCTTTGCGCCATGGCTGGATCTAACTTCTTCATGGGAGTTCCAGGAGGCGACGACGTTATGTTGAGTTATCAGGACACCAGTTACCATGATGATGCAAGTACCCGCGAAATCTTAGGGTTACGGCCGCTTCCTGAGTTTGAGCAGTGGTTGGAGAAAATGGGCATTTTAGAAAACGGCAAACTGACAGAGAGGGCCGGAGACCCATCTATATTTGATAAATAGGGAGGCGAATCAAGGTGGCAGTCGCGAATAACGAATTAGAGAAAGTCATTATCCAAAGTGTTATGGAAGAACTAGCTAGGAAAGGGCTGCTTTCACAAAAAGGAAAAGACCACGTTATGGCAGCAGCGATGATGGATACGCCTATAATCCCTAACACGGAGTCCGAGGAGATGGTTACATTCCCTCCTCTAGAAGAAATGCAGATTTCAAACCCATTCAATGCCGATGCGGTAAAAACTATGATGGGCTCAACCCCAGCCCGAATTGGAATTGGCAGAGCTGGAGCAAGACCGAAGACCATGTCCTTGTTAAGATTTTTGGCAGATCATGCAGTGGCTCAGGATGCGGTATTCCTGGATGTTTCGGAGGAATTTCTCCAACGGATGAACCTAATGTCTGTTCAAAGTGCTGCAACTAGTAAAGACGAGTTTCTGCAGAGACCCGATTTGGGACGTCGTTTATCGGCTGAAGCAGCGAAAACAATTGCGGATAAGTGTGAGAAAAATGTCCAAGTTCAAATTCTAATTGTTGACGGGCTAAGTTCAACTGCCATTGAAGCCAATATCCCAGACCTATTGCCTGCGTTGATGCAAGGGTTGAAATCTGCAGGAATCAAAGTCGGAGCTCCGTTCTTCGTGAAGTACGGAAGGGTATGGGTTCAGGACCATGTAGCATCCATCATTAATACAGATGTGATCATTTCCTTAATAGGAGAGCGTCCAGGACTAGGAACAGCGGAGAGCCTTAGTGCATACATGATTTATCGACCCGATGAAAATACGGTGGAAGCGGATCGTACAGTAATCTCCAATATTCATAAGGGCGGAATCCCTTCTGCTGAAGCAGGGGCGCACCTCACGGATGTTATCAAACAAATTCTTGCTGCCAAAGCTAGTGGCGTCAAGCTGAACCAGCAAAAATAGGGGTGGGTGATAAAATGCCCGAATCGACTACTCAAAGGATCACGAGTGTGGGCATTGATATTGGAACCACAACTACCCAACTGGTGATCAGCCAATTAACTATTGAGAATACAGCTTCCGGGGCCTTAGTTCCTCGCGTGGAAATCACGGATAAAGAAGTGATTCATCGCAGCCAGATCTATTTTACCCCGCTTATAGACCGCGACTTGATTAATGCGGTAGCGGTCTCGAAAATTGTGGAAACAGAATATCAGGCTGCGGGGCTTACCCCTGAGATGATTGACACAGGTGCAGTGATCATTACCGGGGAAACAGCAAAGAAAGAAAATGCTAAAGCGATTATTGATGCTTTGGCTGGATTTGCTGGTGACTTTGTCGTGGCCACAGCTGGTGCCAATCTGGAAGCGATCTTTGCTGGCAAAGGATCGGGTGCTTCCTTATATTCGGCCCAGAGACACCAAGTTGTCGTCAATATCGACGTAGGTGGTGGAACATCTAACTATGCCATCTTTCATGAGGGAAAGGCAGTCGATTCCTCATGTATCAATGTCGGCGGGCACTTAATAGAGTTTGAACGGCAAGGAGACCGGGTCACTTACATTTCTGAGCCTGCAAAAATCGCTTTACAATCGACTGGACAAAGGCTTCGGGTAGGGGAGCGAGTGACCCTTTCACAATTCCGTCCCATTGTCAAAGCAATGGCTGCGTGTGTTGTGGGCGTACTCAAGTCTTCTATACACTCTGGCTTAACCAAGGAACTCCTTATGACACCCCCCTTGCAGTTAGATCATCAGATTCGAAAAGTGATGATTTCTGGTGGGGTAGCGGACTATGTCTATGCTTCAAATGAACCAACAACCATGGCCGAAGTGACTGTTTTTGGAGATTTTGGACCGCTTCTAGGCTGGGAGCTTAAAGTGAGCTTAGAGGCAGCTGGGTTTGTCTTAGAAAAGCCGAATGAGACAGTTCGAGCAACCGTCATCGGAACCGGAACTCAGTCGGTCAATTTAAGTGGTAGTACCATCCATCTTCAGGAAACCACATTGCCTCTACGTAATGTCATGGTTATTTCCCCCTTCACATCAGTAATTCCCGATACACCGCAAAGGATAGCCGAAGTCGTCAAAAACGAGGTCCTTCGATTTCAAGTCGATCATACTGAGGGAGTTGTGGCCATAGCGATGAAAGGGCCTCGAACGATGTCCTTTGCAGATATCAATATCTTGGCACAAGGGATACTTTTGGGATTAGAAGACTACTTGTGTAAAGATAAACCCCTAATTCTTGTTATTGAAGCAGACTGTGGGAAAGTATTGGGACAATGTATAAATGCTTCAGCCAATCGACCCCTTGAAGTGGTTTGTATTGATCAGCTTGAAGTGGAGAATTGTGATTATATTGATATTGGAAAACCCCTTATGGGTGGTAGAGTGGTACCAGTGGTCTTGAAAACGTTAGTCTTTAATCGTTAATCGACAAAGCGTACTACGTTTATGAATTAATATAGAAACTATTGGTTAGGCGACTGGAGTATTAACACTTTTCAGTCGCTTTTGTCATTTAATTTCATGCTTAAAAGGATTTAGACCAATTCTCCTCAAGGGCTTCATCTTGATGAAGCCCTTGAAGAGAATTGGTTACCCTTAAGGAAGGTCGATTTTATCCAAATCGTAAGACTCCCACTTCAAGTGGGAGTGGTACACCTTATTATGCTTCGGTGGGGGTAGAGTCCATCCTTCGCCGCTGAGTGTACCTTTTGGGATCAGCGGCTTCGGCGATACTCTCCACACGAGACTATCGTCACCGAAGACTCGATGTTCAACTTTAGTTGTGAACGAGTTCACTAAGGCACTCTGTTATGGAAGCTCAAAATCCACTATAATTGGCTGCTAATTTGAATCTTATTGACTTGATTTCGAAGTAAGTTCATTGAGGAGCATAGTTTGAATAATTCGAGTATCTAGTGTATCGAACATATGGATTTACCAAATATGTTTTGGAATTGGAAAATTGAAGTAAATATTATAATTATTACAAGTTTATTGGCATTAAATTTGCTTATAATAGACATAGAAATTTATGTTTAGATAAACTATGGCTTCCAAATCCCTTAGTAAATCTTATGGGTACCTGCGGAGAATTTGAGTGCTTTTGAATATTAGTCTACTATTCTGAATTTTTTATAATCTAAACAGCAATATTACATTTCTTATGCTATAATATATATAGTCACTCCTCTGCAAAAATACCTATCTTGCATCACAAAGGTTAATGGTATCGATTAGACTTTTTACCGTGTGGAATCACTATATGTATTTGTAGATTTTATACGATGCATGGTGGCCCTATTACTCAAATTTACATATGCAGCTGGTGTCAAGGTTTTACTGTTCTTTGGTATTGTTAAAATGTGAAGCACGACTTCGGAGGTGGGAATGTGAATCAAGCAAATATCACTCCAGAAAAGGAATCACAATGGCTAGAGAAACTAGTAGGGCGGAATCTACTGGAAAAAATGTTATGTTCTTTTTCAAAATCTACTGGGTTAAAAGCAATACTTGTTGATACACGAGGAAATACACTTGTTTCAACTGATCATGAGATTAAGGACTGTACTTTCTGTAGAAAGATTAGGTCTGATAGCTCTGGAGCAAGAAAATGTCAGCGGTCATATGCACGAGCGTGTACTGAGGCAGCTAAATATGGTGAGCCTTATATTTTTAGATGTCATGCAGGCTTGATAATGTGGTCCGCACCGATTGTATTAAATGAGCATGTTTTTTCTATTATCTGTGGACAAGTTCTTATGTGGGAGCCTGAAGATTATTTTTTGGACGAAATTGAAGAAATGGTAAAAGGACTTGATGTAGACGTTTCTGCGGTCAAGTGGGCAGCGGCCCAATTAGAGGTAATGTCAAGTGATAAGGTACAGGCGGCGGCAGATCTTTTGTTTATCGTAGCTAATCAAATCATGAAAAGCGGTATGACGGTCTTGGAGCAAAGAAGGAATATCACCGCTCAACAGGCGAGGCTCGCAGAAGAAATACAGGCTCGTAAACGTTCTGAAGTTGCTATGCGTACGATTGAGTCGAGAGCGGTTAGTATTAATTCCTTGGATAAAGAACATGAATTAAAGACAATGGTGCGTAATGGTGAAAAGCGAGCGGCCCAAAAACTACTCGAAAATTTACTGGTTGATATTATAGAAGTTAATTCGGAACATATAGATACGGTTAAAACAAGAGTAATAGAACTAGTTGTAATTATTTCGAGAGCAGCCGTGGATGGAGGGGCTAAGTTAAGTATCATCCTACAGCAAAACTCGTTATTTTATCTGGAGTTGCTTAAAATGACGAAGACTGAAGAAATCTGTCTCTGGTCTAGAGATATGCTAGAAACATATATGAACCAAATATATATCAACAAAGACCAAAAACATCTCCAAGCTATTCAAAAAGCGGCCGAGTATATTCGAATGAATTTTCGTAATAAGATAACTATTGAGGATATAGCACAGGAAGTTTATCTCAGTCCATGTTATGTTAGCAGAATTTTCAAACAGAGCCTTGGCTGTACTTTGATGGAATACCTGACTCAAGTTAGGGTAGAAGAAGCTAAAACAATGTTAAAGAACCCTAAATATAATGTTATGCAGGTTGCTGGAGAGAGTGGTTTTGAGGATCCTGCCTACTTTACCAGGGTTTTTAAGAAGGTTGAGGGAATTACGCCGAGTAGATTTAAGCAATATGCTTTGTAAACAAAACAATGCTGTAACCGAGGGAGTGCACTCTGTTGATGGCTTCAGAATTAGAATTAATATATAAGGCTTTATTAAAGGGACAGGCTAACCGTGTGAAGACTCTCACCGTATTGGCGATTGAGAATGGAATAGATCCCTTAACGGTGCTTGACAAAGCATTAAGGCCAGGTATGCAGGAAATTGGTGAACAATTTAGACAAAAAATCATTTATATATCGGATGTATTAATTGCTTCACGAGCAATGCATGCGGGATTGTATGTATTGAAGCCGTTGTTGTCGAATCCACAGAAATCTTCACTCGGTAAAGTAGTTATAGGTACTGTAGCTGGAGATTTACATGATATTGGGAAAAATATAATTGTTATGATATTTCGTGGTGCTGGATTAGAAGTCATCGATCTCGGAGTTGATGTCCAACCTGAGGACTTTGCGCAAGCAATTATTGATCACCATCCCGACATCCTAGCTATGTCTGCTATGCTTACGACCACTTTAGATATGATGTCTGAGACAATAAGGGAGCTTAATCGTCGAGATCTACGTAATAAAGTTAAGATAATTATTGGTGGAGGTCCAGCAACCCAAGAATTTGCACGTGCTATCAATGCAGATGGTTTTGCTGTCGATATCATGAAAGCTGTCGATTTGGCAATGGAACTTATTAAATATAGTCAAAGCGATATACTACCTTACGAACAATCATAATTAAAAACAAGCAAAAGAGACATTTTTTCTTCTTAATGTGTTCGAGTCTCGGTTTTGGCCATTTTTCAAGCTGTCATCACTTTATAATTTCTTGCGATATATTCTGACTGGACAAAGAATGCAGCGCTTGTATAAATTAATTAAGATTGATCAAGATAAAACAAGAAAATCCATGTTAAAATCTATGATTTAAGGTTAAAATAAATGTTAGATTATCTAGATAATTCACACTAGATAATTAATTAAGTTTTTTTAGACAAATTAGTCACAATAATTTAACTTTAGGTCAAAGAGGGTAGTTTGCTGGTCATAAGGGTAGAGTGGAGTAGTCCTAAAAAATTTTTATTTAATTGAAGGAGGAAATATAAATGTTAGTTGTAGGAGAACTTATTAACGCAAGTCGTAAAGCCATTGGTGCGGCTATCAGAGAACAAAATGTTGAATTTATTCAAAAAATTGCAAAAGATCAGTTTGAGGCTGGAGCTCATTATATTGATGTCAATGCTGGTATCTTTGTGGATAAAGAGCCTGAATACCTTGCCTGGCTCGTGAAAACTGTTCAGGAAGTCGTAGATGCTCCTTGTTGCTTAGACAGTCCTGATCCTAAGGCGATCGCTGCAGCTCATGCGGTTCATAAGGGCATTCCAATGATTAACTCCATCTCCTTAGAAAAAGAACGTTATGATACGTTGCTTCCTGTTCTTTCTGGAACGGACCTAAAAGTTGTAGCTCTTTGCATGAGTGATGATGGCATGCCAGAAACAATGGTTGACAGGTTAAAGATTGCCGATAAGCTCATTAATGGTCTCGTCCAAGCGAATGTATCGATTGATAACATTTATGTTGACCCGTTGGTACAACCAATTTGTATAAATAATTCGTTTGCAATGGAATTTATTAATTCTGTCGAAGCTATTAAGAATCAGTTTAAAGGGGTTCATACGATGTGCGGGCTCTCTAACATATCTTATGGCCTACCAGAACGAAAATTCATGAATCGTGCCTTTGCAATCATGGCCATTGCCAAAGGGTTAGATGGTATGATCGTTGATCCATTGGATAAGATGATGATGGCTAATATTGTTACTGGTATGGCGTTGGCTGGACGAGATGCATTCACTGTAAACTATCTTAAGGCTTTCCGCAATAAGCTGTTCGAATTCTAAAATTAAATAGTATAGGTATTCCCTCTCTACAATAGGAGGGGATACTCTTTTAATGTATGGACCCAAGTATTATGAAGTCAGAACCAAAATAGAGTAAATGTCGAAAATAGGTCAATGCGCCGAAAGATGTCATTGGCCTATTTTAAGATAACGATTACGAAACTATGAGGATAGACTAACGAATTTCTTGGGTTTTGTTTCCTAACGGGTACCGTTACTTTTGCCGAGAACTCATTTATCTAAATCGTAAGACTCCCACTTCTATAAGTGGGAGTGATACACCTTATTCTGCTTCGGTGGGGGTAGAGTCCCCCACCGAAGACTCGATGTTCAACTTTAGTTGAACGAGTTCACTGGATTCTCTTCTGCATGTTTGAACAAAAGGCATCCTAAGTTTGCTCGCGGAAAATTCAGGTGAAATGCCGAGGAAAAGTTCGAAGATTGAATGACTTTTTCGGGTGGAGTATAGACGAAAAAGGAGGAATCTTCATCTTTTAACCCTTAGTATTTTATGAAAGCACTGGGCAAGACGCAGTTTATGTCGAACCTGGTCGGACAGTTACGGTAGATATGCTGGCAGGAGGTAAATTATGCAAATAACAATACTCCCAAATCGAGTCATTACCACTATGGAAAATGAAAATTTAATGGAAGCGCTGATTCGTCACCGTCTGCCTGTACAGAATGTTTGTAATGGTGAAGGAACTTGCGGTAAATGCAAAGTTCGGATGCCAGGATATGTTGCTCCACCAAGTGATCGTGATTTAGAGCATCTCAGCGATACAGAGATAAAGGCTGGAGTTCGACTCGCCTGTGCTGTTACGCCCGAAGAGGGAATGATCATTGAACTCGATTTTGTAGAAAGCCAGGATAGGAAAGAAGGAGTCCACCTTGGATTGAAGGCAAATACCTTAGACCCCGGCATAGAAAAGGTGTTTGTGAAGACCAGTAATCCATCGCTAGCGGATGAACGGGGAGACTGGGACCGCATTGCGGATGAACTAAGCATCATCACGGGTAAGAGCTACGATAAAGCAAGTCTCTATGTACTTAGAAAAGTTTCGGATGTCTTACGAGCGGGCGATTTTGCCCTGACGGCCACAGTTTATGGGGACGAAGTTTTGGAAATTGAAGCGGGTGATACAACAAATCGGTTATATGGTGTAGCAATCGATATAGGTACAACTAGTGTGGCGGCCGCTTTAGTTGATCTGAACCAGGGAAATATTCTGAAGGTTGTCTCCGCTGAAAATGAACAAACTGCTTATGGTGCAGATGTGATTTCTCGTATTAGCTATGCTACGGAAAGTCAAGAGAAAGCATTGACTCTACGTTCTACCGTTAGAAGAACAATTAATCATTTGCTGGAGGAGCTTTCCGCTCAAACAAATGTAAGTAAGAACGAGTTGTACAAGATGACGCTCGTTGGTAATACTACTATGCATCATCTTTTTATAGGACTAGAAGTATCTCATCTGGCGGTATCTCCATTCGTCTCCGCTTGCAATAGACCGTTGGAATTTACTGCGGATGAATTGGGGATGGAAATTAATCCTCAAGGAAAGGTCTTATTTTTGCCAAACATAGGAAGTTTCGTTGGAGCGGATACAGTGGGGGCAATAATGGGGGCACCTATGCTCCTAGAACAAGGCAATCATTTGCTTATTGACTTAGGAACCAACTGTGAATTATTTTTAAAAACAGAGGATACGATGATAGCTTGCTCCACAGCGGCTGGACCTGCATTTGAGGGTGCTGGTATTGCTCATGGAATGAGAGCAAAAATGGGAGCCATTGAAGGTGTGACCATTACGGAAGAAAGTGGAGTAATTTGTAAAGTGATCGGAGAGCATGAACCCATAGGGATTTGTGGATCTGGTCTTATTGAGGGAATCGACGAGATGAGAAAAATGGGGGTAGTTGACCAACAAGGGAAGATCGCCGACCCCGATAAAGCTCAAACGCTTTCACCGGAACTAGCCAAGCGAATTCGAAAGGGTGAGAAGGGGCGAGAATTTATCTTAGCTTATGGGACTGATCAAGGGTTTGATGTGACCTTAAGTCAAAAAGATATAGGCGAATTGCAGTTAGCCAAAGGAGCGGTATGTGCGGGAATTAAGACGTTATTGGATATGGCCAAAATATCTATAGCGGACCTAGATTCAGTGATATTATCAGGAACATTTGCGACCTATCTTAAGTCAAATAACATTTTGAATATTGGCCTTGTGCCGGATATCGCCCCTGAGAAAATCAAGATGGTCGGTAATGCCGCCCATGTTGGTGCGATTTTGGCTCTTATTAATCAGCATGAGCTTGTTAAGGCAAGAGACTTATATCGTAGGATTAGCCATATCGAACTTGGTGGGAGTGTTACGTTTTCTAATTATTTTATGGCCAGTATGTTCCTTGAAAGGAACAGTTAATATTGGTGTCATAACCCTTATGATGAAGTTTACGGAGTAACTGCTTAGGGGAAAACTAACAGCAGTTCTTATAGGTATATTTTGGAAATGGGCCGAAAATCGATACCCAGTCGTCATTTACCCAACAAATCTTTTTTAAGGAAACTAAGCGGCAGCTGAAATTAAGGAACTTGTCAATCGAAGGTTTTCGATGCTCAGATTGACCATATAACAACATGTTATATGGTCAATCTACATCCTATAATTAATATTCCTATGAGCCGTCTACTAAAATCTTTTCAAGAGAGGTTATGTCAAGAGTATTTTTTAAAAGGAGAGGAACTGAGAAATGAAAAATTAGTTAAAGAGTTTATTTTAAATTGAGTTATTTGCAAAGAATTGCGAATGAGTAAAATTCAGAAAGGGATGGTTTTGATAGTGTCGACAACTGAAACTAATGAACTCCACAGAACTCTCGACTGGAAAGACGCTTTTTGGGTAGCAAGCGGTGTTCCGGCACTGGTATTATTCTCCATAGGAGGTATAGCGGTAACTATTGGTGCACCATCGTGGGCTGTTTGGACTCTTTCAATTTGTATGGGTTTTTTACAGTCATTCACTTATGCGGAAATTGCCGGTCTATTCCCCAATAAAGCTGGTGGAGTTTCTGTTTATGGCGCAATCGCCTGGGTACGTTATAGCAAATTTGTAGCTCCACTTTCAGCTTTTTCTAGTTGGTTTGCCTGGTCACCCGTCTTATCTATCGGAACTGGGCTGGCATCAGGTTATATACTTACAGCTCTATTTCCGGCAGATTCTGTTATTAGAACCTGGCAAATTACTCTTGTAAGCCTAGACTTCATTAAAGACGGATTAAACCTAAGAATAAATTCTACTTTTATCTTAGGTGCAATTATCCTATTAAGCATCTATTCTATTCAGAGCAAGGGGATTGCTAAAGCAGCCAAACTTCAAATGATTATGGCACTTACTGCATTATTACCCTTGGTATTAATTGGTATCGTACCGCTATTTACCGGCGATGTTTTAAGTTCCAATTTTGCTCCATTTGCGCCTATCAGTGGTGCGTGGGATAAAGGTGGTTGGACCTTGTTCTTTGGAGGAATGTTTATTGCAGCATGGTCAACTTATGGTTTTGAAACTGCAGTGTGCTATACAAGTGAGTTTAAAAACCCTAAAACTGATACCTTTAAAGCAATATTCTATTCCGGACTACTTTGCTTGTTTATGTTCACCGTAGTTCCCTTGGCTTTTCAGGGATTTTTGGGAGTAGAAGGAATGACCGCGCCGGGCATCTCTGATGGTTCTGGTGTAGCGAATGTGATGGCAAGTATGGTAGGCGGCGGACCAATTGTCGCAAATATAATTGTTGTTATGTTGATTTTAGCATTGTCTCTGACAATTATGACATCGATGGCTGGAAACAGTCGAACTCTCTATCAGTCCTCTGTTGATGGAATGTTTCCCAAATATTTATCACATGTAAATAAGAATGGTGCGCCTATAAGGGCTATGAAGACAGATGTTTGTTTCAATCTGCTATTGCTGTTGATGTCTAATTACCTGTTCGTATTAGCGGCATCTAATGTAGGGTACATCATCTTCAACTTCCTTAACCTTAACGCAGGTTGGATTCACCGCATAGATAATGGCCATATAAACCGCCCGTGGAAGGCACCGTCATGGTTGATTGCTACTAATACCGTTCTGGCTTTTGTTAACCTTACGTTTTTGGGTGCTGGGGCTAACGTCTGGGGTAAAGGCACACTTTTAACTGGTATTATTTTTATTAGTGCAATTGTTCCAATATTCTATTATCGTCACTATATTGTAGACAAAGGGAAGTTCCCAGACTCAATGATGGATGCTTTGCAGTTGGAAGACGGTACGCCTGTAGAGAAAAAGGCTGGGTATCTACCATATGTTGCTTTAGCAGCTGGTGTTTTAATAGTTTTTGTGACTAACAGAATATTTTCTTAGTTTTAAGAGATAAAAAAGAAAATCTGCAGTGCACAAGGTTTTTGATGAATATGTTACTTCTCCAAATCAACAAAAAAATTCGGTGTTATATGCGAAAAAGTTTCAGAGAATTAAATAACGTGCTCAAAATAACCTAAAAAGAATAATTACTTCATTGAGGTTAACTTATTTAGAAAAAAGAACGAACCAGTAAAAAGGCTCGTTCTTTTTTTCATGTGTTTGCTAGGGACTGCTTTTAGAATTTGCGATTGGTGTCAAAATCAAGCATATCTCTAGTAAATTATTCCAAGATTAAGGAATTTCATAAAGGGTATTGTAATGTTAATATAGAAATAGAGGTTATTGAGCTATTATTATAGTTCTGTCAAGTTGCGAAGAGCACATTTATGGGAAAGGCGTGACGAAAGTGGTTAAAGTAACATTTCTACCTTTAAACAAAGTAGTGGAGGTTCCAAACGGTAGCACTATTTTACAAGCAGCTGTTACGGCTGGGGTACAAATACAAAGTACCTGCGGTGGCAGAGGAACATGCGGTAAATGCAAGGTGCAAATTCCTCTGAGAGATATTGTTCCGATTACAGAGGAAAGCGAAAGCTCTTTAAGTGATGTAGAACGGGCAGAAGGCTGGGTTTTTGCTTGTAAGTACACTTTGGAACAAGATTTGACGGTAAAGCTAAACACGCAAATAGATGTTGGTGAACGGAAACTAGCTCTAGACAGTAAAAGAGATATCAAAATAGCCCCAAGTATTCATAAATACCAAGTAAATGTTGAGCAACCTAGTGTAACGAATCAAACTCCAGACTGGGAACGTCTGTTGTCCGCATTGTCGAATAGCGAAATTCAGTTTAATCGACGGGTCGCAGCGAATTTGCCAGAGACTTTACGCCAAGCAAATTTTCTTGTGACGGCTGTGTTAGATGAGGATTCTTTGCTAGCAGTGGAACCTGGAGAAACAGAAGGACGTAAGTTTGGCCTTGCGATAGATATTGGCACCACCACCGTGGTGGCTTATCTGATGGATTTAACTACCGGAACGGTTGTAACTAGCGGAGCTGTTACAAATCTCCAACATGTTTTTGGTGCGGACGTGATTTCGCGTATCTCCTATGCTTCAACAGGTTTGGATGAACTAAGCCAGATTCAGGCAAAAGTAATAGACTCTATAAACAGTATTATTGCTCACCTATGTGAAACTTCGGGAGTAGGGAGTCAGGAAATATATCAAGCGGTCGTTGTTGGCAATACAACAATGAGCCATTTGTTTCTTGGCATTGATCCTACCTATCTAGCTACGGCACCGTTTATTCCGGTTTTTCGGCAAGCTGTTGAAGTAGAAGCGAAGGAACTAGGTCTCAATATTTTAGAATCAAGTAATATCATAATTTTACCTAATATAGCTGGCTATGTTGGGTCTGACACGGTGGGCGTAATGCTGGCCGCAGGACTTGATCGTCTTCCTGGTATTAGTTTAGCTATTGATATTGGCACAAACGGGGAAATCGTTCTAGCAGGTAAAAACCGAATCTTAGTCAGCTCTACTGCGGCTGGTCCTGCTTTTGAAGGGGCAGAGATTAAATGCGGTATGAGGGCAGCCGAAGGTGCCATTGAGGGAGTATATATCGGGGAAGATGTGGAGTTAGAGGTGATTTCAGGGAGTAAGGTAAGAGGCATCTGTGGCTCTGGTCTAATTGACGCTATTGCTCAAATGCGAAAAATAGGTGTGATAGGTGCTTCAGGATTGTTAGCTAGCGAAACCGATAAACTTGATGGAGTTTCTCTGGCGGTACGTAAGCGGTTGCGAAGTGACGAGCAAGACAGCGAATTTGTGTTAGCTTGGGGTAAGGATACGGCAACGGGCGAAGATATAGTACTCTCTCAAAAGGATATCCGTAAATTACAATTGGCTAAAGGTGCTATCATGGCGGGTATACAGCTTCTTCTTCAGGAGATGGATGTAAGCGTAGAGGAAATCGATCGTGTACTAATTGCAGGAGCATTCGGCAATTATATAAAAAGAGAAAGTGCAGTAGGCATTGGATTACTACCACCTCTACCACTTGAGAGAATAGACACAATCGGTAATGCTGCTGGAGATGGTGCAAAAATGACTTTGCTATCAAAAGAAGAAAGAACACGGGCAGAAATTTTAGCCAGACAGGCTGAGCATGTCGAATTATCTACTAGAAAGGAATTTCAGAAGGTATTCATGAAGGCGTTAGCATTAAAGCAGTAAACGATTAAACTCACCGAGCTGCATCTATGTGTACATCACATCATGATACTGCAGATGTTAATGTACCATATACTAGGTAAAAACCGATATAAAAAATTAGTGAAATATTGCAATATTGCATAATTTGTCGCAAGAAAGCTTGTTTTTTACGACATATTTTTTACGAATTAGCAAACAATAAGTGTTAAGATATTAATTAGTTGAATTAAATGAAGATTCTAAATTATTAGTAAAGGGGATAGTTGACAGTGATCATAATAGGCGAGTTGATTAATTCAACAAGAAAAGAGATTAAAAATGCTATCGAAGAAAGAAATGTTGCTTTTATTCAGGAGCTTGCAAAAAAACAAGTGGATGCCGGCGCTGACTACTTGGATGTAAATGCGGGAGCTTTTGTTGATGATGAAGAAGAGCATCTACTTTGGTTAATTGATGTGGTACAAGCTGTAACAGATACCCCTTTAGCATTAGACAGTGCAGATCCGGAAGTCATTGAAAAAGGACTTATTGCTCACAAAGGCGTGGCCATGATTAACTCTACTACAGCCGAAACAAAGAAATTAGAAGTATTACTTCCTTTAATTAAAAAGTACGATTCTAAAGTTGTAGCCTTATGCATGGATGATAATGGAATGCCGAGCACTGCAGAAGATAGATTGAAGATAGTAGATAGGTTCTGTGACGATTTTACCAAGGCTGGAATAGACCTGAGCAATGTTTTTTTAGATCCTCTAGTCAAGCCTGTTAGTGTGAACACAAGTTACGGTAATGAGGTTCTGAATACGTTGGATGAAATTCATAAACGTTACAAAGGAATTCATACCACTTGTGGCTTGAGCAACGTTTCTTTTGGATTACCTGAAAGGAAAATCTTAAATCAAGCCTTCTTTGTTATGTGTGTTGCGAAAGGAATGGACGCCGTTATTATTGATCCATTGGATGAAAGAATTATGGCGTTGCTATATACTTCCGAAGTCCTTGTAGACAGAGATAAACGCTGTGCTAAATATCTCAAAGCAGTTAGAAGTGGAATAGTAAAAGCATAGAAGTGGTTTGAATAAGTACATCATTCAGGGTTATAAAGACGGCGATTATCCCCAAATTAGGGTTTATCGTATGAATTCAGATCTGAAAGGAGTTGGAAAGATGATTGCTACTAGAATGGGCGATGGCTCGAGAACAGAAATGTCGATAGACGAC
>Ga0209347_1000978_pt1 | contig 55286 bp, 45 predicted proteins | sample AutmiccommuBRH23_FD_187382 | JGI IMG/M metagenome (GOLD analysis project Ga0209347, IMG submission 187382) | Deep subsurface microbial communities from Mt. Terri, Switzerland - Autotrophic microbial communities BRH/23 (SPAdes) (version 2) | ecosystem: Environmental > Aquatic > Deep subsurface >... | reverse complement strand
GCGAGGCCCGCCGTATCATGGGCCAACCCTCGGAGGGCATCGAGGCGCTGCTGGGCTATGTGGATGAGCCGGAGCTCATCCACCGGGACGATATCGTGCTGGTGTAGAGGCGGATTTGTCGCCATTGGGAGGACCGGCCGTGCCGCCGCCGTGGTTGGATGTCGCGCACGGCGCGCCCCACGGCAGCAACAAAAAAGCCGGTCTGAGACCGGCTTTCGCGTTCGTGCATTCGGCCAGCCTTAACCTTCCAGGGCGCGGATGCTGTGGTTCAGGCGGCTCTTGTGGCGGGCCGCCTTGTTCTTGTGGATGAGTCCCTTGCGCGCCATGCGGTCGATCACGGGAACGGCGCGCTTGTAGGCCTCCTCGGCGCCATTCCTGTCGCCGCTGCCAATCGCCTTGACCACATTCTTGATGTAGGTGCGCATCATGGACCGTGCGCTGGCGTTGCGCTGGCGATGGGTCTCCGCCTGCCGGGCGCGCTTCTTTGCCTGTGCCGAATTAGCCAAGGTCTTGCTCCTGAGAGTCAGTCGATCCGAAATCCGGAAAGCTGCGTAGTTTGCGCAGTGGGACTGCGCTTGTCAAGGGCGCAGGTCTGCACCAAGGCTCCGCCACCCGAGAAATTCTCGCCAGTTTTCCGCAGCTTGCCGCGACGGCAGCGGTCCACCAGGGTATAGTAGCCGGCGATGGTTTCCTGGAATGCCCCATGGTTTTGATCCGGACGCCGAGTCCCCGCCGCTCGCGGGGCGCACGATGACCCCCGGGCTGCTGCGCTCCACCGCTCTGGTCAGCGCCCTGACGCTGCTGTCGCGGGTTCTGGGGTTCCTGCGCGACATGGTCATTGCCCGCTACTTCGGCGCCGAGGCGGCGACGGATGCGTTCTTCGTCGCCAATCGGGTTCCCAACCTGCTGCGGCGCCTGTTCGCCGAGGGCGCCTTTTCCCAGGCCTTCGTGCCGGTACTGACCGAATACCGCACCCGGGAGACCGAGGCGGCCACCCGGGAGTTGATCGACCGGGTCGCCGGCACCTTGGGCGTGGTGCTGCTGGGCGTCACCGCGGTGGGGATGATCAGCGCGCCCCTGCTGGTGCTGGCGTTCGCGCCCGGGTGGATGGATCAGCCGGAACAGCGGGTCCTCGCCGGGGACATGCTGCGCATCACCTTCCCCTACATCCTGTTCATCTCCCTGACCGCCCTCGCAGGCTCCATTCTCAATACCTATGGCCGCTTCGGGGTGCCGGCGTTCACGCCGGTGTTCCTCAACCTGTCGATCATTGCTGCGGCCATCTGGCTCGCACCGCACCTGGAGCGGCCGATCACCGCGCTGGCCTGGGCCGTTCTCATCGCCGGGGTGGTGCAGCTCGCCTTTCAGCTTCCCTTTCTGCGTCGCTTGAAGCGCCTGCCGCGGCCGCGCTGGGGCTGGCGGCACGGCGGGGTGCGGCGGGTCATGGGGCTGATGCTGCCGGCAATCTTCGGTTCCTCGGTGGCCCAGATCAACATCCTGTTCGACACCCTCATCGCGTCCTTTCTGGCGGTGGGCAGCGTCAGCTGGCTGTTTTATGCTGACCGCCTGCTGGAGTTTCCCCTGGGAATCTTCGGTATCGCCCTGGGCACGGTGATCCTGCCAAGCCTGTCGCGCCGCCACGCGGAGAATGCACCCGAAGCCTTCAGCCAGACCCTGGACTGGGCCCTGCGCTGGGTAATGGTGATCGGTGTGCCCGCCGCCGCGGGTCTGTTGCTGCTGTCCGAGCCCATCCTTACAACCCTGTTCCAATACGGAGAATTCACCCCCCGGGATGCGCGCATGGCCGCCTGGGCGTTGATGGCGTACAGCCTCGGGCTGCTCGGATTTATGCTGGTCAAGGTGCTTACGCCCGGCTACTACGCCCGCCAGGACACCCGCACCCCGGTGCGCATCGCCGTCATCGCCATGGTCTCCAACATGGTGCTCAACATCGCCTTCGTGGTGCCCATGGTGCAGCTCGGTTTCCAGGCTCCCCACGTGGGCCTGGCGGTGGCCACGGCCCTGGCCTCGTTCATCAACGCGGGGCTGCTGTGGCGGGGCCTGCGGCGCAGCGGGGTGTGGATACCTTCCGCCGGGTGGACGCTGCTGCTGCTGCGGGTGGCGCTCGCGTGTGCGGCCATGGTGGTCGTGCTGGTGCTCCTCGGTGCACCAGCGGCGCAATGGTCTTCCTGGGCGGCCGCCGACCGGGTGCTGCAGCTCGCCGTGTCCATCATCGCTGCGGTGGTCGCTTACTTCGCGGTGCTGTGGATGGTGGGGGTGCGCCCCACATTTCTGCGCCGTCCGCGTCACGGCTGATCAGACCTTCACGGGTCGGTCGGCGCATGATGCGACGCACGCAACGACGCGGAGAACGCAACGGCATCGCAGCCCGATAAACCTTCGCGAACTCTGCGGCTTTGCGTCCTCCAGGTTACTTGCGGTGACGGAATGCGCGGCCGGCCGCTACGGCAGGCCACGCGGGAACGGTCTATGGGTCGGCGCGCAAGTGCTTTATACTCGTTGGTTTTCAGGCGCTCATCCATGGAGCTCATTCGCGGCGTACACAACCTTCGGCCCCGGCATCGGGGATGCGTCGCCACCATCGGAAATTTCGATGGCGTGCATCTCGGCCACCAGGCGGTGCTGGGGCAACTGGCCCAGAAGGCCGACGAGCTGGCGCTGCCCGCAACGGTGATGGTCTTCGAGCCTCAGCCCCAGGAGTTCTTCGCCCCCCAGCGGGCGCCGGCGCGCCTGACGCGCCTGCGCGAGAAGCTCCAGGCGCTGCGCCGCATGGGTGTGGACCGGGTGCTGTGCGTGCGCTTCGATGCGCGCTTCGCCGCCCAGAGCGCCGAGGAGTTCATCGACCGGCTGCTGCTCGATGGGCTTGGTGTGCGCTACGTGACGGTGGGTGACGATTTCCGCTTCGGCCAAGGGCGGCGCGGCGATTTCGCCATGCTCCAGCAGGCGGGGCGCACCCATGGCTTTCAGGTGGTCAACATGCACACCTTCAGTATCGATGGGAGCCGGGTGAGCAGCACACGGGTGCGTCAGGCCCTGGCCGACGGAGACCTGGCCCAGGCGGAGAAGCTGCTGGGGCGGCCCTACCGCATGAGCGGTCGGGTCGCCCAGGGACATAAGCGCGGGCGCAGCATCGGTTTCCCGACGGCCAACATTCACCTGCACCGCAAGACCACGCCCATTCACGGCGTCTACGCAGTGGAGGTATTCGGCCTGGACGAAGAGCCCCTGGCGGCGGTGGCCAACGTGGGCAACCGCCCCACCGTGGATGGCACCCGCAGCCTCCTGGAAGTGCACCTGTTCGACTTCGACCAGGATATCTACGGCCGCTACGTGCAGGCGGAGTTCAAACACTGGATCCGGGCCGAGCGGCGCTTCGAGTCCTTCGACGCCCTCAAGGACCAGATCGCGTTGGACGCGGCCGAAGCGCGGGAGTACTTCGCGCGCGCGTGGTCGGACTCCTGAGCGGCGACGATACACATTCGAATTGACGAGACGCCTCTGTGGCCGACTACAAACACACCCTCAATCTTCCCAAGACCGGTTTCCCCATGAAGGCGAACCTCGCCAACCGGGAGCCGGAAACGCTCGCGCGCTGGCAGGCGATGGACGTCTATGGCCGCATCCGTGCGGCGCGGCGCGGGCGCGAGCAGTTCATCCTCCACGACGGCCCGCCGTACGCCAACGGCGAGATCCACATCGGCCATGCGGTCAACAAGATCCTCAAGGACATCATCGTAAGGGCGAAGACCATGAGTGGCTTCGATGCGCCCTACGTGCCCGGCTGGGACTGTCACGGCCTGCCCATCGAGCTGAACGTGGAGAAGAAGGTCGGCAAGGCCGGGGTGAAGGTGGATCACCGCACCTTCCGCCAGGCCTGCCGGGAATATGCCGCCAAGCAGGTCGACCGCCAGCGCGAGGACTTCAAGCGCCTGGGAGTACTGGGCGACTGGGAACGGCCGTACCTCACGATGGATTTCCGCTTCGAGGCCGACATCGTGCGCGCCCTCGGGCGCATCATCGCCAATGGGCACGTGCACAAAGGCTACAAACCGGTGCACTGGTGCATCGACTGTGGGTCGGCGCTGGCGGAAGCGGAAGTCGAATACGAGGACCGCACCTCGCCGGCGATCGACGTGCGCTTCCAGGTGCTCGATCCAGAGGCATTGCTCGAGCGCTGCGATCACGTGGAAGGCCGGGAAGGCCGCGGCCCCATTTCCGTGGTCATCTGGACGACCACGCCGTGGACGTTGCCCGCAAACCAGGCCGTGGCCCTCAATCCCGAATTGGATTACGTCGTGGTTCAGTGCGATGGCGTGGGCGAGCACGGTCCGGAGCGCCTCTTGCTGGCCGACGGATTGCTCAAGGACGCCATGGGCCGCTGGGGTGTGGAGCGCTACCAGGTGATGGCCTATTGCAAAGGCGTGGACCTTGAAGGCCTGAAGCTGGCCCATCCCTTCTACGAGCGCGAAGTGCCGATCATCCTGGGTGCCCATGTGAGTCTCGACACGGGCACCGGCGCCGTGCACACCGCACCCGGCCACGGGCAGGAGGACTACGCCGTCGGCTTGCGCTACGGCCTGAAGGTGGATAATCCGGTGGGCGGCGACGGCCGTTTCCTGTCGCAAACGCCGCTGTTCGCCGGTGAGCATGTGCTGTCTGCCAACGAGCAGGTGATCGAAGCGCTCCTCACCCGCGGCAGGCTCGTCCATCAGGATCGCATCCAACACAGCTATCCCCACTGCTGGCGCCACAAGACGCCCATCATCTTCCGCGCCACGCCCCAGTGGTTCATCAGCATGGATCAGAAAGGCCTGCGCGAAGCGTCGCTGGCCGAGATCGAGCGCGTGCAGTGGATGCCCGACTGGGGACAGGCCCGCATCCAGGGAATGGTGGCAAACCGCCCCGACTGGTGCATCTCCCGGCAGCGCACCTGGGGCGTACCCATTGCCGTGTTCGTGCACAGGGAGACCGGCAAGCTGCACCCGGACACCCAGCGACTGATGGAAGAGGTGGCGCTGCTTATGGAGCGCGAGGGCGTGGATGCCTGGTTCTCCATGGATGCCGCGGCGCTGCTGGGGGACGAGGCCGGCGACTACGAGAAGGTCACCGATACCCTGGACGTGTGGTTCGACTCCGGCGTCACTCACGCCTGCGTGCTGGAGCGCCGCGCGGGACTGCGCCCGCCGCCGGCCGATCTCTACCTGGAAGGCTCCGACCAGCACCGCGGCTGGTTCCAGTCCTCGCTGCTCACGGCGACCGCAATGCGGGGGGCGGCGCCCTACCGTGCAGTGCTCACCCACGGCTTCACCGTGGATGCCAAAGGCATGAAGATGTCCAAGTCCCGGGGCAACGTGGTGGCGCCTCAGAAGGTCATGAAGACCCTGGGGGCGGACATCCTGCGGCTGTGGGTGGCGGCGGCCGATTACCGCGCGGAGATGAACGTCTCCGACGAGATCCTCAAGCGCATCGCGGATTCCTATCGTCGCATCCGCAATACGGCGCGCTTCCTGTTGGCGAACCTGACCGGGTTCGAACCGGCGGAGCATTGCGTACCAGCCGGACGGATGCTGGCGTTGGACCGCTGGGCGGTGGACCGCGCCCGCCGGATCCAGGAACAGATCGTCGGCGCCTATCAGGCCTATCAGTTTCACCAGGTCTATCAGACGCTGCACAACTTCTGCGCCGTCGATATGGGCAGCTTCTACCTGGACGTGATCAAGGACCGCCAGTACACCACCCAGGCCGACAGCCTGCCGCGGCGCTCCACCCAGACGGCCATGTACCACATCGTCGAGGCCATGGTGCGCTGGATGGCGCCGGTGCTCAGCTTCACCGCCGACGAGGTCTGGGCCCACATGCCCGGCGAGCGGCCCGACACTGTCTTCACCGCCGAGTGGTACGAACGGCTGGACGCCCTGCCCGCGGAGCAGCCCATGAACAGCGGCTATTGGGCCCGGATGCTGGAAGTGCGCGAGCTGGTGTCCAAGGAACTGGAGAAGCTGCGGGTGGCCGGAGGAATCGGCGCGTCCCTGGACGCGGAGGTGGATCTCTATTGTGGCCAGAAGCTTTATGCCGCGCTCGGCCGCCTCGACGACGAGCTGCGCTTCGTGCTGATCACCTCCGACGCCCGCGTGCACCGCGAGACCGAGCGCCCGGCGCATGCGGCGCATTTCACCCTGTCCGGCCACGACGACCTGTGGCTGGCGGTGGCGCCGTCGGAACATGACAAATGCATTCGCTGCTGGCACCGACGCCCGGAGGTCGGCACCTACGCGCAACACCCGGAGCTGTGCGGCCGCTGCGTAGAGAACGTGGACGGGGCGGGGGAAGTGCGGCACTTCGCGTGAGTTCTGCTGGGTGCGCCTGCCGGTGGCCCGCCAGGGCGGCGGCGTGCGTGCTGCCGCCGTGGTCGAGGTAGGGGGCGGCCCATGGCGCCTGAGTTGGGGTTGCGACAATCGACGCGCAATGGAGGTTTGATGCTGAAGTGGCTCGCAATTGCCGGCCTGGTGATCGTTCTGGATCAGGTCACCAAAGTGGCGGCGGAGTATTGGCTCGAGTTTCAGGAGCCGGTGGCGCTCATTCCGTTCGTCAACCTGAGCCTGTCCTACAATGCAGGCGCGGCATTCAGCTTTCTTTCGGACGCGGGCGGCTGGCAGCGGTGGTTCTTCGTCGTCCTGGCCGTGGTAGTGAGCGCGGCGGTGGTACTGTGGCTCTCGCGTCTCGACGCCGGGGAGCGGTTGACGGGGCTGGCGCTGTCTCTGGTGCTCGGCGGCGCAATCGGCAATGTCATCGATCGCCTCGCCTATGGTCACGTGATCGACTTCATCGATTTCTACGTCGGGAGTTGGCACTGGCCCACGTTCAACATTGCGGATTCCGGCATCAGTATCGGCGTGACCATGCTGATTCTCGACAGCTTGTTCCGGCGCAAGCCGGCCGCGCAGAGCAGCGGATCGTAGAGCCGCGACCCCTGTCGCGCTGCCGTAGACGGCGCAGACCCCTACCCGAGGTGCTCATGTCCCGACCACAGTCGCCCACCATCGGACCTGGCAGCCGGGTGCGGTTGCACTTCCGCTTGCAGTTGGAAGACGGGACCGTGGTCGACGACACCTTTGGCGGTGAGCCCCTGAGTGTCACCCTCGGCGACGGCACTCTGGCCCGGGGCCTGGAGATGGCGCTTCTGGGCATGAAGTCCGGGGACCGCGAAACGGTCCGGGTCGGCCCCGAGATGTCCGGGTTCGGTGAGCGCTCCGACGAGGCCGTCCAACGCATGCCCCGGGGTGATTTCCCGCCGGACATGGCGCTCGAAACCGGAATGATCGTGGCGTTCACGACGCCGGGCGGTGACGAGGTGCCGGGGGCGGTGCGCAAAGTCGATGAGGCGTCGGTCACCGTGGACCTGAACCACCCGCTCGCCGGCCATGAGCTTACCTTCCAGGTGGAGATCCTCGCGGTGGAGGGCCGTTCGGGCTCATGGAGCGGGCGCGCCCTGTAGCCTTCAGACTGTCTCCTGTACACTCACGCCATGCACGTCCTCCTGGCCAATCCCCGCGGTTTCTGTGCCGGTGTCGACCGGGCCATCGAGATCGTCGAGCGGGCGCTCGCACTCTTCGGCGCGCCCATCTACGTGCGCCACGAAGTCGTCCACAACACCTTCGTCGTCGACAACCTGCGCGCCAAGGGTGCGGTATTCGTGGAAGAGCTGCATGAGGTCCCGGACGATTCGATCGTCATCTTCAGCGCCCACGGGGTGTCGCGCACCGTGCAGGACGAGGCCAAGGGGCGGGGCCTGCGGGTGTTCGACGCCACCTGCCCGCTGGTGACCAAGGTGCATCTGGAAGTGGCCCGATACGGACGTGACAATCGCGAGGCGATCCTAATCGGCCATGCCGGGCACCCGGAGGTGGAGGGCACCATGGGCCAGTACGAGAGCACCGAAGGGGCCATCTACCTGGTGGAGAACCCCGACGATGTAGAGCGCCTCGAGGTGCGTGACCCGGATCGGCTGGTGTTCGTCACGCAGACCACGCTGTCCATGGACGATACGAGCCGCATCATTGACGCCCTCAAGCGTCGCTATCCGGGGATCGGCGGTCCCAAGAAGGACGACATCTGCTACGCCACGCAGAACCGCCAGGACGCCGTCAAGGAGCTGTCCCGACACTGCGATGTGTTATTGGTGGTGGGCTCGGTCACCAGCTCCAACTCGAACCGACTGCGTGAGATCGCCGAGCAGCAGGGTATTCGCGCCTACCTGATTGACGGCGCAACCGACATTCGCGACGAATGGCTCGAGGGCGTCGCGGCCGTCGGGGTGACCGCCGGGGCATCAGCCCCGGAGGTCCTGGTGGAAGAGGTGGTGGCACACCTGAAGGGGCGCGGCGCCCTCACTGCCGAGGAGTACGTCGGGCGGGAAGAGAACGTGACCTTTTCGCTGCCGAAGGACCTGCAGCGGGCCGTGCGATCGCGAGGTTAGTCCCTACCAGCAGTCGGCCACCGCCAGCCCCGCGGCGGCATCAACGATGTCTTTCTGACCCAGCTGGTCCATTGTCAACTTGCCGCAGCGGTCCCCCGTCTGTGGTCCGGTGGGTACTGCCTGTACCGTGAAGGTGTTTGCTCCCAAATCCCCCGCCACCAGCGAGATGGTGTATGCCTGCGTGCCTTCAAGCGGTGAGCGGTCGAAGGGCAGGCTCACCGCATCACCGGCGCGGTCCTGGTCGTAGCGGCTGTTCTCCGTGAAGAAGCGCTCCATCCATTGCGCCGACTGCGCGAGAACGCCGCCCGCATCGGCCCGCCGCGTTTTTCGCACCTGTTCCTGGTAGCTCGGGTAGGCGATGGCGGCGAGGATGGCGACGATCACGACGACGATCATCAGCTCGATCAACGTAAAGCCTCGATGTGTGCGCATTCTTGACGTCTCCAGTAAACGTAGGCCGCGGTCAGTCCGCGGCTGGGGCGTACCCCGTTTCTCTCAGCCGCTCTGCGCTTTCAGGCAGGATCACGATTTCGGTGATGGTGCCGTCCGGGTCGGCGTTGAACGCGACCGAAGTGCCTTTGCGCAGCGCCGCAGGTCCCGACCACCCGCCGGCGACGTTCTCGAACGTTGCATCGCGCGAGAGGAAATAGGTGCCTTCGTCGATCGCGATCCGCCCGGCGCCCTGGTCGAACTCCCGCACCTTGCCCCGGTTTTCCGCTTCGGCATGGACCTGATTGGTGAGCAGCGCGAAGCCGCAGGCCAGTGCGATGGCCGACAGGATGTTACGGTTCTTCATCTGCATATTGCCTCCACGTAATCCGGGCTTAGCGGATCTGCCGCCAGGACTGACGGCCGAGGCCGGCAGGTCCTGGATTCTCCCGTGTGACCTCGACACCGCCCTCGGTTCCCGGCGTGTACTTGACCTCCTCACCGTCTCCGACAAGAACGCCGGGGGTGGGAATCATGCCTTCCTTGGACCGCTTGCCCGAGGTCGGCCGCCAGTAGCCTTCGTCGTCGTCGATGGTGCCGTCCTCGTCCAGATCGACAGGGACCCAGACGTAATCGTCGAGGGTGAAGGCTCGATCGTTGTTGAGGTCGAATGGTGAGTAGCCGAGGCGGCTGCCGTCGCGCGCATCCATCTCCATCAGCCAACCGCTGCCGCCGGAGCCGCAGGTGCTGCCGTCCGGAACCACGGTCGTGAAGATGATCCGCCCGCTGCGCAGCAAGGGATGGCTCACGACCCGTTCGCCCGGCTCTGCCCCGTCTGGATCCACGAGGTCCATGTACCAGCCCTCGTCGGTGGTCTCCAGAGCGTTGTCGCTCGTCACGCGCAGATCGTACGTCGACCCGTCCGAGAACGTGTGACTCGCCTGGACATCGATGGTCTGCTCCAGAAGGGCACTGCGTCCGGTCGCCGCCGCGCCGTCATCGATCACGCCGTAGAAGCTTTGCACCGCGGTGTCGGTCGGATCCGAGCTCCCCAGGTACTTGCCGGTGCCGAAGTACACCATCAGGTCACTGCCGTTCGGAGCGCTTCCAACCTCCGGGCGGGTGGTGATCGGCTGCCGGTTGCTGGTGGTGCACGTGTCCGCCGAACAGGCCGTGAACAACTTGTAATCGAGGTCCCAGTGGTGGGGATTGGCGTTCGTTACGTCGAACTTCCAGACATTGCCTTCGAGGTCCCCGGCATAGATGTAGTCCACTATGTAGTCTCCGTCTTCGTCCACCGGTGCCACGGTCGCCAAGCCGTTGGGCGCAGCCGTCGACCCGACGCCCGTGTCGAGCTTGTAATAGTCTGTGTCCAGAGTCCAAGTCCCGTCGATGCCGCCGTCGATGAATGCGATGAACAGCTTGGCGTGGCCATCGGCACTGGCCGCCCCGTCGTCTTGGCTATTGTTGTAGCCGTTGCCGAACACTGCCGCCCATTTTCCATTCTGCATGCGTACCAGGGCGGGCTGACTGAAGGTATAACCGAGGTCCGGGTCGTCGGCGTCGGTGAACTCCCAGAGGACCGTCGAGTTCGCTGCGCTGTCGGTTTCAGCAAAGCTTGCCGGGTCGGTCACGTCCAGGGCATAGATGCCCTGTCCGCCCTTGTTGAGCCCGCCGACCACGATCGAATGCCAGGCGTCCGAATAGAACACGTCGCCGGCCGTGGGGGATCCGTCCACGTAGTACCGGTGGGTATAGTCCTCATCGGTGAGGGCGTTCAGATTCCCGAACAGTGAGCTCGGAACGTAGGCGATCAATTCGGTGCCTGCGTCCCCGCCGTCGGCGCTGAAGCCGTGCAACATGCCGTCATTGGCGCCGACATACAGAACCGGCGCGCGATCGGCGTGATCGGCCTTGTAATCGGAGTAGGGAGCGGCGTTCTCCGGCGCGCCGTCACCCCAGTTGTTGGGGTAAGGAAAGCGCGGTACGCCGACCAGGGTCGGTGCGGAGTTGATGACGTCACCGAGGACGCCTGAGCGCGCGCGAAAGAGCTTGTCTTCCGCGGCCTCGACACCGCCGTCTCCGTCCAGGTCGAAGCCACAACTGCCGGCCCCTTCAATTTCGCAGGATCGATCACCGCGCAGGTAACGCAGGCGCGCCTCGCCTCCGTCGTCCGAGACAGCAGTGTCCGGGTCGGCGTTGAGGGCGGTCACCTGATTGGGATCCAACTCCGTGGCCGTGGGGCTGTCCGGGTCGCCGGGCCAGCGGAACGCGATGCCGCGATCGCTGCTCGGCTTATAGGTGAGGATTTTGCGGCCTGAGTCCCAATCCTGGGTGTCGAGCACCGCGCCTGCATCCCATTGAGATCCATCGGGACCGCTTCCGCTCGTGTCCAGCCGTCCGTAATCGGAGGATGCAGGGTCGGAGAGGATCGTGTAGGCCAAGATTTGTCCGCTCCAGTCCACACTGTTGAAGCGTGCCTGATAGAGGAGGGCGTCACTGCTGATGGAGCCGGTATTTAGTGCAACGGACGATGCGGACACCTTGGTGCGTTCCTCCACGCTGGCCAGCGCTGCCTGCAGGCTGTTGACGACCTGCTGTGGGGTGGAGGCCGACACGAAGGTGCCGCGGCTGTTATACGCAGCGTGCCAGAGGTCGTCGATCTGTTCCGGACAGTCGGTGCAGCCCAACGGGTCTCCCCAGTTGCTGCTTTCCGTCAATGCAGGATCCGGCCACCCGTCGTCATCGGCATCCACCAGGTCCCCTTCGACGCCAAAGGCGACCGTGAACGTGACCATGTGCTGGTGGGTGGCCGAATCGAAGGCATCGGGAAGCACGAAGTTATTGTCAGGGTCTCCGTCAAGATCCGTATCGTAGTAGTGCTTGGCGACGTCCGCGACGGTGACGCTGTTCCCGTCGCCGTCCTGATCGCCCGAGAGTTCCAGGGTGCTGCTGTCGTACGAGGACCGCCAGTAGCCGTCCGTAAACAGTACGGTGAAGTTCTTCTGGCATGCACCACCATATTCTTCCGGCACTATCGGGCTGCTGAGTTCGTCATATTCCCCGTCGAAGTACTGGCCGGCGACTTCCAGGCCGCGCCGCAGCGGCGTGCCGTTCGCGCCCCATACGTACCCATAGAAGTCGCTCAACAGAGCTGAGTTGTGGGACTCGTAGGACGTCGCGTCGGCGGCGGGCATTTCCACGAACAGGTCGGCATGGTCGTTGATGAGGCTCAGTCCGTAGCGGAAAACGGGCTTGGCGTCGATGACGGCGGCGACCGAGGCCTTGGTGACGAATGAACGCTTGCGATGATACTGATACCAGTTGGCGATGTTCTGCTTGATCTCATCGATATCCCGGTCTTCGTCATCGGCGGTGACGGTTTCGGAGGTCACTGACGCGGCCATGCAGTCTGCATAGGGGGGGTCGTCGTAGGCATCACTGTCACTGCCGCTCTCGTCGCATTCCGTGCCGCTGGAGACGCTGGTCGGATCGTAGGTGAACGTCTCCTTGGTGATCGCGCTGGAGCCGATCGTGTACCTCACGTGCTGATCCCACAGGTCTATCTCGCCGTTTGGGGTATCGGTAGCGCTGTTGGGTCCCGAGGGGTCGCTGTCGCTGAAGCCGTGCGTATCCTCCCAGACTTCGTACACGAAGCCGGTCAGGTCCTTTGTCTCGTCGTAACCCGGCTGATCGTCCTGTGGATTGCTGCGTACGCTGGTGAACGTCGCGTCGCTGAACCCGGGCCACGGCTCATAGGTGATCGAAGGATCGTAATAGAGAACATTCAGGTCCTTCGAGCGTACGCGCCAGTCCCGCACCATGGCATCGGCGCTGTTCTCTGCCGTTGCGTAGTTGCTGCAGTCGGTGTAGAGGCGGTCGTCATTCCCGAACATGTATACATAGTCGTCCCGGCCGGTGCAGGTTCCGGTTCGGGCGTAGGCTGCCCATTTGCCGCTTCGGACCAGAATGTCATCCGCGTCTGTTTCGTCGTTCAGATAGGCTTCGTAGTACCGGTAGTTGACGGTCAGGATCTCCCAGTCCATGGATCCCGAATCGTCGACCATGAAGAACACATTCGGGTCCGCGTGGACCCCCAGATACAGCGGCGAGTCGGCGATGCCGATCGCGGACGCGCTCTGGGCGCCTGCCATCGTCAGCAGGGCCGCTGCAGCTCCGTGAAGGATCTTGTTATAGGTGTTCTTGTTCATCGCGGCTCTCCGCCTTTGCGCTACGCCTAGTTGTATCGCTTGACATAGGTCGTCTGCAGGATGGTCTCGGTTGTGTCCTGTCCACCGACGGCGCGGGCCGTCACGCGGTAGAACGACCGGCCGGTCGGCGGTCCGAATCCGACGGTCTTGCTGTCTCTGACCAGGTAGTTGTGCTCGATCACGTACAGAGGATCTTCGGCGAGACCATCGAGCTCCTGTGCGTCGGTTCCGTATTCTTTGGCGTTATCCGCCCACCATGCGGAGTCCTTGAGGCCGGGATCCACGCCACGGGTACCATCATTGATGGCGCCCTTCGCCCAGATGTCGCACGGCGCCGTGGAGCAGGTGGCCGCTTCCGTGGTGAGTGGCGCCAGGTAGCCCTCGCCGAACCGCAGCGCCGCCTCGGCTGCCTGGAAGGAGCGGTTGACGTCGACCATGTTGCCGGCCATGCGTTCCTCCATGGTCGTGGTCTGCATTGCAGTCACGCCGATGAGTGTGAGCAGCAGCATCATGATCAGGCTGATCACCAGCACCGTTCCGTGCTGCCGGTGTGGCGGTGCAGCGCACATGAGGTGTACCGGGCGAATATGCTGGATTGCGGTCATGTTCGTTACGTCCGGTTAGGGCAGGCGATTGCGCAGACCGATGGTGCTCTGAAACGTCCGCCGGAGCATGCGGTCCGCCGCCACGACGGCAGTGCCGCTGAGGTCGGTGTAGGTCGGCGTCTCGGAGCTGGCGTTCTCGACGCTGTTGACCAGCAAGGCGACGCGGATGCTGACAACCGTCTCGGCGCCACCGCTCGGCTCAGACACGTATTCGTCTGCGGTGCCGTCTCCGTCGTTGTCGACTCCATACATCACCTGCATGTCCTGCACACCTTCGATGAGTTCTTCGTTTGTGCCTGTAATGTCGTTGCGCCGGTACAAGGCGAAGATGTCACTGCCGGTGTCGTTGTCACGTAAAGTGTCGGCGACGAAATAGGACTGGGAATTGAAGCGCATCAGCATCGCGTCTTGCTGGTAGGCTTTCGAAAGTCGGTTCGTCGTATTGGTGCTGTTGGCGTGGGCAACTGTGGTTTTACCGCTGGATTCCGAGACGCCGGTTGAGACGAAGATGTCCGCCGTCTCGCAATCGGTGATGAACAGAATGTCGTCCGCTTCGATGTTGTCCGGGTTTGACTCGATCTGGATGTTGGCATTGTCGGCGGAGAGATTCCCGGTGAGGGTCGGCGCCGTCGGCGACGCTCCGCGGATCTTGATCACGTCCGACCCCTCCACCAGCGTCCTGGTGCCATAGGTCGCACCGCTGCCCGCATCGTCCACCACCACCTCGATAGGGTCCTCCAGATCGAACGACACGTCTTCGGGGGGGTCTCGAACGATGATCGACGGCGTGACGCCTCCTTCGACACCAAGCTTCGCGCACCCCATGTAACCGGTCATGCGGATGTCCTTGGTCATGAAGGCCATGGCGAAGCGGCCGTTCTCCTGCACGCGAGAGAGACCCTCCTGCAGGCGGTAGGTCACCTTGCTGCCGAGATAAATCTGGATGACGCCCGCCAGGAGCAGCAGGCTGAGGGTGATCGCTACCATGAGTTCCACCAGGCTCAGGCCATGCTGTGGGCGCGGGAGCGGCGTGTTAATTCGATCCGGCTTCATAGCTCCGTCTCCACCGCGAAGGCCACCGGATCGGCGGCGGGATCGCGGCTGTCGGCCCATTGCACGGTGATGGTGAATTCGCTCCCGCTGCGGTCGATTGCGCCCTGCCCGGCGGGCAGGATGTCGGCGATGGTGTCGATCCACGCGGTGAGGTCGTCTTCCGCGACGGAACCGCTGCCGGAGTGGGTTCCCGTCAGGTCCAGGTCGTAACTTCCGGACTCGACGGCCGCGTCCCGGTTTGCGCGCATGCGATCGACGATGTCGTAGGCGAGGATGGCCGCCTGGGAACGCATGTAGGCACTGTTGTTGTTGCGCAGGCTGGTGGTTTGCAGGCCGGCCAGTCCGAGTAAGCCGATCGACAGAACGAGCACGGCAACCAGTACCTCGATGAGCGTGAAACCGCACGATCGCGAAGGCGTGATTGGATGGGTCTTGAGTGCGTGCATCTGCAAAGTCCTCACAAGCGTTTCGTCAGCACGCGCTGGTGCTGACGGCCGAGCGCCCGGAGCGCTCTGTGTCGATGGTGCGGGCCTGGTCGCCCGTGCAGAGGTCGAATTGAGTGACTGCCTGCGATTGACCGGAGGCCAGGAACTGGACGTTCGTACCGCCGGCGGTCTGGTCGAGCTGGGCCGCGCCGGAGAGCGACTCGTGCACCTGGAGGAGGGTCTCCGTCGCGTCTTTGACTCCGGGAGTGGCGCCATCATCGGTGAACACGATCCAACCGGTCGCCCAATCGGCGCTTCCGGAACAGGTCGCCTGGTCGGCGCTGGCGCACAGGGAGACGCGGATGCCCCGCCTGATCGCCTCGCTGCGGGCCAGGTTCAGTGTGGCGAGCACGTCGTTCGCCTGGGTCGTCGCCCGGTTGTTCTGTATCATCGAGCGGAAGCTCGGCGCCGCGAGGGTGGTGAGGATCGCCGCGATCGCGAGGACGATCACCAGCTCGACCAACGTGAATCCAGAATGCTTTCTCATAGTGTGCTTTATAGCCCCGACATTTTGCCAAGTCATTGTTCGGCCGACGAGCTGCGCCCATTTCCGGATGAGCGGGACGGCGCTGGCCTCGGTAGCGGCAGCCGTCGCGTAAACTTCGTGAACCCTTTCACAGTCGGGCCCCAGCCGTGACCTCCGATTGCCTTGTCGTTGGTGGAGGGCTGATCGGCATGCTCACCGCCCGGGAGCTGGCGCTGGCCGGCGTGGTCGTCACGTTGGTCGAGCGCGGGCGCACGGGGCAGGAATCCTCCTGGGCCGGTGGCGGTATCCTGTCACCCTTATATCCGTGGCGTTATGACGATGCGGTGACCCAGCTCGCGTCCTGGAGCCAAGCCCGTTACGAGGCCCTCTCCGGAGCCCTGCTGCAGGAATCCGGCGTTGATTCGGAGTGGACACGCAGCGGAATGCTGCTGCTGGACCCGGGCGATGCCGAGGCCGCCATGGCCTGGGGGGCGCGCCTCGGCGTTGCCATCGAGCGTCTGGCCGGTGACGAGGCCTTCGCCCGCGAGCCGGCGCTGGGCCGGGCCCCGCCCGAAACCCTGTGGATGCCGGATGTGGCCCAGGTGCGCAACCCGCGCCTGGTTCGTGCCCTGCGCGGCAGCCTCGAGCACCTGGGTGTTCACATCCGGGAGGGTACGCCGGTGACAGGATTGATCCTGGACGGCGAGCGGGCGCGAGGCGTCTCTCTCGCTGAAGGGCCTTTGTATGCCGACGCGGTGGTAATCGCCGGTGGTGCGTGGAGTGGCCAGTTGTTGGGCGATATCGCACGCCTGGACGTCGAGCCGGTGCGCGGACAAATGCTGCTGTTTCGCACCGCCCCCGGTACCGTGCGACGGATCCTGCTGCAGGGCGGCCGCTACGTGATCCCCCGCCGCGACGGGCATGTGTTGGCCGGCTCCACCCTGGAGCACGTGGGCTACGACAAGTCGGTCACCGAGCAGGCGCGGGACGATCTCTGGAGGGCGGCGGTCGGCCTGATGCCGGCGCTGGCCGCCTGCCCGCTGCAGCAGCATTGGAGCGGCCTGCGACCGGGCTCACCCGCAGGGATTCCCTATGTCGGACAAGTAAAAGGAATCAAAGGGTTGTTCGCAAACGCCGGGCATTTCCGCAACGGGGTGGTGCTCGGGCCCGGGTCGGCCCGGTTACTGGCGGATCTGCTGCTGCAGCGCCCGCCCGCCGTGGACCCCGCCGCCTACGCCATTTCGTGACTATCGGGTGGAAATCCTTGTCAAATCAAAGGAGAAGCGGCGTGGACTTTGTCCAAAGTTTGTGCCTATACTGCGATTCATGAGCGTCCAGAGCCATACCCACGCACTCGACAAGCGCGCCGTCGCCGAGCTGTTGCAGACCAACGATATTCAGCCCACGCAGCAGCGCCTGGAGATCGCCCAGCTGCTGTTCGCGCGCCCCCAGCATATGTGTGCCGAAGAGGTGCTCTCGGCGGTGAATCAAGGCGGCAACGTGGTTTCCAAGGCGACCGTGTACAACACCCTCGGGCTGTTCGCCCGCAAGGGACTGGTGCGCGAAGTGATCGTGGATCCCTCCCGGGTGTTCTACGACTCCAATATTGCGCCCCATCATCATTTCTACAACGTGGACACCGGCGAGCTGACCGACATCGGCGCGACCCAGGTGGCCATCAGCGACTTGCCCGATCTGCCGGCCGGAACCGAGCCGGACGGCGTTGAAGTGATCATTCGGGTGCGCCAAGGCCGCTGATCCCACGCGATTCTCATCGCGCTGCGGTTTCTATATACTCCCGTGTCTTCCGGACTCGACCGGAGCACCCGCATGCCGGTGTAGCTCAGTTGGTAGAGCAACTGATTCGTAATCAGTAGGTCGGAGGTTCGACTCCTCTCGCCGGCACCATTCATGCAGGAGGTTAGGTGCGTTGACTGCGCCTAGTGTCCGGCGCGCAGGCGATCCGGCACGTCGTCGCTAGTCTAGCGGTACGACTCCAACTGCGCCTTGAGCAGCCGCACAACGCCCATCAGCTCATTCAGCTCCGATTCCAGCTCGGAGATCCGCGCCGCGGATTCCCGGCGCAGCGCCTCATTTTGGGCAGCTAGGCGCGCGTTTTCCGCGCAGATTTCGTCCACGGATCTACGCCGGCGGTTCGGCGGTCGAACGTCGTCAATTGCTATCATGGCCCCCACCCCCCTCAAGCCAGCTCGGCCGACGCGCGGACTCCGAGCTACTCAACCGTATCGCTCCCTATCGGTGCTGTCTAGCGTCCGCCTCAGCGCTCCTGCTCCGACTCGGGAGTCCGCGCCTGGCATGGACGCGGGAACCGAGAACGCCTCCTCCCACGACGCGGCGACGCCGACCGGCACCACCGACAGCGATGATCGAGGCCGCCGTGCCGGTATGAAAGCGCGCTCTGTCGGACCTGCCAGATCTGCGCACGCAATAGAGTCAAACACGCCGCCGCGTATCGCCCGGCGTCCGGTGAGCAGCGCCGCCCCGGGTGGCATTTCTCAGGCATGCGTCCCCTCCCGGCTGGTGCTCTACGCTATGATACCAGCGAACAATTCAGGGAATACGAATGATCCTTAGAATGCTCATGGCGGCTGCGGTGGCCCTCATGCCCTACCCGGTGCTCGCGGAAGCTGATCACTTTTGTTCGTACGTAGTGGATTTCGGGGCGGTTCAGGCGGATGGCCGTGTGCCTGCCGACGGATCTTCACTCCGGGACTGTCGAGCGGGGGATGTGGTCACGATCGCCGTTGCAGATTCCAGTGAACGGGGGCTGGAGGCGATGTACCTGGCGGGCGAAATCGCCGAACTCTGCGACAACGCGCTGCCGATCGCCATCGTGTCCGAGCATCGCGCGGTTTGCACGTACCGCGGTCGCCGTAGAGCCATTCGCCGCGGCCAATAGGGATGCGGTGGCGTCCAGCGCGTGGCGAGCCGCTCCCGGCGCCCACGCTTCGCGTGGGATTCGCGGGTGTTACTGGACGCGCGAGCCTGGCTCGTCCGGCAGTTGACCGACTTAGGAGGGTTCAAACGGTCTTGCTATGTCCCCGCTCGCTAGACCGAACGACGGTCGTGTGGCCACCCTCGAACGGACCACCGCCATCGCCGCACGGCCGCGACTGCATGACGTGGTTGAGGAATCCGGTGTGGCCACCGAACAGCTCCGCGCGGCAGGGTTCGGACGTGTAGTCAAAGCGGTCCCGCTCAAGCTCTATGGATCCCGGCCGACGCCTCGTACATCAGCGGGGAAGCTCCCGCCGTCAGCGGCGCGGTCAGATGGAAGGCACCACTATGAGGGGCGAGAGCCACACGCGTAGCGCCATTGCGGTCCGTGTGGCGGGGATCTATGGGGTCGTCGCGTCCCTATGGATCATGTTCTCGGATCGCCTGATCGGGTTGGCTGCGGATGGGCCGCACCAGCTCACCCAGATGCAGACATACAAGGGTTGGGGCTTCGTCGCCATCACCGCCGCCCTGCTGGCGCTTCTGGTGCATGGCTACACGCGCCGCCTTGCCGAAGAGCAGGCGAGTGTGCGCCGCCTCAACCGTATGTACCGGATGCTCAGTGGCATCAACGGTATGTTGCTGCGAACCCAGGAACGCCCCGTGCTGCTGCGATCGGCCTGTGAACTGGCGGCCGAGCATGGCGGATTCGCGCTGGCGCGTATCACGATCTCCGAGCCGGCTGCGCACAGTGTGCACGCGGGACCGGCGCGATCGCTGGCAGACCTCCTCGATGGACCTCTGGCGCGCTACCTCGCCGATGGCTCCGGCGTTTCACGGTTCGGCGAACGCATTGCGGTGCTGTCGGATGACCGGGTACCGGCGCCTTGGCGCGCCGCGGCGGCCGCTGCCGCTGTCGGCACGGTGGCGATGTTTCCGATCACCCGTCCGCCTTCCGGGGAGCAGGTCGGGTGGCTCGAACTTTACAGCAGCGAGCCGAGCGCATTCGACGATGACGAACGGCGCCTGCTGGCGGAAGTGGCAGCCGATATCGGATTGGGACTACAGACCATCGCTCAGGCAGATCGTCTGCACACGCTGATCCACCACGACGTGCTTACGGGGCTGCCCAATGAGCGCCTGCTGGTCGATCGGCTCGGCCAGGCCATGGCCGGTGCCGGGCGCTCGCGGCGCACCGTAGCGGTGATACACGCGCATATACCGGAGCTGACGCGCCTGGCCGATACCCGCGGCCGCCAAGCGGCCGACCGCCTAACCAAGGCTGTCGCCGCGCATCTTCAGGATCACTCTAGGGAGGGCGATACGGTGGCGCGCACCGGGCCCGACGCGTTCACCCTCGTGTTGGCGGACATGCGCAGTGCCGAGGACATGAGGGCGCCGTTGGAGCGACTCCTGCAGGGCCCGACGATGATTCTCGATTCCGGGCGGCCACCGGTGCGCGTGTCGCTACGCGCCGGAGCGGCGTTGTACCCCGGCGATGGCGCATCTGCCACGGATCTGCTGCAGCATGCCGCGCTTGCCCTGCGTGCCTCGGAGCTGGCGCCCGGGCGGTGCAGCTACTATGCGCCCGCCATGAACCAGGCGGCCCGTGCGCGCCTGGAGCTCGAGCATGGGTTGGCGAACGCCATCGATCGCGACGAAATGCACTTGGCCTATCAGCTGCTCGTGGACATCGCCAGCGGCCGTCCCAGCGGCGCCGAAGCGCTGCTGCGCTGGGACAGCGCCCAGCTCGGGTCCGTGCCGCCTGCGCAATTCATCCCGGTGGCTGAGCGCTGTGGACTGATCCACAGCCTTGGGCGTTGGGTGCTGGATGTCGCCTGCCGCCAGTTGGCGTCGTGGCGGGCGGCGGGCGCAGGCCCGCAGTACGTCTCCGTAAATGTCTCGGCCCATCAGCTGTTGGAGGACGACTTCCCGGACCAGGTACGCCTGGCGCTGCAGAACGCGGGTTTGGACGGCGCGGCGGGTTCTCTGGTGCTGGAGGTGACCGAAAGTGCCGTGGTGCGCGACGTCGCGCGCGCCGGTCGCAACCTCGATGCGGTGCGGGCCATCGGCGTGCGGGTATTCCTGGACGACTTCGGCACTGGTTATTCATCCCTGAGCTATTTGAGCCTGTTGCCGGTGGACGCACTCAAGATCGACCGGGCGTTCGTCCGCGGGCTGCCCGATGACGCGCGCGCCGGGGTGCTGGTCAAGGCCATCATCGCGCTCGCCCATGGGCTCGACCTGAAGGTAGTGGCGGAAGGAATCGAGACCGAGGCGCAGCTGCGGGCCTTGCGCGACCTGGGCTGCGATACGGGGCAGGGATACCTGTTCAATCGTCCGAGTCGTGCAGACGAACTCGTGTCGCAGAGGAGCTGATCTAGACTGGGTTCCAACCGATCGCCTTGCAGACGGTCACCCGGACCGTTCGTGGATCGATCGGCTCGCGCTACGGGTAGGATGAGTCGCTCAGCAGATCACCCGGTCGCGTCCCGCGTGCTTGGCCCGGTAGAGGGCTGCATCGGCGCGGGCCAGGAGCTTCTCGGCGGTTTCCTCGAAGCCGGCCTCCGCGACGCCGATGGACACGGTAACCGGCGGTAAGGCGGCGCCGTCGGGATCGACAATGGGCCGTTGACGCACCGCGTGACGGATGCGCTCGGCGATGTGCGCGGCCTCTTCGCCGGCGGTGTGGGGAAGCAGGATGCCGAACTCCTCGCCACCCAGTCGGGCAGCGTGATCCGACGCGCGAATCTCCCCGCCCAGTATTTAGGCCACGGTGGCCAACGCGCGGTCACCGGTGGCGTGGCCATGGGTGTCGTTGACGCGCTTGAATCGGTCGATGTCGATCATCAGCAGCGCCAGCCGCCCGCCCCGGGCGCGGTGGTGATCCACCAGGGCCGCCAAGGCGTCATCGAACCAGCGACGGTTATACAGCCCGGTGAGCGCATCGCGGTGGGCGTGGGTTTGCAGCTCCGCCTGCTGCTCCAGGGTGCGGCTCACCAGCATGTTGTCGTGGCGCAGGCGCCTGGAGAAGATGCGCAGCAGGTTGCGGGCGACGACATGGGATTCGTCGACCGTCGTACGCAGCGCCGGACCCTCGATGCGCAGCAATTTGCAATCCGTGGCGGTGATCACCGTCGCAGACGGCGCCAGTCCCTCCAGCACCGACATCTCCCCTACGCACTGTCCGGGGCCCAACAGGCCGACGGAATGCTCGCCGCGGGCGTCGAGCTGGACCCGTACCGCCCCCTCGAGTACCACGAAGGCCTCGTCATCGAAGCGCTCCGGTGAGAGCAGTACCAACCCGGCAGGTTTCTGCTCGATGTGGCACATGGGCAGCAGCCACTCGAGTTCCTCCGGCCGCTCTCCTTGGAACAGCGGCAGGCGGGCGAGTTCGCGGGCAAATGGGTGCACGGTGGGGAGGGAGGCGGACATCGGTGGCATGGGTGGGTGCGGCCTCGAGACTGGTGGAGGATCCTAATTCGCTGAACGCTCGTGTGACAAGCCTCCTTATAGAAGCCAGGGCTATGGTCACAACCGTGTGTCCCCGATTTTGTGACCCACCTCTGGTTCGCAACCATGCCACGGGTGCTGGAATGCGCTCGCTCAGTGGAGCTTGATCTGAGGCTGTACGCCGCGGCGCAGCAGGTTGGCCACGTTCAGCAGCAGCGTTCGGATCCAGCCGTGGAGGGCCACTTGGTGCATCTGATGCAGGGACAGATACATGATCCGCGCCACGAATCCCGACACCATCACACTGCCGGTCAGATGGCCCATCAGGCTGCCCACGGTGCTGTAGCGGCCCAGCGCGATCAAGGAACCATAATCACGGTAACGGTAGTCGGTCACGAGGCGGCCGCGCAGCCGCCGCGCCAGTGCCCTGGCCAGATAGGTCGCCTGCTGATGAGCCGCTTGGGCGCGGGGCGGCACCAGCCCCTCATCATCCAGCGGGCACGCGGCGCAGTCGCCGAAGGCATAGACGTCGGCATCGCCCGTGGTCTCAAGTCGGCGGTTCACCACCAGCTGATGATTGCCTGTGGTTTCGAGCCCGTCCAGGACTGCGAGAAAGGAGGGCGCCTCGATGCCGGCGCACCAGACCTTGATCGCCGCGGCGACGGTGCGCCCGGACGCGGTGCGCAGCTCCCGCTCGGTGACTTCCACGACCCGTTCGCCGGTGTGCACCACCACGCCGAGCCGTTCCAGCTGAGCTTGCACGGCTGCCGACAACCGCGGCGGAAGTGCCGCGGCCAGTCGGGGTGCGGCCTCCAGGAGGGTTATATGCACGTCCTGCTCGGGGCGGATTTCGTCCAGTCCGTAAGCCGCCAATTGGCGCGTGGCGGTGTGCAGTTGCGCCGCCAGCTCGATCCCGGTGGCGCCGCCGCCCACGATGGCAACGTCGAGCTGCCCCGGTGCAACGGGCGCACCACGCGTATGGGCGCGCAACAGGGTTTCCAATAGATAGCGCTGAAAGCCCTGGGCCTGCTGCGTGGTATCCAGGAACAGGCAGTGCTCCCGGGCGCCGGGTACGCCGAAGTCGTTGCTGACGCTGCCCACGGCGAACACCAGCAGATCGTAGGGAAAGGCGCGGCGCGGCGTGATCTCCTCGCCCGTCTCGTTGAATGTGGGGGCGACCAGCACCCGCTTGCTCCCGCGGTCGAGTCCGTCCACGCGTCCGAGGCGAAAGCGGAAGTGGTGGTGATGGGCCTGGGCGAGGTACTCCAGCTGATGTTCGCCGGCGTCGATGGTCCCGGCGGCGACTTCGTGCAGCAGCGGTTTCCAGATATGCGTCCAGGAGACGTCGATCAGGGTGATCTCCGCCTTGCCCCGGCGTCCGAGCCGGTGGCCGAGCCGAGTCGCCAGTTCCAGGCCGCCGGCTCCGCCTCCGGCGATGACGATCCTTGGCGTGTGGGCGCGGGGTTGGAAGGCGGAAGCCATCCGACGTCTCCTCGAGCTGGAGCAAACAGACGGGTGAGACGGCCTCGACCCATTGAGAACGTGCGATTGTGACTGCGTGCAGTGCGCTATTGCGCAGCCGCAATTGCGGTCGTGGACTGCACCAAACACTAGCAGCTCGCCATAAAAAAGATTTTGTTGTTACCGCACTCGCGCCGGGCTAAAACACCTCCGCGCCCGCCTGCAGTGGGGGACGGGGTGTCCCCGGCGGCCGGTGTCGCCTACTGGAGGAAACAACAATGAAAAGACTAGCGGTTCTCATGTCGTGCCTGGCGGGGATTGCCGGCGGCGGTTCGGCAGTTGCTTCGCCGGACGAGGATCTCAAGGCGCTTCACAACTACTTCGAACAGCGCTTCCCCGGCGTCCCCTTGGCAGAATACAAGAACGGAATCTATGCCATCAGCGCCGACCGGCGCGGGGAGTGGGAGGACATCGAATCCTTCGCCCCGCCCTACGAGGACGCTGTGGAGATCGGGAAACAGTTGTTCGAAAAACCGTTCGCCAATGGCAAGACCTATGCCGGCTGCTTTCCCAACGGCGGTCTGGGCATCCGGCAGAATTACCCGATGTTCGACGCGAGCACCGGCACCATCAGAACCCTGGAGGGGGAGATCAACGCCTGTCGCGAGAAAAACGGGGAGCAACCGCTGAAATGGAAGACCGGCGAGCTGGCCGCGATTTCCGCCTACATGGGCTATACGTCACGGGGGCAGAAGATCAACGTGGTGGTGCCGAACGACCCGCGTGCACAGTCCATTTACGAACGCGGCAAGAAGCACTTCTACGCAAAACGCGGGCAACTGAACTTTGCCTGCGCCGACTGCCACGTGTACAACGCCGGCAGCAACGTGCGCGCCGATCTATTGAGCCCGGTGCTCGGACACGTCACCCATTTTCCCGTGTGGCGCAAGGCATGGGCGAACAGCGCCGAGGGCCCGATGGGCGGCCTGGGGACGTTGCACCGGCGCTATGAGGGATGCAACAAGCAGGTGCGTGCCGCTGCATTTGAGCCTCAGGGCGAGGAATACAAGGCGCTGGAATACTTCCACACCTATCTGAGCAATGGGCTGGAAGTGAATGCGCCCGGGGCCCGTCAGTAGGCGGCTCGACTGCTCCAACCGAAACGGGCGGCCGAGGCCGCCCGTTTTGCTTTCGTTGCGACCGCGCGTCTCAGGGGCAGGTAGTGGTCCGCGTGGAGACCCGGCCGCTCGGAGCGACGCGGATGACGCGCCCGGTCTCACCGGAGCGTCCGTCGCAGAAGGTGAAGCTGCTGCTGACCAGCTCGCCGCCGCCGCCGTCGTCCTCCGCTTGGCCGCCGCCCCCACCGCCGCCCCCGCCGTTGTTGTTGCCGTTCCCCGCGTGGGCGACGCGGCCGGGCAGTAAGCCGGTCACCAGCGCGGTCTGCCAGGTAGGGTGGAACTCGGTCGCCGCAAGGGCCACAGCGGTGCCGCGTCCCGCACAGTCGCCGTTGCAACCGGCCAGGAACCCGGTGGCCGCGTAGCGTACGTCACTGCTGCCGGTCACGGATACGGCCACATCGTTGCCGAAGCTCTGCTGCACCCGCAGAAGGGTGTCGCTGCCGTCCACGCTTCCGGCCGTGCCGGCATCGGTGAACACGATCCAGCCCTGCTGCCACGAGGTGGCGGTGCACCCGGTTCCGTTGCTACTGGCGCACACGGTCACCGCCCGGCCGCGTCGCACCGCCTCGGAGCGGGCCAGCACCAGGGACCCGACCAAGGTATTGGTGAACGTGGTCAGGCGATTGTTCTTGATCAGCGTACTGAAGCTCGGGATGGCCACGGTGACCAGAACCGCGGCCACCGCCAGTACCATCATCAGCTCCACCAGAGTGAATCCGCGCTGCCTGTCGTCGTTGCGAAGCATGGGTCGAGTCTCCCTTCCTGCTGCGTTGTTGCGGTGCCGTCCGCCTGCGGCAGCGGCACTTTCTGTGAACTAGTTAGCGTTTCGCCGGGGCGGAACTTTAGCCCTGCTGACACCAGGGAAAGCCAGCCCAAGTCACTGATACGCAACCGTCCTGTCTCACCTGCGCGGGCTTGCGGGGACGGAAACACGTCACCTTGGGTGCCGCGGGCAGGGCGCACAACCGGCGGCCTCGATCGTTTCGACCGGAATAATTCCCTTTACCCGAGGTGGGGCTGCCCCTAGATATCAGGCGCGGCAGCCGGCAGGAGCTGCATTCGAGAGGTGCGGCAGATGACGAGGCGCAGAGCGCGCGGCACGGGAGCGGGGGAGGAGGGCGGCCCGGCACCGCGGGAAGACCGACCCGGGCCGGCGGTGGACGCCGGGGCGACGGACCTGCGTCGCGCCGCGGAGGCGCGTCGGCGCCTGGAGCAGTATCTGGAGGCGCGCAGTCTGGATCGCCATTTGCGCGAGGTCTTCTACGACAAAGGCGCCTGAGGCGCGTGCGCGACGAAGTAGCTCATCGCCCGATCGATGATGTCGCGTTTCTCGCTGCGCGCGGGGTAGACGGCGAAGGCGCTGCGATCGATGGCCGGTGCCCCGGCGACACGATGGAGTCGCCCCGCCCCCACGGCGCCTTCGACCATGGCTTCCGCAAGATAGGCGCTGCCGCCCAGCTCGAGCAAACGCGAGAGCGCCAGGCGCCCCAGATTGACCCGCAAGCGCGGCGGGCCCATCTCCGGGAAATGACGAGCGTGGGCGATGGCAAAGGAGGTCCCCCAATCGACCATGATGTAGTCGCGGGCCAGGGCCTGCTCGGCATTCAGGCCCGGGGTCGCGGACACCAGGATCAGTGGTACCCGCAATATCTCCTGGGAGAGCAGCGGCGCCATGTGGGGCGATTCGAACAAAAACGCCAGATCCAGGGAGCCGTCCAGCAGGCGCCGTAGTTGCGTATCCTGACTGAGGGCCTCGGCGTAGAGGCCGACCTGAGCCTGTGTGCGCTGCATCCAGTGCAGCCAGTCCTGCAGCACGATGTCCCACAGGCTCGCCTCACCCGCCACGGCGACAATGGCGCGGTTGTCCTCGCCCTGGGCCAGGTCCTGGCGGGCGCGGTTCCAGCTGTTGAGGATGCGTTCGGCGTGGGCGACCAGCTTCTGTCCGGCGGCCGTCGGCTGGATGTTGTTGCGGTCTCGGGTGAACAGCGCCGCCCCCACCAACTCCTCCAACTGGCGGATGCGCGCACTGACCGCCGACTGGCTGACGAACAGATTGTCCGCGGCCTTGCCGAAATGCCGGGTGCGGTTCACCTCCAGGAATGTCTTGAGCAGATCGGTGTCCATGGAGACGCCCGGACGTGGCTTGCGGCCCTTGTACACCGGCCGCCGCGACGGCGCAACGACCCGGCTCATTTCGAGCTCGACCGCCCGTGTGCTATCAATAGCGAGCCGCCGCTCGGCTCGCCGCCGCAAGAGAGTTCGCGAATGAACCAGACCAAGATTCTCCTCGAGGAGTCCCAGATCCCCACCCACTGGTACAACGTCGTTGCCGACATGCCCAACCCGCCGTTGCCGCCCCTGGGTCCGGACGGCAAGCCCGTGGGCCCCGATGCCCTGGCGGCGATCTTCCCCATGAGCATCATCGAGCAGGAGGTCAGCGCCGAGCGCTGGATTCCGATCCCCGAGGAGGTGCGCGAGATCTATCGCCTGTGGCGGCCCTCGCCCCTGTATCGTGCCCACCGCCTGGAGCAGGCGTTGGCCACCCCGGCGCGGATCTATTACAAGTACGAGGGCGTCAGCCCTGCAGGTTCCCACAAGCCGAACACCGCGCTGGCGCAGGCCTGGTACAACAAAGAAGCCGGTATTCGACGCCTCGCCACGGAAACCGGTGCCGGACAGTGGGGTTCCTCCCTGGCGTTGGTGGGACAGATGTTCGGCATCGAAGTACGGGTCTACATGGTGCGGGTAAGCTACGAGCAGAAGCCCTTTCGCCGCTCCATGATGCACACCTGGGGCGCCGAGGTGCTCGCAAGCCCCTCGGAGCAGACCGAATCGGGACGCAGGATTCTGGCCCAGGATCCCGGTTGTCCTGGTTCGTTGGGCATCGCCATTTCCGAGGCGGTGGAGGAGGCGGCCAGTCGCAAGGACACCAACTACAGTCTCGGCTCGGTGTTGAACCACGTACTGCTGCACCAGACGGTCATTGGCCAGGAAGCGAGGATGCAGCTGGAGCAGGTGGGCGAGTATCCCGATGTGGTGCTCGCGCCCTGCGGCGGCGGCTCGAACTTCGGCGGCATCGCCTTTCCATTCTTCGCCGACAAGGCGGCCGGGCGGGAGGTGCGCCTGGTGGCGGTGGAGCCCGCCTCCTGTCCGACGCTGACCCGCGGCCTGTATGCTTACGACTTCGGCGACAGCGCAGGACTCACGCCATTGATGAAGATGTACACCCTCGGGCACGACTTCGTGCCGCCCAGCATCCATGCCGGCGGTCTTCGCTACCATGGCGACTCGCCCCTGGTGAGCCAGCTCTACAACGAGGGCCTGATCGAGGCCCGGGCGGTGGCCCAGATTCCCACGTTCGAGGCCGGCGTGATCTTTGCCCGCGCCGAAGGCATTATCCCCGCGCCCGAATCCTGCCACGCGGTGCGTGGCGCCATCGACGAGGCGCTGGCCTGCAAGGAGGCCGGACAGGCGAAGACCATCCTGTTCAATCTCTCCGGCCACGGGCACTTCGATATGGCCGCCTACGACCGCTATTTCCAAGGCGACCTGGAGGACCAGGAGTTCTCCGAAGATGCCGCCCGGCGGGCCCTGGACAAGCTGCCCCAGGTGGGCTGAGGTGTCGATGCGCTCGGACAGAACCTATATCGGTATCGATCGGGATCGCCACGGAGGGATGACCCCCACGGGGACCATCATCCGCGACGCCTGGGTGTTCGGGATCCTCCCGGAGAGCGAGACCTGCGCCGGCTGGAGCCTCGATCGGGTGCAGATGATCTACGACCGGGTCAGTGCTGCCTGGGAGCAGTACGGCTACCTGGTCAGCCGCCTGCCGGCGGAGCTGCGCGAGCGACATCAGCGCATCCACGGCGAAGCCCTGCGCCGGGCCCGGGAGGCGGGTTGGGCGCCGCCGATGGAGGACGACGAGTGAGATAGCGGCGTGCGGCACTCCGCGTCGGCGTGACTCAAGCTCCGCGCGGGCGGCGCCGATAAGCGTACTCACATAAAGGTTAATGAGGCGGTCATGGATCGAGTACGCACATTGTTCATCGCCTTGGTGCTGGTCGCCGGGCTGGGATACCTGGGCGTCAAGGGCTATGTCTACTACCAGGTCAAGTCCAACCTTGACGAAGCCATCGCCAAGGCCGGCCCGTTCGCCCAGGTGGAATACGGCGCCATCTCCTCGTCCCTGTCGGGCGGGGTGAGCATTGAAGACGTCACGGTCCGGGCGTTCGCCGATGAGTTGCGCATCGCCGCTCTGGAGCTGAACACACCCGATGTGCTGCACCTGTTGCGCATGGTGTCGGACCTGGGGCGCGGCAGCCCCCCGGAATACCTGGAAGTCGGCGTGCGTCAGATCGACCTGGCGCTCGACGGGCCTTTGATGAACATCCTCGACGCCGCGGTGCAAGCCAAAGGTCCGCGGCTCGACGGCGCCCCTTGTGGAGGCCGCCTGGTGTTCGGTCCGACGCAGCTCCGCGACATGGGTTATTCACGGGTGCGTTCGGACCTGCGGGTGCGCATCGACGGCAGCAGCGAACAGGCGGGGCTCGGCCTGCAGGTACACGCCAGCACCGAGGACATGGCCAGCGCGGACCTGTCCGTGCGTGTCTCGGGTGTGCGCTCGCTGCAACGCCCGCCAAGCGCCGAGGACATCCTTCTGAAGCGGTTCGAGATGATCTACCGGGATCAGTCCTACGCCCGGCGGCTGGTGGAGTACTGCGCGCGGCAGGGCGGCACCGACGTGGAGGGTCATATCCAGGCGGTGCTCGCGGCGGACGACCGTTACTTCATGCACACCTGGGGCGTGGTGCCGGGCGATCGGCTGCGGGCGGCTTACGGCCGCTTTCTGCGCCAACCCGGGGAAGTGCGCATCGTCGCCGAGCCTGCGAGCCCGGTGGAGCTGACCAACCTGCACCTGTACGAGGCGGACGACGTCGTCGCGCTCCTGAACCTGCAGGTGTCTTTCAATGGTGAGGCTGTGGACCGGCCGCAGGTCCGCATCCGCCCGGAACTGCTGCAGGCCGGCGTGGGCCTCGGTTCCACCGTCACCGCCAGGCCGCCCCGGTCCGGGGCGGCGACGCTCTCGAGCCCGTCGCGCGGCAGCAGACCCGCGACGCTGCGCTTTCAGCCGGTTAACAAGGCCGATCTCCGCCGCTACGTGGGCCGCACCGTACGCCTGGTGACCGCCGAGCAGCAGCGGGAAGGGGTATTGATGACGTCGGACCGGGAGCGTGCGGTGGTGGAGCGGCGCATGTACGGGGGCAGCATGAGCGTGCCCGTGCCCATGGGGGAGATCCAGCGCGCCGAGGTGTTGCTGCCGTGATGCGTGAAGCTACGGAACCACGAGCCGCTGGGCGGGACCGCGACTGACGCTGGCACATGAAAACGCCAGCGCAGGCCGTATCACCGTCAATCCGTACTGACCCCCATCGCCTTTGCCTGGATCCGGTTGGCGAAGTCGATCATGCGCTGGGTTGAGCGCAGCGCCTTGCGGCGCACCGCTTCGTCCACCTGGATCTCGTTGGCGCCGGTCTCCAGCACCTGGGCCAGATTCTCCAGGTGGTTCATGGCCATCCAGGGACAATGGGCGCACGAGTGGCAGGTGGCGCCGACGCCGCCGCTGGGGGCCTCGATCAACTGCTTGTGGGGCGCGGCCTGCTGCATCTTGTAGAAGATGCCTTTGTCGGTGGCCACGATGAAGGTGTCGTTGGGCAGCTCGTGGGCGGCCTTGATCAGCTGCGTGGTGGAGCCCACCACGTCGGCCAGGTCGATCACCGCTGGCGGTGACTCCGGGTGTACCAAGACTGCTGCCTCGGGATAGCGCTCCATGGTGCGCTCCAGCTCGCTCGCCTTGAATGCCTCGTGTACCACGCAGGCGCCTTGCCACAGCAGCATGTCGGCGCCGGTGACCCGCTGCACGTAAGCGCCGAGGTACTTGTCCGGCGCCCACAGGATCTTCTCGCCCCGCTCCTTGAGGTACTCGGCCACCTTCACGGCAATGGAGGAGGTCACCACCCAGTCGGCTCGCGCCTTCACCTCGGCGCTGGTGTTGGCGTACACCACCACCGTGCGGTCGGGATGTCGGTCGCAGAACTTCGCGAACTCCTCGGCCGGGCAGCCGAGATCCAGCGAGCACTCGGCCTCCAAGGTGGGCATCAGCACCCGCTTCTCGGGGTTCAGAATCTTGGCGGTTTCGCCCATGAAGCGCACCCCGGCGACCACCAGGGTGCCGGCGGGGTGCTCGTGGCCGAAGCGCGCCATGTCCAGGGAATCGGATACGTAGCCGCCAGTCTCCTCGGCCACCATCTGCAGGTCGGCGTCCACGTAATAGTGGGCCACCAGCACGGCATCCTGCTCCCGAAGCAGGCGCTTGATGCGCGCGATTAAAACCCGCCTTTCCTCGGCGCTCAGCGGCGGCGCGGCGAAATCCGCACCGGGCACCAGGCGCGGGTCCTGCACCGGGATGATCGGGATGTGGTTTTCGATGGCGCTCATGCCTGTTCCTCCAGGACAAAGAGTCCTATGAGTGTCAGCCCGCGCTGCAGGCAGGCCGCCCATTGTCGGCGAGCCCGCGCAAGCGGCGCAAGCTGGTTCCGGTTGCCGGTTACCGTAATATGTGTCCCCGCGGCACTCGTTTAAAGGCCGTGTCCCATTCTCACTGGAGCCGGTGCCATGGTGTTTTCCCGACGATCCGTGTTCCGCGGCCGCATCATCGAGCTGGCCGTGGAGGACGTGGAGTTGCCCAACGGCAACCGCGCCGAGATGGAGATCGTGCATCATCCGGGCGGGGCCGCGGTCGTTGCGCTGGATGCGCGGCAGAGGGTCTGCCTGCTGCACCAGTACCGCCATGCCCTCGGCGCCTGGGTGTGGGAGCTTCCCGCGGGCAAGCTCGAGCCCGACGAACCGCCGGCGGAAACCGCCCGGCGGGAGCTGCTGGAAGAGGCGGGGGTGTACGCCGGGCGCTGGGACGGGCTCGGGGAGGTGATCAGCTCGCCAGGGGTGTTCACGGAAGTGGTGCACCTGTATCTCGCCCGGGACCTGCGCACCGGGCAGGACGCCGTGGAGGACCACGAGGTGTTCGAACGCCACTGGCTGCCCCTGGAGGATGCGTTGCGCGACGCCGTGCACGGCGAGCTGGTCGACGCCAAGACGGTGATCGGGCTGCTGCGCGCCGGGGCCCTCCTGGGCGAGGGACGCTGAGCCTCAGTAGAGGCGCCCGGCGGCCACCAGGTGGCGCTTCCAGTAGGGATTGTCCAGGCGGGCGTAGGACACCCGCTTGCCCGACGAGGGCGCGTGGATGAAGCGTCCGTTGCCGGCATAGATGCCCACGTGGGACACTTTCGGCGGCTCCAGGCGGAAGAACACCAGGTCGCCGGGGCGCAGATGTCGGCGCTGTACCCGACGGGCGTGGCGCAGCTGCTGCTCCGTGGTGCGCGGCACCGCCAGCCCCGCGCGCGAGTGGGCATACTGCACCAATCCACTGCAGTCGAACGTTCGGGGTCCGGCGCCGCCGTAGCGGTACGGGCGGCCCAGTCGGGTCTCGGCCACGCTCACTACCCGCAGGCCGATGTCGCCGTCCGGCGCCGCCGTGCGGGTCGGCGTGCCGCCGCATCCCGCCAGGAGGCTCGTCGTGAGGATCAGTGCTGCAGCCGCGGGTCGCACGTGGGTCTACTCTCGCGTGGATACCTTGAAGTGTATCGGCTCCCAGCGAGTCTGCTGAAGAACCCATCCAGGGAGTGCGGTTTTCGCCAGCGCGTGTGTACAGGAGCCGTCTTCGGCGGTGTGCCGCGATTGATGCACATCAATGAGGCGTACGCGCCGGGGTGCGATGCTGCTCCCCATGTCAGGGCCTCCATCGCGGCCCGGGAGAAAATGCAATGGCACACATCGTCATTCTCGGTGCCGGAGTCGGAGGGGTTCCCACCGCATACGAGCTGAACAAGGTGAAGCGCCCCGAGGACCGCATAACGGTCATCTCCAGCGCCGAACACTTTCAGTTCACGCCGTCCAATCCGTGGGTGGCGGTGCGCTGGCGCAAACCCGACGAGATCAAAGTGGCCATGGGGCCCGTGTTTGCGAAGCTCGGCATCGAGTTCATCGCCAAGGCGGCCGCACGGGTGCACCCCGAAGCCAACGAGGTGGAGCTCGCCGACGGGCAGAAGGTGACCTACGACTTCCTGGTCATCGCCACCGGCCCGCGGCTGGCGTTCGACGAAGTCGAAGGTCTCGGCCCTCAGGGTCACACCGCCTCGGTATGCACCACCGAACACGCGGAAGACGCGGCGCGGCGCTGGGACGAGTTCGTCAAGGATCCCGGTCCAATCGTCGTGGGCGCCGCTCAGGGTGCATCCTGTTTCGGACCGGCCTACGAGTTCGCGTTCATCATGGATGCGGACCTGCGCAAGCGCCGCATCCGCGACAAGGTGAAGATCACCTACGTCACCTCCGAGCCCTACATCGGCCACCTGGGTCTCGCCGGAGTCGGCAACTCCAAAGGCATGCTGGAAGCCGAGATGCGCGACCACCACATCGACTGGGTCACCAATGCCAAGCTGGAGAAGATCGAGGATGGCACCGTCCACGCGGTACAGCTGGACGAGGACGGCAACGAGAAGAAACACCACGCCCTGCCGTTCAAGTACAGCATGATCCTGCCGGCGTTCACCGGCATCGAGGCGGTGCGCGGCATCGAAAGGCTGGTGAATCCCCGCGGGTTCATCATCATCGACAAGCACCAGCGCAATCCGAAGTACCCCAACATCTTCGGTGTGGGCGTGTGTGTGGCCATCCCGCCCATCGAGGCCACCCCGGTGCCCACCGGCGTGCCGAAGACGGGCTATATGATCGAAACCATGGGCTTCGCCACGGCGGTGAATATCCGGGCCGTGCTCGACGGTCGCGAGCCCCAGGCCGAGGCCACCTGGAACGCCATCTGCCTGGCGGACATGGGTGATACGGGAATCGCCTTCGTGGCCATGCCGGAGATGCCGCCGCGCAACGTCAATTGGATGAAGAAGGGCAAGTGGGTGCACCTGGGCAAGGTGGCCTTCGAGAAGTATTTCCTGCGCAAGGTGCGCAAGGGCGTGTCCGAAAGCGTCTACGAGAAGTACATCCTGCGAACGCTCGGCATCGAGAAGCTCAAGACCTGACGGCGTACCGCGCGTTGCCGCCCACCCGGGGCCGCTCCAAGGCGGCCCTTTTTCTGCTCAATTCCCGCTCCCCGGCGGCCGCTAACTCGGTACGCGGCGTCCCCCGGGATGCTGCGCTGAAGGTGTCATTGTCGGCGCCCCCGAGGCGCAGTGGAGGTGACCCATGAAGCGTACGAGCGACAGCCCGCGCAGCACGCGCGGGCGCAGCGGGCGGGGTGGCGCACAGGCGATGCGGCTGCGCGAGGCATTGGCACGTCGGCGTCTGGAGGAGCTGCGCGAAGAGCGCCTGTTGCGCCAACACATCGGCGAGGTGTTCCTGGACGAGGCGACCTGACCCGCGCTCTTTTCGCCGCCCGGGAAACCTGCAATGCTGGTGCTTCGGATCCCGCGAGGCGGTATTGGAGCACCAGTATGCCACGGCGCTGTGTATGGGCGGAGGGCGTCTCGGACGTGTACCGCGACTATCACGATCGGGAATGGGGCGTGCCGGTGTATGCTGACACGCGGCTGTTCGAATTCCTGATCCTGGAAGGCGCGCAGGCCGGATTGTCCTGGGTCACGGTGCTCAACAAGCGGGCGCACTACCGGGTGGCGTTCGACGGATTCGACCCCCAGCGGGTGGCCCGTTTCGACCGGCGGCGCATCGCGCGCCTGCTTGGCGACCCCGGGATCGTGCGCAATCGCCTGAAGATTGAATCGGCCGTCGACAACGCCCGCGTCTTTCTGGATGTGCAGGAACGCCACGGCGCCTTCGCGCCGTTCATCTGGCAGTTCGTGGGCGGCCGCCCGCGGCACAGCCGCTGGCGCAACCAGGGCGACGTCCCCGCCACCACTCCCGAGTCCGAGGCCATGAGCCGGGAGCTCAAGCGGCTCGGCTTCCGGTTCGTCGGCCCCACCATCTGCTATGCGTTCATGCAGGCGGTCGGGATGGTCAACGACCATCTCACCGGCTGTTTCCGTCACAGCCAGGTGCGGGGGTTGGCTGCGCCGCCCGGGCAGATCCTGCCGGCCGTCCGTTCACGCTAGGGGCGCGTCATCCGACGCTGCGCGGATTGTCGTTGGCGGAGCAAGGGCGTCGTGGCTCAGGGTCCGCTCAGGCGAAACTCCGCGGCCAATGGGTCGTGGTCCGAAGACCGCAGGTAGGTTGCGGCATCGTCGCCGAGGACGTCGGGGAAGCCGGCATTGATGGGCAACGCCCGGGCGCTCACCAAGGCGCGGCGCAGCGCCGGGCTCACCAGGATGTAGTCCAGCACCTGGGCGTTGCCCTGGTAGACATAGGTGAAGCGCTGCGCCTCCGGCACCGCTTCCAGCACACTATGCAGCGGCGCACCGCCGGCCGGTGCACTGAGAATGGCCAAGGCGTGCTCGGCGCCCTCACCGGGCTCGGCGAAGGGAAAATCGTTGACGTCGCCGGCCACTGCCACCAGGGCGTCGGGATCGGTCTGCAGCAGGCGATCGACTTCGTCGCGCACCGCCCGGGCCTGGCGTCGGCGCTGCACTTCGGTCACCCGGCGCGGCGGTTGCCGGCGCCCGAACAGCGGCTCGTCGCCCCCTTTGCTCTTGAAGTGCACCACCAGCAGCGTGAGGGTCTGCGCGCCGACACGGAATATGGCTTTCAGCGGTTCGCGCCCGCCGCCGGCGCCTCGCCGGCCGAAGGCCCGTGCGACCGCAGCACCCGCGAGCGGTTCGGCCTCGAGCAGGGACACCCGTCCGCGGTCCCACAACACGCCCACCTCGATGCCGCGCCCGTCACTGGAATCGAAGGAGGCGGCGCGGTAGTGCGTGCCGGCGCTGGCGTTGATGCGCTCGGCCAGGCGCTGCAGCACCGCGGTGTTTTCCACCTCCTGCACCGCGACGATGGCGGGCAGGCCCAGGCCCCGCTCCACGGCCTGGGCCAGCTTGCGCAGTTGAATGTCCAGGTCGGCTGCCGTGGGCACGGGGTCGTCCACGCCCGGGTCGTCCCGGTCGTCGAACAGGTTCTCCAGGTTGAAGGTGGCCACGGCCAGCAGCCCCGCCGTCGGACTCAGCGCCGGCGGCGGTGTCATCGCGGCGCGCCGTGGCTGCAGCGCTTGCGGCTGGATCTTGTAGTTGCCGTAGCTGTAGTCCACCACACCGGTGAGATTCCGCACCCGATCGCCCACCCGGACTTGCAGCGGCCGCTTGCGGGTAGTGGCGCCCACCAGGATGCGCTCGGGGTTGTAGTCCACGCGCTCGGCGGCAAGCGGCCGCACCAGGAGATAGCCGTGCGCTGCGTGGAACCCCGAGCCGGGCCGGGCGTTTTCCGCGGCGACCACCACGAACTCGCCGTGTCGGGATGTGGGGCCCACCACGCGGGCTTCGGCGACGCGCACCCGCATGCCCTCCAGGGGTTCCCAAAAAGCGATGGCCGCCGGGATGGATTCGTCCGGCAACCGGCGCAAGGGCCGGGGCGGGGGCAGGGGCTGGTTGCGCGCCTGGATCTGGATGGAGCGCACCGGGTCGAGGCTGGTGTGGGAGAGTGCGGCGCCGAAGCGGCGCTCGCGCACCCGGCCGTGGACCCGTACCCGGTCGCCGGGGCGCAGCCGCGGCGTTCGGCTGCGCTTCAACTCCAGGGCCAACCCGTCGGAGGTGGCGGTGTCGCCGTCCCCATCCGGGTCCTGGATCCAGCAGCGGTGACCGCGTCGCGTGCACACGGTCACGACGCCTTCGGTGTGCACCCATCGTCCCTGCAGGGGTGAGCGGTGGCCGGCGCCCTGGATGGCCATGATGGTGACGGCCTCGGCTGCGGCGCTCTCGACCCACCCGCCGCCGATCCAGGCACAGACCAGCGCTGCCGCCATGGTGCCGCCGCGCCGCGCCCTCACCGCCGGCCTGTCGCGTTTGCTTGGCTCATGCTCCGTCCGTGGTTGCGAACCATGTGCAGTGTACCGCGTCGCGCCCGGAATTCGACCCTGCCGCGAGGCGCCAGTAGACTGCAGCGGGGTTGCGGCCGGGTCCGCAACGTGGGCCCCGCGGAGGGAGCATTGGGAATGAATCAGCGCCCGTCGTTGCCGGTGCAGGAGGTGCTTGCTCAGCTTCAGCGGACCCTCCAGGAAGTGGGCTGTGCCATTCTGCAGGCGCCTCCCGGGGCCGGTAAGACGACCACCGTGCCGTTGGCGCTCGTAGGCGCCCCGTGGCTCGGCGGACGCAAGATCGTCGTCCTGGAGCCGCGGCGCATCGCCGCCCGGGCGGCGGCCCGTTACATGGCGGCGCAGTTGGGTGAACGCGTGGGCGAGACCGTCGGCTTTCGGGTGCGCCTGGAAAGTCGCGTCGGCCCCCGCACCCGCATCGAAGTGGTCACCGAAGGGGTGTTCACGCGCCTGCTGCAGGACGACCCCGGCCTCGAGCAGGTGGGCCTGGTGATCTTCGACGAGTTCCACGAGCGCAGCCTGCAGGCGGACCTGGGACTCGCCCTCTGCCTCGACAGCCGCGCTGCGCTGCGCCCTGACCTGCGGCTGCTGATCATGTCGGCCACCCTTCAGCTCGGCCCCCTGCAGGCGCTCTTGCCCCAGGCACCACTGATCGTCAGCGAAGGCCGAAGCTTCCCCGTCGCCGTGCACCATCGGCCGCTGCCGGTGCGGTTCAATCGTGACCGCACCGCCTTCGTCGCCGAGGTGGCGCGCCTCGTGATGGCGGTGATCACCGAGGAAGCCGGGAGTGCGCTGGTGTTTTTGCCCGGGGTCGGCGAGATCCGTCGCGCCGCGGAGATACTGGCAGCGCAGCTCCACGGCAGCGACGTCCTGGTGGCGCCGCTGTACGGCGATCTCAGCGCGGCGGACCAGGACCGCGCCATCGCCCCCGCGCCGCCCGGCCTGCGCAAGGTGGTGCTGGCCACCAGCATCGCCGAGACCAGCCTCACCATCGAGGGCATCCGCATTGTCGTGGACAGCGGCCTCATGCGCCGCCCGCGCTTCGAGCCGCGCACCGGTTTCACCCGCCTGCACACCGAACGGGTCAGCCAGGCCGCCGCCGTGCAGCGCTGCGGTCGCGCCGGACGTCTCGAACCGGGCGCCTGTTATCGCCTGTGGTCCGCGACCGAGCACAGCGGCTTGGTGCCGTTCCACCGTCCAGAGATGTTGGAGGCGGATCTGTCTCCGCTGGCATTGGACTTGGCGCTGTGGGGAGTGTCCGATCCGGCCGAGCTGCGCTGGCTGGACCCGCCGCCGGCTGCCGCCTTCGCCCAGGCCCAGGATCTGCTGCGTGCCCTCGGCGCACTGGACGCCGCCGCGCGCATCACCGCCCACGGCCGTGCCATGGCGGCCTTCGGGGTGCACCCCCGCCTGGCCCACATGCTGCTGCGCGGCCAAGCCCTCGGGCTGGGCGCGCTGGCGGCCGAGCTGGCGGCGCTGATGGAGGAGCGGGACCTGCTGCCCGCGGCCGCCTCGCCCGACTGCGATCTGCGCACCCGCCTCGAGCTGCTGCGCCGCAGCGGCATTCCCGCCGGCGTGCAGCGCGGCACGTTGCACCGGGTGCGTCAGAGCGCCGAGCGCTATCGACGGCAGCTGGGCGCCGCGGCCGCGGGTGGCGACCTCGACCATGCAGGCCTGCTGCTGGCTTTTGCCTATCCGGACCGCATCGCCATGCGCCGCGCCGAAGGGCACGGTCGATTCCTGCTCGCCAACGGCGGTGGGGCGCGCTTTGCCGCCATGGAGTCCCTGTCCGGACGCGAGTTCATCGTCGCCGCCCACCTGGACGGCAATGCGCGGGAGGCGCGCGTCTTTCTCGCCGCCGCGGTGGCGCGGGGCGATCTGCTGGAGCACTTCGCGGGCCAGCTGGTGTCGGAGAGCTTCGTGCGTTGGGACGAGGCCGACGCCGCGGTGCTGTGCCGGCGCCAGCGGCGCCTTGGACAGCTGGTGCTGGACGACGCACCGCTGGCCGATCCGGACCCTGCCCGAGTCACGGCGGAGCTGCTGCGCGGCATCCGCAGCCGCGGCCTGCAGTGCCTGTCCTGGGGGCGCCCCACCCGCGCCTGGCAGGCGCGGGTGCGATTCCTGGCGCGTCATGCGCCGGACCAGTGGCCGGACGTCAGCGATGAAGCGCTGCTCGACAATCTGGAGTCTTGGCTGGCGCCGTACCTCGCCGCCATGAGCCGCCTGGAGCACCTGCAGCGCCTGGATCTGCAACAAGCCCTCGCGAATCTCCTGGACTGGTCGGCTCGCCGTCGGCTGGACGAGCTGGCGCCCACCCACCTGAGTGTGCCCAGCGGCTCGCGCATCGCCCTGGACTATGCCAACGACCCGCCCGTGCTGGCGGTGCGGTTGCAGGAGATGTTCGGCCTGGAGGAGACGCCGCGCATCGCCGGCGGCCGGGTGGCGGTGCTGCTGCACCTGCTATCGCCGGCGGGCCGTCCGGTGCAGGTCACCCAGGATCTCGCCGGCTTCTGGCGCAGCGGCTATTTCGAGGTGCGCAAGGATCTGCGCGGCCGCTACCCCAAGCACCCATGGCCCGACGACCCGTCCGCCGCCCAACCGACCCGACGGGTGAAGCCGCGGCGGAGATAGTGTGCAGTTTACAGTTTGCAGTCGACAGGAAAATCATCGGACGGTTCCCTTGTCGACGTGTGCCAACGGCGTAGCGCGCGGTAAGCGAGACGAACCGCATCGGCATCGCGGCGCTAGTAAGCAGGTTGGGGGCAAGGTCCGCACGGCCGGATCTGATGTTCCTGTCCCCTGTTCACTGTCCACTGTCCGCTTGTCTTTCGAGGCGCTCGTACTCCGCGATGACCTGGGCGCCGAGCAACAGGATCACCGCCGACACCTCGAGGCTCAGCAGAATCACGATCACCGTGGCGAACGAGCCGTAGATCACGCTCACGAACGACAGGGTACCGAACCACCATACCAGGATGTGCCGGGTGATCTCCCACAGCACTGTGGCGGCCACGGCTCCGGCCACGGCGTGATAGAGGCGAATGCGCCCGTGGGGCAGCACCAGGTAGAGCGAGGTCAGCAGGGCGATCTCGCCCACGACGCCCAGGCCGTAGATCAACCAGGTCTCCGCGGTGTCCAGCGGCAGCGTCCGCCCGAACAGGTGCAGCGAGCGCTGCTCCAGGCCGTGCAGCAACGTGCTCATGGCGCTGACCACGAACAGCCCCACCCCCAGCAGCATGATGTAGAGATAGGGCAGCACGGCAGACACCAGAAAGTGGCGGCGGTGCACCTGAACCCGGTGGAAGAAGACCACCGACATGGCGTTCTCCAACACCGTAAATGCCAGGGAGCTGAACACCACTAGGGCGATGAAGCCGAAGACGCCCAGCAGCTCGCGCTCCCGCAGGAACTGCTCGATCTGGCCGGCCAATGCGTCGGGCTCGGCCGGCGCCAGTACACCGACGTAGGTGTGCACAACCTCCAGGAGCCGGTCTGTCGGCACCAGGTGGGAGAGCACCGCCAGAATCAGGATGGCGGCGGGGACGATGGACAGCAGGGTGTTGTAGGCGATGGCGCTCGCCAGCAACAGGCCCTGGTTGGCGCGGAATCCGCGCAGCACCGCGGCGGCGAACCCGAGGGGATCGGCGCGCAAGAGGCGCAGGCGCTGTCCTTGGGGCATGCAGCGACCCTAGGCGACGCGAAGCCCCGTTGCCACGCGGAGCCGGGGCGCCTGGCCTGTTGATAAAAAATCACACATGGCCTGTTGGCTTGGCGCCGTGGTGGGCTAAGCTGCCAAGTTCGGGGAGTTATAACTAAAAAAGCGTACATTTAGCACGGGTTTTTCCGCCTGCAGAATCTCCGTTACAGTCGGAGGTTCGCTCGTGGTTGGAAAAATACCAAGGAGACCGCCATGCAAGTCGCCGAAGCTGCCGATACCCGCATCCATGACCTGGATGCCCAACGTCTGCTGCGCGCCTTGAAAGATCTGCGCCGTGGCGACTTCACCACCCGCCTGGAGCTGAGTGGGGAGGGGACATCCCAGCAGATCGCCGACGTGTTCAACGATGTCATGGAGCTCAACGAGCTCATGGCCACGGAGCTTGCCCGGGTCAGCTCGGCCGTGGGCAAGGACGGCAAGATCTCCGAGCGTGCGCGGCTCGGAATGGTGGCCGGCGGTTGGGCGGCGTCGATCGACTCCGTGAACAGCCTGATCGGCGACATGGTGCAGCCCACCAGCGAGGTGGCGCGGGTGATCGGTGCCGTGGCCAAGGGCGACCTCTCCCAGTCCATGGCCCTGGAGATCGAGGGGCGGCCCCTGCGGGGTGAGTTCCGCCGCATCGGCCGGGTGGTCAACACCATGGTGGATCAGCTCGGTTCCTTCGCCGCGGAAGTCTCCCGCGTGGCCCGCGAGGTGGGCACCGAGGGAAAACTGGGCGGCCAGGCCGACGTGAAGGGTGTGGCCGGCACCTGGAAGGACCTCACCGACAACGTCAACTCCATGGCGGCCAACCTCACCGGCCAGGTGCGCAACATCGCCGAGGTGACCACGGCGGTGGCCAACGGCGACCTGTCGAAGAAGATCACCGTCGACGCCCGCGGCGAGATCCAGGAGCTGAAGAGCACCATCAACACCATGGTGGATCAGTTGAACTCCTTTGCCTCGGAGGTCTCGCGCGTGGCCCGCGAAGTGGGCACCGAGGGCAAGCTCGGCGGCCAGGCCGAAGTGAAAGGCGTGGCCGGCACCTGGAAGGACCTCACCGACAACGTCAACTCCATGGCGGCCAACCTCACCGGCCAGGTGCGCAACATCGCCGAGGTGACCACGGCGGTGGCCAACGGCGATCTGTCGAAGAAGATCACCGTGGACGTCAAGGGCGAGATCCTGGAGCTGAAGAGCACCATCAACATCATGGTGGATCAGTTGAACTCCTTCGCCTCGGAGGTGACCCGCGTGGCCCGCGAAGTGGGCACCGAGGGCAAGCTCGGCGGCCAGGCGCAGGTGAAAGGCGTGGCCGGCACCTGGAAGGACCTCACCGACAACGTCAACTCCATGGCGGCCAACCTCACCGGCCAGGTGCGCAACATCGCCGAAGTCACCACGGCGGTGGCCAACGGCGATCTGTCGAAGAAGATCACGGTGGACGTCAAGGGCGAGATCCTGGAGCTGAAGAGCACCATCAACATCATGGTGGATCAGTTGAACTCCTTCGCCTCGGAGGTGACCCGCGTGGCGCGCGAAGTGGGCACCGAGGGCAAGCTCGGCGGACAGGCGCAGGTGAAGGGTGTGGCCGGCACCTGGAAGGACCTCACCGACAACGTGAACTCCATGGCGGCCAACCTCACCGGCCAGGTGCGCAACATCGCCGACGTGACCACGGCGGTGGCCAAGGGCGACCTGTCGAAGAAAATCACGGTGGACGTCAAGGGCGAGATCCTGGAGCTGAAGAGCACCATCAACATCATGGTGGATCAGTTGAACTCCTTCGCCTCGGAGGTGACCCGCGTGGCGCGCGAAGTGGGCACCGAGGGTAAGCTCGGCGGACAGGCGCAGGTGAAAGGCGTGGCCGGCACCTGGAAAGACCTCACCGACAACGTGAACTCCATGGCGGCCAACCTCACCGGCCAGGTGCGCAACATCGCCGAAGTCACCACGGCGGTGGCCAAGGGCGACCTGTCGAAGAAGATCACGGTGGACGTCAAGGGCGAGATCCTGGAGCTCAAGAGCACCATCAACACCATGGTCGACCAGCTCAACGCCTTCGCCTCGGAGGTGACCCGCGTGGCCCGCGAAGTGGGTACCGAGGGCAAGCTCGGCGGCCAGGCCAAGGTGCCCGGGGCGGCGGGTCTGTGGCGCGACCTCACGGACAACGTGAATCAGCTCGCCGACAACCTGACCACGCAGGTGCGCGCGATTGCCGAGGTGGCCACTGCGGTGACCAAGGGCGACCTGACCCGCTCCATCACCGTCAAGGCGTCCGGCGAGGTGGCGTCCCTGAAGGACAACATCAACGAGATGATCCGCAACCTCAAGGACACCACCCTCAAGAACAAGGAGCAGGACTGGCTGAAGACCAACATCGCCAAACTCACCAAGATGCTGCAGGGGCAGCGGGACCTGCTCACGGTTTCGCGGCTGATCCTCTCGGAGATCGCGCCCCTGGTGGAGGCCCACCACGGGGTGTTCTACCTCATTCGCAACGACGGCCAGGAGCCCGTGCTCGACCTGCTGGCGAGCTACGCCTATCGCAATCGGGCCGACGCCCCGGGCCGCTTCCGGCTGGGCGAGGGCCTGGTGGGGCAGTGCGCTTACGAGAAGAAGCCGTTCCTGCTCGACACCGTGCCGGGCGATTACATCTCCGTGGGCTCGGCCTTGGGGAAGGCTCCGCCGTCGAGCATCATCGTGCTGCCGGTGCTGTTCGAAGGCGAAGTGAAGGCGGTGATCGAGCTGGCCACCTTCAACCGCTTCAGCGAGACCCATCAGCTGTTCCTCGATCAGCTCACGGAGAGCATCGGCATCGTCCTCAATACCATCGAGGCGAACATGCGCACCGAGGACCTGCTGGAGCAGTCCCAATCGCTCACCCGGGAGCTGCAGAGTCAGCAGGAGGAGCTGCGCAAGACCAACGACCGCCTGGAGCAGCAGGCCGAGAACCTGCGCAAATCCGAGGAGCTGCTCAAGGCCCAGCAGGAAGAGCTGCAGAAGACCAACACGGAGCTGGAAGAGAAGGCGCGGCTGCTCTCGGAGCAGAAGGCGCAACTCTCCGCGGCCTCGAAGTACAAGTCCCAGTTCCTGGCCAACATGTCCCACGAGCTACGCACGCCGTTGAACAGCCTGCTCATCCTGGCCAAGCTGCTGTCGGAGAACTCGGACAAGAACCTCCGGCCCAAACAAGTGGAGTTCGCCAAGACCATCCATGCCGCCGGATCGGACCTGCTGTCGCTGATCAACGACATCTTCGACCTCTCCAAGATCGAGTCCGGAACCGTCACCCTGGACATCGGCAAGGAGCGCATTGGCGACATGCGCGACTACGTGGAGCGCACCTTCCGTCAGCTGGCTGACGATAAGGGCCTGGCGTTTCCCATCGAGATGGACCCGGATCTTCCGGAGAATATCCAGACCGACGCCAAGCGGGTGCAGCAGATCTTCAAGAACCTGCTCTCCAACGCCTTCAAGTTCACCGAGAAGGGATCCGTGTCGTTCCGGGTGTATCGGGCCAAGCGCGGCTGGAACCCCCATAACGACACGCTCAACAGCGCCCAGGGGGTGATCGCCTTCGCCGTCAGCGACACCGGCATCGGTATCCCCGACGACAAGCAGAAGATCATCTTCGAGGCCTTCCAGCAGGCCGACGGCACCACCAGTCGCAAGTATGGCGGCACCGGCCTGGGGCTGTCCATCAGCCGAGAGATCGCCCGCCGCCTCGGCGGTGAGATCACGGTGACCAGCACCACGGGGCGGGGCAGCACCTTCACCCTGTACCTGCCGCTCAGTGAGCGGGGCACCCGCACCGTGGCCGTGGTCGAGCGGCCGGAAGCTGAAATCGACCCCCTCGAGCCCGCCGGTGGCGAAACCGTCGGCAAGCCCGAGAGCGGTCATTCCTACGCCTCGCTGCTGGAGCAGACCGAGGTGGGCGACGACCGCGACAATCTGCACGAGGGGGATCGCATCGTGCTGATCGCCGAGCCTGATCCCAAGTACGGGCTGAGCCTGCTCGCGCAGGCCCGCGCGGTGGGTTTCAAAGGGCTGATCGCGCTGCGCGGCGATACCGCCCTGGCGCTGGCGAAGAAGACCGGCCCGGATGCCGTGCTGCTGGATGTCTCGATGCCCGACATGGAAGGATGGGCGCTGCTGGACCTGCTCAAGCACGACCCGGCCACACGGCACATTCCGGTGCAGGTCCTGGCAGAGCGTCAGCCGTCCTGCCGCGGCCTGCGCCGCGGGGCATGGGGGCTGTGTGCCAAGCCGGGGGATGCGGCCGACCTCCAGCCGTCCCTGTTGGGGATGCTGCAGGCAATGGAGCGCCCCTCGCGACGGGTGCTCTGGGTCGGGGACTGCGACGGCCAGGCCGAGGCGGTTTTGCCGCTGATCGCCTCCGCGGGCGTCAGGGCCGACGAGCATTCCACGGGAGACGGGGCGCTGGAGGCGTTGGCGGCACACCGCTACGACGCACTGGTGATCGATGCCGCGTTGGCCCGTCCGCGTGCCGCGGAGTTCGTGCGCCAGGCCCGGGAGCAGGCCGGCGCGGAACTGCCGGTGATCGTCTACACCAGCGAAGCCGCCGTCGCCGGCGATCAGGAAATCCGCTCCCTCGCCGATTCCATCGTCGTGGATCGGGGGAGGGGCACCGCCCGGCTGGTGAACGAGCTCTCGGTGCTGCTGCATCTTCCGGAGCGCAAGTTGTCCGCCTCCACCAAGCAGATGCTCGGCGATGCCCGTCGCCCCGACATGGTGCTGGCCGGGCGCAAGGTGTTGGTGGTCGATGACGACATTCGCAATATCTTCTCCCTGGTCAGCGTCCTGGAGGACCAGGAGATGGAGGTGCTGTATTCGGAGAACGGCCGCGACGGCATTCGCCTGCTGGAGCAGACACCGGGGATTGACCTGGTGATCATGGACCTGATGATGCCCGAGCTGGATGGTTACGATACCACGCGCATGATCCGGGCCATCGAGCAATTCCGCTCCCTGCCCATCATCGCGCTCACGGCCAAGGCCATGAAGGGAGATCGCGAGAAGTGCATCGATGCCGGGGCCTCGGACTACATGGCCAAACCGGTGGACGTGACGCACCTGCTCTCGCTTCTGCGCATTTGGCTGAAGCGTTGAGCGCGGGTGTCTGGAGCAAGGGTGACTGAAGAGACACAACTCGGGATCGACTATCGGCCGAAGGTGCTGATCGTCGAAGACGACGTCGGGAACCGCCGGGCCCTGCACGAGGCGCTGGCCAACCCGCGCTACGCCATCGACGAGGCGGTCTCCGGTGAAGAGGCCCTGCGCATGCTGCTGGTGGACGACTATGCCGTCGTCCTGCTCGATGTGCAGTTGCCCGGCATGGACGGCTTCGATACGGCAGCCTGGATCCGCAAGCGTCGGCGCTCGTCCAAGACGCCCATCATCTTTCTCACCGGGGCGCACTTCGACCGCAGCCACATGTTCAAGGGCTACGAGGTCGGGGCGGTGGATTACATCTTGAAGCCGGTGCTGCCCGAGATTCTGCGCTCGAAGGTCGCGGTGTTCGTGGATCTGCACGACAAGAACGTACAGATCGAGGCCCAGAATGAGGCGCTGCGCGTCTGGGCCCAGCGCTCCGAACGCCGTTTCTACGATCTGGTGCAGGGGCTGGATGCCATCGTCTGGGAAGGCCGCCCGGACCACCGCTTCTCCTTCGTCAGCCAGCGGGCGGAGGACATCCTGGGCTACCCGCCGGAGGCCTGGCTGTCGCGAGCCGGGTTTCGCGCCTCACTCATCGAGCCCGAAGACCGCGACCGCGTTCTGCAAGCCTACGAGCGGGCGGCCCGCGACGGCGAAAGCGTGGTCCTCGAGTTCCGTGTGCGCCGCGCCGACGGCCGCGCCGGCTGGATGCGCGACCACGTGCACGTGGCGGAGGAGGCCGAGGGCGTCCAACTGCGGGGCGTGATGGTGGATGTCACCGCCCACAAGGAGAACGAGCGCCGTCTGCGGGAACAGGCGGAGGAACTCGCCGTCGCCGATCGCAACCGCAACCAGTTTCTGGCCATGCTCGGCCACGAGCTGCGCAATCCCCTCGCGCCCGTGCAGACCGCGGTGGAGCTGCTGCGCCTCGAGGGCGCCGGCCAGGGCGGGCGCATCGGCTGGGGCGTGGACATCATCGGCCGGCAGGTGGAGCACATCACCCGCTTGGTGGACGACCTGCTGGATGTCGCCCGCATCACCCGCGGCAAGATCGAGCTGTGCAAGCAGCGGCTGGATCTCAACGAAATTGTCATGCGGGGGCTGGAGACGGCGACGCCCCTGATCGAACGCAAATGCCATGAGCTGATCACGGCGCTGCCATCCGAGCCCATCTACGTGGAAGCCGATCCGGCCCGCCTGGCCCAGGTGATCTCCAACCTGATCCACAACGCAGCCAAGTACACCAACGACGGCGGTCGGCTGCAGGTACGGGTGGAGCGCGACGGAACGGCGGCACTGGTGTGCGTCGAGGACAACGGCATCGGCATCTCCGAAGACATGCTCGCGCGGGTCTTCGAGCTGTTTACCCAGGCGCCGGGTGTGTCGGAGTTCTCCGGCGGCGGGCTGGGCGTCGGCTTGACGCTGGTGCGCTCCCTGGTGGAGTTGCACGGCGGGCGCATCGAGGCCCGCAGCGCCGGACTGGATCGCGGCAGCGAGTTCCGGGTGTATCTGCCGGTGTCCGTCGCCGACGGGGAAGTGCTGCCCGACCTGGTGCCGGAGAACGCCAGCAAGGCGGCCGCGGCGCGGCGCCGTATCCTGGTGGTCGACGACAATGCCGATGCGGCCCATTCCCTGGGCCAGCTGCTGGAGGCCCTCGGGCATCAGGTCACGACGGTGGCCGACGGTATGGGCGCGCTGGATGCGGTGCGCGCCTTCAAGCCCAATGTGGTGTTCCTGGATATCGGCCTGCCGGAGATGGACGGCTACGAAGTGGCCCGCCGCATGAGCGCCGATCCCGAGATGCGCCCGGCGCGGCTGGTGGCGCTCACCGGGTTCGGGCGCCAGCATGCCCAGGGGCGAGCCGAAGGTCTGTTCGATCACTTCCTGCTCAAGCCCGCCGACCGCCGCAGCATCGAAGGCATCCTCAACGCCCTTTGAGCCGTTTCGCGGGGTGGTTGGACAGACGTTCGGACGTCTCCGAAGCCAATCGCGGCGGAAGCCGCTCCCACGGTGACGATCCTACCGTCCTTGCACCCTGTCGGCGCGCCGAACACCCCGCCCATCCAGTCTCGCGCGAAACGCAGGCCGGGCGGTAACCCGTTCGTCCTCACCCTTCGGGATTTATGCCCCGGAGGGGCAGAGGACCGGGGGAATCATGTCCACCGAGCCGGCTCCACACCCTGACGCCTCATCGTTCCAGTGATGGATCGGCGTGCCGCACGTGGGCCACCATCACCCCGTGGCCCCAGTCCGCAACCATTCGATCAGCGCGCCGCGCTGCTCAAGCCCCTTGTATCCGGCCGTCGCCTCGTCCATGGAGGCGAGAGCCGCCGCCAGCGTCTGCCGTGATCGCCCGTCGAGCTCCTGCACGTCGCGCAGGTAAGTGCGAATGGTGAACACGAAGCCGGGGACCTCCGGCAGTCCCATCATGACCTGACGCTCGACGCGCAGGTACAAGGCCGGCGCGTCGGCGTCGAACCGGCGCCCGCGCCATTCGCCGGCATCCCAGCCCGGAGGTGGTTCGGGATGATGGTTCAGGCGCGCATCGGTCGCCACCCCCCAGGCGAAGCGCACGAACGGGCCCTGTGTGGTCAGGGCGTCCATCAGCCGTCCGCTCTGTCGGGCGATGCGCTCGAAGCCCGGTACCGGCCCGTGCATGGCCTCGAAACCCCGATCCAGCTTGTCTTCGCCGGCCCAGTGGTTGGCGTGGCACAGGTGCAGGTAGGTGAGCCGTTCGCCGGCCGCGTAAACCGACACGAACGCCAGATCCTCCTGCACCTGGCAGAGCAGGGCATCCAGCCCGTCCTGGTAGGGCGGATCGACTGCCTGTGCGCCCTCGGCGCGGGTCAGCTGCAGGTCGGCGTCGAAGTGCAGGATCTCGCCCGCAAGCCCGCACGCCACACGCTGCCCGCCGCCGTCGTCTTCGCGGCGAAACCACTGCGGATATTCTTCGGTGAGCTGCCGCAACAGACACGCGGTCACTTGCCGCTGCGCCGGCGCCGACAGTGCGCTGCTGCGGCACACGTACTTGGCCAGGCGCTCGCTGCGGGCGGCCAGCTTGGCGGCCCGGTACGCCGGCCACTGCGTGTCGATCTGGAAGACGCGCGCGTCGATTTCGCCGTGTCCGAGATCGTTGCCGAGGCGGCGCAGTCCGACCTTGAACTCGAAGCGCGGGTCGACGGGCAGGTAATGCACAGGCGGGGGCAGTGGCTGGCGATCTGTCATGGTGGCGCCTCCGTGGGTATGATGGCCGGCACCGGCCACGGGATCAATGCGGCGGCATCACAACAACAATGCAGTCGACCAACGATCCAGCGCCACCGAGTCCCGAGGTCAGCCGCACCGCGCGGGTGAGCTGGGCGTTCTACGACTGGGCCAACAGCAGCTTCTCGGCCGTCATCTCCACCTTCGTATTCCCTGCCTACTTCGCCCGCCAGATTGCGGAGAACGAAACCGTCGGCACCAGCCAGTGGGGCTACGCCGTGGGACTCGCAGGTCTGCTGGTCGCCTTGAGCGCGCCGCTGCTGGGTGCGATCGCCGATCAGGGGGGGCGGCGCAAACCCTGGCTGGGTGCATTCACGGCGCTGTGCGTGGTGGCGACGGGTGCGCTGTGGTGGACGGGCGGCGATGGCGGCGTACTGACCGTGCTGCTGCTTGCCGGTCTGGCCACCGTCGGCGCGGAATTCGCATTCGTGTTCTACAACGCCATGCTGCCCTCGCTCACCAGCTACGATCGCATCGGCCGCTGGTCGGGCTGGGCCTGGGGGCTCGGCTACGCCGGCGGGCTCGCCTGCCTGCTGCTCGCCCTGTTCGGGTTCGTGGCCGACGATCCCTGGTTTCCGCTCGCCCGGGAGCGCGCCGAGCACGTGCGCGCCACGTTCGTGCTGGTGGCGGTGTGGTATGCGCTGTTCGCGCTGCCGCTGTTCGCGTTCACACCCGACGAGGTCCGGGTGCGCCGTGCACTCCCCGATGCGGTCCGCAGCGCAGTGACGCAGTTGCGCGAATCCCTGCGCCGCGTACGCGCCTATGGGCCGATTCTGCGCTTTCTCATCGCGCGCATGTTTTTCATCGACGGATTGGCGACCATCTTCGCCTTCGGCGGCATCTACGCCGCGGGGACCTTCGGCATGGACGAAGGGCAGGTGCTGCTGTTCGGAATCGCCTTGAACGTCAGCGCCGGGCTGGGCGCTGCAGGCTTCGCCTGGCTGGACGATCACCTCGGCAGCAAGGGCACCATCGTCCTGGCCCTGGTCGGTCTGATCGGGTTTTCCGGACTGCTGCTGCTGGTGCGCTCGTTGACGTGGTTCTGGGTGTTCGGCACCCTGCTTGGGATCTTCGTCGGCCCGGTGCAGGCGGCCGGGCGTTCCTACCTGGCCCATGCCGCCCCGGCGCACCTGCGCGGCGAGATGTTCGGACTGTTCGCCTTCTCCGGCAAGGCCACCGCCTTCCTGGGACCGCTGCTGGTGGCCTGGGTAACCGGGGTGTTCGACAGCCAGCGGGCCGGAATGAGCGTGATCGTCGTATTTCTGGTGGTGGGTCTTGCGCTGATGTTGACCGTGCCGGCGGCGCCTCGCCAGCCGCCACCCTAGAGGCTGCGCGGCTGCAGACACGAGAAAAGGACGGCGGCAAGTCGCCCGCTTCGTGACGACGGTACGCGGATCACTCCGGGATCAGGCCGCCCATCACGCCGGTCAACGCCAGCACCGTGATCAGGCCGGCGATCACCGCCAGGCTGCCGAACAGTCGCTGCCCCTGCCGATAGAGCACCAGCGCCGAGGCGAAGATCGCCGGCGTCACGCCGAACACCCCCAGGGCCAGCCCCGCCATGGTCAGCCCGTCACCGGTCCACAGGTGGGGCAGATACCAGTGACCGTTGGGGACCCCGCCGACTGCGCTCCAGATCTCGTCAACGTTCTTGCCCTGCCAGATGGAGGACAGTACGTAGGTCGGCGACATGTAGTTGCTCTGGGCGACGAAGCTCCAGATCTGGCCGAGCAAGGTGATCACGGCACCGGCCACGGTGATCCAATAGATGGTGTCGCCGTAGACCACGCCCGCCAGCGGCGCCACCGGCGCATCGTCCGTCTGCTCCTGGATCTGCTGCGCGATCTCCACCTGGTCGTTGAGCTCCTCGTGGATATCCTCGTCGTGTACGTTCATGAGTGCGTGGTCCTCGGTTACAGCAGCGGGATGTCGATGCCGGTGAGCGTCTCGATACCCCGCGAAATGAGCTTGAGACTGGTGAGCAGCAGCAGCACGATCAGGATGTTGCGGACGAACGCCGCCTTCACCCGCGCCAGGATGTGGGCGCCGAGGATGCCGCCGATCACCTGGCCGATCATCCAGGGCGCGGCGAACACCGCGATCAGGGAGCCGCCCACGATGTAAGGCCAGATAGCGGCGGCATTGCCCATGGCCAGCAGCACGCCCGAGGAGGCTGCGGAGATCTTCAGGGGCACCGCCATGACCAGATTCATCACCGGCACCACGGCCCACCCGCCGCCGAGTCCGAAGAAGCCTCCGGTGAAACCCACTACCCCGAACAGCGCGAAGCCGAGCAGCGGGCGCACGACCCGGTAGTGCACGGTCTTACCCAACGACTCCTCGTAGTAGGAGGACTTGAGGTTCATCAGCTCGGAGAGCTTGTCGAGCTTTTTCGGCACCGGATACTCGGTATTCGAGCCGCCCAGAATGAACATCAGCGCGATGAAGACCAGGATCACACCCAGCAGCAGACGCACGATGGCATCGCCATTGGCGCCCATGGCGTCGGCCATGTAGATCGCGGTCAAGGAACCGGCCACGCCTCCCACCACGATAGGGATGGCGCAATAGAACACGATGCGGATGTCCGCCAAGCCTTTGCGCATGAACGGGCCCGAGGACACCAGGCCGCTGAACATGGCCACCACCAGCCCGGTCGAGCGGATCAGCAGGGTGTCGACCGAGGTGAAGCCGAGCATCACGGGCGTGAACAGCACACCGCCGCCGACGCCGCCGACCACCGCGACGATGGCGATGATGGTGCTGAGCACGAAGGACCCGACGATGATGCCCCAGGCGCCGGTCGGACTGAGGATCTCGGTCCCGGCGAGCTCGTTGAAGGACCCCATGATCCCGTAGGCGACGATCGTGAGCACGATCAGGAACGTCAGCTCCGGGACCCGCTTCAGGAGCGATGCCATCTTTCCCCCTTGGATACGAACTGCTGACCGGCGGCCGCGGTGCGCGGCCGGACACGAAAAAACGCTCACCATGCTAGCACGGAGGCGGCCGGAATTTTAGCTCAGGACCTGCGCGCGGGATGCCCGGCGCCGGCGGTCCGATTCGCACGGACGCCCACCGGTGCAGCCCATCGACGCAGTGCCGGGAAGGGTTTCCTAGCCCCCGGCGGTGCGCAGCGCACCGCCCAACGGCAGCCGCCGCAACCGCACTCCCGTGGCGGCGAACACCGCATTGGCCACCGCCGGCGCGACCGGCGGCACCCCGGGCTCTCCCACGCCGCCGGGCGGCGCATCGCTGGGGACGACATGCACCTCCACCTCCGGCATGCGGTCGATGGCGAGAATGGGGTAATTGTCGAAGCCGGTCTGTTGCACCCGGCCGGCGCGCACGGTGATCTCCTCGTACAGGGCGGCGGACAAACCGAAGGCGACCGCGCCCTCCACCTGGGCCTCGACGCCGGTGGGGTTGACGGCGAACCCGCAGTCGATGGCGGCGACGATGCGATGGACCCGGATGTCGTCGCCGCACACTGAGACCTCCGCCACCTGGGCCACCCAACCGCCGAAAGAGCGGTACACCGCGAGGCCCATGCCATGGTCGGCGGGCAGGATGCGACCCCAACCCGCCCGTTCGGCGGCGTACTCCAGGACCCGGCGATGGCGCGGGGCCGCGCTCAGCAGCGCCAGGCGGTACTCCAGGGGATCGGCCCCGGCGGCATGGGCCAGCTCGTCCATGAAGCACTCGATGGCGAAGGCGTTCTGTGACGCGCCCACCGAGCGCCAGGCGCCGGTGGGCAGGCCGGGATCTCGGACGATGCGTTCCTCCCGCTGGTTGGGGATGGTGTAGGCCACCTGGATGCTGTCCATGGCGAGCGGCGGTCCGGCGATGCGCTGGTGCCAGCTCACAGGGCGTCCGCCGCTGTCCAGCCCCGCCTGCAGCCACACGCAGCTGGCGGGACGGTAGCGGTCATGAGCCATGTCGTCGGTCCGGCTCCAGAGCACCTGCACCGGCCGCCCCGTCGCCCGGGACAGGCGCACCGCCTCGCCCACGAAATCGGTCTCGCCGCGGCGGCCGAAACCGCCGCCCAGGTGCAGGGTATGTACCTTGACCTTGCTCTTGGGCAGTCCGGTCAGGCCGGCGGCCAGTTCCCGGCTGGCCTGCTGGGCCTGGGTGCCCACCCACAGGTCGCAGCCGTCGGCGCGCACGTCAGCCGTGCAGTTCATGGGTTCGAGGGTGCCGTGAGCCAGGTAGGGGGTGTGGTAGACCGCCTGCACGGAGCGGGCGCTGCCGCTCAAGGCTGCGGCGACGTCTCCGTGACTGCGAAACGCCGGCTCCGGGGCCGCCACCGCAGCGGCCAGCTCGTTGCGGATCCGCTCCGTGGAGAGACTCTCCAGGGCACCCGTTTCCCATTCCACTTGCAGGGCGTCTCGTCCCTGCAGGGCACTCCAGGAGTCCCGGGCCAGCACCGCCACGCCGTGAGGCAGCGCCACGACCATCTCGACCCCTGCCAGGGCCTTGGCCGGCGCCGGGTCGAAGCGCCGGGGCGTCCCGCCGGTCACCGGGCAACGGGCCACCGCCGCCATCAGCATGCCGTCCACGCGCACGTCCAGACCGTAGCGGGTGCGGCCCGCGACCATGGCCGGGATGTCCAGACGGGCCGTCGGGCGGCCCAGCAACCGGAATCGCGCGGCCGGCTTGAGCTGCACACGGCGCGGGACGGGCAGGTCCCGGGCCGCCGCCACCAGCTCGCCATAGCCGGCGCTGCGCCCGCTGTCCGGGTGCAGCACGGATCCCGCCTCGGCCTGGCATTCCCCCGTCGGCACCCGCCAGCGTTCGGCCGCCGCGGCCACGAGCATTTCCCGCGCCTGGGCGCCGGCGTGACGCAAGGGCTCCCAGGCGGCCCGCAGGGAGGTGGAGCCGCCGGTGAGCTGCTCGCCGAAGATGGGGTTTCGATAGGCCCAGGCTGCCGGGGCGAACTGCGTGCGCACGTCCTCCAGGGGAACCTCGAGCTCCTCGGCCACCAGCATTGCCAGCGCGGTGGCCACTCCCTGACCCATTTCCGAGCGGTCTATCAGCACCACCACCGTGCCGTCGCTGTGGACCCGCACCCACGGATTCGGCGCCAACGGCGCTGTGTCTGCACTGTGCCGGGTACTGTCGTCCATGGAGCGAGTCTAGCCGCCCCAGCGCCTAGGCGGGGGGCGTCGAGCGGCAGCGCGGGACGGGGCTCCAGGGGTAAAGTTTCCCTGGGGCCAACCGACAACGTGGCAGCACCTGTGCATCGCCTCCGCCGGCCTCATGACCCAGCATGCCACCGCCAAGCCGCCGCCCGTCACTGCGGCGGAGTTCCGCCGGCGCTTCCATGGCCTGATCCTCGTGGCCTGGACCCTGCCGCCGGTTCTGGGACTGAGCTTCACCGTGTTCATCGGTCTGCTGGATCCCGAGCAGCTGCTGGCGGTTCTGGTCAATCCTCTGCTGCCGCTCTACGTCCTCGGGACACTGGCGGCGGCGGCGTGGTATTTCCGCCGTTTTGCGCGGCCTCTGGACGCGTTCCTCGCCGGCTCGGGGCCGGTCGATGTGGGGCAGCTGTTCGCACGCATGCGCCGTTTCCCGCTGGCGTTCTGGCGCGCGTTTATCCTCTACATGCTGACCGCCCCGGCCGCGGTGATCCTCAGTGCCGAGCTCTACTCCAGCTTCACCGCCCGTCCGGTGGACTGGTTCCGTATTCACCTGGTGTCGCTGACCGTCGCCATCATCGTCGGCCTGCCGATCTTCTTTCTGGTCCTGGACCTGTTCGGGCGCATGTGCCGGGGCCTGTCCCTGGAGCGTCCCCATGTCACGGTACGGGTGAAGGTGTTTCTCATCGGTGTCCTGATACCGCTGCTGATCGACACCATGCTGGTGCAATACTACTGGACGCGCACCGGCTACTTCGGCACCGACACCTTCCTGGTGTGGCTGACGCTGGAGCTGCTGGCGGTGCTCGGCAGCCTGATGTTCGTGCGCAGTTTCGGCCAGTCCCTGGCGCCCCTGCAGCAACTGATCTCCGGGCCGCGGCGCCTGCAACCCCAGGACAGCTCGACACTCTCGCCTTGCTCCACCGACGAGCTCGGCGTGCTGGCCACGGGCTATCGCCGGCTCCTGGAGGATTTGAACGCCCACAGTCGCTTGCTGGCCCTGAACAACCGGGTGTTGCCCCACACGCTCGAGCCGGGCGGGATCGGCGTCCTGGTGGACGAGCTGGTGGCCCTGTGCCGCGAGACCGTCGGCGGCGACGCCATCTTCGTCCTGTTGCACGACGCCGCCGCCGAGCGACTGACCGCCGTGGCCGGTACCGACCGGCCCTATCG